>ULRJ01041296.1_pt1 | contig 9975 bp, 7 predicted proteins | sample 1955321 | NCBI WGS metagenome assembly ULRJ01 (sample SAMEA4835679, study PRJEB28245) | human gut metagenome | biome: gut microbiome; material: fecal sample | place: Denmark | collected 2008 | reverse complement strand
ACCCCATTCAAGCGCGCTACCAAAACTGCGCTACACCCGGATATTTGTTGTGGCTCATCGCTCACAGCTCCATTAGTATACCCGCTATAGGCCGTTTTGTCAAGCGCTTTTTTTATTTTTCTTAGATTTTTTCTGGATTTTTCGCTCATTGTCCAGAAGCTCTCGATGGTGCGTCCATTTCATTTTCGGTGACTGCCATTGCCACGGCAAAGACGCTGTGGGCGCCCGCATCCAGCAGTGCCTGCGCGCAGGCTGCGGCGGTAGCGCCGGTGGTGATGACGTCATCCACCAGCAGCACCCGCTTCCCTTCCACGAGCTCCGGCTCCTGCGCCCGGAAGGCACCGGCCGCATTTGCCAGACGCTCGTCCAGCGAGAGTCCTGCCTGATGGCGTCCGGCCCGGACGCGGCAGAGCGCCTTTGGCAGTAGCGGGAGACCCAGCGCATGGGCCAGAGGCTGCGCCATCCGTTCCGGCACATTGTAGCCGCGCCGACGGCTGGTGGCAGGCACCGGAACGATGCAGTCATAACCGATGGCCGCACCGGGGACCAGCCCCGGCACCGGCTCTGCAAAGTGCATCTCCACCTCTGCCCCGAACAGCCGGGCCGTCATCTCCACGCCAAGCTCCACCGCTGTCCAGCTTTCGCCTTCGTATTTGGCACGGAGGATGGCGCTACGGACGACGCCCTCGTACCGGTAGGGCGCAGCCGCCCCGTCCAGAGCACCCAGATAGTGGCGGCTCACGTCCAGCCGCATGACCGGGCCGCGGCGCAGCTCTTCCAGCCGCGGTGTACACACCTCACAGAGCGGCAGCGTTCCCAGCACCCTGCGGCAGCAGGGACACCGCCTCGGGAAAAGCAGCTGGCGCATCTGCCGGGCAAGCTGCGCGGGGCGGCTGTAATAACCTGCCATCAGTCTTTTTTGACGGCGACGATGATACGCACCTTTTTGCCAGCGGCGCAGCCAAAGTTGTCGTACCAGCCGGTAAGATAGTAATCATCGGAGTTGACGGAAGTGAGCTTGGTGTAGTAATATTGACCCTTGTACCACAGGTAGACCTGCGTATTATCGGCCATTTCAAACCTTTCGCCCTTGGAGGAAAGGACGCTGGCCGCACCCACCTTGTCGATCTTCATGGGCATCAGCTGCACCATGTTGCGGACAGAGCCGGTCGTCTCCTGACAGACCGCAATGCCGCCAGCCAGCACAGGATACTTGATGGAAGTGCTCAAACTGGCCTGCTGGCCGTTGACGTAGCCGATATAGGTCGCACCGCTGCCGATGAAGTTGAATATCTGGCTGAAGGGAGTGCCGGTGATCTGGGCGATCTGCTGGAAGCCGAGGCCCAGAAGTGCGCCGGTGTTGCTGGTCAGGCGCTCCCATGCCGTGCTGAGGATGTCGCCGGAGATAACGCCCCACAAGATCTCTGTGGTGGTGGGTACCATGATGCTCTTCACCTGACTGACGACTGCATCGGTATCAATGGTGCCGTCACCCGGCTCAGCCGTGATGGCACTGAGAAGGGTGCTGTAGTTGGCGGCGACATTCTTCACATCGTCCAGCACACCGTAGTACCACAGATCGCCGGTCACATCGTTCAGAATAAGCGTGTCAATCTGCCCCTGCGGATTGGTGGTGTAGTAGCGGACATCGGAAGCCTTTAAGTTTACCCCCGATAGGCGGCTGGGACGAACCGTCCCAGCCACACCCCCTGTACTCGTATCAAGGATCTGCACGTCATCTGCCAGAGCCATATCGCCCAGCGCGGTGGCGTTCTCGTTCACAGTGCCGCTGACGGAGCGCTCATCGATTTTTTCCACGCTCTCGCCTTCGGGGCTGACCCGCACTTCCACCAGCCAGCCAGCGGGGAAATTCAGGCTCTTGTCTACATTCACTTCGCGGGCAAGGCCGTCGGTACACAGGACCTTGACGGTCTGAAGCACATCGGCACTGTTGTCCTCGTCGATGAGGTTGCGGGCGGACGACTGCACCACACCGTAAAAGACCTCGTCGGCCTCCTCGCCGGTGATGATGCCTGCGGCCACATTGTTCATGCCCAGCAGCAGAGTGACCACCTGGCCGACACCGCCGCCGTTGAGAGAAGACACCTGAGAAGCAATGGCCGTACTGCCCAGCGTATAGGATGTGCCTGCCACCGTGATGGAAGCGGGGGCGCTGGCCGAGGGAGACACCTCGGTGATGCGGCCTGCGGCACGGCGGGTATAGACCCACAGGGTCTTGAGGCTCTCGCTGTAGTAGTAGACGTCGTATTTGTTCAGCTCTGCGGAGCCGGAGACCTTATCGTTGCGGTAGACGCTGGCAGGGACAAAGGGCAGCACCGTGCTCTCCGAAGCCACGAAGGGGCCTTCCAGGCTGCTGAGCAGGATGGTGGAGCCGTCCACCTGACCATCGCTCACGGTAAAGCCAAGGGTCGTGCCGTAGGCCGAGCCGCTGGCGTTGTTGGCGGTGAGGGCATTGTAGAGCAGGACGGCGCAGTCCTCGTAGTTCATCGCTTCGCCCTGACGGCGGTCGAGGCCGGCACGCAGGCCGATCTCGCTGGCCTTGTTGAGCTGGGCGTTGGGAAACGCGCCGCTCAGGTCGGTCATCTTATAGCCCATCAGCTTGAGCACTGCAGTGCATGCTTCTTCCAGCGTGACGGCGTTGTTCGGGCGGAAGCTGCCATCGGTGTAGCCGTTCATCCAGCCCTGCTGCACGGCGATGCGGACATAGGGTGCCCATGCCGAGGAGCCGGGCAGGTCGGTGTAGAGGGTACCCACTGCCCCCTGAGAAGAGACGCTCTCCCGGTAGGTAGAGTAAGAGGTCAGCATTCTGGCAAATGCGCCGCGGGTCACGGCTGCATTCAGTGCGCCGGACTGCTCGGAATCCATAGCACCCAGCGTGATGGCAAACTGGACGGCGGTGTTGTTGCCCGCAGCCGATGCCGGCATCACCAGCATCGACACCGCGATGCTGACCGCCAGCAGAAATGCGAGAAGACGTTTTTTCATTGTGATCTCCTTATAAAAAATGTTAAGCCTCTCAGTCTCGCTTCGCTCGACAAGGCCGGGTTGCGGCACCCAGCATCCGCTGCGCATTGCGCGCGTCTTGCTGGCCGCTGCCCCAGCAACGACTCCCTGTTTCCGCCACTTGCGGCGGTCGTCGTTGTTGCCCCTACCGAGGGGAGCCTCTGGCGAAGAGAGAAAGCTTTCCGTACTGCCAAGGCCTCCCCTCGTCAGGGGAGGTGGCTGCGCCAAAGGCACAGACGGAGAGGTTAATCATATCTCAACGCGTCGATGGGGTTGAGCCGCGCGGCGCGTTTTGCGGGCAGATAGCCGAACAGCACTCCGATGAATACCGAGATGCCGAAAGCTGCCGCGATGGAGTTGAAGGACGGGCTGACCGTGATGTCCATGCCATCGGTGAACATGGGCAGCACCTGATTGGCGATGGCCGACACGATGTAGCCGAGGACGATGCCCAGCGTGCCGCCAAGAGCCGAGGTAGTGGCCGCCTCGGTGACGAACTGGGCCAGAATGGTCTTTTCCTTCGCGCCCATGGCCTTGCGGATGCCGATCTCACGGGTGCGCTCGGTGACGGACACCAGCATGATGTTCATGATGCCGATGCCGCCCACCAGCAGCGAGATGCTGGCGATGCCGGTGAGGATGACGATGACCATGTTGATCATCTTGTTCATCTCTTCCAGCCACTCGCTGGCGCTGTAGACGTAGTAAGCATTGTCGCTCTTGAAGATGTCATACAGTCCCTGCTCCACCGCAGCCTTGGCCTCGTTGGCCTGGCCCTCGTCCACCATGATGGCGGAGTAGGAGTCCGGCGAGCTTTCGTTGGAAAGGCGCATGGCTGTGGTGTAGGGCAGGTAGACGCTGTCGTCGTCGCTGCCCTCCTGCTGGTCGGGGTTGGAGATCTTGGCCTTCAGCACGCCCACGATGCGGAACTTATAGGGGCCAAGCTTGATGGTCTGGCCCACCGCATTTCCGCCGTAGGCCGTGCGGTTGATGTAATCGCCGATGACGCAGATCTGCTTGTTGTCTGCGATGTCCATATACTGGATGTTCCGGCCCTTGGCAAGGGTGTAGCCCTTCATCTCGATGTAGTTTTCATCCACGCCGTACATCTCGCTGTAGCGGTAGGTCGTAGTCCCCACCTTGGGGGTGTTGTCGCTGAAATCCAGCTGCGGCGAGATGGAGGAAAGCAGTTTGGGGTTCTTTTTGACGAGGTCGTACAAATCATCCACCGTCGCAGTGCGGGAACCATAGCCCCATATCTGGATGGAGAGGGTGTTGGTTCCCATTGCGGAAAAGCTGTCCCGCATGCTTCTGGTCATGCCGTTGCCCAAACCGACGATGACGATGACCGCCATGACGCCGATGATGATGCCCAGCATGGTCAGAAACGTGCGCAGTTTATTGCTCCAGACGTTCTGCAGTGCCTGACGGAAAGTCTCTAATACCATTATTTCGCTTCCTCCTGTGCCGCTTCGCCGGACAGAGTGGGCTGCACGACAGCCTCAGGCGCGTGGGCGTCGCCGTCGTACACCACCTGACCGTCTTCCAGACGGATGATACGCTCCGCCTGCACGGCGATGGAATTGTCGTGGGTGATGAGCACCACGGTATGCCCCTCCCTGTGGAGCTGCTGGAGCATCCCGATGACCTCGCGGCCGGTGTGGGAGTCCAGAGCGCCGGTGGGTTCGTCGGCGAGGATGACCGCCGGGTTGCGCACCAGAGCACGGGCGATGGAAACGCGCTGCTGCTGGCCGCCGGAAAGCTGGTTTGGCAGGTTTTTGAGCTTATCCCCCAGACCCACCTTTTCCAGCACATCCTTGGCCAGCTTGTGGCGCTCGGCGCGGGAGATATTCGCGTAGATCAGCGGCACCTCCACGTTCTCCATCAGGTTGAGGCGGGGCAGAAGGTTATACTGCTGGAAGATGAAACCCAGCATCTCGTTGCGCACATCTGCCAGCTCGTCCCGGTTCATCTTGCCCACATCCCGGCCATTGAGCCGGTAGATGCCGTGGGTGGGGACGTCCAGACAGCCGATGATGTTCATGCAGGTGGACTTGCCCGAACCGGACTGGCCCACGATGGCCACGAACTCCCCCTTCTCGATCTTCATCGTGATGTGGTCGGCGGCCTTTACCAGCGTATCGCCCATCTGATAATACTTGCACACCTGCTCAAATTCGATCAGAGCACTCATGGGGCACCTCCTTACCAGATACTGTCGCTGTAACTGTCGCTGTAATAGTCATCCGACACAGAGCTGGTGTCGTAGGCCACCGTGTCGTCCTCCTGCAGGCCGCTCTTGATCTCGGTGTAGCTGTCGTCGCTGACGCCGGTCTCGACTTTGACGTAGACATAGCCGTCCGGTGCGTCCATGTCTTCCACCGCATTGGCTGCGCTGGGAGACTTCTTGCTCACCAGCACATAGCCGCCGCGGATAACGGCAGCATTCGGCACGACGAGGGCGTTGCCGGCCTCGGCCACGACGATCTCAGCGTTGGCGTTCATGCCGGGGCGCAGGCCGTCGGTGTTGTCGATGCGGATGGTGATGGGGTAAGTCGTGGTGCCGCCGCTGGAGCTGCCCTTCATGGACACACGGGTGACTGTGCCGACATAGGTCTTGTCCGTCACAGCGTCAGCGGTGAGCTGGACTTTCTGGCCCACGGACAGTGCGCCGATCTGCAGCTCATCCACATTGATGACCATCTCCAGATAGCTCAGGTCGTAGATGACGCAGAGGGTGCTGCCGGAGGTCAGGGCGTCGCCCTGCTTGGCGTCCTTCTCAATGATGGTGCCGCTGATGGGCGAGGTAATGGTGTAGTTGGACATATTGTCCTGCTGGTTCTGCATCGAGATCTCAGCGCTGCGCAGGGACTCGGAAGCAGACTGGATGGATTCGGTCAGCTCATCGCCGGTCAGCTCAATGATGATGTCACCCTTGGAGACCGCGCCGCCCTCCTGCACATTGATGGCGGAAACGGTGCCGCTGGCCTGAGCGGTCAGGGTGCGCTCTGCCTGATAGGCAAAGGTGGCAGAGGCGATGGAGCTGACGCCATTGACGCTGGCGGTAGCGGCCTGGGCGGTGGTCAGACCGCCGGCATTATTGACCCGGATGGTGACGGTGCGCACCAGCAGGTTGCCGGTGCTCAGCTCATCGGTGCCGGTGACGGCGGTGATGGTGCCTTTCAGCGTCTCAAAGGTGCCGTCCAGCACCACGTCAGCGCTCTGGCCCACCGAGAAATTGGCGGCGTCGGCTGCCGGGAACAGCAGGTTCAGCAGCATCTTGGAGCTGTCGCGGATGACCGCCACCTCCTGGCCGCTGGTCACCTCGTCGCCCTTTGCGACCTTGAGGCTGCTGACGGTGCCGTCCACCTCTGCGCGGACATACTGGCGGTCCACAGTCTTGTCGTAGCTGCGCTGGGCCTGCTGCAGGGCGATGCTGGCCTTTTCCAGATTGGTGGAGGCATCCGAGCTGTCGATGGTGTAGAGCACATCGCCCTCCTCCACCTTGTCGCCCTCTTCAAAGCCGCCGGTGAGGATCTTGCCGTCCACCAGAGACTTGACGGTATATGTATTGGCCGGGTTCAGCGTGCCGGTGCCGCTCAGGGAGTTGGAGACATCCTGACGGACCGGCGTCGTCTCGGCGTAGGTCACATCGCGGCTGGCAGCGCCATTCCTGCCGCCGCCTATGAGAAAGACAGCGCCCGCTGCCGCCACGACGACCAGCGGCACGAGCCACTTCCAGTTCTTTTTGGCAAATGCGCCTGCACCGGTCCTACCCTTGGCTCCGGTCATTTCCCCGGCAGCCTCAGCAGACTGAGCCGCTGCATCCTTTTTCTTTTTCCAGATCATGCTTTTCCTCCTAGTCGATGCAAAAGGGCATAGTTGCCCCTTTGCACGAAAAATCTGTTATTGGTAGTGTATCGCATTTCACCAAAATACTCAAGCGTCCAAATTTCATTTCACCCTTTATTTACAAAATATATGTCCGTTTTTATGCAAAAAGAGACACCCGCAGCGCCCTTTTCAGAGCAATGCGGGTGTCTCTTATTTTTTATCCTATCAGGATGCGGCTTTGGCCTCGCTCAGCGGAGCCAGCTGCACATACACCCCGGCAGGGACGCAGGCCGCCCATGCACCTTCCTCGCTCAGCTGGCCGAACTGCTCACAGACATGGTCCGGGCATTGGCTGTCCTGAAACGAGATGGTGCCGTCTTTTACCTGTAAATGAACGACATAGCTGCCCACATCGTACAGGTAATCGTAGTCCTTATCCAGCGGCAGCACCTCGGTGATGCCGTCGCCGAAATCCACGACCGCTGCCAGCGGCTCCGTCTTGCTGCGCGGACGCAGCAGAAAGACCAGCAGGACAGCTGCCGCCAGGACGACGGCTGCGAAGAGGAGGTTTGCCTTCCAGCTCAGGCGTTTTGCGCCTTTTGCCGGCTCAGGCTGCTTGCGGATGCTCATGCAGCGTAGTCGCTGGCAGCAGCACCGGCAATGCGGCCAAAGACGGTGAAGTCAGCAACAGCGTTGCCGCCCAGACGGTTTGCACCGTGGACGCCGCCAGTCACCTCGCCTGCTGCGAACAGGCCGGGGATGACCTCGCCCTTCTCGTTCAGCACCTCGGTGTTGGCGTTGATCTTCAGGCCGCCCATGGTGTGATGGACACCGGCGGTGACCTTCACAGCGTAGTAGGGAGCGGTGTTCAGGGGGTTAGCGAAGCTGGTGCGGCCGAAGTCGGGGTCATTCTTGGCCTCAACGTAGCCGTTCCACTTGTCCATGGTCTCTGCGAAGGCAGCGGCATCGACGCCCATAGCCTTGCCCAGCTCCTCGTAGGTCTCACCGGTGACGGTGTAGCCCTTCTTGATGTAGCCCTGGATGACGCTGGAAGCATCGACCATGGCCTGATCGACGACCAGCCAGCTGTAGCTGCCGGTCTGAGCGATCTCAGCGGCGGAGACGACGTCACGGGTGCCCACTTCGTCGATGAAGCGCTTGCCCTCGGCGTTGATCAGCACAGCGCCGTCGCCGCGCAGGCCCTCGGTGATGAGGGCAGCGGTGTTGGCCTCAACGGTGGGGTGGATCTGGATCTGGTCCATGTCCACGGTAGCAGCGCCGATGGCCTCTGCCATCTCGATGCCCTGACCCTGGATGCCAGCGGCGTTGGTGGTCATGAAGCCCTTCAGCTCGGGCTTGTACTTGACGACCATGTCGAGGTTTGCGCCGAAGCCGCCGGTGGTCAGCACCACAGCCTTGGCGTTGACGGTGACGGTCTCGCCGGTAGAACCGGTGGCCTTGATGCCCGCAGCTGCGCCGTTGGCATCGGTCAGGATCTCGTTGGCGGTGGTGTTCAGCAGGATCTGAACGCCAGCCTTCTTACAGTTCTCCTCCAGCAGGGGGATCATGTAGGAGCCGACGGAAACGGTCTTGCCCTCTGCGTTCACAGGGCGATGGATGCGCTTGACGGATGCACCGCCGAAGCTGGAGACGTTGTGCAGGGTGATGCCGTGCTCGTCCAGCCAGTCGATGGCGTCAGCGGAGTTTGCGCACAGGGTCTCGACCAGCTCGGGGTCGTTGATGCCCTTACCGCCGATCATGGTATCCAGCTCCATCAGCTCGACAGAGTCGAAGTAGCCGGTGGGGTTGGCCTGATAGGCAGCCCACTGCTCGGAGACGGTCTTTGCCAGAGCGGTGATGGTCTCGTTGTCGGCGTACTTCTCGGCAGCAGTCTTCAGGGTCTTCTCGACGCCGGCAGACTCGCCGAACTCGTTCTCATCCTGATAGACGGTCTTGCCGGCGTTCATGCCGCCGGTAGCGCGGACGGAGTTGCCGCCCACCATGGACTGGCTCTCGAGGATGACGACGCTCTTGCCCTCACCGGCAGCGGTGATGGCGGCAGTCATGCCTGCGCCGCCTGCGCCGACGACGACGACGTCGGCCTCAACGGTGGAGTCCTCGGCAGAGCCGGTCTTCTCCACAGCGGTCTTGTAGTCATCGGGGTTCAGGCCGGCAGCGGTCAGAGCAGCTGCAGCAGCCTCCTTGATGGCGGTAGAGGTGACGGTAGCGCCGGACACGCCGTCCACGGCGATGCTGCCGCTCTCGGCGATCTCGCCGGGCATCTTGGCGATGGCCTCAGAGCCGACGCCCTGGGTCTCGTCCTTGCCCTCGGCGGTGCAGCCGGTGATGGCGCCGTCGGTCAGGGTCAGGGTGACGGAAACGTCGCCGCCGAAGCCCTTGGCAGTGCCGGTGAAGTCACCGGACACACCTGCGTCAGAACTGGTAGAGGCAGGCTTTGCACCGCAGCCGTAGCCAAACAGGCTGACCGCGATGACCGCTGCCATAGCCAGTGCAGACACGCTCTTTTTGATCTGAGCTTTCTTCATGATTTTCCTTCCTTGCTTGCTTCGTGGTTTGTGGTTGCGAACATCTATCAGCATAAAAAGGGAGCTGCCCTTTTACAAGCAGCCCCCTCTGCCGAACTTGGGAAAAGGATTTAGGCGTTGGCCTGTGCAGCAGCAACAGCGCAGGCGACAGTAGCGCCGACCATCGGGTTGTTGCCCATGCCGATGAGGCCCATCATCTCGACGTGTGCAGGCACAGAAGAGGAACCTGCAAACTGAGCATCGCCGTGGACGCGGCCCAGAGAGTCGGTCAGGCCGTAGCTGGCGGGGCCGGCTGCGACGTTATCGGGGTGCAGGGTACGGCCGGTGCCGCCGCCGGAAGCGACGGAGAAGTACTTCTTGCCATTCTCAATGGCCCACTTCTTGTAGGTGCCGGCGACCAGGTGCTGGAAGCGGACGGGGTTGGTGGAGTTGCCGGTGATGGAGCACTGGACGTCCTCCTTCTTCATGATGGCAACGCCCTCCATGACGTCGTTAGCACCGTAGCACTTGACAGCTGCGCGCTCGCCCTCGGAGAAGGGGATCTCCTTGACGACGGTCAGGGTCTGAGAGG
>ULRJ01002613.1_pt1 | contig 10020 bp, 10 predicted proteins | sample 1955321 | NCBI WGS metagenome assembly ULRJ01 (sample SAMEA4835679, study PRJEB28245) | human gut metagenome | biome: gut microbiome; material: fecal sample | place: Denmark | collected 2008 | reverse complement strand
ACCTGAATCTAGCGAGTCTGCCAATTCCACCACTCGCGCGTCGAACAAGTGAGATTATAGTATGTACCGGCTGAATTGTCAACCCCTTTTTTCAAAATTTCCAAACTTATTGTTTTCCGGCGCGTTCATGCCTTGACCTGCCGCCCAAAACTTGTTATGATAGAAAAAACCATTCACCGAAGGAGTGCGTATATCTCTATGAAAAAAGAGCTTACCCCCCGGAAAAAACAGGCCCTGGAAATGCGTAGTCGTATCCAGAACGTAGCGCTGGAGCTGTTCGACAAGGAGGGCTTTGAGAATGTCTCTGTGGAGCAGATCGCTCAGGCGGTGGGCTGCTCTGTGGGCAACATCTATCATTATTTCAAGAGCAAGGACGAGCTGGTCATCCAGGTGACCAGCAGCGTGGACGCCCAGTACAGCGTGCTGGAGGAGAGCTACCTGGCCGACGAGGCCAACTCCTGGCACGATAAGCTGCTGGACTTTGTGGGTCAGACCCTGGTCATCAGCGCCGAGGACCCGTCCCTCTACCGCAGTTTTATCCACGGCATCCGCTATCCCCAGCAGGGCATCCTGCGGGACAACGAGAAGCGCGTGTATTTCCGCGTTCTGCGTGAGCTGGTGGACGGCTGCAAGCAGGAGGGCACGATCCACCCCGACCGCGACCGCGAGGAGCTGGTGGCGGACCTGGTGGCCCTGCACCGCGGTATGCTGCTGGAGTGGCGTATCTACGAGGGTGCTTTCGACCTGCCCCGCCGCGGCCGCCGTATGGCCGCCGCGCTGCTGGAGGGCTGGAAGCACGAGGAGTGAGTAGAGGCATACACAGAAAAGGAGGAGCGGATGGGTAAGAGTGAAGAGAGGCGGCCGCCGGAGAGTGGGCGGGAGCCGGGCGAAAACACAGCTGTTGCGGGCTTGATAATGGGCATTGCCGCCGTGGTATTCTGGTTTTTCGGCTACTCTGCCGTGGCATCTGTTGTACTGGGCATCCTTGGCTTGATATGGACTGACAAGGCAAAGAAAGAGGGCTATACCGGAGACAAGCGAACGATAGCCTTCGTGCTGTCGCTGGTGGGTCTTATCGGCGGGCTGGTTGTACTTATCGTTACGGTGATCCTCATCAATGTGCTGGCAGTACCGGGGATAACGGCCTTGAGGGATATGCTGGGAATGATAGGCGAAATGGCAAATGATATCTGAGCGGACAGCCCTGCGGCACGAGGAATAAGTTAAACACCGTGAACGTTGTTTTCAACAGCGTTCACGGTGTTTTTTTGTGCGAAATGCTGACTTTTCGAAAAAGCGCAAAAGGCCGTTGACATCCCGGATCGGCGGTGCCATAATAAAGTATAATCACCGAGTGGTTCGGTGAAAAGTTTAACGAAAACCGCCCGCCGGGCGTGACAGAAAAGGAGAGAGACTATGAAGCTGTTGATCATCAACCCCGGCGCAACCTCCACCAAGATCGCGGTGTTCGAGGACGAGGAACAGCTCTTCAAAGTGACCATCGACCACTCCGCCGAGGAGCTGGACCGCTTCCCCCGGGTCATCGACCAGGCGGACTACCGCAAGGAGGCCATTCTCAAGGCCGTCACCGAGGCCGGTTATAAGCTGTCCGACTTTGCCGCCGTCTGCGGCCGCGGCGGTCTGTACCGGGCCATTCCCTCCGGCACCTACGCCGTCAACGACAAGGTCATGGCCGACGTAGAGGCCGCACCCTACGGCGAGCATCCCTCCAACCTGGGCGCTTACCTGGCCCGAAAGCTGGGCGACATGGTGGGCATTCCCGCCTTCTTTGTGGACCCGGTCTGCGTGGACGAGATGACCGAGGTGGCGCACTACACCGGCTTTGCCGAGTTCCGCCGTCTGTGCCAGTTCCACGCCCTGAACCACAAGGCCGTGGGCCGCAAGGCTGCCGAGAAACTGGGCAAAAAGTATGAGGACGTGAACCTCATCGTCTGCCACCTGGGCGGCGGCGTCAGCGTGGGTGCCCACCAGCACGGCCGCGTGGTGGATGTCTGCAACGTCAAGGACGAGGGTGCCATGGGCATGGATCGCGCCGGCGGCCTGCCGGTGAACCAGCTCATCAACTACTGCTTCTCCGGCAAGACCAAGGACGAGGTCAAGCGCACCTTCGGCCGCCGCGCCGGTATGTTCTCCTACCTGGGCACCACTGACTTCCGCGTGGTCTGCGCCAAGGTGGTGGAGGGCGACCCCAAGGCCGTGGAGGCCTATCAGGCCCTGGTCTACCAGCTGGCCAAGGACATCGGTGCCATGGCCGCCGTGCTGCACTTCGAGGTGGACGCCATCGTCTACACCGCCGGCATGGCCTACGAGGACTTCTTCTGCGACGACATCACCGCCTATGTGGGCAAGATCGCGCCCATCATCCGCCTGCCCGGCGAGGAGGAGATGCGCTCCCTGGCGGAGGGTGCCCTGCGGGTCCTCCGCGGCCAGCAGGAGGCCGGCCAGTATTGATCTGATATTCCGGTTGGAATATAGATAAACCGTTTTTGATTTGCAAGTGGAAATAAGAGGAAAAAGACAAGAAAGGTGGAAACTGCTATGAAACATCTGATGTCCGGTAACGAGGCCACCGCCCGCGGCGTCTACGAAGCCGGTATCAAGGTCTGTTCCGCGTATCCCGGAACCCCCAGCACCGAGATCCTGGAGAACCTGCCCCAGTACGGCAAGGACGTGTACTGCGAGTGGGCCCCCAACGAGAAGGTCGCCACCGAGGTGGCCTACGGCGCGTCCGTGGCCGGCTCCCGTTCCTTCTGCACCATGAAGATGGTGGGCCTGAACGTGGCCGCCGACCCCCTGTTCACCGCCGGCTACATGGGCGTCAATGGCGCCTACGTGGTCGTCACCGCCGACGATCCCTCCTGCCACTCCTCCCAGAATGAGCAGGACAACCGCCACTACGCCCGCGCCGCCAAGATCGCCATGGTGGAGCCCAGCGACGCCCAGGAGTGCAAGGACTTCGTCCGCCTGGCCTGCGAGATCTCCGAGGAGTTCGACACCCCCGTTCTGTACCGCACCACCACCCGCGTCTGTCACAGCAAGGGCCTGGTGGAGTTCGGCGAGCGTGTGGAGCACGTGGCCCCCGCCTATGCCCGCAACACCCGTAAGTACGTCTGCGCCCCCGCCAACGCCTACCTGAACCACCCCATCGTGGAGGAGCGCCTGGTGAAGCTGGCCGAGTACGGCTGTACCCGCGCCCTGGAGAACGGCCTGAACAAGGTGGAACTGGGCGACGGCAAGGTGGGCGTCATCACCGCCTCCATCAGCTACCAGTACGCCAAGGAGGTGTTCCCCGAGGGCACGTCCTTCCTGAAGCTGGGCCTGACCTATCCGCTGCCCATGGACCTGATCCGCGACTTCGCCAAGAAGGTGGAGAAGCTCTACATCATCGAGGAGCTGGATCCCTTCATGGAGGACGAGATCAAGGCCGCCGGCATCGACTGCGTCGGCAAGGAACTGACCGGCAAGCTGTATGAGCTGAACACCGAGCTGGTGCGCGAGCGCGTGCTGGGCATCAAGCCCGCGTACAAGACCGTGGACGAGGTCAAGGTCGCCAAGCGTCCCCCCGCCCTGTGTCCCGGCTGCCCCCACCGCGGCTTCTTCTACACCCTGTCCAAGAACAAGAACTACGTGGTCACCGGCGATATCGGCTGCTACACCCTGGGCTTCGCGCCTCCGCTGAACTGCATGGACGTGTGTATCTGCATGGGCGGCGGCTTCTCCGCCGGCATGGGCATGGCCAAGTCCTTCCAGCGCGAGGGCGTCACCGATAAGGTGGTCTTCGGCGTCATGGGCGACTCCACGTTCTTCCACTCCGGTATGACCGGCGCGGCCGAGATCATCTACAACAACGGCCGCATGATCCCCTGCGTGCTGGATAACCGCATCACCGGCATGACCGGCCACCAGGACAACCCCGGCTCCGGCTTCACCCTGATGGGCGAGCCCGCCCCCATGATCAGCGTGGAGAAGGTGCTGGAGGCCTATGGCTTCGCCCCTGTCTTCACCGTGGATCCCCAGGACCTGACCGCCATGAAGAAGACCGTGGACGACGCCGTGGCCGCCCTGAACGAGGGCAAGCACCCCGCCATCGTCACCCGTCGTCCCTGCCTGCTGATCAAGCGCGTGAAGCACGACACCGGTATGTGCGTCGTCAACGCCGACAAGTGCAAGAGCTGCAAGAGCTGCCTGAAGGTGGGCTGCCCCGCCATCTCCATGGAGAACGGCAAGGCGTTCATCGACCGTACCCAGTGCGTGGGCTGTACCGTCTGCGCCCAGGCCTGCCCCTTTGGTGCTATTGAAAAGGAGGAGAAGTAACATGAACGATGTGAAAAGCTGCCTGTTGGTCGGCGTTGGCGGTCAGGGCGCTATCCTGATCTCCAAGATCATGTCCAACGGCTTTATGAAGGCCGGTTACGATGTCAAGCAGAGCGAGGTCCACGGCATGGCCCAGCGCGGCGGCTCCGTGTCCACCCAGGTCCGCTGGGGCAAGAAGGTCTACGGCCCCGTGTTCGGCAAGGGCGAGGCCGATATCATGGTGGCGCTGGAGAAAATGGAGGCCGTCCGCTATGCAGAGTTCCTGAACCCCAACGGCGTGGCCGTCATCAATGACTATGCCATCAAGTCCACCACCATCGCCTCCGGTGCCGAGGCGTATCCCGAGGGCTGCATCGAGGCCATGCAGAAGAACTTTAAGACCATCGCCGTCCCCGCCAGCGATATCGCCATTGAACTGGGCAATCCCAAGTGCATGAACGTGGTGCTTTTCGGTGCCATGTGCGACTCCCTGGGCTGCCCCGAGATCGACTGGGAGCAGGTCGTGGCCGAGACGGTCCCCGCCAAGGTCAAGGAGCTGAACCTCAAGGCCTTCCGCGCCGGCCGTGAAGCCGCCAAGGCCGCCAAGTAAACCGATACCGCAAAAAGGACCGCCTTTCCGGCGGTCCTTTTTCCTCTTTTTTTCCCAAAGCCTTCCCATTGAGGGGGCCGCGCCGTTGAATGCCGCGCCCCTCAAGCCTTCCCCCTGGGGGGTCCGCGGTGTTGAATGACACGCCGGTGGCGTGTCAGACCCGCGGACCGACCCGCAGGGAGACAGGTGGCGCACAGCGCCGGATGAGGGGTCCCTCGTCCTCACCGCGGCGGCGAAACTCCCGCCGCGGGAATTTATTTGTTGCACTCCGTCTCGCGCTGCATTATAATGGACAAAAAAATCAGGAACGAGGTGTATCACCATGACCTATGGCTTTATCGGCACCGGCAACATGGGTGGGGCGCTGGCCCGCGCCCTGGTCAGGGAAGTCTCTCCCTCAGATGTGTATCTCAACAACCGCACTCCCGCCAAGGCGGAGGCCCTGGCAGCAGAGCTGGGGGCCCGGGCGGACACCGCTGCCCACATCGCCGCTGCCTGTGACTATATCTTCCTGGGCGTCAAGCCCAACCTCATCGCCGGCGTGCTGGCCCAGCTGGCCCCCACGCTGGCGCAGCGGACGGACAAGCCCGTGCTGGTGTCCATGGCCGCCGGCGTCACCATCGCCGCGCTGGAGCAGGCTGCTCCCGGCTGCCCCATCCTGCGTATCATGCCCAACACCGCCTGCGCCGTGGGGGCGGGGCTGACGCTGTACGATGCCAACGCCCTGCTGACGAAACCACAGCTGGACGCCTTCCTGACGGACATGGCCGCCTCCGGGCGGCTGGAGGCCCTGCCGGAGCACCTGATCGACGCGGGCAGCGCCGTGGCCGGCTGCGGCGGTGCCTTTGCCTGCCTGTTTATGGAGGGCCTGGCCGACGGTGCCGTCACCTGCGGCCTGCCCCGTGACAAGGCCAATACCTTTGCGGCCCAGATGCTGCTGGGCGCGGCCCGGCTGGCCCTGGAAAGCGGCAAGCCCTTCGGGCAGATGAAGGACGAGATCTGTTCCCCCGGCGGCACCACCATTGCCGGTGTCCGCGCGCTGGAGGAGGGGGGCCTCCGCGCCGCCGCCATGAACGCTGTCATCGCCGCCTACGAAAAGACCCTTCAGCTGAAGAAGTGAACCACGCCGCCCCCGGCTCAGCCGGGGGCGGCGTATCGTGTAAAGGAAGGCCCTCCCATCAGGGAGGGCCTTTGTCCTTATTTTCCGTACAGGCAGTAGATGAGCCAGTTCAAAAACCGTGCCGGCAGCACCTTGGCCAGGAAGGTGAAGAACTTGTAGTCGAAACGTATGGCGTACAGCGGGTGGTGATGTCCCTCCCGCATGGCCACGCTGGCGATGTACGCCCCGGCCTTGGCCGGGTCCATGCCCGTCTCCTCGTCGTGCTCCATGCGCTTCACGGACCGGGAGATGCGTCCGTGATAGATAGCGTCCCCGGCACTGACCTTCCGCCGCGCGGCGGTAAAGCCCGTGTGGATATCCCCCGGCATCACGGCACATACCGTTACGCCGAAGGGCCGCAGCTCGTTGGCCAGCGCCATGGTGTAGGCGTTGACAGCCGCCTTGGTGGCGGAGTAATAGGCTTGGAAGGGGATGGGCACCGGCGCGGCCACGGAGCTCAGGTTCACGATCCTTCCCCGGCCCGCCTGCCGCATCAGGGGCACCACGGCCCGGTTCATGTTCACCATGCCGAAGAAGTTGACATCGAACAGCGCCTTGGCCTCCGCCGTCTCCGTGAACTCGATAGCCCCGGAGATGCCGAAGCCCGCGTTGTTCACCAGCACGTCGATATGCCCCTCCGCCGCCATGATCTGCGCCACGGCGTCGTTGACGGCCTGCTGGTCCGTCACATCGGCGGAGATGTGGTGCAGACCCTCCACGCCCTCCGCCCGGCGGGACAGCTCATACACGGTATAGCCCGCGTCCTTCAGCGCCAGGGCGGTAGCCCGCCCGATGCCGGAGGTGCCGCCGGTGACGACAGCGACCTTACTCACGGGACATCACCTCCCCGATGATGTCCATGGCCTCGTCCAGCAGGGCCTCCGTGTGGGTGGCCATATAGCTGGTCCGCAGCAGCGCCTCACCCTCCGGTGTGGCCGGCGGCAGCGTGGGGTTCACATACACGCCCCGGTCGTAGATCTCCGCCGCTACCCGCAGCGTCCGGTACGTCTCATAGGTGTAGATGGGGATGATAGGCGTGGGTGCCTCCAGCGCCGAGGGCCGGATGGTCAGTCCCCGGTCCGTCAGCCCCTTCCGGGCATACAGGCTCAGGGCACGCAGGCGCTCCGGCAGCTCCGGATGCGCCTCCAGCTTCCGCAGGGCCGAGAGCGCCGTGGCGCAGTTGGCCGGCGGGATGGACGCCGAGAAGATGAACGGCCGCGATGCGTGCCGCACGAAATCCGCTACCTCCGCGCTGGCGGCCATATAGCCGCCCAGCGACGCCAGCGACTTGGAGAAGGTCCCCATGTACACGTCCACCTGGTCCTCCAGGCCGAAGTAGCTGGCCGTGCCCCGGCCGCCCTCGCCCAGCACGCCCAGGCCATGGGCATCGTCCACCATGACCCGTGCGCCGTACTGCTTCGCCAGGGCGCAGATCTCCGGCAGCTTGGCGATGTCGCCGCCCATGGAGAACACACCGTCGGTGACGATCAGCGCTCCGGCCGTCTCCGGCACCTTCTGCAGGCACTTTTCCAGCTCCGCCATGTCGCTGTGGCGATAGCGCAGCATTTTGCCGTAGGACAGCTGGCACCCGGCGTAGATGCTGGCGTGGTTCTCCCGGTCACAGATCACGTAGTCGTGCCGTCCCACCAGCGCGGAGATAATGCCCACGTTGGACTGGAACCCGGTGCCGAAGGTCACCACCCCCGGCTTCCGCAGGAACCTCGCCAGCTCCGCCTCCAGCTCCAGATGCATCTCCAGTGTGCCGTTGAGGAACCGCGACCCGGAGCACCCGGTGCCGTACTGCTCCAGCGCCCGGATGCCGGCCTCGATGACCTCCGGGTCCGTAGTCAGTCCCAGATAGTTGTTGGAGCCCAGCATGATTCGGCGCTTGCCCTCCATCTGCACCTCCACATCCTGCCGGGACTGCAGGGCGTGAAAGTAGGGGTACACGCCCTTTTCCTTCAATTCTCCCGCCAGGGACGGCGCAAAGCACTTCTCAAAGATATCCATACAAGACCTCTCTATCTGATATAGAATATTAGCATAAACAAAAAGTTAGCGAGATGATATCGCCTTTTTTGGGTGAAAATATTATATAGGCAGATAGAAAACTTGTCAACGTCTACTTGCGTCAGCGTTCCTGTCCGTCGATAACGTCCAGCAGCCGCAGTATGCCCCGGCTCAGCGCCGCCGCCCCGCACACCGTGCAGATCATCGTGATGGCTGTCATAAAAACGTCCTCCTTGCTGTGTTTTCCCCATCATAGCAAGGCTGCTGTCCAAAAAAACGGACAGAAAAATTCTTTCAAAAGCCATGGAACCTTTTTTGCCCTGCGCGCATCTAAGGGGTGTACAAAGAAAACGGCGCTGTGCTCCACCCGGAGACACAGCCCGCCAAAAGAAAAGCGCAAAAAAAGAGACTGCGAAAGCAGTCTCTTTTTTATATGCTTTTCAGCAGGTCACATGGCCTTGATAATGTCCACGATCTCCGCGCCGATGCGCTTCTGGGCCTCGTTGGTGGCAGCGCCGATGTGGGGCGTGCAGGACACCATGGGATGGCTGTACAGCGCCTTGTTGGTGGCGGGCTCGTCGGCGTACACATCCAGACCGGCGGCGCGCACCTTGCCGGACTCCAGGGCGGCCAGCAGGGCGGCCTCGTCCACGTTGGTGCCGCGGGAGGTGTTGATGATCACCACGCCGTCCTTCATCTTGGCGATGTTCTCGGCGGAGATCAGAGCGCCGCCATTCACAGCGGGGGCGTGCACGGACACGAAGTCGGACATGGCCAGCAGCTCATCCATCTCCACATAGGGGATGCCCAGCTGCTCCTCGATGCCGGGGATGTGGAAGATGTCGAACGCCACGACCTTCATGCCGATGGCCTTGGCCATCACGCCCAGGTGCTGGCCGATGCGGCCGAAGCCCACGATACCCAGGGTCTTGCCCTGCAGCTCGATGCCCTTGCCGTAGGCCTTCTTCTCCCACTTGTCCTCACGCATGGTGTGGCCGGCGATGGAGATGTAGCGGGCGCAGGAGAACATATGGCCCATAGCCAGCTCCGCCACAGACTGGGAGGAGGCCTTGGGGGTGTTCTTTACGTCGATGCCGTTGGCCTTGGCGTAGTCCACGTCGATGTTGTCCACGCCCACGCCGCCGCGGATGATCAGCTTCAGCTGGCTGCCCTTGGCCTCGTCGATGTGGTTGGCGCGGACCTTGGTCTTGGAACGGACCACCACCACGTCGAAATCACGCAGCGCCTTGCCCAGCTGATCGGGCTCATAGAACTGCTCCACGACCTCGTGACCCATCTCACGCAGCTCCGCCATCGCGGTCTTATCCATACCGTCAGTAACCAGAATACGCATGGTAATACTCTCCTTTTAAAATACGATTTGTTGTCGGAATTTGCCGACCAAGAGGGGAATGCGATCATTTTTGCCGCGGCGTGTACGTGGCAAAAATACCACGGCCCAGCCGCCTTGGGCGGCGTTCACCAGTGACCGATGTCAGCTGGTGAGGGGGATATACAAGGGGGATGTTATCCCCCTTGTGCGTTACTTCGTGTGCTCGGCCTCAAACTTCTTCAGGAACTCCACCAGCGCCTGGGCGCCCTCGATGGGCATGGCGTTGTACACGCTGGCGCGCAGGCCGCCCACGGACTTGTGGCCCTTCAGGTTGTCGTAACCGGCGGCCTTGGTGGCGGCCACCACCTCGGCGTCCAGCTCGGCGCTTTCGGTGACGAAGGGGATATTCATCAGGCTGCGGAACTCCGGCTCCACGGTGCCCTTGAACATCTTGGAACTATCCAGGAAGTCATAGATGACCTTGGCCTTGGCGATGTTGCGCTTGTGCATCTCCTCCAGGCCGCCGATGCTCTTGAGATACTTGAACACCTTACCGCAGCAGTAGATCGCCCAGCAGTTGGGGGTGTTGTACAT
>ULRJ01034859.1_pt1 | contig 10021 bp, 9 predicted proteins | sample 1955321 | NCBI WGS metagenome assembly ULRJ01 (sample SAMEA4835679, study PRJEB28245) | human gut metagenome | biome: gut microbiome; material: fecal sample | place: Denmark | collected 2008 | reverse complement strand
ACACATTTTCACTCAAACAAGGTTTTTAGAGGTGACCTTATTTTTCTGTGCAGAACTTGACTTCCTTGCCCTCAAGTATCATGTTGGTTGTGCGGACTGCGCACATCTTGCCGCACATCGAGCAGGAATGACGGTCAGCCGGAGGTACGCTCTCAAAGTAAGCGCGAGCCTTATCCGGGTCTGCGGCTACCTTGAACATCTCCTCCCAGTCAAGCTTGTGGCGTGCCGCCGCCATCTCGTTGTCCTTGTCGCGGGCGTGGGAGATTCCCTTCGCGATGTCTGCGGCGTGGGCTGCTATCTTGCTGGCGATTATGCCCTCCTTAACGTCGTTGAGGTCGGGCAGGCGGAGATGCTCCGCAGGAGTTACATAGCACAGGAAATCCGCACCGCTTGCCGCTGCGATCGCGCCGCCGATAGCGGAGGTGATGTGGTCGTAGCCGGGGAAAATATCAGTCACAAGCGGACCGAGTACATAGAACGGAGCGTTGTGGCAGATACGCTTCTCAAGCTTCATGTTTGCCTCTATCTCGTTCATCGCCATGTGTCCAGGACCTTCTACCATTACCTGAACGTCCTTTGCCCATGCGCGTTCGGTGAGCGCTCCAAGCTCGATAAGCTCGGAGATCTGACCCGCGTCGGTGGCGTCGTCGATACAGCCGGGGCGCAGCGCGTCGCCGAGCGAGATGGTAACGTCATACTCGCGCAGAATATCGAGGATTTCATCGTAATGCTCATAGAACGGGTTCTCGTTGCCGGTCATCATCATCCACGCGAACAGCAGGGAGCCTCCTCGGGATACAATGTTCATCTTGCGCGGGTCGCGGCGGAACGCCTCTATTGCACGGCGGTTTATTCCGGCGTGGATAGTCATGAAGTCGACGCCTTCCTCAGCGTGGGCGCGTACGACCTTGAGGAAGTCCTCAGCGGATATCTCAAGCAGATCCTTGTCAAGGTAGCCGATCGCGTCGTACATCGGAACGGTGCCTATCATAGCCGGCGAACGCTCGATGAGCTGCTTGCGGAAAGTGTTGGTCTTGCCGTAGTTGGAAAGATCCATTATTGCCTCCGCGCCGAACTTTATCGCCATGTCGACCTTCTGCATTTCCATGGTGTAGTCCTTGCAGTCGCCGGAAATGCCCAGGTTAACGTTGATCTTGGTTTTCAGCCCGGAGCCTACGCCCTCGGCGGAAAGCGACGTGTGGTTCACGTTGGCCGGGATAGCTACCCAGCCCTTAGCGACCAGCTCGCGGAGCTTCTCCGGCTCCATGTATTCCTTTGCCGCAACGGTCTGCATTTCAGGGGTGATTATGCCCTTCTTTGCGGCTTCCATCTGTGTTTTGTATTCTCTCATGTTATGTCCTTTCCGGAAACAGACGGTAAAAATGATCCGTGGGACCGTGTCCGTTTCCGATATCCAGTCCGTGTTCTATCGCGCCGGTGAGGTAGTCCTTCGCAAGGCTCACCGCTTCCGGGAGGGGCTTCCCCTGCGCCTGATACGCCGCTATCGCCGACGACAGCGTACAGCCGGTTCCGTGGGTCGACTTCCTGTCGAGCCGCTCATGCGTGAAAATGCTGAACTCCTTTCCGTCGAACAGCACGTCCGTAGCGTCGCCGGTGAGGTGTCCGCCCTTGATGAGCACTGCTCCCGCGCCGTGCGCAAACAGGCTGAGCGCCGCCGCCTTCATGTCAGTGACGTTCTCGATATGGCAGGAAAGCAGCGTTTCCGCCTCCGGGATATTCGGAGTGAGCAGGCTGCACAGCGGGATAATTCCATTGATGAACGCGCCAAGCGCGGAACTGTTCATCAGCTCCCCGCCCGCCGTAGCAGCTATTACCGGGTCGCACACGACGATCTCCGGCTTATACTTGAACAGAGCCGCAGCCACCGCCCGCATAGCGCCGGTATCCGGCAGCACGCCTATCTTTACGGCGTCTACCCGGATATCAGAGAACACCGCTTCCAGCTGGTCGGCTATGACCTCCTGTGAAACGCTCATACTGGACAGCAGCGCGTGCGTATTCTCGGCGAAAACGGAAGTTATAACGCTCATTCCATAGCAGCCAAGCGCGGAAAACGTCTTGAGGTCTGCTTGTATACCCGCGCCGCCGGAACAATCCGAGCCGGCAATGGTAAGGCAGTTTTTCATCGTGGTACCTCCTAATGAAAAAGGACTCCCGCAAAACAATAGCAGAAGTCCTGAAAAGCTGATTCATCACGGCTTCCCTACGATGGTATTAACCAACAGGTTCAAAGGGTCGGGCGCTGCGCCCTCTCAACTCCAAGGAGTCCCCCCAGCATATTTTTATTATACCACTTATAAAGCGGTTTGTCAAGTGAGACAACAGGCTGCCGTCTCATACCCCTGAACTTTCCCGGAGTATCTGCGCGATATGCTCCATGCGGCTCTTGGAAAGCGTTTCTCCGCTGTCGTAGCTTTTCAGGAACTCCAACAGCTCAGCGCTTTCGCAGCATACATAGTCGCTCTCGCGCAGGGAAATCTTCAGCTTTGCATTCGGCGACGAGAAATACAGCACGGAATCTATCCACACATTCTCCCCCGCAGCGGTCAGAATGCTCTTTACAATGTCGCGCTGGCGGCGCATCTGCTTTATGGGATTATCCATCATTGTTTCCGTGACCTTGCCGTCGCGGTAGTGTTTGCGCTGCGTCCACTTGTCGTCCCTCCAGCTTCCGGAGATGGTTCCGGAATGGTTCTTCACCTCAATTATGAGGACTCCGGCATGGCACACTATCAGCATGTCAAGTTCTGAACGCCCGCGCTTATACCGCACCGGCAGATTGTGGAACACGATGTTTGTCCCATGGAGCTTCTTCACCGTCCGGAACAGCCTGCGCTCCCCCTTCACGCCGGAATGCAGCACGGCATACCACCGCGCTAAGAACGCATAGGCAAGGTTGCACAGAAATATAAGAATTATGAAAACCGTACCCACTATAGGAGTCTGGTACATCTTCTTCCAGACGAAAAGAATCAGCAGCAGCACAGGCATGACTCCAAGCACCACCTGAGCGATGAACAGGGTCTTAACTTTTTTGCTGTTGGCATTGCGCCCTCGGATGATCTTGTTCATCGTTGCCTCGCTTCGTCAGTCTGTCCGGCAGTTATACGTTGAAGCGGAACAGTGTAACGTCTCCGTCCTGCATAACGTAGTCCTTGCCTTCAAGGCGTACAAGCCCCTTTTCCTTTGCCGCCGCCATGCTTCCGCACTTCATAAGGTCGTCGAATGCAACGATCTCAGCGCGTATAAAGCCCTTCTCAAAGTCGGTATGGATCTTCCCGGCTGCCTGCGGAGCCTTCGTGCCTCGGGTAATCGTCCACGCTCGCACCTCCTGCGGGCCTGCGGTAAGGTAGGAGATCAGACCCAGCAGATGATAGCCGGTCTTGATTATTCTTGCGAGACCGGAGCTTTCAAGGTGCATATCCGCAAGAAACAGCTTCTTGTCCTCGTCGCTCATACCGGAAATCTCAGCCTCGATCTGTGCGCAGATAGGCAGGACTTCCGCGTTCTCCTCCTTTGCGATGGCGCAGACTGCCTGGTATTCCTTATTGCTGTTGATATCGCCGGTGAAATCAGCCTCTGAAAGGTTTGCAGCATAGATGACAGGCTTATTGGAAAGCAGCGGAGTATCCTTGAGCATTGCGCGCTCATCCTCGGTGAAGTCGTAGCTGCGGGCGGACTTTCCGTTCTCAAGATGAGCCTTCAGAGCCTCGAAGAAATCAACTTCCTTCTGGAGCGACTTATCGCCCTTTACCGCCTTCTTTGCGCGGTCGATACGGCGGTCGAGTATCTCAAGGTCGGAGAATATCAGCTCAAGGTTGATGGTCTCGATATCCCTTGCGGCGCCGATGCTGCCGTCAACGTGGATTATGTTATCGTCCTGGAAGCAGCGGACAACGTGCACGATGGCGTCCACCTCGCGGATATTGGAAAGGAACTTGTTGCCAAGACCCTCGCCCTTGGAAGCCCCCTTTACAAGGCCGGCAATGTCCACGAACTCCAGCGTAGCCGGAGTGAACTTCTCAGGATTGTACATTTCGGCGAGCTTGTCAAGACGCTCGTCCGGAACGGATACTATGCCGACGTTAGGCTCAATGGTGCAGAACGGATAGTTCGCGGACTCTGCGCCTGCGTTTGTGAGTGCGTTGAAAAGGGTGCTCTTGCCGACATTCGGCAGACCTACCATGCCTAATTTCATTTTTGTCTGTCTCCTCTGTTAGTTGATACGAAAATACGTTCTCTTCATTGTAGCACTTTTTTTATTATATTTCAAGTATTATTTAAGAAACATTTTTTAGAGGTGGCCATCAGTGATCCCTTAGCACTACCGCAACACTTGTTTACATAATTTTTGTAATTTTATAAATAATGTTGAAATTTCTTTCATATTGTGGTATAATTACACTAAAAGTAGTTATCCGCGCAATCAAATGCCCGGATAATGAAATAATGCGAATTTTTTGGGAGGCAAATTATGACTATTACTAAAAAAATAGGTATAATGGTCGCAGCATGTACAGTTGCATCGTCTATAGCTGTCGGCGCTTTGTCGCTCGTTGATTCCAACCAGTTCATGACAAGCAACGCCGAAGCAATAATGAACGCGGAATGCAACAACATTGCAGCGGACATCGAAGCATATCTCGGCAAAGTCGAGCTGTCAGTGGACACGCTGTCCGATATCGCGCTTAACTCAATCGGGGATTTCAACAAGTTCAAGACCGATTCCAGCTACGTTTCAGACTACACCTCAAATATGGAGCAGACGCTGATGAACTCCGCTTCCAACACCGAGGGTGCGGTCTGCGCATACCTCAGATACAATCCGGATTTCACCGAGCCTACATCTGGCCTTTTCATGACCAGGAACAATACTACAGATCCATTCCAGAGCGTTACCCCGACGGATTTCAGCATCTACGACAAGAGTGATATCGCTCATGTCGGCTGGTACTACACCCCGGTAAACAACGGCAAGGCAACGTGGATGTCTCCATACCTCAATGAAAACGTAGGAATATACATGATATCTTATGTAGTTCCGCTGTTCATAGACGGCACGAACGTCGGCATAATCGGCATGGATATAGATTTCACAATGATTCAGGACATCGCGATGCAGTCTGAGGAATACTCAACCTATATGCCGATAATCACCGATGGTTCCGGCAGCATTATGTACTGTCCGGAAATCGACTTTGGAACCAACCTCGCTGACATTCCAAACAGCAATATCGGCTCCATGATAAACGATCTTTCAAACCAGAACAGCTCCGGAATGACCAAAGAAAAAATCAGCGGTGTGAACCGCCGCGCGGTATTCACCACTCTCGGAAACGGCATGAAGTTCATAGTAACTGCCGATGACTCGGAGATATTCAAGCAGACCAACCAGCTTCTCACAATGATAATCGTGGCTATTCTCATTGTTTCTGTGATTGCCGTAACTATCGCGCTGTTCATCACCAGAAAGATGACTAAACCGATAAATTCCCTTACAGACGCTGCCGCAAAAATCGCGGACGGTCAGTTCGATGTTACTGTTGAGCGTACCTCCAACGACGATATCGGCGACCTCGCAGAGAACTTCGGCAAGACAACAGACAGACTGCGCAATTATTCCGATTACATAACAGAAATCTCCTCCGTGCTGAATCAGATTGCAGACGGCAATCTTGACATCGCGCTGACAATGGATTATAAAGGGCAGTTCGCAAAGCTCAAGGCAGCGCTTGACAACATCACGAACTCCCTCAACAGCACCCTCGTTGATATCGATCTCGCAGCAGATCAGGTCGCTACCGGCGCTGATCAGGTATCCGTCGGCGCACAGTCGCTGGCAGCTGGCTCCACCGAACAGGCAGGCTCTATCGAGGAGCTTTCCGCAACCATCGCCGACATTTCCGAGCAGATAAAGAAGAACGCTAAAGAGGCAGAGCTAGCTAACACCAACATGAACTCCATCGGCAGAGAAGCCAACCTGAGCAACCAGCGCATGAATGATATGCTTGCTGCAATGCAGGATATCAACCATAACACCGACGAGATAAGTGAGATAATCAAGACCATCGAAGATATCGCATTCCAGACCAACATACTGGCGCTCAATGCAGCCATTGAAGCCGCACGCGCAGGCGAAGCCGGAAAGGGCTTTGCAGTAGTAGCCGACGAGGTAAGGAACCTTGCCTCCAAGTCTGCGGAAGCTTCCCAGAACACCGCGGCGCTCATCAGCAAGACGATGGAAGCAGTCGAGAACGGCTCAGAGATAGCAAACCAGACCGCGGAATCCCTCCACACTGTAGTGAACAGCATAGACGATATCGTCACCTCGATCGACGACATCTCAAAGAACTCCCAGAGCCAGTCCGAGGCTATCGAGCAGGTAACCCAGGGCGTGGAGCAGCTTTCTACCGTAACGCAGAACAATTCCGCTGCATCTGAGCAGAGCGCCGCCGCAGCCGAGGAGCTTGCAGGTCAGGCTAATACCATGAAGTCCCTGGTCGGAAGGTTCACTCTCCACAAATAAGACCCTGCAAAACTTATTCGCAATATAAGCAAAGGCTGCCGGAAACGGCAGCCTTTGCTGTATTAGTAAGGAAGTCTGAACAGGGTGAATCTCCACCCGGTGGTGGTTTTCACGGCTCTGCACGTGATTTTCTTTTCGGTAATGCTCCCCGCCTCGTACTCAAACCGGGAAGTCCCCGTGAACACCGCAGCGTCGTCGGTCAGCGACGTCAGCGTGTATTCCGTGCCGAGATACGATATATTACCGCCGGAATGCTCCAGCACGTAAAGCGCGCCCTCTTCGTCGGCAATGACGTTATCCGAGCCTTCCGATAGGGTATCCAGAATATCCCCGGTAAAGAAGCGCTCCAGCGCCGCATTGAGCTTTCCCTTGGTGTCCAGCTGACCCGTCACACGGTAGTAATTCCCGCGCTCCGATGGAAGCGCACCGCTTCCCTGGTCGTACGGGAGTTCCCCGTAAACTGCGGCGTAAAGCGCATTTGCCTCCGCGAAAATATCCGCCGGAAGCTGCGTTTCGGGGTCGAACCCGGAATACGCCTGTGATTCGGGAAGCAGCCGGTAATCCTCGCCGTACTGGCGGTATGCTCGGCTTCCGTCGGAATTCACCCAGATATCGCAGATGAAATCCAGCGAATCCCCCTCATCGTAGCAGGATACGCCGTAGAGACGTTCTCCGTTTATCTCGCGCTGCTCGTTAAGATTGCGGTAAATATAGACTTTATCGCTGTCGGGAAGCCCGAGGTATTCACTTCCGAGCGCTTCCACCAGCTTCACCGGGTCGACTGGCTCCGCAGTTTCAGCGGTCTCAGCAGTTACAGACGGCTCATCAGGCTCGGAAAGCTCATGCGTTTCTCCGGTCTGTTCAGCGGAACGTACCGCCGCAGATGCAGAAGCCGCAGCCGTTCCGGTCTGCTCAGCCTGGCTTGCGGAGTCAGCTTCACCGCGCTGAAACTGCGACTGCTCCGTGATACCCGCCACCGTGTCAGCGGAACAGCCAGTGATGGTAAGTATTCCGGCCGCAAGACAGACAGCAAGTAATTTCTTCATAAAATCCCTCCGGACAACAAAATGCGGCAATGCCTTCGCACCACCGCACAAGTATGCAGTTTAAATGCCGTAACCTGATCAGAGCTTCTCGCTGGTCTCGGGAGCTTCTTCCTCCTCGACTACCTTTCTGGTTTCCTCAGCGGGAGCGGTCTTTTTGTCCTCAGCGGGAGCGTCGGCGGGCTCCTCCTCGATATCGGTGATGTCCTCGTCCTCATCGAAGTCGAAGTCAGCGCCATCGTCGTCCCACTCTTCGTCCCAGTCGTCGTAGTAGTCCTCGTCGTTTTCCTTCTCGAGCTTCTTCTTAGTGATAATAGTAGCTGCTGCGATACCGCCTGCTACAGCAAGGATACCAACGAGAGCAATGCCTAAACCCTTCATGACAATACCTCCATAGTTCAATAACATACTGCGGACGCGAAAAACGCCGAAGCCGCAGTCCAATTTTTTCTTCCTGTATTGTATAGTATATACCCATTTCAGGTTTTTTTCAAGTGTCAGGCGGAATTTTAGTCAGATGTGCCAAAAAATTCACATGTTTCCTGTCATATTCATCAAAACTGAAATTGCCGCTATCGGAGCGGTCTCGCAGCGCAGGATACGCTTGCCGAGAGAAGCGCATTTCAGCCCCGCCGCGATGAGCTTTTCCGCTTCGGACTGCTCAAATCCGCCCTCGCTGCCGATAACGATGTCGATACTGCGCGTGAACTCCCCGACCGCCTCGCGCAGCGGAGTTTCCGCGCATTCGTAGAATAGTATGCCCGTATTCTCCGGAGATATGAGCGCCGGTATCTTGGAAATATCTATAGTCGAACCGACCTGCGGGATAATTCCCCTGCCGCACTGCTTTGCGGCTTCGTAGGCTATGCGCTGTCAGCGCTCAGTCTTTTTCGCGAGCTGCTTCGCGTCCGGGCGGGAAACGCACCTCTTTGAAATAAACGGAACCACCTCGCACGCGCCGCACTCCACGGCTTTCTGCACGATGAAATCCATCTTGTCGCCCTTCGGCATTGCCTGAAACAGCCGCAGATGTACGCTCGGCTCCGCCTGATTCGGCGATTTTTCGAGTATTTCGAACACGCATTCGCCCTCGTCGCTCTCAAGCCTGCCGAGATAATCTGTACCCTTTCCGTCGCATATCACCGCGAATTCGCCCGGGCGCATTCTCAGCACCTGGGAAACATGCTTGGAATCCTCTCGGTCAAGCACCGCCGCAGTATCCGAAATGTTCTCCGTGAAGAAACGCGGATAGCGCCAGCGTTCCATTTTAAGCTCCAGTTCTGACATTGTATCTCCTTTAATTCCAGCCGTATTCTCCGCTGCCGCCGAAAAGGCGCTCAACATTGCGCCGCAGAAGCTCGTTTTCCGGTCTTGTTAGCTGCGGGTCAGCCGACAGTATCGCGGCTGAAACCCTGTCCGCCTCGGTGAGAAGCCCCGCGTCGTCCGCGATATCCGCCACCTTCAGCGGCGGCAGACCGTGCTGCTCCCTGCCGAAGAAGTTTCCGGGACCCCGCAGTTCCAGATCCTCCTGCGCAATTTCAAAGCCGTTCGTAGTGCGCACCATCGCGTCCATTCGCGCTTTTGTGTAGTCGCTGCGGTTGTCGGTCATGAGCACGCAGAAGCTCTGCTCGCTGCCTCTTCCGACGCGTCCGCGGAGCTGATGGAGCTGCGAAAGCCCGAACTGCTCCGCGTTTTCAATGAGTATCACCACCGCGTTTGGGACGTCGATACCGACCTCGATAACGGTAGTCGAAACCAGCAGTTTGAGCTTCCCCGCCTTGAAATCCGACATGACCTGCTCTTTTTCCGACTGTTTCAGCTTTCCGTAGAGCAATCCCGTCGGGATATCACGGAAATCTCCGTTTACGAGCCGGTCGTAGTACTCTATCGCGCTCGCCTTCTCGCTCTTGCCCTCGGAAGATTCCACCAGCGGGCAGACGATGTACGCCTGCCGCCCGGCGGCAATGTGCTTCTTAATGAAATTGTACACCCTCAGCCGGAAGCTTCCGTCAACCGCGTAGGTTTTTACCGGGAGCCTTCCCTTCGGCATTTCGCCCAGTATGGAAACGTCAAGGTCGCCGTAGATTATCAGCGCCAGCGTGCGCGGTATCGGCGTTGCGGACATCGCAAGGATATGCGGCGCTTTCCCCTTTTCGGCGAGGGTGCTGCGCTGCGAAACTCCGAAGCGGTGCTGCTCATCGACGATAACAAGCCCGGCGGAGCTCATCGCGGAGGTTTTCTGGATAAGCGCCTGGGTGCCTATCAGCACGTCTATCTCTCCGGATTCCGCGCGGCGGCGGACGTCGTTTTTCTCCTTGACGGTAAGACTGCCGGAAAGCAGCTCCACCCGCACGCCAAGCCCGGAGAGCATTTCAGTGAAGGTCTTGTAATGCTGCTGCGCCAGAACCTCCGTGGGAGCCATCACCATGGT
>ULRJ01047276.1_pt1 | contig 10225 bp, 9 predicted proteins | sample 1955321 | NCBI WGS metagenome assembly ULRJ01 (sample SAMEA4835679, study PRJEB28245) | human gut metagenome | biome: gut microbiome; material: fecal sample | place: Denmark | collected 2008 | reverse complement strand
GCCTCGTTGGTCTTTTCCAGCTCACTGGTCAGCAGGCAGCTTTCCTTCATGGGCTGAGGCGCCATGCGGGGATAGATGCAGGAGGAGCCGAGGAACTCCAGCTTCTTGCAGCCATTCTTCCATGCAGCGTGGATGGCGTTCATCTCCAGCGTCATATTGTCATACATAAAATCGGCCAGCGCTTCCTGATTTGCCACGATGCCGCCTACTTTAGCAGCAGCAAGGAACACATACTCCGGCTTCTCCTGTGCAAAGAACGCTTCCACGGCATCCTGACGGGTCAGATCCAGCTCCTTGTGCGTACGGGTGATGATATTGGTGTAACCCTGACGCTGCAGTTCACGGACGATTGCAGAGCCCACCATACCGCGATGCCCTGCAACATAAATTTTCGCATTCTTTTCCATCATAACAAGATTACCTTCTTTCCAAATTACAGAACCGCCTTCAGCGCCTTTTCGCGCTTTGCACGCTCACGGTCGTGCTTGGCCATGATTTCCACCAGCTGCTCGTAAGTAGTGGACTGCGGATTCCAGCCCAGCACGGTCTTTGCCTTGGTTGGGTCGCCCCACAGGTTGTCCACATCGGTGGGACGGAACCACTGCGGATTCACGCAGACCAGCATCTTGCCAGTCGCTGCATCATAGCCCTTCTCGTCGATGCCGGTACCCTCCCAGCGGATGGTGATGCCATTGGCTGCGAAAGCCTTCTCGGTAAAGTCACGGACAGTGTGCTGCACACCGGTAGCAATAACGAAGTCTTCCGGCTTATCCTGCTGCATAATCAGCCACATGCACTCAACGTAGTCCTTCGCGTAGCCCCAGTCACGCAGAGAATCCATGTTGCCCAGTTCCAGATGATCCTGCAGGCCCTCGGCGATACGACCGGCTGCCAGCGTAATCTTACGGGTGACGAAGTTCTCGCCGCGGCGCTCAGACTCATGGTTGAACAGGATGCCGTTGACGGCAAACATGCCGTACGCATCGCGGTACTCCTTGACCATCCAGAAACCATACTGCTTTGCGACAGCGTACGGAGAGTAGGGATGGAACGGGGTGGTCTCACGCTGGGGAACTTCCTCGACTTTGCCGTACAGCTCAGAGGTAGAAGCCTGATACACCTTGCAGGTCTTCGTCAGCCCGCAGACGCGGACAGCCTCCAGCACACGCAGAACGCCCAGCGCGTCTACATCGCCGGAATATTCAGGCGCATCGAAGGAAACCTGGACATGGCTCTGCGCAGCCAGATTGTAGATTTCATCGGGTTTGATTTCGCCCACCAGACGGATCAGACCAGAAGAATCGGTCAGGTCTCCGTCGTGCAGGGTAATTGCGTTCTTCTCAATCAGATGGTCGATACGAGCCGTGTTGGAGATGGACGCACGGCGGACGATGCCGTGGACTTCATAGCCCTTCTCCAGCAGAAACTCTGCCAGATAGGAACCATCCTGCCCAGTGATACCCGTGATAAGTGCCTTTTTCATGTATTTTATTCCTCTCTGACGTTTGATGGATTGTGCTTCATTTTGTCGCACACTTGTATTTTATAAATTAAGGCACATTCTCTTAAGTGTTAAAGTAGTGCTTTATTAGCATAATATTGGTTTTTTAGTGCCTACGAAATATACGCAACTGTATCCATGCAGTTTTGCGAAAGTCTCGACCTGTCTCGAACACACAATATATCTCTTATTCCCACAACAGCTTACAGTCCGCCACATCCACAAGGCTGTCCATAAACACCTCATGCAGACGCTCTGCCACCTGCTTCTTCGTCACGCCTTTCTTCAGCACGACCTGCAAAAAGCCACCGCCGCCTGCGCCGCAGACCAGCCGGCCATCAATCAGCTCCTCAATGCTGCTGAAGATTTGCTCAATCAACGTGTTGCTGCTTCCGGCATCCACCTTCTTACTCAGCTCCCAGTGGTAATCCAGCAGCTTCGCAAACCCGTCCACGTTGCCGCGCTCCAGTTCAAACCGCATCAGCGCCGCCACCTTCTGGATCTCCTCCAGTGCGAACACACTATCCGGCTCATTGCCGGCATACCGTCCAATCACGTCACGGAGCAGGTTTCTTGCCAGCCTGCGCTGACCGGTGTAGATCAGGCAGAAACGCTCATCCAGTTCCTTCTTTGCTTTCTCCGGAATCTCCACATGTACCACCTTCAGCTTCTGGTCGATCCCCGGCATGGACGTGATGTACTTCAGCCCCGGTGTAACGCCGCCCACCTGATCCTGCCAGCCGCCTCCGGTAGACATAATCTGCTCCATGGCCAGTACATGGGAATACAGATCCTCCTCTGTATATCCGATCCCCATGAACTCAAACACCGCCTTCACACAGGCAGCGGAAAGGATTGATGAAGTTCCAAGGCCGGAACCCTTCGGCACGTTTGTCACTTCCGAATGCATCACAAAGCCGCCGCCCAGACGCTCCAGTATCTCTTTCAGATTATGCCCTTTCATCGGAATGATGCCGCAGGCAAGCAGACATGCCTTCTGCAGAGCAAAAGGATCAAACGGATCTCCGGTGCGCTGCAGCTCACCGATTTCCTCAAACTCCCCGTGTACATCCATGTCACGGCTGTCAAAGACTACCTTCAGTTCATCCATGCGTTCCAGCTTCACCACCACCGGCTTCTCACTGTTCAGCAGGATCGCTGCATTCAGCACCGTACCGCCATGCTCATTGCAGTACGGAGGGGTGTCGCTCCATCCGCCGCCCCAGTTCACACGCAGTGGCAGTTCCACGGTATGGGTATCTTTCACAATGTGTGCCGTTTCATTATAGCTGAGACTGCGCACCGTAGCCTCCAGCACTTCGGACTGGATGGTCCCAAAGCACTTCTGCACCTCGTTCTCATCCTCCAGCACCACACCAAGGTAATAATGCAGGCGGAGCTTCTCACTGAAATTCGCCCTTGCAAGGCGTTTTTCCAGCCAGTGTCTCTGGATCTTCGTCAGTGCCTTACGCTTCGGAAGCGTCTGTGCCGGTACCTGTCCGCGGATCGCTTTTGCCAGTTCATCCATCATCACAAGGTCTGCCATGCGGCGATTCCATGCGATGATGGCATCCGGGTCAGCCGCATTGAAGCCGGAACACAGCGACTTGCGCGGACTCTCTTTCCAGTCCTCCAGCCTGCCTTCCCCGGTCACAAGCGCATACAGGTTCAACGCCGCCGCCACCGCTTCTCTCACAGTGTCCTTCTCCGGATAAAGTTCTGCCGTCCAGAGGGTATGGTTTCCGCCATCCCAGAGATCCGTACCAAGCTTTTCTGCCACCTCATCCAGATTCCTGCCAAACAGCCGATTCTCCTTCGGATTATCCTGCACGCCAAAGATGCGCACGACAAACTTCCCGTCACGCTGTTTCAGCCCATGCAGAACCACCCCATCCGGGATCACCTCATCGTGGATGTCCACAAAGGAAAGGACACAGTTGTTTCCCACCTTTGCACGGCTGTGGACATAGGATACCTCCAGATAGCAGTCTTTCCCAATGGAAGCCCGGCTGCTCAGCACACTGTTATACCCGGCCGTGCTGCCGCTGATGCTGCTTGCCACACGGCTGCTCCAGCCAAGGCTGGCATACTCCTCCACGCCGCCGCACATCAGTGCCAGAATCTCCCTTGTGGTGCCAAAGTGGATGAACTTCGCCGGAGCAAGACGCAGCAGCTTCATCCGGTAAGGACGGAGCACCTTCCACACCTGTTCTCTCGCTTCTGTCAGTTCCTCACAGAATTCTCCTTCCGGCTTTTCCAGATAAAACTGCTCCAGCGTAGAATCCTCCGCCAACGGATAGAGAAAATCCGCATACAGGGACAGACGCACCGTCCCGTTGACATACCGGTCATACCCTTCCTCTGTCCTGATCAGGGAATACAGCGAATCCATCATGGCAGTACTGAAGATCAGCGCACCGGTGTCAATGTCCACACAGCCTGCCTCATTCACTGCACCGGCCTTTCGCAGTTCCTCCTCCGACTTCTTCTGGAGGCAGCATTTCACGTTGCCGCCTTCCCCGTTCACATACACACCATGGTTCTTTCCGACTTCCACGCGCTCCTTAAAGGAAATCGCTGCCGCACCGACATTATTGTAGTCGATCTGCAGCGGATTAAACAGAAGCAGCACATCCCCGGACAGCAGCACCATCCCCTCACGGATTCGGGACGGGACCGAACTCATGCAGATCATGAATTCATCGAAAAGCGTAGAGCTGCGTCCATCTGGCAGCTGGTGTGGCACCGGCGAGAACAGTTTCCCCAGTGCGGAATACTGCGGCACACGCTTGCTGTCGCCACCGGAATGGATGACCAGAACGCGCAGCTTCCGGAAGTCTCCCTCCTGCTCATGGAGATACTTTAACACCTCCAGCGTTGCACCGCCGGAACCCACACGCTCGCCACCCCGGTCCGGGATCGCTGCAAACCTTGTCTCTGCCGGAAGATACTCCTTGCGCTCTTCGATCTGCCTGCGGAATCCTTCTGCCTGCTGGTCATTGGATGCCGTCAGGATCACATAATCCCATCTGGGGAAGTTTTTCAGTTTCATGGAACGGTTGTAATCATCCCAGCAATCCTGATAGGCCTGGGATAAAAACATTGAATATAAGCTCTTCATATTTTTTTCTCTCCTCTTTTTCAGATTTTCCGGCTATCCTGCCGGTTTCTGTGTCTTTCCTTTTTCAAAAAAAGCACAGCGATTTCTCGCTGTGCCTCCATGTCACCACTGTTTCCGATATTCCCTTGGACTGATTCCTTCTACTTTGCGGAACATCCGGCTGAAGTAGTTCGCATCTGCCATGCCGACCGCAGCGCCTATTTCATCCACAGTCATATCTGTGAAGCGAAGCAGCTGCTTGGCTCTGGTGATCCGCTTTGAGATCAGATAGTTATTGACCGTCGTTCCGTAAGTCTCTTTGAAGATTTTGGACAGATAGAACTTATTGATAAAGAACTTTTCTGCCAACTCTTCCAACATGATTTTCTCTGTAAAGTGCTCGTCTAAATACTCCTTCACAGCTGCCAGTTCCATTTTCTTCCGGCTTATTGTCGTGCTCTCCGGATGCCAAGACTGCTCCATCAGGAGCGTCAATAGACTTCCCAGCTTCTCATTGATCCGCATATCTCGTATGTAATCGGATGAAGAAGCTAAGTTATAAAGCTCTGTAAGTAAATCCGTAAACGGCTTGATATCCGCCGGGTGGAACACCGGCCGACCGCCTCGCTCTTTGTACTTCTCATACACAGCCGGAAGGGACGGTGCATAGAAGTGACACCACTGAAGCGACCAGAGGTCATCCGAGGTAGAATGACTGTAGGCTTTTCGGCAGTCTATGAACACACTGTCTCCTGCGTGCAGTTGATAGGTCTGCCCCTCGTAGGAAAGTTCACCTTCGCCAGACAGAACGATAAAGCAAAGAAACGACACCAGATTCTCTCTCTGAGATATATGCGGGTGAACAGCCTGCAAAGAGCCGACCTCCTGCAGATGGAGCAACGATGTCCGGGCAAAGGTTGATGGGGTGTAAATGATTCGGGAGGAACTTACGGAAGAAGATTGTGGGTTGAATAGTTCTTGGTCCATGAGCTGCTTCTTTCCCATTTTCGTCACATCTCACTCAATTCGCATTATATCCGAATTTCCTGCTTTGCAGAGTTTCCTTCCACCAGCTTTCTCTTTCGAGAATCACGCTGTCATCCACTCTTGCATTATAATTTTCAAGAATGGAATACTGGAAATTTCTCTTTATGTAATCAATGCCTTCTTTATTTACCAGTTCAATCAGTTCTTTATTGCCGCCATGCCCTGAATCAATATAGTTTGCCCATCTCTGCAGCAGCATCCCGTTGTCGCTTGTAGCCGAGCCGACATATAATTTTCCATTAGAACCCGTCTTCATAAGCGATGAAGCAGCACAGCGGCACCTGCAATGCGGATCATTGCTTCCTCAATTGAAACTAAAATTTCAAGCTCCTTTGCGAGACGGCGAGCAGCATTCATCCAGCCAAAGGTGCGTTCGACAATCCAGCGCCACGGAAGTTTTTCCCACTCATGAGGCTTGATTTTCTCGGAAATGTCCACTCGGCGCTGGAGCTGCTGCTGTACTTCGGCGATAAACGTGCCGCGATAGCCTGCATCGGCACAAAAGGCTTGAATTGACGGATACTTTTCGCAGGCTTTCTGCGCCGCCAGAATGCCCGATTTCGTGTCGTGGATATTGGCAGCATGAACCACGATGCTCAGCAAGTTACCCATTGTGTCTACGACGGCATGCCGTTTGCGCCCTTTTGTTTTTTTTCTCCGTCGATGCCGCGCGCTTCGTTGTCCGCAACCGTTTTTACGCTTTGCGAATCAATTAGCGCATAGTGCGGTTCGGCACTTTTCCCCGCATCTTTACGAGTTTTTTCAACCAGATGAGCGAGGATTTTCTCCCACAATCCCGACTTTGCTCCACGGCTGAAAAAGCTATACACCGTTTGATATGGCGGAAAGTCATGCGGAAGCTGACGCCACTGACAGCCGGTCTTAACAATGTACAGCACGGCGTTTGTCAGTTCGCGCTTGCTCCACTTCCGGTTCCGCATTCCCGAATACAGTGGCTCTATTTCTTCCCACTGGCTGTCTGTCAAGTCCGTCGGGTACAGCTTGCGCCCTGCTCTTACTTCTTTCATGCTGCTATTATACCACGTTTCACTTATGAAGACAAGCTCTTGATAATTCGATGCACAGGAAGTCAAGACGATTACTAGAAAATATTGTTATTTTATCTATTGAAAATCCGCAAAGTCATACAGATAATGCCAGAAAATACGGAGCGCAGAAAATTGCTGACACGCTGCGCACGCGAATGTTAGGCAAATCGCCCGTTTGCCATAACAGCGTTGTTGGCAAAAAGGCGAAATGTTGGAAAGCTGCCAACAGCGCCAGCAGCGGCGCAAAAAGCAGATTTCCAATAGAAGGCAAAAAATTTCTTTCCAGCCGATGTTCTTCGCACGTTTGCCAACACGCACACACGAGCATCAGCCAGAAAGAATTGTTTATTTGGGTAATGAGTCCAGTGGGAGTCGAACCCACGACCTACTGCTTAGGAGAGATGCTCACCGCTTCCCTTTCAGAGAACTGCACTGCCCTGTAATGCCCGATTTTCCTGCGTTTCCAGCAGATTTCTACGTTCTCGATTGTGGGCAAAGGAACGTAAAAAACCGCAATTTCCAACCGTGCTGTTAGACAAGTGTTAGATACGCTAACAAAGGCGGTAGTCCCCTTCGCCAACGCCGGAATTTGTTAGACGAAAATGCGTATATAATCATAACAAAGCAAAAGTAAAGCATTGATTGTAATTTGAGAAATATAAATTCGTGTGTTGCCGACCATATCGTCAATAGTTTTTGCTGAAATTCCAGAAAAACTTTCCGCAATGCAAATGTTTTGGGGAACTTGTTTTGCATTGCACCTGATAGGAAGTTAGAGAGCGAAGCAGAAAAAAGGAGACGCAGGAACGCAGACCACCTTTCCTCCGTGAAGAACGAAAATTAAACTGCCACCCGTCCTCCGATTTCCTTGCTATTTCCCGAAATCAATGGTAAAATAAGAGCAGGTTAAGCAGGCTTTAACCTCAGCAGGAATTCTCTGGAAGGGAGTGTGTCAACACATGGGCGTGTTTGTGAATCCTGATAACTCTGCGTTTCAGGTTGCCTTAAATTCTGAAATTTATGTGGATAAAAGTGGACTCATCCAGTACACCAATAAGGTTTTGAATACACTGCAAGGATATATCTGCAACAGCCGTCCGCGGCGGTTCGGGAAGTCAATCACCGCCAATATGCTGACGGCGTATTACAGCAAGGGCTGCGACTCGGAAGCAATGTTTGCTGGATTGGAAATCAGCAAGTCTGCTGACTTCAAGAAGCATCTGAACAAATACGACGTGATTCATATTGATATTCAATGGTGCATCGAGCCCGCAGGTGGCGTGGAAAATGTTGTTTCTTTTATTTCGGAAAAAACCATTTCGGAGCTGGACACATACTATCCCAATATACTGGCGGAAAAAACAATTTCCTTACCAGATGCATTGTCGCAAATCAATACAGCAGTGGGAAAAAAGTTCATCATTATTATTGACGAATGGGATGTCCTGATTCGCGACGAATCTGCCAATGCGAAGGTGCAGAAAGACTACATTAACTTTCTCCGTGGCATGTTCAAGGGAACGGAGCCGACGAAGTACATCCTGTTAGCTTATTTGACAGGTATTCTTCCCATTAAAAAGGAAAAAACGCAGTCTGCACTGAATAATTTTGATGAGTTTACCATGCTTAGTGCATCTATATTGGCACCATACATGGGATTTACTGAAGTTGAAGTCAAGAAGCTGACCGAAAAATATCATCAAAACTTTAGTGAAGTAAAAAGCTGGTACGACGGCTATCTGCTGAAAGATACTCGGGTTTATAATCCAAGAGCAATCGTCAGCGCGATGCTGTATGGAGATTTCAAGAACTATTGGGCAGAAACAGCTTCCAGCGATGCCATCATGCCGCTAATCAGCATGAATTATGACGGGCTTCAATTCGCCATTATTGAGATAATTTCGGGTGCAGAGGTCAAGGTGGATACGGCAGTTTTCACGAATGATCCATCCAGTATCGCAAGCAAGGACGATGTGCTAACCTACATGATTCACTTGGGCTATCTTGGATATAATCAGAATCGAAAAACAGCGTTTGTCCCGAACGAAGAAATTCGGCAGGAGCTGACGATGGCGGTTGAAAGCAAGCGTTGGAATGAAATGATAACCTTTCAGCAGGAATCCGAGCGCTTGCTGGATGCGACGCTGGACATGGACGGTGCAGCCGTTGCCGCACAGATTGAAAAAATCCACCATGAGTACACGTCTGTTATCCAGTATCATAACAAAAATTCGCTGAGCAGTGTGCTGACAATTGCGTATTTGAGCGCAATGCAGTATTACTTCAAGCCCATCCGCGAATTGCCGACTGGTCGAGGATTCGCCGATTTTGTGTTCGTACCGAAGCCTGAATACAGGAATGACTATCCGGCATTGATTGTAGAGCTGAAATGGAATCAGAATGCCCGGACTGCTTTGCAGCAAATCAGGGAGAGGAATTATCCCGCTTCGATATTGGACTACACGGGCGACATTCTGCTGGTCGGCATCAATTATGATAAGGACAGCAAGCAGCATCAGTGTCTGATTGAAAAGTACGAGAAAGAATAAACAAAAATGCCCATCAGCAGGCGGCGAATAGCACGACTGCTGATGGGCACTTTTGATATTTTACAAGAATTGCTGCAAGGAATATTGCCTTACGCTTCAGCCGTATTCTCAGCCGCATCAGCGCTCTTCCCCTGCGTCAGCCACTTCTCGAACACCGAGTTGCCGCTGTACGCTGCAAAAACAATCGTCGCGTAGTTGATGTACGTCCGAACCGTACTAATCAGCGCGTCCGTGTCGCTGCGGAAGAAGCACAGCACCACCGCCAGCAGCGAAATCACTGTCACCGCAACAGTGACCAAAAGAACAATTCGCTTGCTGAACTGGACGTATGCTTTCTGCTTCGTCATTTGCCCCGCCTCCCCTCTGGCGGCGTTTCCGGCAGAGCAAGAATGTCCTGCTCGTAGCTTGCAGACAGGTGATTTCGCCCTTTCGCCGCGTAACTTTTGTGCATATTCAGCACCTGTTCTTTTTCCGCCGCAGTACACCAGCCCTGCCGCGTATAGTTGTCATGCGCATTCTGCAAAAACGCCCATGTCAGAATCGCAAGATCTTCCTCCTGCTGCTGTTCCCTTGCAATCAGCTGCTTCATCGGCTTGCGGAACCAGCTGTACATCAGCATCAGCGCCGTCACAAGTCCGACGATGGTTGTCGCGTGGTCGCGCATCTGTTCAAGAATCGCCCACATCTGCATTCGCCACCTTCACAGCAAAATCACCCACAGGTTCAAACACGTTTCCGGCGCTATCGACGATTTGGATGCTCATCCGCGCCTGATTATCCGCGTTTTCCTGCTTCGTGAGGAACTCCGCCGCGCACCAGCCGGTGCTGTTTTTGTACTGCACGCGCCACCAACCATCCGCTTCCATAAGAACAGTTATGGTCGCGCCCTGCGGGATTTTCGCAATCACTTCGGCGGACTTGCTCGCCGTTTTGCGCATGTTCAGGCTGCCGGATGCCGTCGTCACGACCGCCAATTTCG
>ULRJ01068896.1_pt1 | contig 10293 bp, 7 predicted proteins | sample 1955321 | NCBI WGS metagenome assembly ULRJ01 (sample SAMEA4835679, study PRJEB28245) | human gut metagenome | biome: gut microbiome; material: fecal sample | place: Denmark | collected 2008 | reverse complement strand
CCGCTGGCCGCCGGTACGATGAATCCCCCGGGACACATGCAGAAACTGTATACTCCGCGGCCGTCCACTTGTGTGACGAAACTGTATTCGGCAGCCGGCAGGTATTTACCTCTTCCGCTCCGGTTGTGGTATTGTATTTGGTCTATCAATCCTGCAGGATGTTCCAGACGCACTCCGACGGCTATTCCTTTGGCTTCGATAGTCACGTTGTTGGCGGCCAGCCAGCGATATACATCTCTTGCCGAATGACCTGTTGCCAGGATGACCGGACCGAGGAATGTTTCGCCCGTATTCGTCTCTATTCCTTTCACTTCTCCCTGTTCGATGATCAATGCATCCATCCGTGTCTTGAAGTGTACCTCGCCTCCACATTCAATAATCGTATTGCGCATATTCTCTATCACCCGTGGCAGCTTGTCCGTGCCGATATGCGGATGGGCATCTACCAGAATGGCCGTAGAAGCACCATGTTGGCAGAATACATTGAGTATCTTGTCCACATTCCCGCGCTTCTTGCTTCGGGTATACAGCTTTCCGTCCGAGTATGCACCGGCTCCTCCTTCACCGAAACTGTAGTTCGATTCTGGGTCTACCCGATGCTCCCGGCTGATCTGTGCCAGGTCTTTCTTACGTTCGCGCACATCCTTACCACGCTCCACGACGACAGGACGCAGCCCCAGTTCTATCAGCCGTAATGCGGCAAACAGTCCTCCGGGGCCTGCACCTACCACAATAACCTGCGGTTTTCCTTCCACATTATTATATATAGTATGTTCGTACTCATCGTCCTTAGGCATTTCGTTCAGGTATACCCGAACTTTGAGATTGACGTAGATCGTGCGTTGGCGGGCATCAATACTCCGTTTCAGTGTACGCAGGGCGGTAATATCGCGCTGATTCAGTCCTTTCTCCTGTGAAAGGTATGCTTTGAGTTGCTGCTCGCTGGCGGCAATTTCGGGGAGGATGCGGAGTTGGTATTCTTGTATCATGGTTTACCACAGAGTGACACAGAGTTTCACTGAGTCTTTTTTAATTAAACAATATATCTTCTGATGCCTTCTTTGAGGCTTCTTACATTAAAATTGATAAGCAGGCCATATTTGATTCCTGATAGTTTTAAATAGGTTATTAGCTGTGCGGTGTGAACGGGATGTAATTCTTCTACAGCTTTTATCTCTATTATAACAGCATTGTTGACTACAATATCCAATCTGTAACCTGCATCTACTTTAATGTTTTTATATACTACGGGTAGTGCTTTCTGTTTTTCTACGTTTAATCCACATTGGATTAATTCGTAGCATAAGCATTCTTCATAAGCACTTTCTAGTAATCCGGGTCCTAAAACAGTATGTACTTCATAAGCTTTCTTTAGTATCAGTCCTGTTAATTCATTTATCTCCATGTTTTAATGTTTAATGGTAAGAACTCTGTGTGACTCCGTGTTCTCTGTGGTGAACTCACCCGAAGAGCGTCCGGAATGCTTCTTCCACCTTTCTTACCGGAACCAGTTCTATCCTCAGCTTCTTTGTATCGATGCCCTGCATGTTGTATTTAGGTAGGATGAACCGTTTGAACCCGAGCTTCTCAGCTTCACCGATACGTTGTTCGATCCGGTTTACCGGACGGATTTCACCGGATAATCCGATTTCTCCGGCCATGCAAACCTCAGGTTCGATGGCAGCATCCATATTGGATGAAAGGATGGCACTGATAACAGCCAGGTCGATGGCAGGGTCGTTAACCTTCAGTCCTCCGGCAATATTTAGAAAGACATCTTTTTGTGCCAGCTTAAATCCGACACGTTTCTCTAATACGGCCAGCAGCATGTTCATGCGGCGAATATCGAATCCCGTTGCCGAACGTTGCGGATTGCCGTAAACCGCAGAGCTGACAAGTGCTTGCGTCTCTATCAGGAAGGGTCTTACCCCTTCGATGGCAGATGCGATGGCTACCCCGCTCATGCCTTCGTGGTCCTGCGACAGTAACAATTCCGAAGGGTTGCTGACTTGGCGAAGCCCGTCTTGACGCATCTCATAGATGCCCAATTCAGCGGTACTTCCAAAGCGGTTCTTGATGCTGCGCAGAATACGGTACATATAATGCTGGTCTCCCTCGAATTGGAGTACGGTGTCTACGATGTGCTCTAGAACCTTCGGTCCGGCAATGCTGCCTTCTTTGTTGATATGCCCGATCAGCAACACCGGGGTATGCGTCTCTTTGGCAAAACGGAGGATGGATGCCGAGCACTCCCGGACTTGCGCGATGCTTCCCGGTGACGATTCGATGCTTTCGGTCGATATCGTCTGTATGGAGTCGATGATTACTAGGTCCGGACGTGTATTTTTGATATGTACATAGATCTGTTCCAACGATGTTTCGCAGACAATCAGGCAGTCGCTCGAAGTTCGGGTTAACCGGTCGGCACGAAGTTTCAGTTGCCTTGCGCTCTCTTCTCCCGAGATGTAGAGTATCCTCCGCTCAGGCATGTGGAGCACGGTTTGGAGCACCAGTGTGGACTTCCCGATGCCGGGTTCGCCACCGATCAGTACCAGCGATCCGGGTACCAGCCCGCCTCCCAGCACCCGGTTCAGCTCCTCGTCGTGCATGTCGATGCGGGGTTCTTCATCTGCTTCGATCTCGCTCAGGGTGACGGGTTTGGCTTTGGGCGATTCGATGCCAGATACCGGACGTTTATTCGGAACTTCCTTGCGAACAATCTCTTCTACATAGGTATTCCATTCGCCACACGAAGGACATTTGCCCACCCATTTGGGTGATTCCTGTCCGCAGTTACTGCATACATAAACGGTTTTCTCTTTTGCCATTGATCTCTTGATAAATAGGTCTCAAAGTTACGCATTTCGTCTTTTTCTGCCAAACAGAATATAGCTTTTGACTCCCTGAACCCCGTGAAGTCGTTTTTCTTTTTGCTAAAGCCTCTGACCGATTGTCAGTGAAATGGATGGATTACTGACTCTATGGAGCGTATCATGCGGTTTCGCTGACAAGCTCTGTGTAGAAAGACAGTGATCCGGAAATGGAATCCGGATAAATACTCCCGGATAACTGCATATCCGTCACTTCTGTTATCGGTTTATTGGGGTTTGGATCTCCGGATTATTAACTTCGTGCCGATAAACTGTTAACTTCATCGGAATACGATGTTAACTTCCTGCAAATAGAGTGTTAACTTCCTGTAGACAGAGGCTTCGTTTCTTGAAAGGAGAGCCTTGCCTTAAAGGATTTTCCGGTATCTTTCCGTCTGCTTTGTCCCTTGGCGGATACTGCCGTGAGATGGCATAAAGAATCTGTTTTTGCTTCCGGGCGTTGTCGGAGATAGTACGAAGAGGTATTGCTTTGACTTTTGGCGAAAAATTCTGAATATACCTGTCAAACTGATAATTGCCCGAATGGCGTGGATGCGTTTTTTTCGTACTCCGTCGGCATCTGTTCGGAAAAACGGATTCTGAGGCCTCCTGAATATCATTTTGACAAATCGATACTAATCTCTCCTGCCATCGACTCGTTCATCCTCCGGCGTACTTCGTCCGGCGAATATCCGTGTCCTAACAGAAACATCAGTTTTGTTACGGCCGATTCGGTAGTACTGTCGTGTCCACTGACGATGCCCGCCTTCAGCAGATGATATCCCGTTTCGTAACGTTCCATCTCTACAGTACCGGCGCTACATTGGGTTACGTTGACAATGACAACACCTCGTTCGCTGGCATCACGAAGCCTCCGCAGAAACCACTCCTTGCGGGAAGCGTTGCCCGAACCATACGTTTCGAGTACCACTGCCTTCAATCCTTCGATGGCGAGTGTAGCGGCTACGACATTCTCTTGTATGCCCGGAAAGAGTTTGAGGATAGCTATATTGGTGTCCAGCAGATAGTGAGGATGCAGTTCGCGTTTCTCCCCTTCAATGTGAATCTGCACATTGTTATATTTAATATGTATCCCTGCTTCTGCCAGTACCGGATAATTGAACGAACGGAAGGCGTTGAAATTTTCCGCACTCATTTTGGTCGTACGATTGCCACGCATTAACCGGTTTTCGAAAAATATACATACTTCAGGAACCATGGGATTACCGCTTCTGTCGCGTGCCGATGCTATTTCGATGCTGGTCATCAGATTCTCCTTGCCATCGGTACGAAGCACTCCTATGGGCAGTTGTGAACCTGTCAGGATAACCGGTTTGTCGAGTCCTTCGAGCATGAAGCTGAGGGCTGAAGCGGTGAAGGCCATCGTATCCGTACCATGCAGGATGACAAAGCCGGTGTACTGGTGGTAGTGTTCACTGATGACGTGTACCAGTTTCCTCCAGGCTTCCGGTTCCATGTCCGAAGAGTCCATAGGCGGATCGAATTGGTAAGAGTCTATCGGGAAGGTAAACTTCTGAAGTTCGGGTACATGCTTCTGCAATTGCTCGAAATTGAAGTTTTCGAGTGCTCCGGTTTCAGGGTTTTCTATCATACCGATGGTTCCGCCCGTGTATATTAACAATATGGAAGTATCTGATGGGTTCATAGTCCTTAAATGAAGAGTGTATTGTTGCAAAGATAATGATATATCTTGTAAATAGCAGCAAAGTGTCAAGAAAGTGATCCGCTTTATCCGGAGAAAAAGCAATGGGCACTATAAAAATGTAATTGTCCTATGTTACATTTTTACCCCTCTTTCTGGGGCTTTCTGTGCTTTTATCGCAAAATAATCGCAAAAAGTGATAGATTGAATGAAATTATTCTTATTTTTGCAACATCTTATCAAAATCGAACGTAGAAACAGAAACAATGATGCAATGCTATCCACATACAGTCACATCGATGTGTACCATGATTGGGACACAGGGGACAATGGGGATGACCCCTAGGGGTTAATATATAGTATGATGTGTATCTACGTGATTCACGCTTACAGGAAGTAAGCAAAACTCAATTTTATATTTTATTATTCGTATCAACAAAGATGGTTTTGTATGCCTGAAAGAGCGTACAAGGCATTCCATTAAATAAGTATCTGCATGAAAGTAATGAAATTCGGCGGAACGTCCGTAGGTTCCGTGAACAGCATTTTAAGCGTAAAGAAAATCGTAGAGTCTGCCGGTGAACCGGTAATCGTAGTAGTGTCTGCATTGGGCGGGATCACTGACCAGTTGATCAGTACCTCCCGAATGGCCGCCATGGGCGATGCAGCTTACGAAGGGGCATACCGGGAAATAGTTCGCCGCCACGAAGAGATGGTGCAGGGAGTGATTCCTGCCGGAGAGACTCAGACCCTGTTGCACTATCAGGTGAATGAATTGCTCGACGAACTGAAAGATATCTTTCAGGGTATTTATCTGATTAAAGATCTTTCTCCGAAAACGTCCGATACCATTGTCAGTTATGGTGAACGTCTGTCTTCACTGATTGCGTCAAGACTGATCCAAGGGGCTGTATGGTTCGACTCACGTACTTTTATCAAGACAGAAAAGAAACATAATAAACATACACTGGACACGGAACTGACCAATCGGTTGGTGCGGGAAGCTTTCAAAGAAATCCCCCGGGTTTCGCTGGTACCCGGATTCATCTCTTCGGATAAGGTTTCGGGAGACGTAACGAATCTGGGCAGGGGCGGTTCCGACTATACCGCAGCTGTTATTGCCGCAGCTCTCGATGCCGATAGTCTGGAGATTTGGACGGATGTAGACGGCTTCATGACAGCCGACCCGCGTGTGATCAGTACGGCCTATACTATCAGCGAGCTGACTTATGTAGAGGCTACCGAACTTTGTAATTTCGGTGCAAAAGTGGTGTATCCGCCTACCATCTATCCGGTATGTCACAAAAACATACCGATCCTGATTAAGAATACTTTCAACCCGGATGCCCAGGGAACGGTGATCAAACAACACGTAGACCACACGAAGAGCAAAGCCATCAAAGGGATTTCGTCCATCAACGACACGAGCCTGATTACCGTACAGGGTTTAGGTATGGTGGGCGTGATCGGTGTCAACTACCGCATCTTTAAGGCGCTGGCAAAGAATGGAATCAGTGTGTTCCTCGTTTCGCAGGCTTCATCGGAGAACAGTACCTCTATCGGTGTGCGTAATGCCGATGCCGATCTGGCTTGCGAAGTGCTGAACGAAGAGTTTGCCAAAGAGATCGAAATGGGTGAGATTTCGCCTATCCAGGCAGAGAAGAACCTGGCTACGGTAGCTATCGTGGGTGAGAACATGAAACATACGCCGGGCATTGCCGGAAAGCTGTTCGGTACGCTGGGACGAAATGGCATCAATGTGATAGCCTGTGCACAGGGAGCTTCCGAGACCAACATCTCGTTTGTTGTCGATTCAAAGTGGTTGCGTAAATCGCTGAATGTGATTCACGACTCGTTCTTCCTCTCCGAATATCAGGTGCTCAACCTCTTTATCTGCGGTGTGGGCACGGTGGGAGGAAGTCTTGTCGAGCAGATCCGCCAGCAGCAGAAGAAGCTGATGGTGGAAAATGGCCTGAAACTCCATGTGGTAGGTATTATCGATGCGACGAAGGCGATGTTCAGCCGTGCCGGATTCGATCTGGCCAACTATCGCGAAGAGCTGAAAGAGAAGGGAGTGGACAGTTCGCTGGATACTATACGTGACGAGATTATCGGCATGAATATATTCAATTCGGTATTTGTGGATTGTACGGCCAGTCCGGACATAGCCTCTCTATATAAGGACTTCCTGCAACATAACATTTCTGTGGTGGCGGCCAATAAGATTGCTGCTTCATCGGCTTACGAGAATTACCGTGAACTGAAGCTGATAGCCCGCCAGCGTGGTGTGAAATATCTGTTTGAAACCAACGTGGGGGCCGGACTTCCGATTATCAATACCATCAATGACCTGATACATAGCGGTGATAAGATTCTGAAGATCGAGGCAGTGCTTTCGGGTACGCTGAACTATATTTTCAATAAGATCAGTGCCGATGTTCCCTTCAGCCGTACCATCAAGATGGCGCAGGAAGAGCGTTATTCGGAACCCGATCCGCGCATCGACCTGAGCGGTAAGGACGTGATCCGTAAGCTCGTGATCCTGGCGCGTGAGGCCGGATACAAGCTGGAACAGGAAGACGTGGAGAAGAATCTTTTCGTACCGAATGACTTCTTTGAAGGTTCGCTGGAAGACTTCTGGAAAAAAGTGCCTAGTCTGGATGCTGATTTCGAAGCTCGCCGCAAGGTGCTCGAGAGTGAGAATAAACATTGGCGTTTCGTTGCCAAGCTGGAGAACGGCAAAGCATCCGTCGGTTTGCAGGAAGTGGACCGCAACCATCCTTTCTACGGACTGGAAGGCAGCAATAACATCATCTTGCTCACCACCGAACGCTATAAAGAATATCCGATGATGATTCAGGGATACGGTGCGGGTGCCGGAGTGACGGCGGCCGGTGTATTTGCTGACATTATGAGCATTGCAAACGTATAAAAAAGAAGCTTATGAAACACATCATCATACTGGGTGACGGAATGGCCGACTGGGCTGTAAAGTCGTTGGGAGACAAGACGCTCCTGCAATATGCAAAAACGCCTTATATGGATAAACTGGCCCGTATGGGACGGAACGGACGGTTGATAACCGTAGCCGACGGGTTCCATCCGGGAAGTGAAGTAGCCAATATGTCGGTTCTGGGATACAATCTTCCGAAAGTATACGAAGGGCGCGGACCACTCGAGGCTGCCAGCATCGGTGTCGATTTGCAGCCGGGCGAGATGGCAATGCGTTGCAATCTGATTTGTACGGAAGGAGATATCCTGAAGAATCATTCGGCAGGGCATATCACAACAGAAGAGGCGGATGTGTTGATTCAATACCTTCAGGAGAAACTGGGGGACGACCGGGTGAGGTTTCATACCGGGGTGCAATACCGCCATCTGCTGGTGGTGAAAGGCGGAAACAAGCAACTCGACTGCACCCCTCCGCACGATGTGCCTTTGAAGCCTTTCCGTCCGCTGATGGTGAAACCTTTGGTACCGGAGGCCGAAGAGACTGCTAGCCTGCTCAATGAACTGATCCTGAAGTCTCAGGAACTGCTGAAAGATCATCCGCTGAACCTGAAGCGGATGGCTGAGGGGAAAGACCCTGCCAACAGCATCTGGCCGTGGAGCCCGGGTTACCGTCCGCAAATGGAACGTCTGTCCGACACCTTCCCGCAAGTGAAGAGGGGAGCTGTCATCTCGGCCGTCGATCTGATCAACGGTATCGGATATTATGCCGGGCTGCGCCGTATTGCGGTAGAAGGGGCAACGGGGCTGTACGATACCAATTACGAGAATAAAGTGGCCGCCGCACTGGAGGCCCTGAAAACGGACGACTTTGTCTATCTGCACATTGAAGCCAGTGACGAAGCCGGTCATGAGGGTGATGTGGCGCTGAAACTGAAAACGATTGAAAACCTGGATAGCCGTGCCGTAGGTCCTATCTACGAGGCTGTGAAGGAGTGGGAAGAGCCGGTAGCGATTGCCGTATTACCCGATCATCCTACTCCCTGCGAACTGCGTACGCATACCAACGAGCCGGTCCCGTTTTTTATCTGGTATCCGGGTATCGAGCCGGACAGCGTGCAGACCTTCGATGAAGTTGCAGCAGTGGAGGGCAGTTACGGATTGCTGAAAGAGGATGAATTTATTAAAGAGTTTATGAACCGTTAAGGAATAGGAACAGAGTTTGTTCACCACAGATTACACAGAGTTTCACAGAGAATTTTTTATCTCTTAAGCACATATAATAAGAACTTAAAACTCTGTGGGACTCTGTGGTGCACCGACTCCGAAACCATTTATAAAAATACCCATGAAATATTATAGTACTAACAAACAAGCTCCGCTTGCTTCGCTTGAAGAAGCGGTAGTCAAAGGACTTGCTTCTGATAAGGGGCTATTCATGCCCATGACCATCAAGCCCTTGCCTCAAGAGTTTTATGACGAGATAGAGAATCTTTCTTTCCGGGAAATCGCTTACCGGGTGGCAGATGCTTTCTTTGGAGAAGATGTTCCGGCGGAAACGCTGAAAGAGATCGTTTATGATACGTTGAATTTTGATGTCCCGTTGGTGCCGGTGAAGGAGAACATCTATTCCCTGGAGCTTTTCCACGGTCCTACATTGGCTTTTAAAGATGTAGGTGGACGGTTTATGGCCCGTTTGTTGGGATACTTCATCCGGAAAGAGGGGCGGAAACAGGTGAATGTGCTCGTTGCCACTTCCGGAGATACCGGTAGTGCGGTAGCCAATGGCTTTTTGGGGGTAGAGGGTATTCATGTGTATGTGCTCTATCCGAAGGGAAAAGTCAGCGAGATACAGGAAAAACAGTTCACTACGCTGGGGCGGAATATTACAGCCCTGGAGGTGGACGGAACGTTTGACGACTGCCAGGCGCTGGTGAAAGCAGCCTTTATGGATCACGAACTGAACGAACGGTTGTTGCTGACCTCGGCTAACTCTATCAACGTGGCACGTTTCCTGCCGCAGGCATTCTATTACTTTTATGCCTATGCGCAATTGAAGAAGGCCGGCCGGGCAGAGAATGCCGTCATCTGTGTGCCGAGCGGAAACTTTGGTAACATTACTGCAGGCTTGTTCGGCAAAAAGATGGGCTTGCCCGTCCGCCGTTTTATTGCCGCCAACAATAAGAATGATATTTTCTATCAATATTTGCAGACAGGACAGTACAATCCCCGTCCGTCCGTTGCCACCATTGCCAATGCGATGGATGTGGGTGATCCGAGCAACTTTGCTCGTGTGCTCGACCTGTATGGCTGTTCGCATGCAGCCATCGCTGCCGAGATATCCGGAACGACGTACACCGACGAGCAGATTCGTGAAAGCGTGAAAGCGTGCTGGCAGCAGACGGGTTATCTGCTCGATCCTCATGGAGCATGCGGTTACCGTGCATTGGAGGAAGGCTTGCAGCCGGGTGAGACAGGCGTCTTCCTCGAAACGGCCCATCCGGCCAAATTCCTGCAAACGGTGGAGAGCATCATCGGTACCGAGGTCGAAATACCTGCTAAGCTCCGGGCTTTTATGAAAGGCGAAAAGAAAAGTTTGCCGATGACGAAGGAGTTTGCTGATTTCAAGAGCTATCTGCTGGGCAAGTAGAGACTCTCCCTTGAGGACACAGGGTGATGTAGATGACTTTTGTCATGGATTATTGATGTGAATGCTTTGCGCTCTCGATGGTGAAACATGCTTTTCCCACAGCCGGCGGCTCTTTTCCCGGATGGAGATGCTGACGGGAAATTGTTTGTGAAAACGGTCTC
>ULRJ01062421.1_pt1 | contig 10387 bp, 7 predicted proteins | sample 1955321 | NCBI WGS metagenome assembly ULRJ01 (sample SAMEA4835679, study PRJEB28245) | human gut metagenome | biome: gut microbiome; material: fecal sample | place: Denmark | collected 2008 | reverse complement strand
GCTTCGTTGATCATGGGGATCAGGATGCGGTTGACGACGAAGCCGGCTGCCTCGTTGACCTGAACGGGGTTCTTGCCGATGGCGACCGAGATCTCCTTGATCTTCTCAACGGTCTCAGCAGGAGTGTTGCAGCCTGCGATGACCTCGATCAGCTTCATGCGGTCGGCGGGGTTGAAGAAGTGCATGCCGACCAGCGGGCGGCTCAGGCCCTTGCCGATCTCGGTGATGGACAGAGAAGAAGTGTTGGAAGCAAAGATGCACTCCGGCTTGCAGATCTTGTCCAGCTCGCCAAAAGTGGTCTGCTTGACCTTCATGTCCTCGAATGCAGCCTCGACGACCAGGTCGCAGTCTGCACACAGGTCTTCCTTCAGGCCCGGCGTGATGGCGGCGACGATCGCATCCGCCTTCTCCTGGGGGATCTTGCCCTTTGCGACCAGCTTGTCATAGCCAGCCTTGATCTTTGCCAGGCCCTTCTCGGCCCACTCCTGCTTAATGTCGCACAGAGCAACGCTGTTGCCCTCGACCTGAGCGAATGCCTTTGCAATGCCCTGGCCCATCGTGCCAGCGCCAATAACACCGATCTTCATAGGATATCTCTCCTTTATTCATATCCCCCTGCTCCCCGGTTCCCTCTCCGGCAGGAACCGGGATGCAGAAGGGTTCAGATTACAAATTCAAATGTACTTCTCAGTTGTTGGTGAAAACAGCCTTGGGTTTCGGTTTCTCACGGGACAGGAAGCAGGCCATGCCTTCCTTCTGGTCGTGGGTCTCGAAGCAGTCGCCGAACAGCTTTTCCTCGACCTCGACTGCCTTCTCAATGGGCAGGCTGATGCCATCGTTGATGGCCTTCTTGCAGTTGCGCACTGCAATGGGGGCGTTCTTTGCGATCTTGTTGGCCAGCTTCAGGACGTTCTCCATCAGCTCAGCCTGGGGATACACGGCGTTGACCAGACCGATGCGGTAAGCCTCATCGGCCTTGATGTTCAGAGCCGAATAGACCAGCTGCTTTGCCATGCCCATGCCGACGAGACGTGCCAGACGCTGGGTGCCGCCGAAGCCCGGCGTGATGCCCAGACCGACTTCCGGCTGGCCGAAGACGGCGTTGTCCGAGCAGATGCGGATGTCGCAGCTCATCGCCAGCTCATTGCCGCCGCCCAGTGCGAAGCCGTTGACGGCTGCGATCACAGGGATGGGGAAATGCTCGATCATCAGGAAGACATCATTGCCCAGCTTGCCGAAGGCCTCGCCCTCTGCCTTGGTCATGGTGCTCATGGAACCGATGTCTGCACCGGCCACGAAGCTCTTGTCGCCTTCGCCGGTCAGAACGATGCAGCGGATGGCGTCCTGATCGACAGCCTCAAAAGCTGCCTTCAGGTCTGCCAGAACTTCAGGGTTCAGTGCGTTCAGTGCCTTGGGGCGGTCGATGGTGATGATCTCGACAGCACCCTGCACTTCGGTTTTAACAAATGCCATTGTGAAGACCTCCATTCAAAGTCTTATTCTTCGTTTCAGAACAGCCCCGCGCAGGAGAAGTCCGCCTGCGCGGGCGATCCTGATATCTGGAGTGCCTCCAGCGTTTAGTCCATTTCGACGATGGTAGCGCAGCCCATGCCGCCGCCGATGCACAGGGTAGCCAGACCCTTGTGGGCACCACGGTGCTTCATTGCATACAGCAGGGTGACCAGGATACGAGCGCCGGAAGCGCCGACCGGGTGGCCCAAAGCGATTGCGCCGCCGTTGACGTTGACCTTGTTCATATCAAAGTGCAGAGCCTGGCTGACGGCCACAGACTGTGCTGCGAAGGCCTCGTTTGCCTCGATCAGGTCCATATCGGCAACGGACAGGCCGGTCTTTGCCATGACCTTCTTGGTTGCAGCGATGGGGCCCAGACCCATGACTTCGGGCTCAACACCAGCCAGAGCGCCAGCGACCCAGGTTGCCAGCGGGGTGACGCCCAGCTCCTTGGCCTTCTCCTCGCTCATCACGACCAGAGCAGCAGCGCCGTCGTTGATGGCGGAAGAGTTGCCTGCGGTCACGATGCCGTCCTTGGTGAAAGCGGGCTTCAGGGTTGCCAGCTTCTCGACCGGGGTCAGACGGGGGCCTTCATCGGTATCGAACACGGTGTCGCCCTTCTTGCCCTTGATGACAACGGGAACGATCTCGTCCTTGAAGGCACCGTCCTTGATGGCCTTGTCTGCCTTGACCTGGCTGTTGTAAGAGAACTCATCCAGCTGCTCACGGGTGATGGGGTTGTAGCCGTACTTCTTCTGATAGGTCTCGTTGGTGCAGACGTTCTCAGCGGTCATGCCCATGTGCTTGTTGAAGCCGCAGGCATCCCACAGAGCATCGTTGACCATGGTATCCACGATCTCGCTCTTGCCCATGGGAGCGCCCATGCGGTAGCCGTAGCGGCCCTTCATCATAGCGAAGGGAGCCATGTCCATGTTCTCCATGCCGCCTGCAACGACGATGTCGGCATCGCCAGCCTCGATCATCTGCGCAGCCATGTTGACGCAGTTCAGACCGGAGCCGCAGACCACGTTGACGGTGACAGCGGGGGTCTCGATGGGCAGGCCTGCCTTCAGGGAAGCCTGACGCGCGACGTTCTGGCCCAGACCAGCCTGAATGACGCAGCCCATGTAAACATGATCGACCTGCTCCGGTGCGACGTGTGCGCGCTCCAGTGCCTCCTTGATGACGATGGAGCCCAGCTCAGCAGCGGGGACGTTGGCAAGAGTGCCGCCGAACTTGCCGATGGCGGTACGGCATGCAGATGCGATAACAACTTTCTTCATGTTAATAGCCTCCTGATTTGTGTGTATATTGGTGGGTTTTAGGAACCAATTTTATAGAAACGCCTGCGGCGTTTGCACATGAGGAACGGATTCAGAGCTGCTCCCCTTTCGCCCGGAGCGCGGCCATCTTCTGTTCGACGGCGGCTTCCACATTGGGCGTGACGAACTTGGAGATATTGCTGCCGTAGCGGGCAGCCTCTTTCACGATCGTCGAGGAAAGGTAGCTCCATTTGATGCTGGTCGCCAGGAACATCGTCTCGATGCCGGGCATCAGTGCATGGTTCGTCTGCGCCAGCTGGATCTCGTTTTCGAAATCCGTGACCGCCCGCAGACCCCGCACCATGACCGAAGCGTGGCGCTTTTTGGCGAACTCCACGGTCAGGCCGTCAAAGCTCTCCACCGTGACGTTCGGGATGCCCTTGCAGCACTCCTGCAGCAGGGCCACCCGCTCTTCTACGGTGAACAGAGGGTGCTTGGCGCTGTTGATGAGCACGGCGACGATCAGGTGATCGTTGATCTTTGCGGCACGCTTGATGATGTCCAGGTGCCCTTTGGTGACCGGATCGAACGATCCGGGATAAACTGCTGTTGCCATCGTGTCCTCCTTGGTGCGCGCTGGTATGAAAAGCGCGCTCGGTCCTGCCATGATAGCACTTTCCAGTTCGGGTTGCAAGACGTTGTTTGCGGCGCCGCGTCTCATCGCTATTTTTTTAACGATTCATGACGCACTGCTCCACACCGCCCTGCTACGCTATAAGTAAATCACATCGTCAAAATTTTATCAAGTCCTTTTTCGAAAAATTTTGTTTTTATCAGACCAAAGAATTCGGTTGAATCGCTAAGAATTTTAGTCATATTGCCATCCAGCCACTTTTTTGCCCCGATTTGCTCCGAAAGTATTGATTCCTTCCTTTGTTAATGTTATAACTAAGTTATCGGGTTGTAAGAATTTACAATTCCTTTATGTTATTATAGGAGAGGATGGTTTATAATGGATTATACGGAACTGTATGCGCAGAAAAAGATGACTGCCGATCAGGCCGCTGCGTTGGTCAAGAGCGGCGATTGGGTGGACTACGGCTGGGCTGTGAACACCCCGGTGGCAGTCGATGCTGCCATTGCAAAGCGTCTGCCGGAGCTGGAGAACGTCAATTTCCGCGGCGGCATCCTGATGTGGGTGCCGGAGATCTTCCAGATCGACGACCCGGCTGCCCACATGACCTGGAACAGCTGGCACATGGGCGGCATTGAGCGCAAGGCCATTGCGCAGGGCTTCTCCTTCTACTCCCCCATCCGTTATTCGGAGCTGCCCCGTTACTACCGCGACAGCAAGGACCCCGTGGATGTGGCGGTGTTCCAGGTCACGCCCATGGACGAGCATGGCTACTTCAATTTCGGCCCCTGTGCTTCTCATCTGGGTGCCGTCTGCGAAAAGGCCAAAAAGATCATCGTCGAGGTCAACACCAACATGCCCCGCTGCTTGGGCGGCACCGAGAACTGGGTGCACATCTCTCAGGTGGCCGGTGTCGTGGAGGGCACCAACCCGCCGATGGGTCAGATGGCTGCACCCGGTGCGGCCACTGAGGTGGACCTCGCCGTGGCGAACCTCATCGTCCCGCAGATCCCGAATGGTGCCTGCCTGCAGCTTGGCATCGGCGGAATGCCCAACGCCATCGGCAACCTGATCGCACAGAGCGACCTGAAGGATCTGGGCGTCCATACTGAAATGTACGTCGATGCCTTTGTGGACATCGCCAAAGCCGGCAAGATCACCGGCCGCCACAAGAATCTGGACAAGGGCCGTCAGGTCTACGCCTTCGGTGCCGGCACCCAGAAGATGTACGATTACCTCGACAACAACCCGGAGTGCATGGCAGCCCCCGTGGAGTACACCAACGACATCCGCAGCATCTCGGCCATCGACAACTTCATCTCCATCAACAATGCTGTCGATATCGACCTGTTCGGTCAGGTCAATGCCGAGAGTGCCGGTGTCAAGCACATCTCCGGTGCAGGCGGTCAGCTGGACTTCGTTCTGGGCGCATACCTTTCCAACGGCGGCAAGAGCTTCATCTGCCTGTCTTCTACCTTTATGAATAAGAAGACCGGCAAGGTCGAGAGCCGCATCCGCCCCACGCTGGAGACCGGCAGCATCGTCACCGATACCCGTGCCAATATCCACTATCTGTGCACCGAGTACGGCTGTGTGAACCTGAAGGGCCTGACCAGCTGGGAAAAGGCCGAAGCATTGATCAGCGTTGCACACCCCGATTTCCGGGATGAACTGATCGCCGAAGCTGAAAAACTGCACATCTGGCGCAGGAGCAACAAGCGCTAAACAATGCTGCGGGCGTTCCTGCTGCCCGCGGCAGGAATGGAGTCTACGGAAACATGATGGACAAAAAGCCACACATCAAACCCTACCTGTATGGGATGCTCGCGGGATTCGGTGCCATATCACTGAGCATTCTCTTCTTTTTCCTGATCTACCGCTTTCAGGGCTTCGGGGATGCGATTTCGAAGCTGACGGGCATCCTGATGCCGTTCATCTACGGCGCGGTCATCGCCTATCTGCTCAAGCCGGTGTGTAACTGCGTGGAGAATTTTCTCCGCCGCCTTCTGCCCGAAAAGATGGGAACTGTGGCCAACATGCTGGCGGTCACCGTCTCGCTGCTGTTCGGCATCCTGGTGGTGTATGCGCTGATCATGATGATCGTGCCGCAGCTCATCACCAGCGTGACGACGCTGTACTACACAGCGCGGAACAACCTGAACGACTTCGTGGACTGGGCTTCCCATCAGGAGATCATCGCCAGCAACCAGAAGCTGCTGGATTTCATCGAGACGTCCTATGACAACCTGCAGGACACGCTGGACAACATCGTCCGGACGAAGCTGGTCCCCTCCATGCAGAGCCTCCTGAGCGGTGCAGCGCTGGGCGTGATGAGCTTCGTGACCTTCCTGAAGAACATCATCATCGGCGTCATCGTTTCGGTGTATCTGCTGGCCAGCCGGAAGAAGTTCGGCCAGCAGTGCAAGATGATCCTGTACAGCCTCATCAAGCCCCGCTGGGCGGATATCATTCTGGAAGAGATCCTCTATGCCGATAAAATGTTCGGCGGCTTCATCAACGGCAAGATTTTGGATTCTGCCATCATCGGTGTGCTGTGCTACATCGCCTGCCTCATCTTCAAGTTCCCCAGTGCGCTGCTGGTCTCGGTCATCATCGGCGTGACCAATGTTATCCCCTTCTTCGGGCCTTTCATTGGTGCCATCCCGGCCACCTTGCTCATCCTCATCCAGAACCCCATCAAGGCGCTCTGGTTCGTCCTGTTCGTTCTGGTTTTGCAGCAGGTGGACGGCAACATCATTGGGCCGAAGATCCTGGGCAACACCACCGGCCTTTCCAGCTTCTGGGTGCTGTTCGCCATCCTGCTGTTCGGCGGCCTGTGGGGTTTTGTGGGCATGATCATCGGTGTGCCGCTCTTCGCAGTCATCTACGATGTGCTCAAGAAGTTCGTCTTCCACGGCCTGCGCCGCAACGAGGAGATGGAACTGGTCACGACCTACCACGACAACTTCGGCGACCCCGACGACGAATAAGTTCCGTCATCTATATCGAATGCCCCGGCCCTGTCTCCTGCGGGAGATGGGGCCATTTTATCGCGCAAAAAACCTCCCGCTTCCCGGCGCTGTCGCAGCGCTCCGGAAAGCGGGAGGTTTTGGTTCAGGACGGCTGCACCCGATGCAGACCCAGCGCTTCTGTGTGCTTACTGCTGGCCGGGCTTCCAGTCCTTATAATTTTCATATCGGCTCTCGCGGATCTTGGTGTGAGACCAGATCTCGTCGGCCATGGGCTGCCAGTTGTCAGCGTAGGCCTTGCACTTGTCGCACAGGTGGTCCACCGTCTCCGGGCTCTGGAGGTCGGTGCTGTGGGCGCCGGTCTCGTGGACCATCTTCCGCAGCAGTTCGGGGTTCTCCAGCATGGGGCAGGGACGCAGGTGGTTCTTGTTGAAGGGCTGGCCGTTGTGGTATGCCATGAACAACGGGCTCTGAAGAATCTCCAGAATGCTGCTGTCGTGGATGTTGGCATTGGAATAGTGGATGAAGACGCAGGGCTCTGCATCACCGGCCGAGTTGATGTGGAAGTAGTTGCGGCCGCCCGCAATGCAGCCGCCGACGAACTCGCCGTCGTTCTGGAAGTCCATCGGGTAGAACGGGATGTCGCAAGCCTCGCTGCGCAGATAGCGGATGCGGTCGATCATGTACTTGCGCTGCTCCGGGGTGGGCATCAGTTCGGGGGCTGCCTCGTTGCCGACAGGCATGTAGTGGAAATAGAAGCCGAAGTGCGCACCCTTGTCGCACAGGAAGCGCATGAAGTCATCGCTGGTGACGGCCTCGATGTTGGCGCTGGTGTAGCAGATGGAGGTACCGAACAGGATGCCGTACTGCTTGAGCAGGTCCATGGCGTGCATGACGGCGGCGTAATGGCCGCTGCCGCGGCGGGCATCGTTGGTCTCCGGGGTGCCCTCGATGGACAGCATGAAGGCGATGTTTCCCAGACGGACGACCTCCTTGCAGAAGGCATCGTCGATCAGGGTGGAGTTGGTGTAGATGGCGAACTGCACATCGTTGTGCTTTTCGGCCAGCTTCAGGATGTCGGCCTTGCGGACCAGCGGCTCGCCGCCGGTGAGCATGTAGAGGTACACGCCCAGCTCCTTGCCCTGAGAGACGATCTTGTCCATATCGTCAAAGCTCAGGTTGTTCTTGTTGCCGTACTCGCCGGCCCAGCAGCCCACGCAGTGCATGTTGCAGGCGGAGGTGGGGTCGAACAAAATCAGCCAGGGAATGTTGCACTGGTACTTGACGCGGTTCTCGCGGATGGTCTTGGTGCCACGGAAGAAGGCCTCATAGCCCAGGTTCAGAGCTGTGGTGCGGGCCACATTGGGGTCCAGCTGGTCCAGCATACAGTTGATGAGCCTGGACCACTTGCTGTCCGGGTTTGAGAGGGTCTGGCGGGCATGATTGTAAGTTTCCTCGCTGAAGGAATCGCCATAGAAGGTCTTGGCGACATCCACCAACTGGATCACGGCCTTTTCGCGGTCCTTGTTGACGTGGGACAGCACGATATCCGCCGTCTTGCCCAGTGCGGCGCGCTGCATCTTATGAGTCAGAGAATCAAATGTGGTATTCATTCCAATTTCCTCCAATGCGTTGTCTGATGTGGGGAGCATCCTCCCCCGCCGGGATCAGGACCCGGCGTTCAGATGATCTGATATTCTTGCAGCAGGCGGCCGAGGTCGGTCTCCTGCACCCTGTCGATGACTTTGCCGAGCGCGAACCGATCGATCCATCGCATCTTGAGGTCGCTCAGCGGGCGTCCATCCCGCAGCTGCACGGCTGCGTCCAGCAGGTCGCGGACGTCGTAGGTGCTGCCCCAGACCTCCGGTACGCCCCGGTCGATGTCCAGCAGGGTATACACCGCCTCCATGCCGGTGCGCATGGAGTATTCGGTAGTGGAGATGGTGTCACGCGGGGTCTCTGCGAACTGCCCCAGAAACGCGAAGTTCACCGCGCCCTCCGGCACCACAGCGGGCCGGTCGCCTGCTGCGCGGGGCATGAAGAAGGCCGTGATGTACGGCATCATGACGGGCACCGTGTTGGCGCTGTGCTCGGCCAGATCTTCGATCTCCGGTTCCGGCACACCGAGGTGATACAGCCACTCCATGCAGATCTCCTTGCCGGTGCAGTCTCGCATGGGCTTCTTCACGTAGTTGCCGGGCGTGTCGCTGAACAGGCCGTAGAGCCAGCCCACGAGCTGGCCTTTGGGCTGATTCCGGAATTGCGGCTGGCGGTTGAAGGTCCAGCTCAGCAGCCAGTTGGAGTCCCGGACGGTCACGATGCCGCCGGTGACGACCCCGCCGCTGAAGGGGTCCCGCTTGCAGATGTTCTGGATGTAGGGCACGATCCGCTCGTCCAATGTGGTCACGGTGGCGCTCATCCAGTTGGTCTGCTCCGGGTCGGAGCAGAATTTCTCCGGGTGGCCGAAGGCGGGGTCCTGCGCGGCGATCTTCTTCCACAGATCCCAGCCATTGCCGGGGTGGAGCACCGTGTCCAGCGCAGCGGGCTGGTCCTGCGCACCGATGGAGCTGTTCTCGACGCAGCTGCCGTTGGTGATGAAGACCAGATCGTTTTCGGTCAGGTCCACCCGCTCCTCGTGGTCGTCCACCAGAAGGCAGATGGTGCGGGCCTGCTTTTTGCCGTCCGCACAGTCGAACTCGATGTTCGTCACCTTCGTGTTGTAGTGGAATCGGACCCCATAGCCCTCCAGATAGCGGATCATGGGCAGGATCATCGACTCATACTGGTTGTACTTCGTGAACCGGAGCGCCCGGAGATCCGGCAGTCCGCCCACATGGTGGACGTAGCGCTTGAGGTAGAGCTTCATCTCCAATGCGCTGTGCCAGTTCTCAAAGGCGAACATCGTCCGCCAGTAGAGCCAGAAATTCGAACCGAGGACTTCTGCGTCGAACACGTCAGCGATCCGCTTGTCGTACAGCTGCTCGTCCGGGGTGAAGAAGAGCTTCAGGATCTCCATGCAGCCCCTGTCCGACAGGCCGAACCGGCCGTCGGTGTGGGCATCCCGGCCCTGTTGTTCGGTCGCACGGCAGAGTGAGACGTTCGGGTCTTTTTTGTTCAGCCAGTAGTACTCATCCAGCACACTGACGCCCTCGGTCTCGATCGACGGAATGGAGCGGAACAGGTCCCACATGACCTCGAAATGATCGTCCATCTCGCGCCCGCCCCGCATCACGTAGCCGATGCCGGGGTATTGATAACCATCGCATGCGCCGCCGGGGATGGCCCCTTTTTCAAAGAGGTGGACATGTTCGCCCTTCATCTGACCATCCCGCACCAGATAGCAGGCCGCTGTGAGGGCAGCCAACCCGGTGCCGACGAGGTAGGCCGACTTGCGGTCTACGTCCTTTGGTTTCCGCGGCCGCGCAAATGCTTCATAGTTACCACTGGAATAATACATGTTATTCCCTCCGTTTGTTGTGGTTTCTTTCGTCTTATAGTTTGCGCTAATGGTACTGTACCATGTTGTCAAAAAAGGTTCCATAAACAGAAAAAGCACCGTGATGGAAAACCCATCACAATGCTTCTTCTGTCTAAATTTTCATCAATCATCCAGTTCCGAGGGGCTGCGGTCGGTGCGGAACCGGTTCAGCGCACGCTGGAGATCGCCATGGATCAGGATATTCAGCCGTTCCGTCATCCGGACGGGGTCCTCCTTCATATCCTTGCGGATCCATTCCAGCGCCATGCCCACCAGCGCATACTTGTAGAAATCCACGATGAACTGTACATCGTCATCCTGCACGGTGATCTCCTGCATCCCGCGTTCCATGAACTCCCGCAGCATGGGGTCCAGCAGCTTATATAAGTACTGTTCCACCTGCTCCCGGCTGATCGAGCGGTAGACGTTCATCACCAGCACCTTGTTCTCCTGCACCTGGTGCAGAATGTCCAGAAACGCCTCCATCCAGGTATCGAACGTGGGCTTGTTTTCCAGCGCCTTTGCAGCGTCC
>ULRJ01073944.1_pt1 | contig 10514 bp, 8 predicted proteins | sample 1955321 | NCBI WGS metagenome assembly ULRJ01 (sample SAMEA4835679, study PRJEB28245) | human gut metagenome | biome: gut microbiome; material: fecal sample | place: Denmark | collected 2008 | reverse complement strand
CCAGCCTGCACGACGTCGCCGGTCTGCGCGTCGTGCTCTCCAGCGTAGAGGCCGTGTATCATTTTGCGGATATCCTGCGCGCATCGACCGCGTGGCAGTTTGTCTGCGCGCGGGATTACATCGCCGCCCCGAAGAAGAGCGGCTATCGCGGCCTGCATCTGGTGATGCTCGTGCCCGTCTGCTTAAACGGCCAGAATGCCTCCGTTCCGGTCGAGATTCAGCTCCGGACGCCCGCGATGGATATGTGGGCCTGCGTCGAGCACGATCTATGCTATAAGCCCGTGAAGGAGGCGTAACGCCTTTGGTGGCGCTTGCGAAGGCCGCCGGAAAGCGTCAAAAAGCGAATCCCTTTCTTTCGAAAGGAACTCGCTTTTCTTATCTGACAATGAAAAAGTATCCAGCCAGCGCCAAAATCGCCAGCATGACGAGGCAGACCGGCACAATGGTCATCAGGGCGGCGATCAGCATCGCCAGCCCGTCTCCCCTTTCCATCTCGTCGCAGGGTGCGCGGTCATCCGGCCGCCCGCCCATTCTTTCCTTTTGCAGCTTGCGGAAGCGGTCGTACCGCCCCTTAAACGGCATCCCCATGGCTTATTCCTTCTCGGAAAGCGGATGGTGGCAGGCGACGAAGTGACCCGGCGCCATTTCCTTCCACTCCGGCACGGCATGCTTGCAGATTTCCGTGCAGTGCGCGCAGCGCGTGTGGAATTTGCAGCCCTGCGGCGGGTTGACCGGGCTGGGAATGTCGCCTTCCAGAATCCGCAGCTCGCGGTTCTCCTCCACGTCCGTGGTCGGAATCGCGGCCATCAGCGCCTCGGTGTACGGGTGCAGCGGATGGTCAAACAGCTCCTGCGTGTTCGCCAGCTCGACCATGTTGCCCAGATACATCACGCCGATGCGATCAGAGATGTATTTGACGACGGAAAGGTCGTGCGTGATGAACAGGTAGGTCAGGTTGCTCTGTTCCTTCAAATCGGCCAGAAGGTTGATGATCTGACTCTGGATGGACACGTCCAGCGCGGAAACCGCCTCGTCGCAAACGACGAACTTCGGCTTCACCGCCAGGCTTCGGGCAATGCCGATGCGCTGGCGCTGGCCGCCGGAGAACTGATGCGGGAAGCGATGCAGGAAATAGCTCGCCAAGCCCGCGTCTTCCATCGTCTTGATGATGTATTCCTGCATGCGCTCGTCGTTCTTCTTGAAGAAGCCGTGCGCCAGCAGACCCTCGCCGATGATGTTGCCCACCGTCATGCGCGGGTTCAGGCTGGAATACGGATCCTGGAAGATGAGCTGCAGGTCGCGGCGGAGCTGGCGGATCTCGTCGTATTCAAGGCGCGCAAGGTCGATGCCCTCGTCGCGCAGCGCCTCGTAGCGCGCAAATTCCGCGTCGTCCGCGTACTGCGCCCGCTGGGCGTCGAGCTGATGGCGGACGTCGCCGATCCGGCGCGCAAGTTCGGCGAGCTTTTCGTCGATCTTCGCGAGGCTGGCGCGCAGCTTGGCCTCCTTGCTCTTGAGGCCGCTCGTGTTCTTGCCGTTCTCCTCGGCCTTCTTGATGTCAAAGAGCAGGTCGTCCAGATCGAGCTGCACCGCGCCGCGGCGGTTCATCTCCTTCACGCGCTCCTTGGAAATACGGTATTCCTCCAGGAACAGCTTCTGCACCGCCTGAATGTCCTTCACGCAGACAAAGCCGCCGATCAGGTTCGCCATATCCAGCAGCGCGTCGTTCTCGTCCTTGACCGCCTTATCCAGCTCGTTGTGCTTCTTGTACTTCGCCTCGCCGTCCTGCAGCGCGTCGTATTCCTTCTGCACATTGGCCAGATGCTTTTTCAGCTCGTGCCACTTTTCGCGGCGCTTTTCGAGCGTTTGCAGCGTCTTTTTGACGTAAACCGGCGCAAGATCGTCCAGCGTGCGGCCGTAGTACATCGTCCGGCCGTCCGTCTGGCGGTAGAGCTGGAGCAGCGTGCGGCCCAGCGTAGACTTGCCGCAGCCGCTCTCGCCGACCAGACCGAAGGTCTCGCCCTCGTAGATATCCAGCGTAATGCCGTCGTTGGCCTTGACGTAAAGGCCCTTCTTCTTCAGCGGGAAGTATTGCTTGAGGTTGCTGACGCGAAGCAGCACCTTCTTCCCCTCGTTATTTGAGGTTTGCACGGCGCTCCTCCTTTCTGGGGTAGAAGCAGCGCACCTGCTGCTCCTCCGTCACGTTCACCAGCTCCGGCTCTTCCTCGAGGCAGCGCTGCTGGCAGTATTTGCAGCGGGGCGCGAATTTGCAGCCCTTCGGCAGATTGAGCGGGTGCGGCACCGAGCCGGGGATGGATTCAAGCCGCACACCGGCGGGCGTATCCAGCCTCGGGATGGAGACCATCAGCCCCTCGGTATACGGATGGGAAAACTCGCAATCGGTGAAGAGCGTCTTCGCCGGAGCCATTTCCACCACCTGACCGCAGTACATAACGGCCACGTCGTCCGCCATCTGCGCGATAACGCCGAGATCGTGAGTGATGAAGAGGATGGACGTGCCGTGCTCGCGCTTCAGGTCGTTCATCAGCTTCAAAATCTGCGCCTGAATCGTCACGTCCAGCGCCGTGGTCGGCTCGTCGGCGATCAGCAGCTTCGGCTTGCAGGCCAGCGCCATCGCGATCATCACGCGCTGACGCATGCCGCCGGAGAGCTGGTGCGGATATTGCTTGGCCACGACCTCCGGGTTCGGAATCTTGACGTCGGCCAGCATTTCGACAACCTTCTTGCGCGCCTCTTCCTTGCTCAGCCCCTGATGGATGATGAACGGCTCGGAAACCTGACGCTCGATGGTGAACACCGGGTTGAGGCTGGTCATCGGCTCCTGAAAGATGACGGAAATCGCGTTGCCGCGGATTTTCTGCATTTCGGAAAGGGGCATCTTCGTCAGATCCTTGCCGTCGAACATGATGCTGCCCCCGGCGATATAGCCGTTGCCATCCAGAAGCTGGAGCATGCTCATCGCGGAGACGCTCTTGCCCGAGCCGGATTCGCCGACCACGCCGAGCGTCCTGCCCGCCTCCACCTTGTAGGATACGCCGTTCACCGCCTTGACGACGCCGCGCTTGGTGGTGAAGAATGTTTTCAGATCGTGCATTTCAAGCAGTGCCATAAATTCTTCCCCTCCTTCTTATCGTTCGAGCGCCTTCGGGTCCAGCGCGTCGCGCAGGCCGTCGCCGATCAGGTTGATGCAAATGGTGCAGATGCCGAAAATCACAGCCGGGAACACCCACTGCCACCAGTACTGCTGGATGACGATGGAGTTGTTCGCGCCGTTGAGCAGGTTGCCCCACGTCGGGGTCGGCAGCGGAATACCGAAGCCGAGGTAGGACAGCGTGGATTCGGTCAGCATGCAGGTCGCGAAATCCAGCGTCATGGAGACGATCAGCAGGCTGACGACGTTGGGCAGGATGTGGCGGAACACGATCGTGTGCTCGCGAATACCCATCGCCTTCGCCGCCGTGACGTATTCCATCTCGCGCTGCGCCAGAATCTGCGCGCGCACGAGGCGGCAGGTCGGCACCCAGCTCAGCACGCCGAGCACGACCATAATCAGGTACATGCGCTGCGTCGGATCGAGCTTCGTGCCGATGACGGCGGAGAGGATCATCGCGAACGGGATGAACGGCAGGCCGCCGACGATCTCCGCGATACGCATGATGAGGATATCAATCCGGCCGCCGAAGTAACCGGCGACGCCGCCGAAGATGATGCCCAGAATCGTCGCGATGACGACGGAAATCGCGCCGACGGTCATCGTCACCTGACCGCCGTTGACGATACGGGTCAGCATGTCGCGGCCGAGGCTGTCCGTGCCGAGCACAAAGCCCTTGAGCCCCCACGTGTACATCGTGCCGTCGCTGGCCAGCGCATAGTTCTGGTAGCTGGAAACGAAGATTTTTTCGATGTTGTCCGCGCTCTGCGCCTTGGCAGGCACGTCAATCTGGCCGTATTTGTTGTTGCCCCAGGAAACCAGATCGCCGTTTTCCAGCAGCGCGGTGTAGTGATAGCGGCCGCCGTAGAGGTGAACGATCTTGGATTCAAGCGCCGGCACATTGGCCTCGCCCTTCACGGCGTTGCCCCAGACGTAGACCTCGCCGTCCTCGGTCACGGCCGCGACGGATTTGCTCGTGGAAGCGATATCCACGACGGTCTTGCCCTTCAGCCCCGCCGGAATCTTGGCGAACGGGGAGGTTTTATCCTTGTTGCCGGTGTAGGCCACCGTGCCGTCGGTCATCAGGGCGATATACTCGTTATCCGTCAGCGCGACCTTGGCGATCTTGCCCTGATACTTGCTGCGGATCTTGATATCGGCCATGTTGCCGTTGCCCCAGAGGTAGAGATTGCCGTCCGAGCAGACGATGGCGGAGAACTGGTTGCCCGCTTCGAGCTGCACCACGTCCCAATCCGCGCCGCCGGCCTTCATGGCCTTCTTCATGTCATTGGAGAATTTATCCTGCTGAAGGCGCGTGTTGCCCCAGACGTAGACCTCGCCGTCCGTGTCCACCGCGACGACGTGATCCGTACCGGCGGCAATCTGCACCAGATCGGCGCTCTTGATCTCGTCCGGGATGTTCGCCACGTCGATTTTATCGGTGATGCGGGTGTGTCCCCAGGTATACAGCTCGCCCTTGTTGTCAATGCCGACGCCGTAGGTGTTGCCGGAGGAGATGTCCTTCACGCCGTTATCCAGCAGCGCCTTCGGCACCTGCATCATGTTGCTTGAGGGCGGCAGGTTGGTCAGCGTGCTGTCCTGCTCGGAGAGATCGAGCACCCAGATGTGCGGACCGACCATCACGAATACGAAAATCGCGAGGAACACGATCAGGCCGAACATGGCCAGCGGGCGATGGGTGAAGTTGCTCACCATCGCGCGCATCGGGGTCTGAATCTTCTCCTCTTCCTCGGTGGAAAGCTCGGGACGCTCGTGCAGGAAGCAGCGCTTGAACCAGCGCACGAGGAAGAATTCTTTTTTCTTGTTGCTCATCGTTCTTCCTCCTTACTTGTCCACACGCACGCGCGGATCGACCAGACCGTAGCTGATATCCATCAGCAGCGAGCCGATCAGGGCGACGATGGTATAGAACATCTGAATCGCGAGCACCAGCTCAAAGTCAAGGTTGCTCAGGCCCGCCCAATAGAGCTTGCCCATGCCGTTCAGCGAGAACGTGTTCTCGATGATGACCGAGCCGGAGAAAATGCTGATGAACCAGCCGATGATCGAGGTGATGATCGGCAGCAGCGCGTTGCGCCACGCATGGGAATAGATGACGACCTTTTCCTTGAGACCCTTTGCGCGCGCGGTGCGGATGTAGTCCATGCTCAGCGCGTCGATCATCGCGCTGCGGACGTAGCGGGTCATGCCGCCCAGCGACGCGAAGGTCATAACGATGACCGGCAGGGTGATGTGGTAGAGCATGTCGATGAACTCGTCCCACTTGGTCGCGTAAATCGCGCCCGCGGTCTTCGTGCCGGAAATCGGGAAGATGCGCCAGAGCACGCAGAAGAAGAACATGAAAATCAGGGCGATGATGTAAATCGGCAGGCTGTAGCCGAGCATCGTCACCACCTGAACGGTGTTATCCACCTTTTTGCCCTTGTGAACCGCGCAGAAAATGCCCAGCGGAATCGTGATCGCCAGCGCCAGAATCGTTGAGAAGATGTTGATGAAGATCGTGTTCTTCATCGGGTCAACGATCACCTCGGTCACGTCCTTCTTGTAGAACTGGGAATAGCCGAAGTTGCCCTGAAGCAGGCCGTTGAAGCCGTTGTTGTCGCCAACATCCGGCCAAAGCCCCATCCAGCGCATGTAGCGAATGACCAGTGGATCGTCAAGACCCATCTTCGCGCGCAGCTCCTGATACAACTGCTCATACTCCGCCGGTTTGAGGCTCTGCTTCTGGGCTTCCAGCTCAGCGCGCGCCGGGTCCGTCGGGATCAGGTTGTACAGCGAATACATTAAAAACGAAACGATGAGAAACACAAGCGCCATGTATCCGATACGCTTGGCAACATATTTGCCCATCTCATCCATCCTCTCTATGGTGTTCTTTCTTTTTCTTTCTCTCTCTCTTGTGGTGCGGCTCATACCGCCATGCACGGGCACGACCGCTCGGCCTGCCCGCGACATCTATATTTTCATCCGCAGGACAAGTGCTTTGCCCTTGAATCATCCCGCCTTTGTGTGTTCAAGGGCAGGGCGCTTGTCCTTCAAAAGGACGTTTCATTCAAAATCAAAAAAGTAGGGAAAAAAGGGGCGGGCAGAACGCCCGCCCCCAATTCTGTGATCGGAACTGAGCAAAAATTACTCGGCAACGGTCGCGTAGAGAATCGCCTGCTGGAATTCCCAGAAGGAATCCTGCGTGTAGTTCTCAAGCCAATCCGGATAGACGGTGATGTAGATGTTGGAGTAGAGCGGGATCTGCGGGAGCAGCTCGTTCCACAGCATCTGGAAGCCCTTCCAGTAGGTCATGTACAGCTGCGTGTTGCTGGAATCCACGCCGTAAACCATGTTCATGGTGAGCGCGTCCATCGCCTCGTTGTACAGACGGTTGAGGTTGTAGCCCTGCGCGACCATGTCCGGGTCGAGCGTCCACTCGTAGGACTGGTCGTAGGCCGGGTTGAAGTTGCTGGCCAGGTTGAACATGCCGTAGGTCGGAACGGCGTACTTGTCGCCCTGGGAAGCGTCGCGATAGTAGTAGTTGAGCAGCTCGGTGAAGGTCATCACGTTCTGGTTGATCTTCATGCCGGCCTCAGTGGTCTGCGTGCCCTGCGCAAGCATGACGTTGAGCAGCTCGGAAACCGGGTTGTTCTCGGAAGAGGACCACTCGATGATCAGCGGCATCAGGATGGTGCCGTCGGCGAGGGTGACGTTGTGCGCGTAGGTGCCCGCCTCGACCTCGGTGACCTTCTTGTAGCGGATTTCGCCGGAGCCATCGACATAGTCGCTGCCGTCGGCGTTGTAGACCCAGCCGTCAGCCTTCAGCTCTTCGACGGCCGCTTCCGGATCGTAGGAATACGGATTGAGGGTCATCTCCAGCCACTCTTCGGCCTCCTGATACTGCCACAGGCCGGTGCCGTACATGCCGTTGACGACGCCGCCCCAGCCCTGGCAGAAGGTGTTCGCAAACTCGTTGCGATCCAGCAGCAGGGCAACCGCGTGACGGACAGCCTCGAACTGGGTCGGGCCGAAGTCGCACTGGAAGTTCAGCATGCCGTAGCCGGCACGGTCGAACTGCACGTAGTCAAAGCCGCCCTCAGCGATGATGTCCAGCGCCGTGTTGATCTGGTTGCCGTCGGTCACGGTGTCGTAGAAGTTGAAAGCGCCGGTCTTGAGCGCGTCGGCCCAGGTCGCGTCTTCGGTCTTGGTGACGACGATCTTCTCGATGCTCGGCTTCTGGCCTTCGAAGTTGCCCGCGTAGTTCGGGTTGATGGTCAGGGTCGCCTGCAGGGAGCCCTTGTCGAACGCGACAAGGTTGTACGGGCCGGCGGAAACGCGGTCTTCACCGGCGTTGAAGCGGGCGTACTCGAGCTGCTTCTCGATGCCTTCCTTGGTGAAGTCGCCGGCGATGTAGCAGCCCTCGCCGTCGTCCTTCAGCTCAACGCCCTCGCCCAGCCAATACTTGAGGGAGAACGGCTTGAGGGCGATGTAGTTGAGGTCATAGTAATACGGGATCTTTTCCGCGAGGATGGTCACGGAGAAGGTGTAATCGTCGATCAGGCGAATGCCGGAAACCGCGGTCGCCGTGCCGTCATAGTAGTCCTTGCCGCCGACATAGGTCAGGTGGCCGGTCAGCTTCGCGCCGGTATCCATCGCGACCTTGGAGCAGGAGAAGACCTCGGCCCACAGGAAGTCGGCCGCCTTGATCTCTTCGCCGTTGTTGTAGGTCAGACCCTCGTTGATGGTGACGGTGAACGTCTTGCTGCCATCCGGGTTGACGACGGACTCGATGTTCTTGGCGATGGTCGGGTTCACGACATACTCGCCGCCCTGATTGGTGACGGTGACGCCGTAATCGTTGGTCAGATCACGGATCATCTTGTCGGTCGCGTTGTTCGTCCACCAGGAGCTGGGGGCAAAGTCGCCGCCGATTTCGGTGGAAGAACCATACACGATGGTTCCCTTCTCAGACGTGCCCTCGGCAAACGCCATCGCGCTCGCAGAAACGAGCATGGCCGCCGCCAGAAGCATGGAAAGAAGCTTCTTCATGGATACATCCTCCCAGATAATAAATTATATTTCGTCCGCAGCACGTTCTGCGTCAAAATATCGCGTTCCGATCCGGCTCTTCAAACAGAGCTGGATAAACAATATTACTATACACTGTTTTTTGTTTTCTGTCAATCACGCCGACGGTTTTTTGTCTGCTTTTGCATTCATATTTTTACCCGTTTACCCTGCCGAGTTCCAGAATTTTGCACCAAGTCTCCTCCGTGACTGGAATTCCGTTCTCGCGGTTCTTCGCGCGCGTTCTGTCAAGCCCCTCGCCCGGCGCGTGTATGCCGCGGCTGCCCTCGATGGGCGGCAGGCTGTGCAGGAAGGCGATGGTCTCCTCCATCTGCGCCTCCACGGCCTTCATATCCACGACCGCCGCCGGGTGAATCGCGATGAACACCTGACTCATGCCCTTTTCGCCGTCGCTCGGCAGGCCGATCATGCGGCTCGTGCGCCCGGCGGAGAGCATCGACGCGCAGAGATCCAGCATGATGGACAGCGCGCTGCCCTTCCACATCGCCATCGGCATCATCCGGCCGCTCTCGCAGATCTTCTGGGGATCACAGGTGGGGTTGCCGTCCGCGTCGTAGCCGCAGGGCGTATCGAGCATCTTGCCCTCCTGCGCCATGATTTCCAGCTTGCCGTAGGCGTACTGGCTCACCGCCATATCCATCACCAGACTGCCCTTTTCGCGCGGGATGGCGAAGGTGATCGGGTTGTTGCCGGTGGAGGGCTCGAGCGTGCCCCACGCCGTCAGGTTCATGCAGGTGTTGGTGAAGCAGATGCCCATCAGCCCCGCGTCCGCCATCGTCAGGCCGTATCGACCCGCGCGCAGCCAGTGGCTGTTGTTGCGCAGCGCGACGCAGGCAATGCCGTGCGCCTTGGCCAGCTCGATGGCGCGCGCCGTCATCTGCTCCGCAATCAGCGGGCCGACGCCGAAATGCGCGTCATAGACCTCCAGCGCGCCGAAGCCGCCAACCTTCTCGGCCTTTGTCACCTTCGGGTCGCAAAGCCCGCTCTCCATATCGCTGATGTATCGCGGATAGCGGTTCATGCCGTGGCTGTAAATGCCGTCCAGCGAGTTGCCCGCGAAGATTTCGGCAAAATGCTTCGCGTCCTCCTCGCCCATGAATCGGGTCAGCCCCTTCGCCATTTCGCGAACGGCCTCGTCGTATTGAACGTAAATCATGCGGATAGTTCCCCCTTATCGGCTGTGATTCCCTTGTTTTTCGCGGCGCGCCTTCTTTTTTCCTGCCAACCGTCGCTGTCAATTTCTGTCGGAGCGATTTCTTTTCGGCACAATCCGCCGCACAAGCCCGAGCAGCGCTTCCTCGATCTGCGCGCTGTATTTCATGGCGAACACAAAAATCAGCAGCCCCGTGCCGCCGATGACCGCCCACGCCCAAACCGGCAGGCTGAGCGACCCGCTGCCCAGCAGCGCCGCGACGACCAGCCCCCACGGTCTGGCCAGCGCCATGATCGCGACAAACCGCCCGAGCGGAATCTTCGTCAGCCCCGCCAGCATGCAGAGCGCGTCATCCGGGAAAAACGGAAAGAGCATCGTCAAAAGCAAAAACATATCCTGCTTTTCCTCGATGATCGGCAGGTATTTTTCCATCACGCCCTTGTCCAGAAACCGCTGCACCGCGTTCCGCCCCAGCGCCCGCGCCGCCAAAAACACGATCACAGACCCCGCGATCACCGCCAGCACGCCCAAAATCATCGCCGGCCAGAAGCCCAGCGCCAGCGCGCCCGCCATCATCGAAATGTTGCTGGGAATCGGCGCGACGATGACCGTCATCATTTGCAGCGCGAAATACACCGCGCCCGCCCAGACGCCCGCGCCCGCGATCACCTCGCGCAGCGCCTCCACCGAGTTGATTTTTTCAAAAAATCCGTTTTTCCAAAGCGCGCAGCCGCCCGCCGCCAAAAGCGCGGCGACAGCCAGCGCAGCCAAAATGATGCGGATTATCTTTTTTCGGTTCACGGTACTCCTTCCGTCTGCCTTCCGGCAGACACCTCCCTCAAAGAGGGAGGTCTTTTGTCAGATGCACAGCAACGCGCGACCGAGGGAGTTACGACTCCTTCCGTCTGCCTTCCGGCAGACACCTCCCTCGAAGAGGGAGGTCTTCTGTCAGATGCGCGGCAACGCGCTCTTCTTCCCTCAAATGCGCTCTTCTTTCTTAATTACGCAATAAGGAGCTCCCTCTTCGAGGGCATTTCGCTTGCCGCCCGCTGTGCGGGAAACAGGCATGCGAAATGCCGAAGGTCTGTCAGCGAAGCT
>ULRJ01033897.1_pt1 | contig 10573 bp, 8 predicted proteins | sample 1955321 | NCBI WGS metagenome assembly ULRJ01 (sample SAMEA4835679, study PRJEB28245) | human gut metagenome | biome: gut microbiome; material: fecal sample | place: Denmark | collected 2008 | reverse complement strand
GCCGGTGGCCGCCAGTTATGAGAGGGACCAGCTGAGCATCTCCGTGTCGGAGGTCTATTCCGTGGTGTACCGCACGGTGAAGTACGACGAGAATTACAGCGAGGACATCCCGGTGTATGAGGTGGGCAGCGGCGCGCAGCTGTCCGTGATAAAGGGTGAGGGCTTCACCCTCTACGGACGGTACAATGAGGAGAACGTGGCGCTCCACAACGGAGATGTGGTAGAGCTGACGGAGCAGTTCGTGGGCCTGGGCATGGATGGACAGTACGCTGTACGGTTCCAGTACCGGAGCGCGGCGGAAACGGCGGAGCTGGAGGTCTATCAGATCACGTGGGAGACGGGCGGTTCCGCCAAGCAGGTCGTGCCGCTGACGGAGGAGCAGGTGCAGGCCATCCAGTCGGAGAAGGGGCTGGTGCAGCCGGAGTGGCATCAGGTGTGCGCCGAGCTGCACCGCAGCGGCGAGGACGATGCCCGCTATTGGGGCACTGCCGATTACCCCGTGCCGCCCACGGTGCTGAAAATACTGACGGAGCAGTGCGGCTATACCTTCGTCACGCCGGAGGATTTCCGGGGCAATATGACCGCCGCCAAGCTGGAGTTCTACGGCGGCGAGACGTACACCGCCGCCAAAGCCGACCTGCCCGCCCTGCAGAAGATGCTCACCAACGCCAGAGACTACGGCGGCGGAGCCGCCTGCTGGTTCACCGCCAAGCTGACGGTGACCTTCGACGACGGGCGGACAGTGTCGGTGCTGAAGGGGACGGACAGCTGCGCCAGCTTTACGTTCGGCTCGTGGAACTCCGCCATGGTGTCCGACAGCGAGAACCGGCAGTTCTGGCAGATATTCGGCGTGCCCTTTGAGGAATAAATACAGCAGAAAAGCCGCCCCGATGGGGTGGCTTTTCTATGCGTACCCGGTATCTCAGCCGTGGTAATACCTCTTGGCGCAGAAGTCGCGCTCTACGCGTACCTTGCCGGTGTCGGTGAGCCAGTCGGTGAAGTTGGTGAAGTTCCGCTCCACGATGCTGAATTTCAGCTCCTGCCGGGTGCGGATGTTCTCCCGCTGGCAGAAGGTGTATATCCAGTCGGAGAACGTCATGCCGTCGGTGAGGTCGTCCAGCAGCTCCCGCTCCTTGCGGTGGATGAAGGCGATGTTGCTGTCGATGAGGGCAGACAGCTCCGCGCGGTCGGTGATGATCTGCTTGTGGGCGACGATATAGGCGGGGTAGTCGGTAGAACGGAGGGCGGCCTTGCTCTCCAGATCCCTGGCGACGAACATACTGGTGGGCAGCTTGGCGCCGTCGATCAGCGCCTGGTCGATGAGGCAGTCACCCAGATAGGCCGCGCCGTCCGGCGTGACAAAGCCCAGCTGGCCTGCCGAATGGCCGGGGAGAGACAGTACACCGAACCGGGCGCCGTCTACGTCGATGTGGTCCTCCTGGGGGAAGATGACCCGATCTGCGGTGAAGCACTCCTCCAGAAACAACTCACGGCTTTTGCCGTAGGTCAGGGCCACGTAGTTAGCGCGGTAGCTGTCCGGGTTCACAGAGATACCGGCTTCGATCAGGGAGATGGCGGCTTTTGCGCCGTATCGCTCCTGCAAATACCGGACGTTGCCGGTGTGGTCGAAGTGGGCGTGGGAGCAGAGGATGGCGCGCAGACGCCAGCCGCTGCCGTCGATGAGCGCGGTCAGGCCGGCTCTGTCCAGCTTGGCGTAGCCGGTGTCGATGAGCACCACATCCCGGTCGGTGAGCTTATAGATGGGCAGCAGGGCGGTGGCGGCGACGGCCGCATATGTATTGCCCAGCACGTGCAGAAGTTCCATGAAAATCAGCCTCCGGAAAAGTGTTTTCCCCATTATACACCGCCGGTGGGAAAAAACAAAGCCTTTCGTTTTGCATCATGCGCCGCAGGCGCAGGGCACGCGGGAGAATGTGGAGGGATCTGCAAAAAAGAATTCAGAAAAATTTTCGATTTTCCCCCTATGCAAAACGGGAGAAATAAGGTAAAATACCTGATAGAAAATTAGGGAGGAACGGCGATGGAGCAACCAGTATTCAAGCGGGTGCTGCTGAAGATCAGCGGCGAAGCGCTGGCCGGCGATAAGCACTTCGGTCTGGACTTTCAGGTCATGGGCCGGGTGGCGGACGTTATCAAGCAGTGTGTGGACATGGGTGTGCAGGTGGGTATCGTCATCGGCGGCGGCAATTTCTGGCGCGGCGTGAAGGACGGCGAGGGACACATCGAGCGCACCCGGGCCGACCACATGGGTATGCTGGCCACGGCCATGAACTGCATGGCCATGGCGGACGTGCTGGAGCAGAAGGGTGTGGACGTGCGTGTGCAGACGGCGCTGGAGATCCGGGCCGTGGCGGAGCCGTATATCCGCGCCAGGGCCATTCGACACCTGGAGAAGGGGAGAGTGGTCATTTTTGGCTGCGGCATCGGCTGCCCGTTTTTCTCCACGGATACCGCGGCGGTACTGCGTGCGGCGGAGATCGACGCGGACGTCATCCTGCTGGCCAAGAACATCGACGGCGTGTACGACAGCGACCCGGCCAAGAACGCCGACGCGGTGAAGTTTGACAGCATCACCTACGACGAGGTGCTCAAGCGGCACCTGGCGGTGATGGATTCCACCGCCACCAGCCTGTCCATGGACAACCATATCCCGGTGCTGGTATTTGCCCTGAAAGACCCGGAGAATATCATCCGCGCCCTGCGCGGCGAAAAAATCGGAACGATCGTGAAGGAGGACTGACCCCATGTTGAAGGACGAGTACAAGGTTTACGAGGAAAAAATGAAGAAGAGCATTGAATCCGTGATGAGCGACTTCGACACCGTGCGTGCCGGCCGCGCCAACGCTTCCGTGCTCAACCGCATCAGTGTGGACTATTACGGTACCCCCACGCCCATCCAGCAGATCGGCTCTATCGGCTCTCCCGACCCGCGGACGCTGGTCATTACCCCTTGGGATGCCAGCATTCTGAAGGGTATTGAAAAGGCCATTCAGGAGTCCGACTTGGGCATCAATCCCCAGAACGACGGTAAGTGCATTCGTCTGGCTTTCCCCCAGCTGACCGAGGAGCGCCGCAAGGAGCTGGTCAAGCAGATCCACAAGTACGCCGAGAACGGCAAGGTGGCTGTGCGGAATATCCGCCGGGATGCGATGGATAACTTCAAGAAGCAGCAGAAGGCGTCCGAGATCACCGAGGACGAGCTGAAGATCGCCGAGAAGGACCTGCAGAAGCTGACCGATGACAGCTGCAAGGAGATCGACAAGATCCTGGACAACAAGGAAAAGGAATTGATGTCTGTTTAATGGGACTGTTTACGAAGAAAACGCCCCATACGGCGGGGGAGGTGGACAGGAGCCGCCTTCCCCGCCATATCGCTGTTATTATGGACGGCAACGGCCGCTGGGCGAAAAAACGCGGCCTGCCCCGCACGGTGGGGCACAAGGCGGGGGCAGAGGTGTTCCGCGACATCGCCACCTACTGCAAGGAACTGGGAGTGGAATACCTGACGGTATACGCCTTTTCCACAGAGAACTGGAAGCGGCCCGCCGATGAGGTGAATACCATCATGGGACTGTTGGAGCAGTATCTGCGGGAAGCTATCGACACCATGGAAAAGGAGCACATCCGCCTGCGGTTCTTCGGCGACCTCAGCGCACTGTCCCCGGAGCTGCAGGCGCTGGCGCATGAGACGGATGACATCTCCGGCCGCTATGCGGGGTTCCAGGCCAATGTGTGTCTGAATTACGGCGGCAGGGCGGAGATACTGCGGGCGGCGCGGCTGTGTGCGGAGCAGGGGGTGGACTGGACGGAGGAGAACCTCTCCGCCAATATGTACTCTGCCGGTATCCCCGACCCGGAGCTGATCATCCGCCCCAGCGGCGAGATACGGCTGAGCAATTTCATGCTGTGGCAGTGTGCCTACAGCGAATTCTATTTCTGCGACACGCTGTGGCCGGATTTTACCCGGCAGGATATGGACAGAGCGATCATCGACTATCAGCGGCGGGATCGCCGGTTCGGCGGCGTAAAGTGAGGTGACGACCATGAAACAGAGAATACTGGTGGCGATTATCGGCGTGCCGGCATTGATCGGCGTGCTGTGCTTCGCACCGGATTGGGCCACGGCGGTGCTGGTGGCGGCGCTGTGCGTCATCGGCTGCCATGAGTTCAGGGCGGCCGCCGCGCCGGAGAAAGCGGCGCGCTGGTGGGGGCTGGCGGCCACGCTGGCGGTGTTCACCGTGTTCACGGTGTATTTCAGCGGCGGTGACTTCACGGGTACCGCCATACATACGATCATGGTATGGCTGCTGGCGGCGCTGATCGTGGTGATGTTCATCGCGGCGGTGCAGGCCTTCGGCAAAGACGACGAGCTGGATTTTCCGGATATCAGCGCTATGGCGGTGTCCGGATTGGTGATCCCGCTGGCGCTGGGCTGCCTGGTGCGGCTGCGGATGCTGGAATACGGCGCCGGACTGGTGCTGATCCCGCTGGTGTCGGCGTTTATGAGCGACTCTCTGGCGCTGTTCGGCGGTATGCTGTTCGGGAAAACAAAGCTGGCGCCCAGAGTCAGCCCGAAGAAGACACGGGAGGGTGCGGTCAGCGGCCTGGTGGGCGGCATGGTGGGAATGATCCTGTTCCGGATATTCTTCTTCCTATGTACGGAGGTGCAGCTGCACATCGGCTGGTGTGTGCTGTTGGGCTTCGTGGGCGCGGTGCTGGGGCAGCTGGGCGACCTGAGCTTCTCCTGCGTGAAGCGGCAGTGCGGCATCAAGGACTATGGACGGCTGCTGCCGGGCCACGGCGGCGTGCTGGACCGGTTCGATAGTGTGATCTTCGCTGCACCGGTGACGTGGATGCTTATCAACGCTGTGACGCTGTATTGAGGAAGGACCTATGACGAAAACCATCGCCCTGTTGGGGGCTACCGGCTCCATCGGGCGGCAGACGCTGGAGGTGGCCGGGGAGCTGGGCCTCCGCGTGGCGGCGCTGACCGCCAATACACAGGTAGACCTGTTGGAGCAGCAGGCGCGGCAGTATATGCCGCGCCTTGCGGTACTGTATGACGAAAATGCGGCGCTGGCGCTGAAAAAACGGCTGCGGGGGACCGGCATTGAGGTCATGGCAGGGGAGGAGGGCCTGTTGGCTGCCGCCGCTATGACCGAGGCGGACACGGTGGTGACTGCCGTGATGGGCAGCGTGGGGCTGCGTCCCACACTGGCGGCAATCCAAAAAGGCAAGCGCATCGCGCTGGCCAATAAGGAAACGCTGGTGTGCGCCGGTGAGCTGGTGATGGACGCGGCGGAGAAATACGGCGCGGAGATCGTGCCGGTGGACAGTGAGCACAGCGCGGTGTTTCAGTGCTTGCAGGGCTGCCGGGACCGGGGTGAGGTGCGGCGTATCCTGCTGACCTGCTCCGGCGGGCCGTTCTACGGAAGGACCTTCGACGAGCTGGAGCACATGACGGCGGCGGATGCCATGCGCCATCCCAACTGGCACATGGGACCGAAGATCACGGTGGACTCCGCCACACTGATGAACAAGGGACTGGAGATCATCGAGGCCATGCGGCTCTATCGCCTGCCGGTGGAGCAGGTGCAGGCGGTGATACACCGCCAGAGCATCGTGCATTCGCTGGTGGAGTTCCGGGACGGGGCACTGCTGGCGCAGCTGGGCACGCCGGATATGAAGTTGCCCATCCGCTATGCGCTGACGTATCCCTACCGGGCCGAGAGCCCGGATAAGCCGCTGGACCTGCTGACGTGCGGCGCGCTGACCTTTGCCGAGCCGGACGAGAGGGCGTTCCCCTGTTTGCGTCTGGCACGGTATGCCGCAGCGGTGGGCGGCACCGCCTGCGCCATACTCAACGGCGCCAACGAGGCGGCTGTGGGACTGTTTTTGCAGGGGAAGCTGGGCTTCAACGACATCCCCCGGCGGGTGGAACGGGCGCTGGAGCGCACGGAGGTGCAATATCAGCCAAGCCTTGCGGATATACTGGAGGCAGACAAGGCGGCGCGGCGCGCCGCCCTGTGACATCCGGAAAAGGAGCTTGCATACATGATCGTATATATCATAGCGGCCCTGCTGGTGTTCGGTATTTTGATCGCCGTCCATGAGCTGGGGCACTTCCTGGCGGCCAAGGCCTGCGGCGTGCGGGTCAACGAGTTCGCCATCGGCATGGGACCGGTGCTGTGGAAAAAGCAGCGGGGGGATACCCAGTATTCTCTGCGGGCTTTTCCGGTGGGCGGTTTCTGTGCCATGGAGGGGGAAGAGGAGGACTCTGACGATCCGGCGGCGCTGAACCGCCAGGGCTTTTGGAAAAAGCTGATCATTTTTGCCGCCGGCGCGGCCATGAATTTTCTGGCGGGGCTTATCATCATCTTCTGCCTGTATGCGCCGGCGCAGGGGTTCTATCAGCCGGTGATCTCCGGCTTTGCCGAGGGTTGTCCGTTGGAGAGCGCCGACGGCTTGCAGACCGGGGACCGGCTGGTGTCCATCGATGGGGAGCGCGTGTACATTTACAGCGACGTGAGCCTGCTGCTTGGCCTGAATAAGACCGGCACATTCGACCTAGTGGTGGACCGCGGCGGGGAGAAGGTGCGCCTGGACGACTTTGCCATGACGAGACAGACGTATACCGATCAAAGCGGAAATGCGTACAGCGGCTACGGAATATACTTCGGTGCGGCGGCGGCCACCTTCGGCGACAAACTGGCCTACACCTGGAACAACGCCGTGGATTTCGTGCGTCTGGTGCGGCTGAGCCTGCAAATGCTCTTTACCGGGCAGGCGGGCCTGCGGGATCTGAGTGGCCCGGTGGGGATCGTGTCCACCATGGTGCAGGTGGGCGAGCAGTCCGAGAGCACCCGGGCGGCGGTGGAGAACATCGCCTACATCGCGGCGCTGATCGCAGTGAATCTGGCGGTGATGAACCTGCTGCCGCTGCCGGCGCTGGACGGCGGGCGGATATTCTTCCTGATCATCAACGCGGCAGCCATGCTGCTGTTCCGGAAGCAGATACCGGCAAAATATGAGAACTATATCCACTTCGCGGGACTTATTCTGCTGCTGGCGCTGATGGTGGTGCTGGTGTTCAGCGACGTGGGAAAGCTGATCCACTGAGGAGGCGGGAACAGTGACAAGACGCATACAGGTGGGCGCGGTACCGGTGGGCGGCGGCGCGGCCGTAAGCATACAGTCCATGTGCAATACGCCCACGGAGGACGTGAACGCCACGGTGCGGCAGATACAGCGCCTGGAGCAGGCGGGCTGCGAGATCGTGCGTGTGGCGGTGCCCACGGAGGAGGCCGCACGGGCCATTCCGAGCATCAAGGCGGCTATACACATCCCGCTGGTGGCGGATATCCACTTTGATTACCGGCTGGCGCTGCTGTGTGTGGACGGCGGTGTGGATAAAATACGCATCAACCCCGGCAACATCGGGTCGAAGGACCGCGTGCGGGCCGTGGCCGACGCCTGCCGGGAGCGGGGCATTCCGATCCGTGTGGGCGTCAACGGCGGCTCGCTGGAGAAGGACCTGGTGCAAAAATACGGCGGCGTGACCGCCGAGGCGCTGGCCGAGAGTGCACTTGGCCATGTGCACCTGTTGGAGGAATGCAGCTTCGGGAATATCTGTATTTCCGTGAAATGCTCCCGGGTGCCGGTAAATATGGCGGCCTATGAGCTGCTGCACGAAAAGGTGGACTACCCGCTGCACCTGGGCGTTACTGAGGCGGGCACACCGGAGATGGGGGTGCTGAAGTCGGCCATCGGCATCGGCGGACTGCTGTGCCGGGGTATCGGCGATACGCTGCGGGTGAGCCTGACTGCCGACCCGGTGGAAGAAGTAGTGGCCGCCAAGCGTATTTTGCAGGCCTGCGGTCTGCGGCGGACGGGGCCGGACCTGATCGCCTGCCCCACCTGCGGGCGGACGAAGTATGATATGCTGCCCATCGCCCGGGAGGTGGAACGGCGGCTGAAGAACTGTGACAAGCCCATCACCGTGGCGGTGATGGGGTGTGTGGTCAACGGACCGGGGGAGGCCTCGGCCGCGGACGTGGGTATCGCCGGAGGCAAGGGCGAGGGACTGCTGTTCGCCAAGGGAACGGTTCTGCGGAAGGTGCCGGAGGACCAGCTGGTGGACGCGCTGTTCGAGGAGATCGACAAGCTGTGACAAGAGATACGATAGGGGAGAGACATGGCGGAGAGAGTACCGTTTTTTACGCTGTTTGAGAGCTTTCAGGCGCCGCGGCAGCTGCGCCTGCTGCTGCACGATGCCTGCATCATCAGCGGCGCGCTGGATATGGCGGGCCGGACGCTGGAGGTGCAGGTGGAAAGCAGTGAGACACTGCCCCAGGCGGCGCAGGACGCCCTGCAGCAGATGCTGGCGCAGCAGTATGATCTGCGGCAGGTGCTGCTGCATTTCTGCGGCACCGGCGAGCAAAAGGGCGACAGCGGGGTGATCTGGGGCAAGACGATCACCGGAAAGCTGACGCCTATCGGCGAACTGAATATCAAGCAGGGCAGCGCTATTGTGGAGGGCCGGGTGTTCAAGGCAGAGTGCTATGAGACACGGCGCAAGGGCATGTGGACGCTGAACTTCAACATCACCGATGAGCGCGGCTCCGTGGCCGTGCGGAAGGCCATGGATGAAAAAGAGGCCAAGGTGCTGGGCGGCGCGATCAACGACGGGATGTGGCTGCGCCTGCAGGGCAAGGTGGAGCTGACCTACGACGGGAAGGATATCCTGCTGCGGCCGGTGAATATTATGAAGATCAGCCATACGGCCCGGCAGGACAATGCACCGGAGAAGCGGGTGGAGCTGCACCTGCATACGCAGATGAGCAGCATGGATGCTCTGACGGATGTGGGCAAGGTGGTAAAGCAGGCGGCAGCCTGGGGCCACCCGGCTATTGCCATTACCGACCACGGCACGGTGCAGGCATTCCCAAAGGCGCGGGACGCGGGCAAGGGGAAGATCAAGATCCTGTACGGCGTGGAGGGGTACTACGTCAACAACCTGGACGACCGCATTGCCGTACACGGTAGGCAGGATCAGGACTTTGACGACGAGATCGTGTGCTTCGACATCGAAACTACCGGATTGAAGGTACAGCGGGAGGCCATCACGGAGATCGGCGCAGTGGTGCTGAAAAACGGGAAGATCACGGATACGTTTCAGACCTTCGTGAACCCCGGCCGTCGGCTGACGCCGGAGATCATCGGCCTGACGGGCATTACGGATGCCATGCTGGCGGACGCGCCGCCGCCGGAGGAAGCACTGGCAGCGTTTTTGAAATTCGTGGACGGGCGACCGCTGGCGGCCCACAATGCGGAGTTCGACATCGGGTTTATCCGGGCCGGATGCCGCAGGGCGGGGCTGGAATTCGACCCCACGTACATCGACAGCCTGATCCTGGCGCAGAATCTGCTGCCGGAGCTGCACAAGCATAAGCTGGACATCGTGGCGGAGCATTTGGATCTGCCCGCCTTCAACCACCACCGGGCGTCGGACGACGCGGGGATGGTGGGGTATATGCTGATACCCTTTTTTGAGAGAATGCGGCGGGAGATGGGAATTTTCCGTCTGCAGGAGATCAACGGGCAGATGGAGAAGCTGCGGCCCCGGGGCGGCGGCAGCCGGCACCCCAAGCATATTATCATCCTGGCGAAGAACAAGCTGGGCCTGAAGCACCTGTATCAGTTGATCTCGGCTTCCAATCTCAAGTATTTCAAGCGTGTGCCCATTATCCCCAAGACGGAGCTGATCGCCCATCGGGAAGGCCTCATTATCGGCTCAGCCTGCGAAGCAGGCGAGCTGTTCCGGGCGGTGGCGGACCGCAAGGACTGGGCGGAGCTGAAGCGCATCGCATCGTTCTACGATTACCTGGAGATACAGCCCATCTGCAATAATATGTTCATGCTTCGCAACGGCGCGGTGCAGTCAGAGGATGAGCTGCGGGAGTTCAACCGTACCATCGTCCGGTTGGGCCGGGAGCTGGGCAAGCCCGTGTGCGCCACCGGTGATGTGCACTTCCAGGAGCCGGAGGATGAGGTATACCGCCATATCCTGCTGGCCAGCAAGAAGTTTGCCGACGCCGACGCACCCCTGCCCATTTACTTCAAGACCACGGAGGAGATACTGGCGGAGTTTGCCTATCTGGGCGAAGAGGAAGCGCATCGGGTGGTCATCGACGACCCGCGCGGCATCGCCGACCGTATCGAAAATATCGAGCTGCTGCCGCCGGGACGGTTGTTCCCGCCGCGGCTGGAGAATTCGGAGCAGGAACTTCATGACAGAGTGTGGGACAAGTGTCACGAGCTGTATGGCGACGAGCCGCCTCAGCTGATCGTGGACCGGCTGAACGTGGAACTGAAAAGCATTCTGGGCAAGTACGACGTGGTGTATATGTCCGCCCAGAAGCTGGTGCAGCGCAGCCTGGAAAACGGTTATCTGGTGGGCAGCCGGGGCAGTGTGGGGTCCTCACTGGTGGCGTATATGTCCGGCATTACGGAGGTGAACTCCCTGCCGCCCCATTATCGCTGCCCCAAATGC
>ULRJ01028923.1_pt1 | contig 10715 bp, 9 predicted proteins | sample 1955321 | NCBI WGS metagenome assembly ULRJ01 (sample SAMEA4835679, study PRJEB28245) | human gut metagenome | biome: gut microbiome; material: fecal sample | place: Denmark | collected 2008 | reverse complement strand
TCGTTGGTCAGGGTGCAGTTGATCTCGCAGCGCTGGCAGCCGGTGCACAGGTCTGCGTTGACGACCAGCAGGCCCTGGGGCAGCGCCCAGGTCGCCACTGCGCCGGCATCGACCTGCTGCTGCGAGCAGCCGAACAGCGACAGCATGGATGCGGAAAGGCTCAGCCCTGCAAGGCTTTTGCCCGAAATTTTCATGAATTGACGGCGGGTCATATCCGCTGTCAGGAAATCGGTTTTTGCCATAGGTTCCATTCCTCCGTGAAGTTACTCTGCGCTGAGCACTTCGGTCACATAGAAATAACTGTTGTTGACGATGTTCGTCACGGCGGTCGAGGTGATCGTTGCACCCGTCAGTGCATCCACCTCGGTCAGGTCGGTGCTGGCGGCACCGGCGTCCTCACCGGAAGTCGTCAGTTCGGCCTGTTCCAGACGGTAGGCCGCCTGTTTTTCTGCCGACCAGTCTGCAAAGGGCGATGCCTGGTCCTCGCCGTCCTGTGCGCTCTTGCTCAGGCCTGCCGCATAGAGCTTGCGGCGTGCCACAGCCTCAGCGCTGGAATCCAGCGGAGGTGCCAGCTCGTCGTCCAGCGGCTGGCCGTTCAGAGCCGAGAGCGTGAGGCCCGCCTCGTACATCTTACGGGTGGCCTCGGCCTCCGGGGAAGCATCGCTGACCCGCCAGTTGGCCGGGTCAAAATCCTCTGCGGGGGCTTCTGTTTCGCTGCTGCCTGCGGCGGCATAGCTCGTGCCGGTGGCCGGGTCGGTCACCGTGTAAGCCTTGCCTGCCAGCGCGAAGGGAGCTGCGCCCTGGTACTGGGACGTGAACTCCGGGTCTACGCACTGGCCACCGAGGTTGTCGGTCTCGCCCTGCGCCAGGATGGCAACGCTCTGCACATTGCCCGTGCTGTCAAGGGTCACGCCTGCCTCTACGTCGCTCTGGAAGCCCTTCTGGGCGCCCACCACATAATAGGTGTTCTCGTCCAGCTGGTACACCGCGCGGATGCCATAGGTAGCGGCGTCGGCATCTGCCAGGGGCAGAAGGGTGCCTGCCACCGTGGTGCGGGCACTCATCAACCCATGCAGACCCAGCGCCATTACCAGTGTGGCCGCGGCCATGGCGGCATAGCCCGGCAGCCGTCTGCGCCACAACGGCTGCGGCGCATGATTTGCCTGCTTCATTGTTTCACCTGCCTATTCTTATCGTCATGCACGGAGAGCTTCCATGCACGAAAAACAGCCGCTCAGCCTGCTGCAACAGTGCCGAACGGTATCTTCGTTATAAGAATAACATCATCCGCACAGGTTAGTCAACGTATACCCGCTTGATTTTCCAGATTTTTATGGAAGCTTCACGAAATTCTTGCGTGAATTTCGTTCTTCTTTTGGATGAGCAGCCTCAATCCGTATTCTTCCGCCAGCTCCACCGACTGAACGGTGGGCATCGTCTTGCTGACGAGGGCGGGAACACCGGCGCGGATGGCCTTGCGCACCATATCCACCGGCACCCGGCCGCTGGTGTAAAGGACGCACTCCCCCAGCGGCACTCCGTCCGCCAGTGCGCAGCCGACGGCTTTGTCGAGCGCATTGTGGCGGCCCAGATCCTCGCACTGGTACAGGATGCGGCCCGCCCGCAGCAGAAAACAGCTGTGCACGGCGCGGGTGGCGCGGTAGAGCGGCAGTTCCCCGCCCATGGCTGCGGCCAGCGTCCCGACCCAGGCCTCCGGCACTTCCAACTGCGGCACCGGGGCCAGCGGACGAAGGGCCACCGGAGAGGCCACGGTCAGGTTGTCGGTGCAGCAGCTCGGCACCTCCTGCCCGGCGGCGGGGGCCGCGGCCAGCGGGTGGGTCAGGTGGACGCTGACCTTGAGCCCCTCAGCGCAGACGGCCACCTGCTCGACCTCGTCGGCGGAGGCGATCCATCCTTCGGTCAGCAGGCGGCCCAGCGCCAGCTGCGGCAGAAGCTCCGGGGTGCACACCACCCGGAACGCCGTCTGCTCGTTGACGAGGAGGGCTGCGGCGTGTTCGACGGCCAGCAGCCGTTCCCCGCCCTGCGGCAGGCGGACCAGCTCGGCCCCCGGTCGGCTCCCGAAACGGTCTACGATCTTCATCCGCTCACTCCCCGATGTAGGCAAAGCGGGGTTGGACTCTGCCGTCCCGCTCCACGGTCTCGCACCACATGGCCGCCGGGCGCACCCAGAGGTCGTGGTCTCCATAGAGGGTGCGGTAGACCACCAGTTCTTCTTCGGTCTCGCTGTGGTGTGCCATGCCCAGCACTTCGTATTCCCGGCCCTTGAAATGCCGGTAGCGGCCGGGCTTGATCTCATAATGGAATTCCATCCCGTTTTCCTCCTGCTGATGTTTTTCTTATTGTATCATGATTCCGCTCCGCTGAAAAGATGCCAGAAAAACCGCCTCAAATTTTGGGCGAAACGGTCGGGAAGAGTCGTTTTCTTTTGCCGTTTTTTGTGGTATACTACTTATAAATATATAACGTTCTGAAAAAACGGATTCTTCAACCGAGGTGAGATCTTATTGAGCCGTTCCAACCGCACCCTGCGGCAGGCAAATGCCGCTTACCGGGCGCTTCGGCAGGAAACACAGGCCCTCGTCCGGCGGGCCGAAACTGCCCTCATCACCGCCATCATACTGTATAAGCTCCTCACCGAGCTTGTGTTCCTCCCCGCCATGCGGGGCATCTGGAGCCTGACGCTCCGCGTTTCGCCGGTGAACTACCTGACGAACACCAACGCGCACCAGATCTTTACGGCCCCCAGCATTTTGGGCGGCATCGCGCTCATCGCCATTCTGGTGGCGCTCTGGAACCTGTATGAATTTTCCATCGTGCTGCACGGACTGAACCGGGCCCGCCGGGGGGAGCCTTCCGGTCTGCCCGCCCTGTTCCGGGTCTCCCTCGCGGACATCCGCCACGTGCTGCACCCGAAAAACTGGCCCATCCTGCTCTACTGTGTGCTCCTCATCCCGTTCACGGACATGTACGTCACGGCCAGCTACATCACCCAGCTGGCCGTGCCCGAATATATCCTGGGCGTCATCCGGGCAAAGCCGGGCATTCTGGCGCTGTATGGGGCAGGCATTCTGGCCGTTGTGCTGCTGACCGTCTTCTTTGCTCTGGTGCTGCCCCTGTTCATGCTGGAACGCAAATCGTTCGGCTCCGCCGTAAAAGAGAGCTGCCGCTGTGTGAAGCAGCGGTTCGGCGAAGTCCTGACCGCGCTGGCCCGGTGGAACATCGGAGTGCTGCTGCGCACCGGCCTGCTCTTTGCGCTGGCCGCTGCCCTGCTGTACGGCATCGCGGCGCTGGTAGGGCTGGAAAGCACCCGCGCCATGCTGCTGCTCTCCCGCGCACTGCAGCTGGTGGAGCTGCCCTTCTTCGGCTTTCTGCTGGACTGCCGGGTCACTGTGGCCCAGTGCACCATCCTCGGTCTGCTCTACTTCCGGATGCAGGGATTGCCCCAGCCGGACGTGCCGCCGGGCGATAAGCCCGCCCGCCGCAGCGGCCGCCTGCTGCTGACGGCTCTTGTGGCAGGCGTCACCCTCGCGAGCTGCGCCGCCACGGTCTATCTGCTCAGCCTGCCCCAGGACGACGCCCTGCTCTCGGCGGTGGGCGGTGTGACGCCCCTTGTCACCTACCACCGCGGCGACTGCTCCATTGCCCCGGAAAACACCATCCCCGCTTTCCGGTCTGCCATCCGGAAGGGCGGCGACCGCATCGAACTGGATGTCCAGATGAGCCGGGACGGCGTGGTGGTCGTGACCCACGACACCAGCCTGAAGCGCTGCACCGGCAAAAACGCCAAGGTGTACGATCTGACCTTTGCGGAGATCGAAACGCTGGACGCGGGCCGTTGGTTCAGCGCCCGCTTTGCCGGGACGCGCATCCCCTCGTTTGAGGAAGTGCTGCAGCTCTGTCAGGGCCGCATCGACCTGAACGTGGAGATCAAGCCCAGCGCCGCCACCCCGACGCTGGAAGCCGAGACCGTCCGCCTGCTTCGGGCGTACGGTTTCGAGGGGCACTGCGTCATCACCTCGCAGAGCTATGAGACGCTGCACAAAGTCAAGGAGCTGGCCCCGGATATCCCCACCGGCTACATTCTGGCGCTGGGCGTCGGCAACTACTACGACCTGCCGGATGCCGACTTTTTCAGCGTGGAGCATACGTTCATCACCTCCGGCATGGTCAACCAGATCCATCTGCGCGGCAAGACCATCTCGGCCTGGACCATCGCCCAGGAGGACGACGCCCGCCACATGATGGAGCTGGGCGCAGACGACCTCATCACCGACAAGCCCGACCTGGTGCATGAGCTGCTGCGCCAGAATGCCGAGATGGATACCACCCTGCTCTCGCTCCGCGATGCGATCCAGGGCTGGTTCTTCCCTGCCCCGGACGAAGAAGTTTCGGACGAGGCGGAGGATGTCATCGAAGATGTCATCGAGGACCCGGAAGAGTTCCTGGATGCCGCATGATCCCCGCCAAAAGGAGGCCCGCCATGTTCCAACGAATCCGCGATCTGGTCGCCGATGTCTGCCGCTACGAAGAAACGGCCCCCATCAACAGTGCCTGTATGCGCTGCATCCTGCTCTGGTCTGCGGTGGTGCTGGTGATGCTGAACCTGAGCTTACAACAGCTTTGACCGCCCCATCGTCTTTGTCTCCACCTTGTTCATCTGCCTGACGCTGTTCGGGGTATCGCTGCTGCTCTCCCATGTGCGGCACCCGAGGCGCACCGTCCTTGCGGGGGCCGTTCTCATCGTTCTGATGAGTCTGTGCAGCTTTGTCTCGAACGAAAACGACGGCTTCCAGACCCTGTGGCTCTTCCTGCTGCCCGCCATCCTGCTCATCCAGCTGGGCCTGAAGCAGGCGGTGCCGATCTGCTCGGCCTATGGGCTGTGCGCCATGGTATTGCTCTGGGGCTCCCCGGAGCGGCTGGCCAACGCCTACCCCAGGGATTACCGCATCTACTACCCGGTCTTCTACTGGGAGTTCCTGCTGGCCATGGTGGTGGCCGACCTGTTTTATAAATCCTACCGCATCCGCCGGGAGCAGACCGAGCAGGAGATGGAGGCCGAAGTGCAGGCCACCATGGGCAAGGCACAAAAGCTGATCCTCAGCTCAGTGGCCGCCATCAACCAGATGATCGACGAGAAGGACCACTACACCTCCGAACACTCCCGCCGGGTGGCGCAGTATTCCCGCATCATTGCAAAGCATCTGGACCCCACTCTCTCCGAAGAGGAGCTGGAGCGGCTTTACCGGAGCGCCCTGCTCCACGACATCGGCAAGATCGCCGTGCCGGATGCCATCCTCAACAAATCCAGCCGCCTGACGGATGCGGAGATCGATGTGATGCGGCAGCATACCCTGTGGGGCAAAAAAATACTGGCCGGGCTGGAATTTCTGCCCCAGGCCGACCTGGGGGCCAGCTACCACCACGAGCGGTACGACGGCACCGGCTACCCCGCCGGGCTGATGGGCAAAGACCTGCCCCGCATGGTGTGGGTCATCGCCGCAGCCGACGCGCTGGACGCCATGAGTTCCAATCGCTGCTACCGCAAGCGCTGCGGCCTCGACTACATCCTCTCTGAATTTGAACGGGGCCGCGGCACCCAGTTTTCGCCCGAAGTGGCCGATGCGGTCATCGACCTGCTGAAGACCGGCGGCATCCCGCTGGCCTGACCCCCGGAGGAACTGCCTATGAAACGCTCGTTTTTTCCCTTTTTTCTCCAGACCATCCGCATCCACTACCAGGACCCGGAGCTGGCATTCTATACCAAAGGGGTCTTGGGGCTGCTCTGGCTGGTGCAGCTGCCGGTGGCGCTGTGGTATGGAGCCCCAGCCCAGTTCTACGCTCTGCTTGGAGCCATGCTGCTGGCCATCGGCGTCGATCTGGTACCTTTCCCCCGCCAACACAGCCGCGCGGACGATTACGTCACCTCTGCTGTGATGCTCGTCTGCTGTTTTGTGCTATTCTGGAAGGCTTCCATCGGGTATTTCAGCGTCTTTTTCCTGCTCATCTACCTGTTCTGCAATGTGTTCATCCTGGGCATCGCGGGCAGTGCCCCCTTCAGCCTGCTGGGGCTGACGGGCGTCATGCTCTGCCTGCGGGGCGTCCTTGTGGCAGACCCCGCCGCCCGCTATGGGGCGGATTTTGTGCCCCGCCTGCCCTTCCTGTTCCTCTGCATTCTGGGCATCGCCTACATCATCACCTTCTTCATCCAGCGCTACTGGGTGGAAAAGCTGCAGCAGCACGTCATTCTGCAGGCGCGCATCGACGCCGAGCGGGCCAGGCTCTCGGAGATGTCGCTCAAGGTCATCACGGCCATGTACAGCGCCCTCAGCTCCAAAGTGCCGGAAGTGGACCTGCACTGCGAACAGGTGGCCGCGCTGACGCAGGAGCTTGCCCGCCGGATGGGGCTGGACGAAACGGCCTGCCGGGACGGCTACTATGCGGGCCTGCTGCATGAGGTGGGGGCCGTCGGCCTGCCGGACGCTGTGCTGCAGAACCGGCAGCTGACCGAGGAGCAGTTCCAGCTTTACCAGACCTATGTAGAGCGGGGCTATGCCATCATTTTGCAGCTTCAGATCGTAGACCGGGTGGCCGAGACGGTACGCTTCCACCGGGAGTGGTACGACGGTACCGGCTACTGCACCGGCCTGCGGGGCGAGGAGATCCCCCTGCTGGCACGCATCCTTGCCGTTGCGGACTTTACCGACCGCCACCGCCGCTGGGACGAGACGGACGCCGAGATCGCCGCGACACTCACCGCCCGCGCCGGGACGGAGTTCGACCCGGTGTGTGTCGAAGCAATGAAAACGCTGCTGCAATGAAACGAACCCCCTCTTCCGCCGAAAACGCAGAAGAGGGGGTTCCTGTTTTGTTCAGATCCCCTGCCGGGCAGGGGCGGCGGTCACTGACTCAGCTGCTCTTTGTGGTACTGCAGCATATAGAGCTGATAGTACCGGCCGTGGTTGGCCAGAAGCTGCTGATGGGTGCCCTGCTCCAGAATCTTGCCGTGGGAGAGGACGATGATGTTGTCCGCATGCTGGATGGTGGACAGACGGTGTGCCACGATGAGCATGGTGCCGACGGTGCGCATCTTTTCCAGCGAGTCCTGGATGAGCAGCTCGGTCTCGGTGTCGATGTTGGCGGTGGCCTCGTCCAGGATCATCACGCTGGGCTTGTGGATGATGGTGCGGGCAAAGCTGAGCAGCTGGCGCTGACCGGCCGAGAAGTTGTTGCCGCGCTCGCGGACTTCCTCGTCCAGGCCGTGGTCGAGCTTTGCGATGAACTTGTCGGCGTTGACGTAGCGGCAGACCTCCAGGATCTCGTCGTCCGAAATGCCCTCTTCCCGCAGGACGATGTTGCTGCGGATGGTGCCGGAGAAGAGGAACACATCTTGCAGCATCTGGCCGAAGTGGCGGCGCAGCGAGGAAATTTTGATCTTCCGGATGTCGATGCCGTCGATCAGAATCTCACCCTTCTGGAACTCGTAGTTGCGGCAGATGAGGGAGAGGATCGTGCTCTTGCCGGAGCCGGTGGAGCCGACGAAGGCCACCGTCTCGCGGGGGTCAACGTGGAAGGAGACGCCCTGCAGCACCCACTCGCCGGGGACATAGCTGAACCAGACGTCGCGGAACTCGATCTCGCCCTTCACCTCGTCCAGCTCGATGGCATCGGGGGCATCCACCATCTTCGGCTGCAAGTCCATGATGGAGAAGACCTTCTCCGACGAAGCCAGCGCCGACTGCAACCAGTTGAACTGCTCGGCCAGGTTCTGGATGGGGGTAAAGAACTTGGAGATGTACATATAAAAGGTAACGACCGTGCCGCTGGAAAGGGTCTGGCCCAGAAAGCTGACATTGTTCAGGTAACCCATGCCGCCCAGATAGAACAGGCAGAGGATGGAGCTGATGTAGAGCATATACACCAGCGGACGGAACACACTGAACACGAAGATCTGCTCCTGATTGGCCCGGGCCAGATTCTGGCTCTTTTTGCGGAAGTCCGCCATCTTCTCGTCCTCGCGGCCAAAGATCTGGGTGACCTTGATGCCGGACAGGTTCTCGGAAAGATAGGTGTTGATATCGGTGGTCGCGTTCTTGAGCTTGCGGTTGGCCCGGCGGGAGAACTTGCGGAAGATGACCGTGAAGAGCACGATGAAGGGCACAAAGCAGAGCACCATCAGGGTCAGCTCGTAGTTCAGGCAGAGCATGGCCACCAGAATGCCCAGGATGACGAAGCTGTTCTTGGTCAGCTGCACCAGCAGATTGGTGAACATCATCGAGATGGCGTTGGTGTCGTTGGTCACGCGGGTGACCAGCTTGCCCACGGGGATCTCGTTCAGCTGCTCATGGGAGAGGGACTCGATGTGGGTGAAGAGGTCCTCGCGCAGGTCGGAAATGATGCGCTGGCCCACCCGCTGCAAGATCACGGCCTGCAAATAGGTGCTGGCCATGGAAAAGACCAGTACGCCCGCATACACGGCCACCCCCGCAAAGAGGGCGTTCAGCTCAAACTCGCCGACGACCAGCTCTTCGATGGAGCCGACGATCAGGGGCGAAACGATGTCGTAGGCGATGGAGAAGAGCATCAGAAAGCCCACGAGGACGAATCGGCCCAGATAGGGCCGGGCATACCCGGCCAGGCGGCGCAGGATCTCACCGTCGTCCATGTTGCGCTCGAAGCCCATGGAGGTCTTCTTATCCTTCACGCCGACATAGGCAGCGATGAGCAGCGCGGTGATGACGCCGATGACCGCGCCCACCAGCAAAAGCGGATTCCAGCTCATGCCTCGTCACCTCCCGTTTCGTCTTCCAGCCGCTGCAGATCGACCATGCGGCGGTATTCCTCGCAGGAGGCATAGAGTGCGTCGTGGGGGCCAACGGCCTCGACGCAGCCGTCTTCGAGGAAGATGATCTTATCCAGCCGCTCCACCGTGGAAATGCGGTGGGCAATGAGCAGGGTGGTCTTCCCTGCCCGGCTGGCCTTCAGGTTGTCCAGAATGATCTTCTCCGTCCGAGTATCCACCGCCGAGACGGAGTCGTCCAGAATGAGGATGGGCGCATCCTTCAGCAGGGCGCGCGCAATGGAGATGCGCTGCTTCTGCCCGCCGGAAACGGTGACGCCGCGTTCGCCGAGGACGGTCTCGTAGCCGTCCTTGAAGTCCACGATGTTGTCCCGCACATCGGCCAGGCTGGCGGCCCGCTCGATGTCCTCCTGGGTGGCGTCATCCACGCCGAATGCGATGTTGTGGGCGATGGTGTCCGAGAAGAGGAAGTTCTCCTGCGGCACATAGGCGCAGGCATTGCGCACCGAGTGGATGGACACGCGGTTCACATCCTGCCCGTCCACGAAGAGGGTGCCGTCCGGCACATTGTAGGTGCGGAGCAGCAGGTCCACCAGCGCGGTCTTGCCCGCACCGGTCTTGCCCACGATGCCCACGCTCTCGCCGGGTTCAATTTTGAAGGAAATGTTCTTGAGCACGTCGAACTCGCCGTCCGGGTAGCGGAAGGTCAGGTCCCGGAACTCGATGGCGCCCTTCGGGTCCTTCAGGTCGGGCACACCGGGGCGGTCGGCCACGTCGATGGGGGCATCCAGCAGCTCGGTGATCCGGTTGAGGGACGCCTTGCCGCGGGAGGTCTTCTCGATGAGCATGGACACGGCCATGATGGGCCAGACGATGGCTTCGAAGTAGCCGATGTACTCCACGAGCTGGCCTGCATTGAACCGGCCGCAGTAGACCAGATAGCCGCCGTAGCCCAGGATGATGCAGATGACCGACTCGACGAAGAGGGTCACAAGGACTTCCAGCAGGGTGGCGATCTTGGTGTAGGTGACGTTGATCTCCTCGTTCTCCTTGTTCAGCTTCCGGAAGGCCAGCAGCTCTTTCAGCTCCTTGACGAAGGCCTTGATGACTGCGATGCCGGAGAAGTTCTCCTGTGCAAAGTCGGAGAGATCCGAGAAAGCCTGCTGGCGTTCCTCCCAGCGCCGGGTCATCACCCGGCTCATCAGCGTACCGATGAGGAACATCATGAGGGCCGGGATGAGGGCGAGCATCGTCAGCCGGACGTCCATCCGCCACATCTTATACAGGGCCAGCAGGCCCAGCGTCAGTGCGTCGAAGAACATCAGCACACCGTCGCCGAAGCACTCCTGGATGGTGTCGAGGTCGTTGGTGTAAAGGCTCATCAGGTTGCCGACCTTGTTCACCTGATAATACTGCTGCGAGAGCTTGCGGCTGTGGTCGAACATCCGCTCGCGCAGGTCTGCCGTGACCCGCACGGCCGAGCCGAAGAAGCAGACACGCCACAAAAAGCGCCCAATGACCATCAGGACCACGATCCAGATCATGGGCCGGCAGATGTGCTGCAGCAGCACCTCTTTGGTGAAAGCCAGCGTCTCGCCGCCCACCACCACCTGCCCCAGGTTCATGCCGTTGATGACCAGGCGGTACAGCTGCGGGATGAGCAGCTGGATGTAGTCCACCGTCAGCAGCGCCGCAAGCCCCAGCAGCAGCGCCGGGGCGTACCTGAGGTAGTAGCGGTTGATATACTTGCCAAAGATCATAGGTGCATTTTCCCCTCCTGTTCCGATTCCGAACCAATTTTGAACGACTGTGCGAAAAAAGCCACCGCATCGCATTGGATGCAGTGGCTTCTCGTCTGGAGCGGCCGACGAGGCTCGAACTCGCTACCTCCACCTTG
>ULRJ01008287.1_pt1 | contig 10741 bp, 10 predicted proteins | sample 1955321 | NCBI WGS metagenome assembly ULRJ01 (sample SAMEA4835679, study PRJEB28245) | human gut metagenome | biome: gut microbiome; material: fecal sample | place: Denmark | collected 2008 | reverse complement strand
CGGTTCGTTCCGGGAGCGGAAGAGTATATACTCGAATCTTTCAAGTGGTTGGGTATCCACTTTGATGAGGGAGTGAGCTTCGGTGGTGAGCATGGCCCGTACCGTCAGTCCGAACGCCGCGAAATCTACAAGAAATATGTGCAGGTTTTGCTGGAAAATGGAAAGGCATACATCGCTTTTGATACTCCGGAGGAACTGGATGCTAAGCGTGCGGAAATTGCTAACTTCCAATATGATGCATCTACCCGTGGCATGATGCGCAATTCACTGACTATGCCGAAGGAAGAAGTGGACGCGCTGATTGCTGAAGGAAAACAATATGTGGTCCGTTTCAAAATTGAACCGAACGAGGATGTGCATGTGAACGACCTGATTCGTGGTGAGGTGATTATCAATTCATCTATCCTTGATGATAAGGTACTATATAAATCGGCTGATGAACTGCCTACTTACCACTTGGCTAATATCGTAGACGACCATTTGATGGAAGTGTCTCACGTGATTCGTGGTGAAGAGTGGTTGCCTTCCGCACCTTTGCATGTACTGTTGTATCGTGCTTTCGGCTGGGAGGATACGATGCCTGAGTTTGCCCACCTGCCTCTGTTGTTGAAACCGGAAGGTAATGGAAAACTGAGCAAGCGTGACGGTGACCGGCTGGGATTCCCGGTATTCCCATTGGAATGGCACGACCCGAAATCAGGTGAAGTTTCTTCAGGTTATCGTGAATCCGGCTATCTGCCCGAAGCGGTAATTAATTTCCTTGCTTTGCTGGGGTGGAATCCGGGTAACGACCAGGAAGTGATGTCGATGGACGAGCTGATAAAGTTGTTCGACCTGCGCCGTTGCAGCAAGTCGGGTGCTAAATTCGACTATAAGAAAGGTATATGGTTCAACCATCAATATATCCAGCAGAAACCGAACGAGGAAATAGCTGAACTGTTCCTGCCTGTATTGAAGGAGCACGGTGTGGAAGTTCCTTTTGAAAAGGTGGTGACTGTAGTCGGTATGATGAAAGACCGTGTTAGTTTCGTTAAGGAATTGTGGGATGTATGTAGCTTCTTCTTTGTGGCTCCTGCCGCATATGATGAAAAGACAGTGAAGAAACGCTGGAAAGAAGACTCTGCGAAGTGCATGACTGAATTGGCGGATGTAATTGCCGGTATCGAGGACTTCAGTATCGAAGGACAGGAAAAAGTCGTGATGGACTGGATTGCTGAAAAAGGCTATCATACAGGTAATATCATGAACGCTTTCCGTCTGACTTTAGTAGGTGAAGGAAAAGGCCCGCATATGTTCGATATTTCATGGGTATTGGGTAAAGAGGAGACGATAGCTCGTATGAAACGGGCGGTAGAGGTTCTGAAGTAATCGACATAGTGCTATGCTTTACAACCTGGCAATAGTCATTTATGACTTTATCGTCCATTTGGCTGCTCCGTTTAGCTGCAAGCCCCGGAAGATGATGAAGGGGCATTGGGTGGTGTATGAACTTCTGCGCCAGCAGGTGGAGAAAGGGGAGCGGTATATCTGGTTCCATGCTGCCTCATTGGGTGAATTTGAACAGGGGCGTCCTTTGATTGAAATGATTCGGGCGAAGTATCCTGACTATAAGATATTGCTGACATTCTTTTCTCCTTCGGGTTATGAAGTGCGTAAGCACTACCGGGGAGCGGACATCGTTTGCTATCTGCCGTTTGACAAACCGAGGAATGTGAAAAAGTTCCTTGATATTGCGAATCCTTGTATGGCGTTCTTTATCAAGTATGAATTTTGGAAGAACTATTTGGATGAACTTCACAAACGCCGTATTCCGGTGTATAGTGTATCGTCTATCTTCCGTCGCGAACAGATATTCTTTAAGTGGTACGGTGGCACTTATCGCAGTGTCCTGAAAGATTTCGATCATTTGTTTGTGCAGAGCGAGGCTTCAAAACGGTATTTGTCGAAGATTGGTATCAATCGTGTGACGGTAGTGGGAGATACCCGTTTCGACCGGGTATTGCAGATTCGTGAAGAGGCTAAAGATCTTCCGCTGGTGGAAAAGTTCAAAGGTGACAATGCCTTTACTTTTGTTGCCGGAAGCTCTTGGGGACCGGATGAAGACTTGTTCCTCGAATACTTCAACAATCATCCGGAAATGAAGTTGATTATTGCCCCGCATGTGATAGATGAGAATCATCTGGTGGAAATAATCAGCAAACTGAAACGTCCGTATGTACGCTATACCCGTGCCGATGAGAAGAATGTACTGAAAGCTGACTGCTTGATTATAGACTGCTTCGGACTGCTTTCTTCTATTTATCGGTATGGGGAGATTGCTTATATCGGTGGTGGCTTTGGGGTAGGCATCCACAACACGTTGGAAGCTGCCGTATATGGTATCCCTGTAATTTTCGGACCGAAGTATCAGAAATTTATGGAAGCTGTACAGTTGCTCGAAGCAAAAGGCGCTTACTCCATTAAGGATTACGATGAACTGAAAAGTTTATTGGACCGTTTCCGTACGGATGAAGTGTTCTTGCGTGAAACTGGAACGAATGCCGGTTATTATGTGACTAGCAATGCCGGAGCGACGGAGAAGATTATGCATATGATAAATTTTTGATAATTAGAATTTTGGCAATTAGCCAAATCCTAAAATAACTTGCCGATAATAAAAAATGGCTGAAAGTGTAAACCCTTCATTTAAAAGGGATCACTTTCAGCCGTTTTTTATTGCTGGAAAATATTGATTGATATGTGTATTCGTTTTGTTGAATATCTGCGAGCTTATATAAGTAACTGTCGGATTGAATGAATTTGGATTCATTAATTAATAGACACATACTTGATTTATTGAAATTTAGGAGAAATAAAAAACGAATGTTTGTTTTTTAGATTATATTTACACTCACTTAAAATAAAACTTACGATGATATGAAGAGTGATAGAACTTGTTTAGAAAATGAATGTAGTCTATATTTATCAAATAACTTGGTTTGTTTTTCGCAGAATGAAAGAGGACAGTTATTGCGGTTTATGGAGATTTTAAGATTTAAAAAATACTCTTGTATTCCCGATGGATTGATTCGTAAGAATGTCTGTATAGTGGGAGATGGTTCAATCAGGCACTATTTTTATCAGGATAAGTCCGAAGAAGAGCAAACTTTGCGTTTTACTTTCACAGGCGAACTTCTACATTATTATGGAGAGTCGGATGAGCGGTTACAGGCAATTTCCGATTGTATTATTTATGTTATATCTAATGATGTTTTCACGGAAATAGCAGGTAGTAGGATTAAATTGAAAGAATGTATTGATCATTCGACAGTGAAAAAACTAGGATTTGAAGTTAATCTTTTAAGAATAAGCCCTGAAGAACGATGTAAATTAATCCAGAAAAAGGAAAAAGATATATTTCTGAATGTACCTGCGAAATATATAGCTTCTTATTTAGGTATTACCCCTCAAGCTTTATGTCGGATTAGAAAGCGACAATTATAAAAGAGCAGAAGTGACTTTTATATTGAAAGTGGAAAACGAAGAATATCATAATGCTTAATTGAATCTTTGGAATTATTTTGAGAGTTCTATTTAGATATTAATTTAGGTTCATCAAGATTATTTTATTAATGTCTATTTTTGTATTGTTCTCATGAGACAGCATTATTAACATAACATTTAATTAATTCTTTATTAACATGAAAAGAATAGTGTTATTATTGTGTTGCATTTTAGCAATTACAACTTTTAGTTGTACGGACAGATATGATGATGTAGAAGTACAAAAATCTGTCATACCTCACACTCTTGCAGAAGACCTGAACATTGTGAATAAGTTCATGAAGATTGATACGGTCAATTATTCTTATGCGGTTTCAATTGGTGATAGCATAATTCAGGCAGATAATATTTCTGTGGATAATCTTATTACGATTCTTAAGAATATTGATGAATTGAATAATAAGATAAAGGAAAGTATTCGTAAAGGGGAGATTACGACCTTGTTGCTTTCGACAGAAAATGAATTTAAGTCGTATACTATTGGTAGTAGTAACAGTGTGTCTTTTATAGATGAAAAAGGGACGCGTAGCAATCTTGTTTCTACTCGAGGATATCCCTCATTGTCATTCTATGGTGGTAACTGGGGTATTTCTAATTCTTCTTTTGAAGGATCGGATAAAATTACGAGTTCTTTTTCAGTGGATTATTGCAGTGGCTATTGGCAGGCATCGTTTACTTGTTACACGGGAACTTCTTCGTATGGTAATACATTTACTATGTATAGTTCAAGTACTACTCATGGAAATGTTAATAGGTATTGGTGGGTAACCAACGGTGGGCAAGCACCGTATTCTTGGAATTTCTCTGCTAATGGTCCTGTAGGCGGTGAAGCTTCGGGAATGGTAAGGTTTGGAGATACTTATTAATAAGATTCTTTCTGTTTTAAGAGAAAAGTGATAAAACTCAGGTACGATTCATCCGTGCCTGAGTTTTTCTGTAATCTTCGGAATAAAATGTCTGAAACTTGTGGAACTATATTCTGTTGATTTCCACTTCTAATAGTTCTTTAAGTTCTTTAGCTGTTATATGTGTGAAGCGTTTTACAATATTTCCTAGTTTATCTATAATCAGATACATTGGTAAGCCTGTCATTTGGAAATGCTTCCAAAGATACCCCCACTGTTTTTTGTTTAACCAATAGTGCTCTCCGGTAATGTCTTGTATGAGTATCTCCCAAGTCCTTTTTGTTGAACTGGGACCAGTAAGGTAGATGAATGCTACTTCTTCGTCCAGTTCCTTTTTGATAGGTTCATATTCTTTAATTGTTTTCCGGCATCCTCCACACCAGGTTGCCCAAAAATCAATGAGCTGTACTTTCCCTCTGTGTTGTGCAATAAGGGAATCGAGCAACTCTTCTTCCTTTACTTTAGGCGCTTTACAGATTGTGAACTCTTTTGTATTTGTTTTCCGGTGCGGCTGCATCTGTTGGTTCATGTCTTGAATAATCCCTAGGAAAATAGGATTTGTAATTTCCGAAGCCATGGTTTCTTGCAAAGTAGTCAATGGCTTCAAGTTATAGAGACTGGAACGCATATAGACTGCCCTTACGTAATCGACAATTAAACAAGTACTGTCTTGCATGATATTGCCAAGGCATTCTTTTGCTTTGGAAAATAATTCCCATCTGAATTGTTCATCCTCTTTGGAGTATTTTACACTAAGTGCCATCAGTTCACTTCCTTGCTGGAAGGCAGTGCCTGTTTTGAAGGCTGTCTCATGTTGGCGAATAAGCATTTGTTCTTCCTGGGTAAGCGTAGCTTTTGCTAATAGATATTTCTCGAACATTAATGGATTGTGGTGTAACTCGTAGAGATCCCCTGAAATTGCATTGCGATAATTGTAGCAATAGAGCGCTAGCGGATGGTTGACAGGAAGAATCTTTAAGAAGTCATAGAAGTCGGCAGGATAGTCAAAATCGGCAAAGGCGGCAAAGGCTTGGTCCCGCGTGATGTTTTTTTTCTTTTGATAGGCTGTTTGCAGGCAATAACGGGTTGCATATAAGTTCTCCATACAATCGAACGCGCATGAGAGGTTGGCAAGTGTGCGGGTATCTTCGCTAAATTGTAGTTGTGCGTTGTTATGTGCTATGTATTGTTGGTATCGGTCTATGCAGCGTTTCTTAAATTCGTTGGCGCTGATGCCTAAAATAGAGTCCAGCATATCACCGTCTCTGTAAATAGGAGGTATCTTTGTTTTTAGTTCCGGTTGGCACCATTCGTTGTTGATGGTGGCATATTGTCCGCTGAATATGAATTGTTTTCCTTTTGAATTACTCAGATTGATAGCTACATTCGTCTCTTTTTCAGGACTAAGCAAGATGACAAAATCAGCGTTTCCTATTATTACCCGTACTTGTGTACTGTGGTAGAGGGGAATGCTGATTTTGAAACTTCCGTCTGCTTCGACAGTGGGAAAAAGGGTTTCGGCAGCTCCCATCACAATATTGGGAGCTCCGATTTTGAACATCAGATTGTTGTCCGGATTGTAATTTGCAATCGTACCACTTAGGATGGCTTTTCCTTTCTGATATTCAGGGATGGGGAGTTGTGCTTGTGCAATGCTGCATAGTAAAGACAAATAGAGGGTAATGATTAACTTGTTCATAGTAGCGATTTTATAATATTATTAGTTGTTCTATGTGAGTTCGCCTTATCTGATTTTATTATTCTACGAAAGCTTCGCAAAAGTTACGAATTATTCGTAAATATGGAATATCCAATAGATTAAATGATATGAATAAAATGCTACTCGATGATATTGTATCGTTTTGCCGGGGATTATAACCTGTTAAATAGGGTGTGCAGGCTATAGCTGGTCTGCACGCAGGAAAATTACTCCTCTATTTATACCACTGCGAATACATCAGATAATTGTGTGCAATCTTTTGATTCAGCTCTTTGGCTTGCTCAGGATCTACTTTCTTTATAAATTTGGCAGGTACTCCGCCCCAAATACTTCCAGGCTCGATTACTGTGTTACTTAGGACCAAGGAACCGGCGGCAACAATTGCCCCTTCGCCAACTACAGCATGGTCTAGTATGGTCGATCCCATTCCAACCAAAGCATAATCTTTGATAGTTGCTCCGTGAATGGTAACATTATGTCCCACGGAAACATGGTCACCGATTTCGATAATTGATTTCTGATATAATGTATGTAGCACGCTCCCGTCCTGTATGTTTACTCCGTTTCCTATTCGTATGGAGTTGACGTCACCGCGCAATACGGTATTAAACCAGATACTGCAATCATTTCCTATTTTTACATCTCCTATGATAGTTGCATTATCTGCGAGGAAGCAGTTCTCTGCGATTTCGGGAGTGAATCCCCGTACTGATTTGATTAAAGCCATAAACTATTTGTTTCTAATAAAGTTTTTTATTTAATGCAATTGAATGTTGCCTGACACCCGGGTCTTGGATAGCCTGAGATCCGGGTGTCGGGTATGCTGACATCCGGGTGTCAGGCAAGGTCTGTTTAAATGGAAGCAGTCGCCTCTTGTAGCCAGACTTTTTCTTCTTCGCAAAGATTCGGAGATAGTTTCTCGTAGACAGTCTGATGGTAACTGTTCAGCCATCCGATTTCTTCATTTGTCAGCATCTCCTTGATTATCCCTTTCTTGCAGATTGGGCATAGGGTAATTGTTTCAAACTTGAGATAATCTCCGAACATACCTTCTTTATCTTTACAAACTAGCGTCAGGTTTTCTGTGCGTATTCCGTGGCTTCCGGCTTTATAAACTCCCGGTTCGTTAGAAGTAACCATGCCCGGTTGTAATACAACGGGGTTTTCGTTCATGCGGATACTTTGCGGGCCTTCGTGTACGCTGAGGAAATGACCGACTCCATGCCCTGTGCCATGAAGGAAGTTCATTCCGTGATTCCAAATTGGCATACGGGCCAATACATCGAGTTGAGCGCCTCGAGTGCCGGCGGGGAACTTTGCCATCGCTAGCGCAATATGCCCCTTTAATATTAAGGTATAATCTGTTTTCTCTTCCTCGGTAAGCTCTCCTAACGCAATAGTTCGGGTGATGTCGGTGGTACCGTCCAAATATTGGGCTCCCGAATCTAATAGTAGAAATCCTTTTGGCTGGAGTGTTACATCACTTTCCGGTGTTGCCGAATAATGTACGATTGCTCCGTGCTCTCTGTATCCTGCGATAGTGTCGAAACTTTCCCCCATATAAAGAGGTTGGGCAGCTCTGAACTCATGTAGTTTTTTGTCTACACTTAATTCCGTTTCTTTACCGGAAGGGACTGTTTCTTCCAACCATTTGAGGAACTTCACGAGTGCCACGCCGTCCCGTTGCATGGCAGCATGGATACCGGCTATTTCTTGTTCATTACGAATCGCTTTTAATAATGCCACAGGAGACTCTCCACGAACAATCAAACACTTAGGATTGATGGCGGAATAAATTGCGAAATTTGTTTTCTTGGGGTCGATGAGGATGTTCTTGCCGGTAAAACTGTTTAGAAAGCTTTCTACTTTGTCATAATCGTGCAGGTTTACGTGCTGTTCTTTTAAGTAAGACTCCACCTCTCGCGTGACTTTTTGGGGCGAAATAAAATAAGTCACTTCATCCTGAGTGATTAGTAAATAGCTGATTACAACCGGATTGCAATGTACGTCACTTCCCCGCAGATTGAGTGTCCATGCTATTTCGTCCAAAGCGGATAAGAATAAAGCGTAAACTCCTTTTTTCTTCAACTCTGCACGGATAGTGGAAATCTTTTCTTTACAACTTTTTCCTGCATAGTTAATATCGTAGATGAAAGCCGGGGAATCGGGAATGGAAGGACGGTCTTTCCATATACTTTGTAATGGATCGCCAAATATATCGAGCCGTAACTGATGTGCTGCAAGTTCTCCTTTCATCTGCTCTACTTGTTGTACGGAGAACATTTTCCCGTCTATGCTGACAGATTCGTCGGGTTTTAAGTTCTGGCAGAGAAATTTTGTGATACTTGGGGTTTCCGGCAACATCTCTTTATATAAGGTAATGCCACTGCCTTCCAGCTCTTTCTCAGCTTGTAGAAAATAACGGGAGTCTGTCCATAGTCCGGCTTTATCCATTAATACGGTGACGGTTCCTGCAGAACCGGTAAATCCGGAAATCCATTCGCGGGACATCCAGTGGGGGGCTACATATTCGCTCAGGTGCGGATCGGTGCTGGGGATGATAAACGCCTTGATATAGTTGGGTTTGAATGTCATGCGCAGCGCGTGCAATCTCTCTTTTATGCTCTGTTTCATACTTTATTATATTATTTTAGGTACATAAGTGACTCAAAGGTACTAACTTTCTACGTTTAATGGCTTGTTTATGAATAGTTTTTGAGAAATATTTGCCGAAAGTTTTGTGAATAAAGAAAGTATGTGTAATTTTGCCGCGCAATTTGACTGCGGAATTTTTTAATCATAACATATTAATAGTAACAAAATGATTGTAGTACCTGTAAAAGAAGGCGAAAACATTGAAAAAGCGCTGAAGAAGTTTAAAAGAAAATTTGAGAAAACTGGCATCGTGAAAGAATTGAGAAGCAGACAGCAGTTTGACAAACCGTCTGTAACTAACAGACTTAAGAGAGAACGTGCCGTTTACGTACAGAAACTTCAGCAAGTAGAAGATTAATAATTCGTAATTTCCTTTGAATTATTGAATTCTTTTCATACATTCGTTGCACGATTTTAGATGTAGCGATATTATGTTGATAGAAGCTTTTCTAGATTATCTCCGGTACGAGCGGAATTACTCGGAAAAAACCGTTCTTGCGTACGGTGAAGATATAAAGCAACTACGGGAGTTCGCTCAAGAAGAGTATGGAAAATTTGATCCGCTAGAGGTAGAGGCTGAACTGATTCGTGAATGGATTGTTTCATTAATGGATAGAGGATATACCTCCACTTCTGTAAATCGTAAGCTAAGTTCGCTCCGGACGTTTTATAAGTATCTTTTAAAACAGGGTGAAACGACTGTGGATCCTTTATGTAGAATAAAAGGACCTAAGAACAAAAAGCCGTTGCCTGTGTTTTTGAAAGAAAGCGAAATGGATCGGTTGTTGGATGATACGGATTTTGGCGAAGGGTTTAAAGGCTGTCGGGATCGGTTGATTATCGAGGTGTTTTATGCTACCGGCATGAGACTTTCGGAATTGATAGGTCTGGATGATAAGGATGTGGATTTTTCGGCTTCTCTTCTGAAAGTGACCGGGAAAAGAAACAAGCAGCGATTGATACCGTTTGGTGAAGAGCTGCGGGATTTGATGCTCGGGTATATCGACATAAGAAACGAAACGATTCCGGTGAGGTCGGATGCTTTTTTTGTAAGAGAAAACGGTGAACGGCTTTATAAGAATCTAGTCTATAATTTAGTGAAACGGAACCTGTCAAAGGTGGCGACGCTGAAAAAAAAGAGCCCTCACGTGTTGAGGCATACTTTTGCTACCACAATGCTGAATAATGAAGCGGAGTTGGGTGCGGTAAAAGAACTTTTGGGACATGAGAGTATAACAACTACCGAGGTCTATATGCACGCTACATTTGAAGAACTTAAAAAAGTGTATAAACAAGCTCATCCAAGAGCTTAAAAACAAGGAGGTAAGTATGGATATTAGAATTCAATCAATTCACTTTGATGCGTCAGAGCAATTGCAGGCATTTATTCAAAAGAAAGTGTCTAAGTTGGAAAAATATTACGAAGATATAAAGAAAGTAGAGGTGTCATTAAAGGTAGTTAAACCGGAAGTTGCTGAAAATAAAGAAGCGGGTATTAAGATTCTTATTCCAAATGGAGAGTTTTATGCAAGCAAGGTGTGTGATACATTTGAAGAAGCAATTGATTTGGATGTGGAAGCATTAGGCAAACAGTTGGTTAAATACAAGGAAAAACAACGTAATAAATAAAAAAAGCGCAAATATTTTGCGGAAAAGAAATAAATGACTAAATTTGCAGCCGTTTCGCTCGCATTGGAACGTGACGGTTGCATTTTTTAAGCAAGAATGCCTCTTTAGCTCAGTTGGCCAGAGCACGTGATTTGTAATCTCGGGGTCGTTGGTTCGAATCCGACAAGAGGCTCAAAAGAAGAAGAACAAAGATAGAACATCGATTCTTGTCATATTGTTTGATTTTGGTTCTTTTATTTAATGAATTCAAGGGCAAATACCAGAGTGGCCAAATGGGGCAGACTGTAAA
>ULRJ01000781.1_pt1 | contig 10824 bp, 7 predicted proteins | sample 1955321 | NCBI WGS metagenome assembly ULRJ01 (sample SAMEA4835679, study PRJEB28245) | human gut metagenome | biome: gut microbiome; material: fecal sample | place: Denmark | collected 2008 | reverse complement strand
CCCAGCCGTTCCGGCTTGTGTACCAGAAAAAAACGCCCGCCCCACCGCAGCGCCCGTGCCGCAGCCGCGCAAAGCGCGTCAAACGGGCAGCAGATCTCGCTTCTCGCGGCGCAGAGGCTGTCCTGTGCATGCAGATACCCGCTTTTCGGTGGGTAGTAGGGGGGATTGGACAGCACATAGTCGAAGGTTCCGGGCGCAATCTGCGCGTGTGCCTGCCGCAGATCGCCGCAGATAATGTGCATATGAGCGGAAAATCCGTTTTCTTCGGCATTTTCCTGCGCCTGCCGCGCGGCGGCCTCCTGAATTTCAATGCCGCTCACACGCAGCGTCTCATCTGCGCCCAGCAGCAGAAGCCCCAGCGTCCCGCACCCGCAGCCAAGATCAAGCACCCGGCCGCCGGGCCGTATCCGGCAGAAATCCGCCAGTACCATGGAGTCTGTGCTCACGCGGAACTGTGCATCCGAAATTTTCATCCGAATGCGGTCAAAGAGAAGTTCCTCCATATGCGCTCCAATCAAAAAGACAGGGGGTGCTGCATGCAGCACCCCCTCCTGTTTATGTGCTTATTCCTCAGAGATCGCGTCGTTGGGGCATTCTGCTGCGCAGGTACCGCAGTCCACGCACTGATCGGCGTCGATGACGTACTTGTCTTCGCCCTCGCTGATGCAGCCGATGGGACATGCGTCAGCGCAAGCGCCGCACTTTACACAGTTGTCATTGATTACGTGTGCCATTTGAAGCACCTCCATTTTCAAGGTAGCTTCATTCTATCATACTTTCCTGAAAATGCAATGAAAAAAGTGTAAATTCCTCGAACCGCCCGGATTTTTTCGTGAGTGTCGTATAAACGCCGCCTGCCGCGTCGAAACTCTCTTCCGACAGGAGGCGATCAAAGTGAAAAAACCGGCATACTCCGCGGCGCTGGACCGGGTGCTCTTCCGTGCGTCGCGTCTGGCACGCGAACTTGGCGGCGCGCAGACCGGGACAGAGCATCTGCTGCTTGCGCTCTCGCAGGAACGCATTTCTCAAACCGGACGCATTCTCTGTTATCAGGGCGCTGAGGGCAGGCTCCTGCGCTGCATGCTGCTGACGAAGCGGGAGCAGCCGGAACCGTCCGGGCGGCAGGGGTTTTCCGGCGCTGCCGCAAGGGCGCTCGACGGTGCTCGGCACGAAGCATTGCGACTTGGCGCGCCCCTCTGCCAGCCGGAGCATCTGCTGCTTTCTCTCATGCGTGACGACGCCTATGCAGCGGCGCAGGTGCTTTCGGAACTTGGCGTTGACTGCAACTGTGTATTTTCAGAAACATATGACCGCCTGCGCACCCTACATCCGGCGCAGGACGCGAAAGGACAATCGGAATTGAAGCTTTTGGAACTATACTGTGACAACATGATCGACCGGGCTCCACAGATGGATCCCGTCGTCGGCCGCGAGACGGAGCTTTCCCAGCTGATGCAGGTGCTCAGCCGCCGCAGCAAAAATAATCCCGCGCTTATCGGAGAGCCCGGCGTCGGCAAGACTGCTGTTGTCGAAGCGCTGGCGCAGCGCCTTGCCTGCGGCGATGTGCCGCAGGCGCTGCGCGGAAAAAAACTCTACTGCCTCAATATGGCGAATCTGCTTGCGGGCACGAAATACAGAGGCGAATTTGAAGAGCGTGTGCGCGATATTCTGCTCGAGATCCGCCGCTGCGGCAATGTCATCCTGTTTGTCGATGAGATGCACACCATCGTCGGCGCGGGTAGTGCCGAGGGAGCGATCGATGCGGCAAATTTGCTCAAGCCCGCCCTTGGTCGGGGAGAATTGCAGATGATCGGTGCGACGACGATGGAGGAATACCGCAAATTCATCGAAAAGGATGCTGCACTCGAGCGCCGTTTCCGCCCCGTGATCGTCCGGGAGCCGGATCGAAAAACAGCCTGCCGCATGCTCGAAGCGCTCCGCCCGGGACTGGAAGCGCACCACCGCATCCGCATCACGCAGGAGGCCATTGAGGCCGCCGTTGAATTTTCCAGCCGTTATCTAACCGACCGCTTTCTGCCGGACAAGGCACTGGATCTGCTCGACGAGGGTGCGGCGCACGTCTGGCTCGGCGGGGGAACTCCGGCGGAGGACGCCGAGCGCCAGCAGCAGCTGGAGCAGCGGCTCGAGCAGGCCGTGGCGAACGCACAGTATGAGCAGGCGGCAAAGCTTCGAGACGAACTGCGCACGCTTGTGCGCAGCCAGCTTGCGGCCCGCCGCGCCCAGCGCACTGTGAGTCTGACCCGGCAGGATGTCGCTGCCGTTGTTGCAGAGCGCACCGGTATCCCCGTCGGCAGGCTCCGGCAGTCCGACCGCGAACGACTGCTGTCCTTGCGTCAGACGCTTTCCCAGCGCATCATCGGCCAGCAGGCCGCCGTTGATGCTGTTTCCGCCGCCGTTCTGCGCGGCAGGACGGGACTTGCCGATGCTGGCCGCCCTGCTGCGTCATTCCTGCTCATCGGCCCGACTGGTGTCGGGAAAACGGAATTATGCAAACAAATTGCGCAGGTTGTTTACGGCAGTCAGGATGCGCTTATCCGTGTGGATATGTCGGAGTATATGGAGCCGAACAGCGTTTCGCGCCTGCTCGGCGCGCCTCCGGGCTACGTCGGCTACGACGCGGGTGGGACGCTTACGGAAAAGGTGCGCCGCCGCCCGTACTGCGTCGTCTTGTTCGACGAACTGGAAAAGGCACACCGCGATATCACCGGCATTCTTTTGCAGCTGCTCGGCGACGGTATTCTGACTGACAGCCTTGGCCGGACTGTCAGCTTCAAGAATACCATTGTCGTTATGACCTCAAATCTGACCGGGCCGCAGACCGGCAAACCTGGCCTCGGCTTCACGCCGGACTGCGCGGATATCCGTGCGCAAACCATTCTGCGGGAGGCATTTTCGCCAGAATTCTTGGGGCGAATCGACTGCATCGCGTCATTCCGTCCGCTTGCGGCGGAGGATCTTGCAAGGATCGCTGCGCTCCAGCTGCGGGAACTTGCCGAACGCCTGAAAAGGCAGAACGTTGCGCTGGAATTCGCGCCGGAACTGCCGGAGCACCTCGGCGCACTCTGTGCAAACAAACCCGGCGGGGCGCGCAGCCTGCGCCGCAGGCTCCAGACCGAGATCGAGGGCCCGGCGGCAGAACTGCTGCTGCGCGATCCATCTGTCCGAACGCTTCGCGTCGTCTGGCGGCAGGAGAGCGTGCAGGTGGAAGCACCGGAACGATGTTTCTAAAACATACGTTCAAAATTCGGCTTTCGGGGATTTTTCACGAAAAACGTCGAAGAATCTCCGAAAAATTTTTTCAAAAAAGGGTTGCAATTTATGTAAACAGAACGTATTATATTATTGAAGTGGAGCAAAGTGGAGCGAAATTTCAGTAAAGTGGAGCAAAAGGAGGCGCGAGGGGATGTTCGGGAAGTATAAGCACTCTGTCGATGAAAAAGGACGTCTGTTCGTGCCGTCCAAGCTGCGCGACGAACTGGGAAGCACCTTCTATGTAACACTGGGCCTTGACCACTGTCTGTCCGTATATACTGAGGCGGGATGGAAGGCCATTGTCGATAAATATAACGCGCTGCCGATCGTACAGGCACGAAAAATGCGCTTTCTGTTTGCCAACGCCGCAAAATGTGAGCCCGATAAGCAGGGCCGCTTCCTTATCCCGGCCGAACTGCGCCAATACGCGGGTCTTTCCAGCGAGGTCACGTTCATCGGACAGGGCGGCCACGCGGAGATCTGGGACAGCGCGGCCTATGACGAACTGGAGCAGCAGACGCTGACGCCTGAAAATCTGGCGGCTGTCATGGAGGAACTTGGCTTCTGATGGAATTCGCACACCGCTCTGTGCTTTTGAACGAGTGCATAGACGCGCTGGCCATCAAGCCCGACGGGATCTATCTCGACGGGACACTTGGCGGCGCGGGGCATTCACTGCAGATCTGCCGGAACCTCACCACCGGCAGACTCATCGGCGTTGACCGTGATCTGGTTGCGCTGGAGGCCGCAAAAAAGCGGCTGTACCGCCACGCAAAAAAAGTAACGCTGGTACACGATAATTTTGAAAACGTCGGCGCGATCCTCACCGCACTGGGACTTGACCGGATCGACGGCATGCTGTTCGATCTGGGCGTTTCTTCTCCGCAGCTTGACGACGCGGAGCGCGGCTTTTCCTATATGGCCGACGCGCCTTTGGATATGCGCATGGACCGCGACCAGTCTCTCACGGCCTACGAGATCGTCAACAACTGGCCGCGCGAGGAATTAAAATCCATTCTCTACGAGTACGGTGAGGAGCGCTACGCCCCGCAGATCGCCGCCGCCATTGAACGCGTGCGTACCGACCGGCCCATTGAAACAACGCTGGAGCTGGTCGATATCATCCGCTCGGCCATGCCGCCCAGCGCGCTTCGAGAAAAGCAGCATCCGGCCAAGCGCAGCTTTCAGGCCATCCGCATTGCCGTCAACGACGAACTCGGCGCAGTCCGGCAGGGCATGGAGGCCGCGATTGATCATTTGAAGCCCGGCGGTAGACTGGCTGTCATCACGTTCCATTCTCTCGAAGACCGCATTGTCAAAAATGTGTTTCAAGACGCGGCAAAGGGCTGTACCTGCCCGCCGTCGTTCCCGGTCTGTGTCTGTGGACACAAGCCGAAGATCAAAATCCTGACAAAAAAGCCCATCATCGCTACGCGCGAAGAGGTCGAAGAAAACCCCCGTTCGCGCAGCGCAAAGCTTCGTGTAGCTGAGCGCGTGTGACCCGGAAAGGAGTCCCGCCGTTATGGCGCAGTCCAATCGAAAATTCTATAGGGACAACGGCGCCGCCGCATATGACGTTTACGCGTGGAACGATCAGGCTGCTCGCCAGTATGACGATAATCGCGCCTATGAGCGCACCTTGCCCACTGAACTGCCGGACGAGCAGGTTCGTGAACAGCCGTATCGAAGAGTCAAGGCCAAAACCACTGTTGCACCGTTTACACTCGCAGGGATGTTGACAGTTGCCTGTCTCATGATTCTTGTGATCTTCGGCTATGTGCAGCTGTTCGAGGCCAGCAGCAATGTCTCACGTCTTGAAACGCAGCTTGCCAATCTCAAGGAGCAGCAGCTGATGCTCCAGAGTAAATATGACGCCAAGATCGACCTGACTGCCGCAGAGGAATACGCGGCCGAGATCGGCCTGACCAAGTGCCAGCCCGAGCAGATCGTCTATGTCAGCTTCTCCGGGACTGACCAGGCGGAGATTTACACCCAGCAGCGTACAAGCGTTTTCGGAGAAATTCTGGACGCCATGCAGCAGAGTATCCTCGGCCTTATCGAATATTTGCACCCCGCAGCAGCATAAGCTTGGACAGAACCTCCCAGTTGGAAATCCGGCCACACAGGGGCGGTCTTTGCGGACCGCTCCTTTTTTGAACAGAAAGGCAGTTTCATGGCAAAAAAGATCATCCGTCTGTCGCGCACAAAGGAGCAGAAGCAGGCAAACCGGGAGCGGAACGAACGCGCGAACCGAACAATTCTCGGCCGTACCCTGATCTTGATGATTCTGTGCGGCGTGATTGCATTTGTTCCGCTGATCGGAACGCTCTATCACCTCATGATCACCGAGCATGACTATTACAATGAAAAAGCGATCAAAAATCAGACCCGTTCGACGAACCTGACTGCTGCGCGCGGCGTGATCTACGATGCGAATATGAACGTTCTAGCCTCGTCATCGACTGTCGAGACGGTCTTTATCGACCCGAACGAGATCGCCGAGCAGATGAAAAAGCCCGAAAACAGCAATCTGCTTGACCAGATTGCACGCGGACTTGGCGAAATTCTGGACGTCGAGCCCAGCTTCGTCTATGAGCAGGCCGCCGATAAGCAGTACCGCTATAAGGTCATCAGTCGAAAAATTTCTGAGGAACTGGCCGACGAGGTGCGCGCGTTTATCAGCGAAAACAAAATCACCGGTGTCTATCTCGAAACAGATCTCAAGCGCTATTATCCCAATTCCTCTCTCGCCGCACAGGCGCTCGGCTTCGTTTCAAGCGACAACAACGGCTCGGAGGGACTTGAGGCCTACTATAACGAGGAACTCTCCGGCACAGCCGGTAAGGTTGTTACCTCCAAGGGCAATTACGGCTCCGAGATGCTCTATACATATGAGAAATACTATGATGCGTCCGACGGCTGCAGCCTTGTCACGACCATTGATGCGACTGTGCAGGCATATGTGGAAAAAAATCTGCAGAACGCCATTGATAAATACGATATCAAGAACGGCGCATTCTGCATCGTCATGGATGTGAACACGGGCGAGATCAAGGCCATGGCCACGCTCGGCTCCTATGACCCTAACAACTATCTGGAGATCTACGACGACGCAGCGGCGGCTCTTCTCGAAAATGAACGCGACGCGGCGCTGTCCCTGCCGGAAACGTCCGATGCCTATAAGGCCGCCATCGATCAGTATAAGAACGATGTTGCGGCAGCCCGTATGGCCCAGTGGCGCAACCGCTGCGTATCCGACGGCTACGAGCCCGGCTCAACCTTCAAACTCATCACGCTGGCCTCCGCGCTCGATTCCGGCGCAGTCACGCTGAACGATTCGTTCTACTGCGGCGGTCAGGAAAAGTTTTCCGGCCGTGAGCAGATCCTCAACTGCTGGAAATCCGCTGGGCACGGTGCGCAGTCTACTGCGCAGGCGCTCGGAAATTCCTGCAACATCGCCTTCGGCCATATCGGCCTGCGCATGGGCGGAGACATGTTCTATGACTATCTCAAGTCCTTCGGCATCATGGAAAAGACCGGTGTCGATCTGCCTGGCGAGGCCAGCGGCCTGTTCTACGAGCGGAAATACCTGAACAACCCCGCCCAGTACGGCACGTCGTACCTCATCACGTCCTCCTTTGGTCAGAGTTTCCGCATCACGCCCGTGCAGCTCATCCGTTCTGTTGCAGCGATTGTCAACGGCGGCTATGTACTCGAACCCTATATTGTGAGTGAGGTGCTCGACGCTGACGGCAATACGGTCGAGCGAAACGAAAAGACGGTTCTGCGGCAGGTTATCAGCCAGCAGACGTCCGAAACGATGCGCGACCTCATGGAACGGGTCGTCACCGAGGGCACGGCTTCTGCCGCAAAAACCCCCGGCTACCGCGTCGGCGGCAAGACCGGCACGTCCGAAAAGCTGGACGAATACGACGAGGACGGCAATCAGGTCAAGGACAAAATTGTCTCCTTCATCGGTGTTGCACCCATTGACGACCCGCAGTACGCCGTTCTTGTTGCGCTTGATACGCCTGCGTATTCGCAAAACAGCGAAAAATACACCGTCCACGGCATGTATATTTCCGGCGGTCTGATGGCCGCGCCGACCGTCCGTGATATTTTTCTTGATATTCTTCCGTATCTCGGCGTAGAGCCGGATTATGATTCCGAAGATATTCGCGGCGTTAACTTCACAGTTCCGGATGTAATCGGCATGGACGAAGCCGAGGCGGGCACGCTGCTCGCCGAAAAGACCATTACCTACCGCATTGTCGGCAACGGTTCGACCGTTACCGACCAGCTGCCGGCACCGGGCAGTCAGGTTCCCGGCAATTCGCAGATCATCCTCTACATGGGCGCGGAAAAGCAGCAGACGACTGTCGAGGTGCCGGATTTCATTGGCTGCTCCGTCGCAGATGTCAACTATCTGGCTGCAAACGCAGGGCTTTATGTGCAGGCCAAGGGCACCGACCGCACGGATGTGTATGTACTTGCAGCTTATCAGGACATTGAGCCCGGAACAGAGGTTGACAGAGGTACTACAATTACAGTAGAATTCTCTTCCACAGGCGCATCCGACTAAGGAGGACACTATGAAACTCAAAGAACTGCTGCATGGCCTTGACGTGCTGGAACTGCATGCGGATGAGACGCTGGATATTACCGGCGTTCACTACGATTCCCGGCAGGTAATGCGCGGAGGTCTGTTCGTTGCGATCTCCGGCTTTCAGACCGACGGCCACAAATATATTCCGAAGGCTGCAGAAAACGGCGCAGCCTGCATCGTCTGCGAGAAAAAGCCGGAGATGCAAATTCCCTATGTGCTGGTTTCTGATGCCCGCGCAGCGCTTGCAGTGCTCGGTGCGAACTGGTTTGGACATCCGGCAGACGATATGTGCGTCATCGGCATCACCGGAACGAACGGCAAAACGACCAGCACCTATCTTCTGAAGCATGTGCTGGAACAGACGCTTGGCGCGAAGGTCGGCCTCATCGGCACAATTCAGAACATGATCGGCGATGAGATCCTGCACACCGAACGTACTACGCCGGAATCCTTCGAGCTGCAGAAGCTTTTCGCCGACATGCGCGATGCGGGCTGTACACACGTCATTATGGAGGTTTCCTCCCACGCGCTGGTGCTCCACCGCGCCGACCAGATTCGATTCAGCGCAGCTGTCTTTACAAATCTGACGGAAGATCATCTCGATTTCCATAAAACGATGGACGCCTACTGCGATGCCAAGGCCATGCTTTTTCGCCGCTGCGAAACGGGCGCGGTCAATGTGGATGATGCCTACGCAAAGCGCATCATGGAGCAGGCGGACTGCCGGCTTCTGACCTATTCCGCGCAGGGAAACCCCGCCTCGCTCATGGCGGAGCACGTCGAATTGTTCTCTGACCGCGTGGAATTTGATGCGGTCTATCAGAACAAGCGGGCTTCTGTCACACTTGGCATTCCCGGCATTTTCAGCGTCTATAACGCGCTCGGTGTCATCGCCGCTGCGCTGGCGCTGAATATTCCGCTCCAAAAAATTGCAGACGCCCTGCGCACCGCGCAAAGCGTTAAGGGCAGAGTAGAGGTTGTTCCCACACCGGGGAAGGACTATACCGTCCTGATCGACTATTCCCATACACCCGACAGCCTTGAAAATATTCTGAAAGCTGTGCGTGGCTTCTGCACAGGCCGTGTGATTGCAGTCTTCGGCTGCGGCGGCGACCGCGACCCCTATAAGCGCCCCGTTATGGGCAAAATTGCAGCAGAACTGTCTGACCTTGCAATCGTCACCTCAGATAATCCCCGGACGGAAGACCCCTATAAGATCCTCCGGCAGATTCTTGCCGGGATGCAGGATACCGAAACGCCGTATGAGGTCATCGAAAGCCGCGTCTCGGCCATTGGCCGGGCGATGGAACTGGCCCGGAAGAACGATGTAATCGTTCTGTGCGGCAAGGGACATGAAACGTATCAGGAGATCGGACACGAAAAGCACCATCTGGACGAGCGCGAGGTCGTTGCGTCGTATTTGGAGGCAAAGGCATGAAGAAACTGACACTGAAACAGGCAGCGGAAGACTGCCATGGAACGCTTGCGCCCGAGCAGGCAGAGGCTGTGGTTACCGGCGTCCAGATTGACTCGCGCAGAGTAAAGCCCGGAGATCTTTTTATCGCTATCAAGGGCGAGAAGGTCGATGGACATGATTTTATCGACATGGCGGCCGGACTTGGTGCGAGCGCTGCGCTCGTAGAAAGGCCGGTCAGGGCCTCTATTCCGACCATTCTTGTGCCTGATACCGTCCGCGCCTACGGCGATCTCGCCGCAGCCCGCCGCGAGCGGATGGGCATAACTGTAATCGGCATCACCGGCAGCGTCGGCAAGACGACGACCAAGGAAATGACTGCCTGCATGCTCGAGCACACCTACCACACCGCTCGTACCGAGGGAAATCACAACAATAACATCGGCCTGCCCATGACCATTCTTGACATGCCGGACGATACCGAAACGGCTGTTCTGGAATTGGGCATGAACCACTTCGGAGAGATGGCCCGCCTGACCTCCATCGCAAAGCCCGATATCGCTGTTATCACCAACATCGGCACCATGCACATTGAGCATCTTGGTTCCCGCGAGGGCATTTTGCAGGCGAAACTCGAAATTTTCCGGGGTGTGCCGGAAAATGGAGTCGGCGTGTTCAACGGCGACGAGCCGCTTCTTTGGAACGTGCGCGCCGATGGCGGACATAAAAAATATTATTACGGCATTGAGAACCATGCCTGCGACGTGCTTGCAACTGACATTCAGGAACTTGACGACGGCATGCGCTTTGTCGTCAGCGGTTTCGGCCACCGTTTCGAGTTGTTCGTGCCGGTTCTGGGCCGCCATACGGTCTATAACACGCTGGCCGCCGTTACGGCAGCCCTGCTCCTGAAGGTCCCGCCCGAGACGATTCAGGCGCAGATCTCCAGCTTCCACAATACCGGCATGCGTCAGAAAATCTATGAGCGCGACGGCTTTACCATCATTGAGGACTGCTATAACGCGGGCCCGGAATCGACGGAGGCGGCGCTTGAGATCCTTGCGGGTTTCCGTTCGCGCACGAACGGCCGCTGCATTGCGGTGTTGGGCGATATGCTGGAACTTGGCAACCGTTCCGCCGCGGAGCATTACCGCATCGGCCGTATTGCGGCTACAAAGGCGGATGTACTTTACACCTACGGCATCAACGCCGAGCGCATGGTTTCCGGCGCAATCACCGGCGGCATGAAGCAGAAGCTGATCGAGCATTTCGACACGCATGAGGAACTGGCCCATATGCTCAAGATGCGTGCCCGTCCCGGCGATGTGATCTTATTCAAGGGCAGCCGCGGCATGCGGATGGAAAAGGCCCTTGCGCTGTTTTTCAAGGAAGAAGAGGAATAAAGAGAGTCTCGGAGGAATCCTGTATGGATGCAATGTTTTTTATCGTTCTGGGCGCGACGCTCGCTTCGTTTTTGCTGACGCTGCTGTTTGGCCGTTTTGTCATTCCCATGCTGTGCGCACTGCACGCT
>ULRJ01016155.1_pt1 | contig 10841 bp, 9 predicted proteins | sample 1955321 | NCBI WGS metagenome assembly ULRJ01 (sample SAMEA4835679, study PRJEB28245) | human gut metagenome | biome: gut microbiome; material: fecal sample | place: Denmark | collected 2008 | reverse complement strand
GGCATGATCAACCCGCCAGCCAGCGGCAGGAATATCGCGGAACGCTTCGGAGCGAAGAGTGGTAATTCGGGTCATGCGTTCAAAATCCCGGCGTTCAGCTTCTTCGCGATCTCGCTTTTCGGCAGCGCACTGACACATGACCGGGTGCTTATGGAAGCCCTGATTTTGTAGATCGGCGGGATAAAACGCTTCTTTTGGAGTGTGACATTTGCCGCAATATTTCAGCCCATCAGAGGGATCGATGTAATCATCAGGTGCGCTGTTCAGCGTTTCGGTCGTATCAATAATAGCGGATAGAATAGGGTTCATATTTTTCACAGACATTCTCCCTCGTTATAATCATCATAGGTGTAGTTCTTAGCGGACTTTCCCCTGTTGTCCTCGTCAAGCCATTTCCGGATTGTTGCGTAGTGATTTGCATAGTGTCTGCCGTTGGATGCCATATATCGCGACAGGCGTTGGATGTACTCATCGTACTGATTGGGAAAATCAGCTTGCAGGGCAGAGATTTCACCATCCGAGAGAAAAACATTTTCAAACTCTCCATAACGGCGGCGTGTTCTCTCTGCTTTTTCTGTCTGGCTTTTATCTTTATATTCCTGTTCAGTATTACTTGTGGGCAATTCCTGCCCTATGCTGGGTGAAGAATCCTGCCCATCCATCGGGCAAATATTTCCCTCTGGACGGGAAGAAAACTGCACCCCATCCGGGATTTGCAGGAATATACGGTTTGCCTGATTCCAGCCTTGACGGACGCGGGTTATTAGCCCTGCGTTTTCCAGGTCCCGCAGAGCGGTCTTGACTGTTCTCTCGCTCCGATCAAGATCATTCGCCATCTGCTTGATCGTATAGATCACATAGACATTTCCATTCTCAGACTCCCAGCCGTTTTTCTGGGAAAGCATGGTGCGGTTCAAAAGCAGCCCGTATAACAGCTTGGCGTTGATGGAATACTCGCCTGTCAGCATGAAGCGCGGCAAAGGAATAAACGGCGGCAGCGCGGTATTTCGTTTGAAATAGATTTTCCATCACTTCCTCTCTGGTGCGGCAGGATATTGTGCCTATGGCGGCTTGTCCGTCGGACCTCTTGGAAGTGAAACGTCATGCTCAGTTTTTGCGCGTTTGGAACGATAGTGCGGACACTCTATCACGACCGCCCGGAAACTCTGCTTGCAATCATGTACGCATTTCCGGCAGAGGGCGTTAAAGGTGATGCGGCCACGGTCGTTGAGAAAGAACGACCATTCCAGCTTTCTTGATTTACTCATGCGCGGCATATTGTGCCCCCCTTACATTCATAATTCCTGTTTTTGCGATTCTTTCAAAAGCGACCATATTTCTTCCTGACGTACTTTCAGCTCGGCAATATCGGCAGCATAGAATCGCCCGGTCTGATTGATGCGGCGGCAAATCTGATTGATGTTTGAGGCAACGCGGCTGACGGCAGCAGCCAGCTTTTTTTGCTCGGTGTAATTGACCTTGATGATGTACCCGTCGATGAGCATCTTGCGGGCGTAAGCGCCGAAGTTGTGCGTTCCCAACTGGCGCATCTTATGTTGGATGAGATTTAGTTCCTGCTCATTCAGGCAGATTTCCTTGCGGATGGGCCGCGTGCGGTCTGGCATGATAAAACACTCCTTTCACTTTACAACGGACAGATTTTCTACGAATGGGGGGGTAACGCGAAAAATTTCTTTTTACTTTTTAACGGACTTTTTTCTCAAAAACTTGACACCCTCTTAAAAAAATATGCGCCCCTGCTTTTGTGAAAGCGGGAGCGCGTTGTATCTGCGGATATGAAATTATGGAGAATAGCAAGCACATCCGGTGTCCGTACATACCGGAAAAATGTGAGTATCGGCCTTGCCTTCAAACTCACATTTTCTGTTTTGGGGAGTCCCCAAGCCCCTCGTATTCAAAAAGAAAATACTTTTTGAACTTTTGAGAAAGCGACTTGATTTTATTCGCTTATCCGATTATAATATAATATGAATTATTATAGGCAGAAGCGAGTGAGATAGGAGTGACCCATGAAATACTTATCAATCACACAGACCGCTGAACGATGGGGTATTTCCACCCGGCGCATACAGATTTTATGTGCCGAAGGGCGTGTCCCAGGCGCCATCCGTATTGGAACAGTATGGGGCATTCCAGATGATGAGCCAAAGCCCGCAGACGCAAGAATAAAAAGCGGAAAGTATGTCAAGAAACCCACCGATAATAACGAGTGAGCCACAGAATTATCAGCGACTCTGACTCGAAATAATGGGGTGCATTCCACCCCAAGGGTGCGTATGGGCGCACTAAACCCTTGGTTTACAACACGTCCGAAATCGTCTATTCGACAGACTACGACAAGATTGGACGCAATTCAACAAATATTAGTCCTTCCGTGACAGGATAGGTCTTTTACGAGAATAGATTTGTGGAGGAACACACCATGCCAACACTGGAATGGATTGGAAAAAGTAAAGTCATCAATCACCATCAGGAAGTGCCGTTCCGGGTGTTGGAGCGCCAATACAGCTATGACGAGCAGGGCCAGCATGAAGAAGATAACGGCAGCGAAAACATGATTATCCGGGGCGATAATCTGGAAGCCCTGAAAGCCCTGCTGCCCCGGTATGAGGGGCGCGTCAAGTGCATTTACATTGATCCGCCCTACAACACGGGCAACGAGGGCTGGGTCTACAACGATAATGTCAACGACCCGAAAATCAAGAAGTGGCTGGGCGAGGTTGTCGGCAAAGAGGGCGAAGACCTGACCCGCCATGACAAATGGCTGTGCATGATGTATCCCCGGCTGAAGCTGCTGCAAAAGCTGCTGACGGAGGACGGGGTTATTTTTATCAGCATTGATGATACGGAATATGCCAATCTGAAATTGATTTGTGACGAGATTTTCGGAAGCAACTGCTTTGTTTCCAATATTTCATGGCAGCGTACATACTCCACCCGCAATGATTCCAAAGGCATCGTAAACGAAGTTGAGCATTTGTTGGTTTACAGTAAGCAGCCTGATTGGAATCCAAATAAATTACCAAGAACGGCAGAAATGGACGAAAGATATAAAAACCCAGATAACGATGTTAGACCATGGAAAAGCAGTGACGCATTTGCTCCGGATTCAGTTGGTCATCAGGGCATGGTCTATGGCGTTCAGCACCCAATTACAGGAAAGATTATGTACCCGCCCAACGGGCGGCATTGGTCTTTTGGACAAGAACAAGTTCTTGAAATTATGCAAGGCTGGGCTCCGTATGAGCTACGAGATATTAATGATGCAGAAGTTCGGGCAGAGCTTTGTGGAATTGCCAAAGAAAGCGTTCGACAAGATGTAAAGGCGATAATGCTGTCTGTTCCACTTGAAGAAGCGGCAAAACAAGCCGAGCAAGTATATCAGCGGGGACAGTGGCCCGTTTTCTGCTTCTCTAATAATGGAAAAGGCGGCATTCGGAGAAAAACATATCTTACCGAGGTTGGAGGTAGATTGCCTACCAACTTTTGGGCCTTTACTGAAACCGGGCACACTGATGAAGCCAAGAAAGAAATGCTGGCCATTTTTGACGGGAAAGCCACTTTTGATACCCCAAAGCCACACCGCCTAATTGAGTTTGTTCTGAAAATCGCCGGGAGCGACAATGCTCTTGTACTCGACTCCTTCGCCGGTTCCGGCACCACCGCCCACGCCGTTCTGAATATGAACAAAGCTGACGGTGGGCATCGGAAATTCATTCTGGTCGAGATGATGGACTACGCCGACAGCATTACTGCCGAGCGCGTGAAGCGGGTCATCCAAGGCTACGGCGCGGGCAAAACGGGCGTGGAAGGTACGGGCGGCAATTTCAGCTTCTACGATCTGGGCGAACCGCTTTTGGTGGGCGATTGCCTGAACGAAGCCGTTGCCCCCGAAAAAATCCGCGAATACATCTGGTTCATGGAAACCAAAACGCCCTATGCTCCGCCCGCCGGGGATAATCCGTATTATCTGGGCAAGCACAACAGCGCGGGTTACTACTTCTACTATGAGCCGCAGCGCGTGACGGTTTTGGACTATGCGTTTCTTGCCACCATCAAAGAAAAAGCCGATGGAACGGTCATTTATGCCGACCGCTGCTCCATCGGTGAGGACAAGCTGGCGCAGATGGGGATCACCTTCAAGAAGATTCCCCGTGACATCAGCAGACTGTAAAAAGGACGTGGGTTTATCATGGCTTTTACATACTATCTCCCAGATGAGAACGGAAACAAGGTTGAATACGGAACTTCCTCAAATGCAGTAATTATCATTGGTGCAAATGGGTCGGGAAAGAGTAAGTTGGGTGCATGGATTGAACAGCAAAACATGGAGGGGGTCCATCGTATTGGTGCACAAAGAAATCTGAATTTTCAAGAAAACATACCATTGAAGAGCTATTCTCAAGCGGAGGACTTCGTTTTCTATGGTACTGATGATAAATCCAGCCAGAGAGGCAAAAACCAACGATGGAATTGGGGAAAATCCTATACAACGAAATTGATGGACGATTTCAACAATGTATTAGCTGCACTAATTGCCTTAAAAAATAATGATAACGAAAAATTCGTAATCGAATGTAAAACCGCTCCCACCCGTGAAGAAAGACCAGATCCTCCGTTTACTGCAATAGATAAACTGATTCTAATATGGGATATGATATTTCCCCAAAGAACACTGCGAATTGAAGATGCAAAATTCTTAGCTATTTTAACTCGCGGCGAATCCGAGATTCAGTATAGCTCAAATCAAATGAGCGATGGAGAACGCGCCGTTCTATATTTAGCTGCACAAGTACTTTGCGTCCCCGCAAATAAAACGCTAATTATTGATGAGCCAGAGATACATTTACACCGTTCCATTATGAACAGATTATGGTCTGCTCTTGAAAGTTTTCGGCCTGATTGCCTGTTCATTTATATCACCCATGATACGCAATTCGCTGCGGCACATGGACAGTCAGATAAAATTTGGATCAAAGATTTTGATGGAACTCATTGGAAGCTTGAAAAGCTGGAAGATAGCGAGCTCCCGGAAGAATTACTCTTTGACATATTAGGCAGTCGAAAAAATGTGCTGTTTGTTGAGGGCGAAAAAAACAGCTATGACACTCAGCTATATAGCATTCTGTATCCGAACTACTATGTAATTGCCTGTGGTAGCTGTACACAGGTTATTTCGAGAACAAAGGCTTTCCGAAATAGTCCTTCGCTGCATCACTGTCAAGTGTATGGTCTTATCGACCGGGATTACCGCTCCGATTATGAGATCGAAAAATATAAAGATGACGGGATTTATACACTCAAAGTCGCAGAGGTGGAAAATCTGTTTTTGGTAGAGAAATTGATACGCCTGATAGCAGATCATCTTGGGCAAGCGCCTGATGATAGCTTTGCCAAAGTAAAAGGGTACATTATCCATACTCGCTTTGCCTCTCAAATTGATCGGCAAATTTGCCAAAGCGTAGTTGCTCATTTGAAGTATCAGTTAACCGCTATTGAGTTGTCAAAAAAGAATGATGACGAAGCAAAAAACAGCTTAAATGCTGCATTGCAGAATATTGACTACGAGAAAACAAAAGCAGAGGAGGAGTCAAAATTCAACGGAGCATTATGTGAAGATGACTATGCCAAAGTACTTGGTGTATTCAACGAAAAGGGCTTAATAAGCTCCGTTGGGCATTTTCTCGGATTGGTAGATAAGGAGTACTGTAAAACTGTACTGGCGCTTCTCAATGGAAAAATGCGCGATGCAATTTCAAACGCTATTTCGGCTTATTTGCCTCCGGAAATTACAAGATAAAGAGGTATGCTCTATGGAACTGAAATCTTATCAGAAAAAGGTTATAGCGGACTTGACCCGCTATCTGGAACTGCTGAATGAAACCAAGAATTATGAAGCGGCGTTCCGCTTCTTCTGGCAGGAAAAAAGCGCGCCCACATTGGGGTACTATCAGGATATTCTGCCCGGTGTCCCCAACCTCTGCTTCAAGGTGCCCACAGGAGGCGGCAAAACCTTTATCGCTTGTAATGCCATTCGCCCCATCTTTGACGCACTCCCATTCACCAAAACCAAGGCGGTGGTGTGGCTTGTTCCCTCGGACGCGATCCTGACACAGACGGTCAAGGCACTGAAAGACACTTCTCATCCCTACCGTCAGAAGATTGACGTGGATTTTGGTGGGCGCGTGGAGGTCTACACCAAGCAGGAGCTTTTGAACGGCCAGGATTTCAACCCCACTGCCGTCACCGAGCGGCTTTCCGTCATGGTGCTGTCCTACGATTCTTTCCGTGGGCGCGGCAAGGAGGGCTTGAAAGCCTATCAGGAAAACAGCAATCTTGCCGAATTCGCCAAGGTGCTGGGCAAGCCAGACAGCCCCATTGAAAAGGCGGACGAAACAGCCCTGTTCCAGATCATCAATCAGCTAAATCCGCTTGTCATCGTGGACGAGAGCCACCACGCCCGGTCTGATCTCAGCCTTGAAATGCTGGAAAACTTCAATCCTTGCTTTGTGCTGGATTTGACCGCCACCCCGAAAAAAGAGAGCAATATTATTTCCTATGTGGATGCGGTTCAGTTAAAGACGGAAAACATGGTCAAGCTGCCCGTGATCGTCTACAACCGGGACAGTCAATCCGATGTGCTGATTGACGCTATCGATCTGCGAAATAAGCTGGAAGAACTAGCAAATGCGGAGTATGCCAAAACGGGCAAATATATCCGCCCCATCGCCTTGTTCCAGGCACAGCCCAAGGGCAAGGAAGATGCGACCACTTTTGAAAAGCTACGGGACAAGCTGGTGGACGCTGGCATCCCGGCAGAGCAGATTGCCATTCGCACGGCTGATGTGAACGAACTGAAAAATGTGGATTTGATGTCTTCCGATTGCCCTGTTCGCTATATCATCACGGTCAATGCGCTGAAAGAGGGCTGGGATTGCCCCTTTGCCTATATTCTTGCCTCCCTTGCCAACAAGACCAGCCAGGTGGATGTGGAGCAGATTTTGGGGCGTATCCTCCGTCTGCCCCATACACGCCAGCACACACAATCGGCTTTGAATATGTCCTATGTGCTGACTTCCTCCAACGATTTTAACACTACCGTGCAGCACATCATCAAGGGATTGAACAGTGCAGGATTCAGCGACAAGGATTATCGTCTGGCCGAACCTATGAAGCCCCAGGTCTCGGAGCAGCCCCCAGTGCAGATCGACATTACCGAACTGCAAGGAGTTTCCGATACGGAAGCCCCTTTGGAAACGGAACAGGACGATTTTGCAGGGCTGGATGGGAAATCCATCGGGGCAGAACTGGAACGCCGCCGGGAACAGGAAAAATCCTCAGAAATTACCCCGAATGCTGACAGTATGCTGGATGATGCCAACAAAGCCGGTGAAGCCTACAACAACGCCGTAAAACAGGGACAAGATGATCCTCAGATTCAGAATCTTCCTTGGGAGGTGCGGGAACAAGTGGCTACTTTCCGTGTTCGTCCTCAATTCCAAAGTGACATTGAAACTTTTGTGATCCCTCAATTTTTCCAGGTGATCCCCGATACCCTGTTTACGGAAGGTACGCTGGAACTGCTGGAAAAAGAACAGCTCGCCGAAGGCTTCACGCTGAAAGGAAAGGCATACGACATTGATTTTGGCGCTGCCGATGATGAGATTGCCGAGGTCGATGTGCGGGCAAATGAGGGCGGATTGCCCAAGGTATTCAAAATGACCAGCGCAGAACAGCGGTATTTCAAGGAATACTTCAATAACCTTCCGCCTGAAAGCCGTGTGCGCCAGTGCAAGGATATGATGTTCAATCAGCTTAATAAGCTGAACATGGTGGACGCTGCCGAACTGAAAGCCTACATAAACCGCATCGTGGACGATATGGACAAGGCACAGATCGCCGCTATGGAGAAGGCTCCGCTGGGATATGCCAAAAAAATCAGAGAAAAGATTGAATCCCTGCTGGATGCGCATTATCGGGAAACCTTTGCAAAATGGCTGGAAACCGAACGGATCGTATGCCAGCCATCCTATCGGCTGCCGTCAGTTATTCATCCCACGACCAGCACAGACATATACGGCGGTTCTTTGTACGAAGCTGAGGATGGCGACATCAACAAGCTGGAACAGGATTTGATTATGGAGCTGACCGCTCTTCCGAATGTTCGCTGGTGGCACCGCAATCTCTCCCGGCATGGATTTGCCATCAACGGCTATATCAATCACTACCCGGACATTATGATTATGACCCAGAGCGGCAAGGTAATCTTTGCAGAAACCAAGGGCGAGCATCTGAAAAACGATGACAGCCGGGAAAAGATTGAATTGGGACGCGCATGGCGGACTGTCGCCGGGAGCCAGTACCGTTATTACATGGTGTTCAGGGATGGAGAAAATCTCCTGCCGGGAGCTGTCAGCATGAGCCAGTTTGTGGAGACGATAAAGGCACTGTAAGTGTAAAAATTCATACGGATTCAGGCAGCAGGAGTGATTCTGCTGCCTTTTTCTTTGGATGGCTATTCCGCTGGCTATGGTCTGCGGATTGTCATAATTTTTCAAAAGGGAGCGTGATAAAAATGAGAACGAAAATCAATCAAAGGGGGTGGTGTGCCGATGCAGTATAGAAACTGGAGCAAGATTCTAATGCAGGAGGCAGGATATGGCCAAACCGCTTGATCCCAAAGCGATAGAGGCCGAGCGGCAGACCAGCAGCCGAGCTGAGCGCAGAGAACAAAAACGTCGCCAGATGCAGGACGAGATTTCCTATAATCAGCGCGGAAATGGTGTCATTGTCATCCCGCCGCAAAAACGGCGAGAAATTGCAGCGGAACCACCCAAACTCCGCGTTGCGGCATATTGCCGCGTCAGCACGCAGGAGGAACAACAGATCGGCAGTTTCGATATGCAGATTCATCATTTTACCAAGAGAATTGAAGCCAATCCGCAATGGCAACTGGTTGAAATCTATCAAGATGAAGGGATAAGTGCAACTACCGTAGAAAAGCGTCTGGGCTTTCAGAAAATGATTACCGACGCGGTGGACGGAAAAATTGACTTGATCCTCACGAAAAGCATCAGCCGTTTTGGTAGAAATATCGTGGATATTCTGGATAATCTGCGAACGCTTTCCGCACTGAATCCCCCTGTTTCCGTTGAGTTTGAGACAGAGGGAATTACCTATACCGGTGATGGACGGAATAACCTCCTGATCTCACTATTGGCTGCTCTGGCTGAAATGGAATCCCAACAAAAGAGTGAGGCCATTAAAGCAGGTATTCGCTGGCGTATGGCGGAGGGCATTTACAAGTTCTCTGTGCAGAACACGTTGGGCTTCTACCGCGACCACTTTGGGCGGTTGGTTATCGAACCTACCGAGGCACGAATTGTCGAGTATATCTACGAAAGCTGCTTGGAGGGAGCAACACCAGCGGAAATAGCCGCTGCCCTGACAGAGCAGGGAATCAAATCTCCCATGGGAAATGATCTCTGGTCTGCCGGTACTGTCCGCAGCATCCTCCGAAATGAGAAATACTGCGGTGATGCCTTGATGCAGAAAACTTATACCAAAGATTTCCGCACACATAAATCAGTGAAAAACACTGATCTGAATATGTATTTCAAGGAAAATCACCATACAGCTATTGTTAAAAAAGAGGATTGGATAAAGGTACAAAAACTGCTGTCGGAGCGGCACAGCACGGCAAAACGGGCTACATTGCGCCGTCTAAGCAATCACTTTGTCGCATACCGCGTGAAAGATGGTCTTTTCAAGGGCTATCTGATCATGGATTCCCGGTGGTCTTTTTTAGAACGTCAGGAGTTTATGGAAATCGTGGATGAGGCACAAAACACGATGAAATGAAAGGATTTTTACTATGAACTTCGATTTTTCCGCTTTGAACTTTGAAACCATTGACTCCAACATCAACGCCTACCCGGATATGTTCTTGAATCAGAACGGCGTGACTTTCACCAAGAAGGTGCTTGAGGACTTGGGTTATCCCGCCTATGTCCTGTGCCTACTGGATGCAAAGGCGAAAGTGTTTGCGATCCGTATGTGCAAGAGCAACGAGCCGAAGGGTTTCAAATTCTCCAAGCCGAAGGGAGAGCAGAAGGGTGTCGTAACAATTTCCAACAAGAACCTGCTTGACCCTCTGCGGGCTGTTACGGGTGAGGACTATATTCCCGGAAAGCGGTATAGGGTGCGTGGCTTCTGGGTTGCTGACGCAAAAACCATGTGTTTTGATCTGAACGAAGGTGTTCAGGAAGATTTTCGCCCCGTCACGCCGAACAGTGATGCTGAATAACGACTGAAATAACTTTGCAAGGTAAGCACTCCGTCTGGGGTGCTTACCGTTTTATTTGGCAAAAGGGAGAGAAAAGGGCAAAGCAATATGGCAAAGAAAAAGAAACGGCACACAGGAAAGAATATCGCTTATATGTGCCCCGAAAAGCAACAAAAACGAGCACAACCGAGTTGCTCGGCCATGCTCATTTTAGAAGATCTTTTTGTAGCAGTGGACTTTTTCACAGTCGCAATCCGTTCATATCGCTACACCATTTTTACACCATTTCTGCGTGGGATGGTGTGGAGATATATGAAGTTATAATATGGTTGGTTATCTGAAAAACACGCCAAAATCAAGCTATATTCGCATATATGGAGAAGCATTGAGATATAAAATCAGGTGAATCGCCGTCGATACCTAATTTCATAATGCTTTCTATCTCCTTAAAAAGTCTTGATTTTCAAGGGCTTCCGGAATCCGGCGTGTTTGGCTTACGCCATTTTTACGCCATTTTCGCATGGACTTATATGCT
>ULRJ01025818.1_pt1 | contig 11082 bp, 6 predicted proteins | sample 1955321 | NCBI WGS metagenome assembly ULRJ01 (sample SAMEA4835679, study PRJEB28245) | human gut metagenome | biome: gut microbiome; material: fecal sample | place: Denmark | collected 2008 | reverse complement strand
CAAAGTTATGATGGTCGGATTTTAGTTCCTTTTGCTGTAGAATCAAGCTTGTCCGGAGTGGGGAAAAGTCTTGGGGAGAAGAATGAACTTTGGTATCAGCGTCAATTCTCGGTTCCCTCCAAATGGAAAGGACATAGGATCTTATTGCATTTTGGGGCTGTTGACTGGAAAGCGGATGTTTGGGTAAATAAGGTAAAGGTGGGACAACATACAGGAGGATTTACTCCTTTTTCTTTTGATATCACGCCTGCCTTGCTGAATGGGGAAAATGAATTGATCGTGAAAGTGTGGGACCCGACTGATAAAGGTCCTCAGCCTAGAGGAAAACAGGTTAGTAAGCCGGGAGGTATCTGGTATACTCCTGTCAGTGGTATTTGGCAAACAGTTTGGCTAGAACCCGTGCCAATCCGGTCGATTGTCAATATCAAAACGACTCCTGATATTGACAGGAATAAGTTGACAGTAGAGGTTATGACAGATCATCAGATGCTTTCAGATAAATTGGAGGTGAAGGTATTAGAAGGAAAGCAGTTGGTGGCTGTAGGAAGTTCCGTAAATGGTATTCCGGTTGAAATTGCTATGCCGTCTGATGTAAAGTGGTGGTCACCGGATTCTCCGTTTTTATATGATATGGAAATTTGTCTGTATTCAGAAAATAAGTTGATCGATAAGGTTAAGAGCTATACTGCCATGCGTAAATATTCAACGAAACGCGATAAAAATGGAATTGTACGTCTACAATTGAATAATAAGGACTTGTTTCAATTTGGTCTTTTAGATCAGGGCTGGTGGCCGGATGGCTTGTATACGGCACCTTCGGATGAGGCTTTAGTATATGATATTCAAAAGACAAAAGATTTTGGATATAATATGATTCGCAAACATATAAAAGTAGAGCCTGCCCGTTGGTATACGTATTGTGATCGTTTAGGGGTTATTGTGTGGCAGGACATGCCGAGTGGCGATAAGAATCCCGAGTGGCAGAATCGGAAGTATTTTGAGGGAACAGAATTTAAACGGTCTGCTGAATCAGAGGCTATTTATCGTAAAGAATGGAAAGAAATTATCGACTGCCTTTACTCTTATCCTTGTATTGGCACATGGGTACCTTTCAATGAGGCTTGGGGGCAGTTTAAAACCCCTGAAATAGCAGAATGGACAAAGCAATATGATCCTTCCCGTTTAGTGAATCCTGCCAGTGGAGGTAATCATTATACCTGTGGTGATATGCTCGATTTGCATAATTATCCCGGTCCGGAGATGTATTTATATGACGCACAGCGTGCAACTGTACTCGGAGAGTATGGAGGAATTGGTTTAGTGCTGAAGGAGCATCTTTGGGAGCCGAATCGTAATTGGGGGTATGTTCAGTTTAGTACTTCCAAAGAAGCTACTGATGAGTATCTGAAGTATGCTAATATGCTGAAGGATATGATTGCACGTGGATTCTCGGCTGCTGTTTATACACAGACTACAGATGTTGAGATCGAAGTGAACGGATTGATGACATACGACCGCAAAGTAATAAAACTGGATGAACAGAAATTGAAGAGGGCAAATACGGAAATTTGTGAAAGTTTAAAGTAAGAAGCCGGATTAGCTATTTGGCTGAACAAAAAACTCATCTGTAGCCATTCGAATTATAGATATAGTTTGCAATATTATATAATTGAGAAAACAGAATTCAGATACTTTCTTTGTATCTGGACTCTGTTTTTTTTGAATATATAATTCTATCCATTCCTTCATTTTTCAGTGAAATGTACCAAAATTGTCCTTCATTTGGATTATTTAGGTCGGTCAATTCTATTTAAATGCACTACTTTTGCCATCAGGAAAATTAATCACTTAACAAATAATCCCTGTATTATGAAAACAATTCTTAGCGCATTAGGACTTTCCCTTCTGATCTTTACGAGTTGCGGTGGACAAAAAAAGGTTGAAGTAGACTTTATTCAGGACAACATCGACAACGCTGTGGCACAGAACACAATCCAGACGGACATTATTGAGAAGTCCGGTAAAATCTTGAATCCGAGAACAATCAACGAAGATGGGAGTATCTCTTACATACCGATGGAAGACTGGTGCTCCGGTTTCTTTCCCGGTAGTATATGGTTGACTTATAATCTGACGGGTGATAAGAAATGGTTGCCGCTGGCTGAGAAATATACAGAAGCTCTTGATTCTGTGAAATATCTGAAATGGCATCATGATGTAGGTTTCATGATCGGTTGCAGTTATTTGAACGGCTATCGCATGGCAGATAAGAAAGAGTACAAAGACGTCATTATAGAAGCTGCCAAATCATTGTCCACTCGTTTTCGTCCGAATGCAGGCGTTATCCAGTCATGGGATGCCGATAAAGGTTGGCAGGGAACACGGGGATGGAAATGTCCGGTGATTATTGATAATATGATGAATCTCGAACTCTTATTTGAAGCAACAGCTCTTTCCGGAGATTCTACTTTCTACAATATTGCAGTGAAACATGCTGATACAACAATGGCTCACCACTTCCGTCCGGACAACAGCTGCTACCATGTGGTAGATTACGATCCGGAGACAGGAGAAGTGCGTAAGAGACAAACTGCACAAGGATATGCCGACGAATCGGCTTGGGCTCGCGGACAAGCATGGGCTCTGTATGGATATACTACCTGCTATCGCTATACCAAAGATAAGAAATATCTCGACCAGGCACAAAAAGTCTATAACTTCATCTTTAATAATAAGAACCTGCCGGAAGACCTCGTACCATACTGGGATTATGATGCTCCGAATATTCCGAACGAACCGCGTGATGCTTCTGCAGCAGCTTGTACAGCCTCTGCCCTTTACGAACTGGATGGCTATCTGCCGGGCAACCACTACAAGGAAACGGCTGATAAGATAATGGAAAGTTTGGGCTCACCTGCTTATCGCGCAGAAGTTGGAACAAATGGAAACTTTATCCTGATGCATTCGGTTGGCAGTATTCCTCACGGTCAGGAAATTGACGTTCCTCTGAACTATGCTGACTATTACTTCCTGGAAGGACTGATGCGTAAAAGAGATTTGGAAAAGAAATAAGAAATAGACAATGAACGGTAAACAGTGAACGGTGAATGCTTAGCGGATTCTGACGGAACATGTTTACCGTTTATCATTCGCTACTTATTATCTATAACTTTCTATTGACCGTTTGTCATTTACCTGTTTTAATTATTTATCATAAACTATCATGAATAAACCTATAAACCTTCTTGTAGGAGGCTTGACGCTCTTTGCCGCACAAGGTTGCAAGGCTCCGAAACAAGCGTCCCAACAAGCGGAGCATCCTAATATAATCTATGTATTTCCCGATCAATACCGTAACCAGGCGATGGGCTTCTGGAGGCAGGACGGATTCCGGGATAAAGTAAACTTTGAAGGAGACCCCGTGCATACTCCTAATCTGGATGCCTTTGCACGTGAATCTATGGTCTTGTCGTCTGCACAGAGTAACTGCCCGTTGAGCAGCCCTCATCGTGGAATGTTACTGACCGGTATGTATCCGAACAAAAGCGGTGTACCATTGAATTGCAATTCTACACGTCCGATCAGTTCCTTACGCGAGGATGCGGAATGTATAGGCGATGTGTTCAGCAAAGCAGGTTATGACTGTGCTTATTTTGGTAAACTTCACGCTGACTTCCCGACTCCGAACGATCCCGAACATCCGGGACAGTATGTGGAAGAAAAACGTCCGGCATGGGATGCCTATACACCGAAAGAACGCCGGCACGGCTTTAACTACTGGTATTCTTACGGAACATTTGACGAACACAAGAACCCGCATTATTGGGATACGGATGGTAAGAGACACGATCCGAAGGAATGGTCACCTTTACACGAATCAGGCAAAGTCATTTCTTATCTGAAAAATGACGGTAACGTACGTGATACCAAGAAACCTTTCTTCATAATGGTGGGCATGAATCCTCCTCACAGCCCGTATCGCTCCTTGAATGACTGTGAAGAGCAGGATTTTAATCTTTATAAAGATCAGCCTCTGGATAGTCTGTTGATTCGTCCGAATGTCGATTTGAAGATGAAGAAAGCGGAGTCTGCACGTTATTATTTCGCTTCCGTTACCGGAGTAGACCGTGCTTTCGGACAGATTTTGACGACATTGAAAGAATTGGGATTGGATAAGAATACAGTCGTAATCTTTGCTTCCGATCATGGTGAGACGATGTGTAGCCAGCGCACTGATGATCCGAAGAATTCCCCTTATTCTGAATCCATGAATATTCCGTTCCTGGTTCGTTTTCCCGGTAAGATTCAGCCGAGGGTAGATGATTTATTGCTCTCCGCTCCTGATATTATGCCTACGGTGCTTGGCTTGTGCGGACTGGGTGATTCTATTCCGGCGGAAGTGCAGGGACGTAATTTCGCTCCTCTTTTCTTCGATGAAAAGGCTGAAATTGTTCGTCCTACAGGTGCACTGTATATTCAGAATGTAGATGGTGATAAAGATGAAAATGGATTGGTGCAGACTTACTTCCCTTCTTCAAGAGGTATCAAGACGGCTCAATATACATTGGCGTTATATATCGACCGTGATACGAAGCAATTGAAGAAAAGCCTCTTATTCGATGATGTAAAAGATCCATATCAACTGCATAACCTGCCTTTGGAAGAAAATAAGGAGATTGTGGCACAACTTTGCGGTGAAATGGGAGCTATGTTGAAGGAAATTAATGATCCTTGGTATACGGAAAAGATTCTGTCGGATCGGATTCCTTATTAGCGATTAGTAATTTATAAAACGCTGATTAACTCAAATAAGTGCCAATTTTAGGAGTAAATCTCTGCGACAATAATAGGTGTTAATCCGCATCCGCGTTTAAATTGAAAATAGTAATGAAAAACAGTTGTTTTATAGTATTATTCCTTTTGGGAATCATTCCTTCAGCTTTCGCTCAACTCATCGGATTTGAAGAAGAAGTGCCCGAAGCATTTACAGTTTCCGGAAAGGGAGAAGTGAAAATCTCTTCTCTTTTTTACAAGGAGGGTGAAAGTAGTCTGGAATGGGACTTTCAGCCCGGTTCTACGCTGGATGTTCAAATTGCTCCTTTATCGTTGAATACGAGAAACGAGAAGCAGTTCGGCATTACCTTGTGGATTTATAATGAGAAACCGCAGCAGGATTCTATTCGTTTTGAGTTTCTGAATAAGGAGGGAGAAGTCTCTTACTGGTTCTCTTATCGTTTGCAGGCAGCAGGCTGGCGGGCTTGCTGGATCTCTTTTGAGTATATGCAGGGCGACAAGAAAGATAAGAAGATCGTAGCCTATCGGCTGGTTGCCCCGCAACGGAAGGGACGTATCTTTCTTGACCGTCTGATTTTTCCGGAAAAGAAAATGAATCTTCGTACCACTCCCGACCAACAGTTGCCTACCAATAATGGGCTGTCTAATCGTGACCTGTGGCATTGGTGTCTCGTGTGGAAATGGGAACAACAGTCGTATGATATTCCTCTGCCTTCTAAATTGACAAGCGAACAAAAGAAGGAGCTGAAGACTATCGAACAACGTTTGACTGACTTTCTGGAAGTGAAAAAGGCTCCGCAAGGACCGATTAATGCTGCCTATAAAACATTTGAGAAAGCGGCTATCAGTCCATCCATCGCTGGGACGGGATTTATAGGAACTCCTATTGTTGCTCCTGATGAACAGGACAAGAAGAAAGGAGAAATGTCATGGAACGATATTGAAACGATGCTTTCCGGCTTTGCCTATGATGCTTATTATAACCAGAACGAAACATCAAAGAAAAACTACTTTACCGTATTCGACTATGCTATCGATCAGGGATTTGCATACGGTAGCGGTATGGGTACCAATCATCATTATGGTTATCAGGTACGTAAGATATATACAACTGCCTGGCTGATGCGTGATGCTATCTATAAACATCCTCATCGGGATGCTTATCTCTCCACATTGCGTTTTTGGGCGGCTCTGCAAGAAACTCGTCAGCCATGTTCTCCAACACGTGATGAATTGTTGGATTCCTGGCATACGTTATTGATGGCGAAATTTATTTCCGCTATGATGTTTCCCGATGCAAGGGAACAGGCGCAAGCTTTGAGCGGCTTGTCACGTTGGCTATCTTCTTCTTTGCGTTATACTCCGGGAACGATCGGTGGTATAAAGGTAGACGGTACGACTTTCCATCATGGCGGTTTCTATCCGGGATATACCACTGGAGTACTTGCGACTGTAGGAGAATATATTACATTTACCAATGGTACAAGTTTTGAACTGACCGAAGATGCGCGCAAACACATGAAATCAGCCTTTATTGCTATGCGCAATTATTGCAATTTCTATGAATGGGGCATCGGAATCAGTGGCCGTCATCCTTTTGGAGGGAAGATGGGAAGCGATGATATCGAAGCATTTGCCAATATCGCTTTATCCGGCGATTTGTCCGGTCAGGGAAATACGTTTGATCGTGGTCTGGCTGCCGACTATTTACGTCTGATACGCAATAGTGATACTCCGAATGCGCGTTTCTTCAAGAAGGAAGGTATTCAACCGGCACAGGCTCCACAGGGATTCTTCGTTTACAACTATGGTTCGGCAGGCATTTTCCGTCGTGCGGACTGGATGGTGACATTGAAAGGGTATACCACTGACGTATGGGGCTCTGAAATTTATACGAAAGATAACCGTTACGGACGTTATCAGAGTTATGGCTCCGTGCAGATTATGGGGAAAGGAAATCCCGTGTCACGTGCCGGAAGCGGTTTTGTGCAGGAGGGATGGGACTGGAACCGTTTGCCGGGCACAACTACCATTCATTTGCCTTTCAACTTGCTTGATAGCCCATTGAAAGGAACGACTATGGCACGCTCCAAAGAGAATTTCTCCGGAAGCAGTTCTTTAGATGGTAAAAATGGAATGTTCGCTATGAAATTGGCAGAACGGGATTATGAGAACTTCACACCAGACTTTGTGGCCCGTAAATCCGTTTTCTGTTTTGATAACCGGATGGTTTGCCTGGGAACAGGTATTGCGAACTCCAATGCGGATTATCCTACGGAAACGACTCTTTTCCAGACAAAATATAATGGTAAGGAGCCCAAAGTAGGAGAGGATAACTATTGGCTTCATGATGGTTATGACAATTATTATCATGTAGTGGACGGAACCGTTCGCGCACAGGTGGCAGAACAGGAATCACGGCATGAAAAGACGCGTGAAATAACCAAAGGAAAATTTTCTTCTGCCTGGATAGAACATGGCAAGGCGCCGAAAGAGGGGACTTATGAATATATGGTATTGATACAGCCTTCTGCTTCCGATCTCGACGAACTGCGCAAAACTCCTGCATACGAGGTGTTGCAACGCGATCAGACTGCTCACGTTGTTTATGATAAAAAGACAGGTATCACGGCGTATGCTGCTTTTGAAGCTTATCAGCCTGCCGCTGATAAAGTGTTCGTGGCTATTCCTGCGGAAACAATGGTGATGTATGCAAAGGAATCTGATAAGGGTATCCGTTTAAGCGTCTGTGATCCGAATCTGAATATAGAAGAGAAGACGTATACAACGAAAGAGCCCAGTCGTCCTATTACTAAGGAGATACGGCTTAAAGGACATTGGAGATTGACAAGCCCGATGGAAAATGTCCGGTTGGAACAGCAGGGAGACCAGACCGTACTGACGGTAACCTGTCAGCATGGACAGCCGGTTGAAATGCTCATGGAAAATAAATAATTAGTGAATAAGATAAGAGAAAACAAGAATTTAAAGAGAGGTATTAGTTATCATGTTTCTATGAAAAAAGAGAAGACCGGTTCGTGGTGAGCCGGTCTTCTTTGTATTTGCACGGTGCGTTGAGCACTTTCTTTTCTTATTACTTATTCAGCCTCCATTCGAAACCGTCTTTAGTATCTTTGATTTCAAATCCGAGTGCTGTCAGTGTGTTGCGGATTTCATCGGAAGTAGCCCAGTCTTTGTTGGCTTTCGCTTTCATACGTTGTTCCAGTAGCATATCTACTACCTTACCGTAGGCTGCTTCACGGCCATCAGAAGAACCTTTTTCTTCTTTCAATCCCATGATGTCGAAGCTGAACAGATGGAATGTTTCTTTCAACTCTTTCAGGTCTTCGGCGGATATGGTGGCATTGCCGGCAATGATATTGTTAATAATGCGGGCACCTTCGAAAAGCTGTGCGATGACAATCGGTGTATTCAAGTCGTCATTCATTGCTTCATAGCACTTAGCGCGCAGTTCTTTCACGTTGATTCCCTCTGAAGTTGCCGGTGCGGGAGTAATCTTATCCAATGCGTCAATGGCTTCCATCAGACGTTGCAGCCCTTTTTCGGATGCTTGCAGTGCTTCATTGCTAAAGTCTACCGTGCTGCGGTAATGAGCTTGCAGGATGAAGAAACGGATTGTCATTGGTGTGTAGGCTTGTGCCAGCAGCTTATGAGTACCGTTGAAGAATTCGTCCAAAGTGATGAAGTTGCCGAGTGATTTACCCATCTTGGTTCCGTTGATGGTAATCATGTTGTTGTGCATCCAGTAGTGAACCATGTCATCACCTTGTGAGGCTACCGATTGTGCGATTTCACATTCGTGGTGAGGGAAAATCAAGTCCATTCCTCCTCCGTGAATATCGAAGTGTTCGCCTAGATACTTGCGTCCCATAGCGGTACATTCGGCGTGCCATCCGGGGAAACCGTCGCTCCATGGAGACGGCCAGCGCATGATATGTTCAGGTTGTGCCTTTTTCCAAAGGGCGAAATCGGCGGGATTGCGTTTTTCGCTTTGTCCGTCGAGGTCACGGGTGGTATTCAATACGTCGTCCAGATTACGTCCGGAAAGTTTTCCGTAGTGGTAATCTTTATTGTATTTGGCTACATCGAAGTAGACGGAGCCTTCGCTTTCATAGGCATATCCGGCATCCAAAATCTTCTGTACCAGTTGGATTTGTTCAATGATATGTCCTGAAGCATGTGGCTCAATGCTTGGAGAAAGTACATTCAACGCTTCCATTGCTTTATGATAGCGGTTCAGGAAATATTGAACAACCTCCATTGGTTCCAACTCTTCCAGACGTGCTTTCTTGGCGATCTTGTCTTCTCCGTCATCGGCATCGTGTTCCAGATGACCTACGTCGGTAATATTTCGTACGTAGCGTACTTTATATCCTAGGTGGGTGAGATAGCGGAATAACACATCGAAGGTTATAGCCGGACGGGCGTGTCCTAAATGGGCATCTCCGTAAACAGTCGGTCCACACACATACATGCCTACATGAGGTGCATGAAGCGGTATAAACAACTCTTTCTTTCTATCTAAGGTGTTGTAAATGGTAAGTTGATGTTCCATAACATTTTATATTTGTTTTATTGGAATCGCAAAGTTAGTATAAAATCTGAATATGCGCCCTATCTTTAATCGGTTGATTTTAAGTGTCGGGTCGTTTTTACCAGTAATGTGATTTGTTTCCCGGTATGAAACTAACAGTTTCACACCGAGGAACCAATAGTTTCATTCCTTGAAACCAAAGATTTCTCACCGAGAAACTAAAACTCTGCCGGCATGCCAGTAAATGTTTGGCTATTGTTGATTGCAAAACTTCTTGATTGCTTCTGCTACACCGTCTTCTTCGTTACTTAGAGTGATGTAATCTGCTGCTTTCTTTACAGGTTCTTGAGCATTTCCCATGGCAATCCCCAGTCCTGCAAACCTAATCATGGATAGGTCATTATATCCATCACCTATGGCTATAACTTCTTCACGCGCTACTCCTATTTCTTTTAACAGGACGGCCAAAGAAAGGGCCTTGTCGATACCTTGCGGGACTAATTCGAGAAAATAGGGTTCTGAACGGAAAACATTAATGCGACCTTGTAACCGGAGACAAAGTTCGGCTTCAAGTGGAATCAGTTTATCGGCATCTCCTACGATGAGGCATTTGGCTACGGGAAGCGTGATGTCTGTCAGGAAGTCATTTGTCTCCCGAACTGCCATTTTATTGAGAAAGGCTTCTTTTAATACGTATGGATCTTGAGAGTTTTCGGTTATTATCTCTGCTCCGTCATAGGTTAATATACTTAGTTGATGGGTACGGGCACATTCGTAGAGCACTGGAACAACTTCATTAGGCAACACATTTTCATATACCATCTCTTGTGTTTCCCAATTAATGATTTCTCCTCCGTTATAGGACAGGATGAATCCACCGAATTCATTCATACGTAACTCATTAGCTAATGGCACAATACCATAAGTAGGTCGACCGGAAGCTAATACCAGTCGTATTCCTTGCTCTTGCATACGTATCAGAGTTTCCCTGTTGCGGGGAGTGATTTCCTTTTTAGAGTTGGTGAGTGTGCCGTCAAGATCGAGCACGATAAGTTTGTATTTCATGTAGGGTTGTTTTGGATGCAAAGATAAATTAAAAAAGTTTTTCTGCAAGGTGGTGGGGGAAAAGATGTGGTTTTAGCTGAAATTGCACTGTGATAGTGCAATATACAAAAAAAGGATACCTGTAGGGCATCCTTTTTTGTATTGAGAAACGTGAGTTTATAGTTTATTGGTTAATAGTAGACCCGAATCCTGTATATGCATTGTCTGGTATAAAGATGCCTTTATCCAAATCCATTGAAGTGAACGGACTATTTGTCAGGCGAAGTAATTGTTCTTCGATTGGGTTGGTAGGCTTAACTGTTGCGCCAAAACTATTCCATTTATTTGTTTCGGTAAGTCCATATGCTATATTATCTTTCACATCGAATTCTGGAGTACTTTCTGTTTTATAAATACCACACATTGTAGCGTCACTATTCATGTTGGGATCTGCATAGAAAATATTTTTCGAGATCGTCATCTTTGTAGCATCGTAGAATTTTAGATGATAGTTCTTCCCTACATAGTTTACAATGCTATTATTACAGAAGGATACTTTTATTTGTTGCTGGTCGGGGGTTTGTACAATCTTGTTATCCCATGAAAGAATCTGTCCGGCAACAGATGTTTTATTGTATACAATGTTATTTTCAAAAGTAAACATTTGCATTGCGTCTAAGTGTGTTGTT
>ULRJ01015799.1_pt1 | contig 11169 bp, 8 predicted proteins | sample 1955321 | NCBI WGS metagenome assembly ULRJ01 (sample SAMEA4835679, study PRJEB28245) | human gut metagenome | biome: gut microbiome; material: fecal sample | place: Denmark | collected 2008 | reverse complement strand
TATCTGTGCCTTTTGTAAACAGCCTCTATCTGTGCTTTTATCTGGATTTTTGCATCTCCCAGATTGTCGGCCTTAACCGAAGCAAAGCTCATAAAAATCACAGGATAAGTACCCTGAATTTTTCGATAGTCCTCATCCTCCCATATAGACAATGAATCAAACAAATCGCTCCTGTCCTTATACTGATTTGAAAAAAAGCAGTTAAGCATGCTCATATTAAGTGTTTTTCCAAAACGCCTCGGACGCGTGATGAGAGTCACATCATCCTTTGAATCCCACCATTCCTTTATAAAGCTCGTTTTGTCCACAAAAAAGCAATTATCTTCTATAACAGAAGCAAAATCCTGTTTCCCAATACCAATCGTTTTTACCATATCTGACTCCCTGTATAGTCTCAAATCATTGTTTTATATATGATATTATAGCCAATACAATTATGCACTGCAAGAAACAAATATACTCTTCTTAATCACGTTTTTAAACATAGATTAAGAAGAGTATAATCTCTTTTGTCGTATTAAATTATAACTACTTAATCACAGCCTCAACCTCACCCTTCTCAGGCATCACGCGAAGTGCGCCCTTTCTCGTGGTAATAAGCGAAGCTGCTGCATTTGCGAATGTGAGCATCTTTTTCACATCGCCATCCTTCCGGTCATAGATACCATGCTCCAGCACATCGTGAAGCAGGCATGCACAGAAAGTATCTCCTGCACCTGTAGTCTCGACAGTGTCATCTCGCAGGAACGGAGCTGCCTCCACGATATGTCCGTCAAAAAATGCCATACTTCCGTTTTTGCCCATGGTGGCACAGATAAACGGAATGTGATACTCATCTATGAGCTTCTTCACACCTGTCTTTATGTCCTTTTCGCCTGTCATGAATTCAATCTCATCATCAGATATTTTTAAGATGTCACACTGACTAAAGCCCCAGCTTATCTTCTCTTTTGCATCGTCCATGCTCTTCCAGAGCGGTTTGCGCAGATTAGGGTCAAAGGAAATCAGTACGCCTGCCTCTTTTGCGGCAGCTATTGCATGCTTTGTCGCATTCTCACAGATCTTATCTGTCATTGAAAGACTTCCGAAGTGGAAAATTTTTGCGTTTCTCACAAGGGATAAATCCACCTCATCCGCTGTCAGCATCATATCTGCTCCCGGATTTCTGTAAAATGAGAAATCTCTGTCTCCGTCTGCTGCGGTCTGGACAAATGCAAGAGTGGTATGGACATTATCATCATAGCGCACGCCTGTTGTGTCGATGCCCTGCTCCTTTACGGCATCAACAAGCAGCCTTCCGAACGCATCCTGTCCCACTTTTCCGATGAAAGCAGTCTGATGACCGAGCTTTTGAAGCATGGCAAGCACGTTACATGGAGCTCCACCCGGATTAGCCTCAAAAAGCTTATTGTCCTGCGCACTTGTACCGTTTTCTGTAAAATCTATAAGTAATTCACCTAATGCAACTACATCCATATTGTACCTCTTTCTTTCCTGTCAAAATATCCTGTATATTATTCTACAAATAACCGGACCAATAATTTGTCCGGTTATTATTTGTATGCTCTACTGATATGCTTTCATATTATAAAATTATATCATATTATATCATATTTTTCAATATCCACAACAGCACTTCCGTCACAATTAAAGCTGATTCCGTCTGCCTGAAGAGGTGTACAGATAGCTGTGGTTGCGACCTGCTGTCCGTCATTGATAAAGAGCTCTATAGACTGTCTGTCCATGATGAAACGAAGCTTTAGCTTTCTGTCTGTATCTGCGATTTTAATTTTTCTGACACAGACGACATCCTTTGTGACGCCACAGCAGGTACGATCAATCTCGAGCACGCCTGCGACTCTGTTGTAGGTAAACGCTGTACTATACTCATCATCGCATGCCATTTCAACAGTGAAGTCATGGTACTCCTCGCCTGAAAGCTCCACTGTCATGTCGAGAGTGCGGCCCTTTATGCCATCAAAGGTCGTGTAGCAGTCTATTTTTTTATCTGTATAATGACACTTGTTTGCACGATAATTTTCTATTTCCTTAACCGGCTTCTGCCAGATACGGCCGTCCTTTATTTCAAGCTCACGAGGCAGTGTCATCATGCCCTGCCAATCCTGCGAATCGGGAACGACACATGCATCCCACGACTTCATCCAGGCAATCATCACGCGGCGTCCGTCCGGAAGCAGTGTAGTCTGCGGTGCATAAAAGTCCATGCCATAGTCAAGTGTGTGCGGCTCTTCCTTGATAAATACATGATTTTCTTTATCATAATCCCCCAGAAAATATACAGAGTTGTGTCCGTTATGAAACTCATATTTGTCTGCCTTCATACTCTGCGGTGAACAGATGAGCACATGCTTATCCTCCAGCCCAAAGAAGTCCGGGCACTCCCACATGGTACCTATTTTGCCGGTGCTGTTTGCCGCAAGGATTGTCTCAAACTGCCAATCGGTCAGGTTTTTTGAAGAGCAGAGCACTACCTGTCCCACATTGTTTAAGTCCTTGCTTCCAACTATAAGATAATATGTGTCATCCTCTTTCCATATTTTAGGGTCGCGGAAATCGATTCTGCTGCAGTTTTCAGGAAGCATATCGCCTGTCACAACAGGATTATTCTCATGCTTCACATAATTAAGTCCGTCTCCAAATGCGATGCACTGGTTCTGTCTCTCCTGCTCACTGCCGTCAGGAAGTTTAATCCTTGTGACACCTGTGTATACAAGCACATGCTTACCATCTGCCTCAATGGCACTTCCTGAGAAACATCCTTTTTTATCATATTCCTCGTCAGGTGCCAGAGCACACGGAAGCTGTTCCCATTTAATCATATCGCTTGTCGTACTATGCCCCCAATGCATAGGTCCCCACTCACGCAGATATGGATAGTACTGATAAAACAGATGAATTTTTCCGTTATAGACAGAAAATCCATTCGGATCATTAATCCATCCTGCCGGTGCACTGATATGAAACAAAGGTTTACTCTCTTTATCTGTAGCAGCTATTTTTTTTGCCTCGTAGCTTCTTGCTTTTTCCAATAATTCGCTCATTCAAATCCTCCAATTCTGTTTGCTTTGCCGGTAATACAGAATTATGAACAGTAACCTATTTGCCCTCTGACGTACTCTCAAGGGATTTCTGATAGCTGTCAAAATATTTCTGCTTTATCTTCAGATAATCCTGTAAACCATATTTATCAAGTTTCTTAAGGTATGAATCCCATTCCTTATCAATGCCGCCGTTTAATATCCAGTCGGCCTTTTTCTGCTCAGCATATTTCTTGATGTCTGTGTCGTACTGTGACACCTTGTTGGTGTCATCTATGCTCATGAACACGTTTGGATAGACATACTTACTGTTCATGTCCTTCAGATAAGCCTCATGCATGTTGTCGAGACGCCACTTGGCATCTGCAGGCTCTGTCACATAAACATCATAGTACTCATTTAAAACAGCAAGCGGTCCGTTTACAGACTGCGCCTCACGCACCTCAACCGGTGACTGATCGCCCAGATCCATATGCTTTAACATCTGTCCACCCTCATCGTTTGTACTCATCTCAAATATATTGAACGAATCTTTCTCGCCGTATGTTCCCCAGTTATTTTGTGGAGACTGGATTGGAGCATACATCTGATCAATCCACGCGGCTGCCAAAGCCGTATCCCTGCAGCTTGATGTCAGTACGCATCGTCCTCTGTCGAAACCACTCGTCTCACTGTTATTCTGTCTGGTGATATTTCTGACTCCGTCAGGTCCTGTGAGAGCAGGAAGCATGACGTAATCTGTGTTATTGTCAATGTTTGCAATGTCCCATGTAAAGCAGAGCCCGTATCTGTGGTTTTTACCCTTTGCTACATATGTTGACCACTCCTGTGTAAATGCCTCAGGGTCAATCAAATCCTCTGTGACAAGCTTGTGAAGCCACTCGATACCCTCCTTGTAGCCCTCCTGTGTAGGAGTATAGATGACTTTTCCCTCATCTGTTACTGCAAAGTGGTCACCTGTATCACCATAACCCTCACCAAAGCCGTTCATGAGGATGGCTGGATCCTGGTCACCGTTGTTTATAATAAATGACATAGGAATGACACCGCCCTCAATGTCAAACTCTTTCTCAAGCTCGTCTGCATGATCTCTGAATGCGATAAGCACCTGCTCGAGCTCGTCTGTAGTAGTCGGCACCTCAAGTCCCAGATAGTCAAGCCATTTCTTGTTGATATAAGGTATATCTCCGATTGCCTGAATTGCCTCTTTTCCTGCACCAAGCTGCTCTATCCAAGGAAATGAATAGATATGTCCGTCCGGTGCGGTACACATTGTCCTATATTCAGGATATTTCTCAAAAACTGCCTGAAGATTAGGCATATATTTGTCAATCAGATTCTCAACCGGAATGATAATACCCTGCTTTGCATATCTGAGCAGGTCGTAATCACTCATACCTGCATTAAACAGTCCATCCGGCAGATTACCAAACTGCGCCAATGCCAGATTCTTCTTGTCAGAGAACTGGTCTGAAACGAAGCATGTCCAGTCGATATGCACGTTGGTCTGCTTCTCCATTCTCTTGAAGATAGTCCTCTCATTAGGATCCTGTGTGGATGTGGCCGGTGCACTTGTGATAAATGACAGCTCAGCCTTCTCCTTCAGAGGAAACTGCACATCTGATACCGGTGTGTCCGGATTTGTCTCGGCATTTAAGCTCTGCTGCTTTCCACAGCCTGCCACACCTGTCAGCATTGCAAGTGTAAGCGAAAGTGTAATTAATTTTTTGAAGCTTCTTTTTTTCATATCCATACTCATCCTTTCTGTTAGCCCTTAACAGATCCAACCATGATTCCTTTATCAAAATATTTCTGGAAAAATGGATACATAATCAAAAGTGGTAAACTTGATACAACAATTGTAGCGTACTTGAGCTGCTCTGCAACCTTTGCCATCTCAGCTGTACTCTGGATATCTGCAATCATGCCCGGCTGAGGTGTATTCTGCACGAGAATTGAACGCAGTACAAGCTGTAATGGCTGGAGATTTGCGTCATTCAGGTAAATCATTGCATCAAAGTAGCTGTTCCACATTCCTACAAATGACCAAAGCATAAGCACCGCAATAATCGGCTTACAAACCGGAAGCATAATCTTAAAGAAATGCTGTATTTCATTTGCTCCGTCGATGGCTGATGCCTCACGAAGCTCATTTGGCACTGACTGATAATAGGTTCTCGCCAAAATCATATTCCACACATTGAAAGCGCCCGGAATAAGGATTGCCCATACGGTGTTTACCATATGGAGCTGATTTATAAGGATGAATGTAGGAATCATTCCTCCTCCAAAAAACATTGTGATAATAAAAATCACATTGAAAAATTTTCTTCCGACAAATTCCTTTTTAGACATAGGATATGCTGCCAGGATTGTGACAAATACTGAGATTGCCGCAAACGCTATTGAGTAAAAAAACGAATTAAAAAATCCGCGCCATATCATGTCATTTTCCAGAACTCGTCTGTATGCATCAATAGTCCAGTCCTTTATGTTGAAGCTCAGTCCCTGGTTGTTAAGTACTGTCGGATCCATGAAAGATGCCAGCACTACATATACTAACGGAACAATTATTGCAAGCACAAACAACCCAAGAAGTGTATATCCAATTCCAAGAACAATTTTATCAGTCCGTGAATATTTGATTTTTATCGTCATATCTTTTTCCATTGCACTTTCCTCCTAGATTCCTTCACCATCGTTTAGCTTCTTTACAACCGCATTGACTATAATCAGCAATATTACGTTGATTACCGAGTTGAAAAGACCAACCGCTGTTGAATAACCATAGTCTCCATTCAAAAGTCCGATTCTGTATACATATGTAGAAAGAATTTCCGATGCCGGTAAGTTCATATCTGTCTGTAACGCATAGGCTTTCTCGAAACCGATACTCATAATATTTCCTGCCTGCAGGATGAACTGTATTACTATAATATTCTTAATAGCCGGAAGCTCAACATACCACATCTGCTGGAAGATGTTTGCGCCATCCATTCTCGCTGCCTCCTCAAGCTCCTTGCTCGCATTGGATAATGCCGCTGTATACATGATTGAAGCCCAGCCTGCTCCCTGCCAGATGCCGCTCGCTATGTAGATTGTCCTGAATGCAGCCGGCATTGTCATCCAGTTTGTGCTGATACCGAGCAGCTTGTTCATAGGTCCGATTGGTGATAAAAACATACGAACCATACCACAAAGTACAATAACTGAGATAAAATTTGGTGCGTAAATCAGAAGCTGTATCTTTTTCTTGATGCCCTCTTTGCGAATACGATTCAGAAGCAGTGCAAGTATGATCGGTACCGGAAATCCCCATAACAATCCGTAAATACTTACCTTTAACGTATTCATAAGGTAGTTCATAAAATCAGGTGATGATAAAAATCTCTTGAAATATTCAAGCCCGACCCATGGACTCCCCAGCACACCCTTTATGACATTGTAATCCTTGAATGCTATGAGCAGTCCGCCCATCGGAACATACTTGAATATAATTGTCAGTAAAAGTGCCGGCATAAGGAAAAATATGTACAACATCCAGTTTTTCTTCACATATGTCACTTTGCTTTTCAATGACTGCTTTTTTCTTTCATTTGCTGTGACCTCCACTCTCTTTCACATTTTGTCTTTTTTACTTAATTTACGCTCTTGTGTAACCGGTAAAGTAACCGGTTACTTTGTAATTTGATAATACAATATCATTTATGCTGTGTCAATACTTTTCTCAAAAAAAGTAACCGGTTACTTTTTTGTTGATATTTTGGAAATTGCGCTGTATACTGTTTATAAACATTTGTAATATAAGTAATTTTTATAAGGAGACATCCCATGGGAAAAAAACAGGTTACATTTGCAGATATTGCGGAATATACACATTTTTCAAAAACAACGATTTCAAGATATTTCAATCATCCGGACTCTCTGACACTGGAGAATCAGGAAAAGATTTCCCGTGCGCTTGATGAACTCGGCTATAAGAAGAATAAGCTCGCAAAGGTTCTCGCAAACGGTAAGAGCGAGTTTGTCGGCATAATAGTGCCAAACCTTTACCTGCACTACTACTCTGAGATGCTCACACAGCTTTTAGCCACTTACGCTAACTATCACTATAAGTTTCTCATCTTTATGAGTGACAAGGGGGCGGCTGAGGAAGAAAACTACATTGATGAACTTTTAGCTTATCAGATAGAGGGTCTTATCGTGCTAAGTCACACTCTCTCATCTGAAAAGCTTGCTTCATACCACATTCCAATTGTCGCAATCGAGCGAGAATCCATGCATATAAGCAGTGTCGCCTCCGACAACTATATGGGTGCGCTTCAGGCCACATCTCTTTTAATACGTGACAAATGTGATATCCTCATCCATGTCAATGTAGATGTACCAAAGTATGTCCCGGCTTACGACAGAATCCGTGCGTTTGAGGACACCTGTACCGAGCACAATATTCCCTATGAGCTCAGCCTGAACGTATCCGGTGATTCGTACAACGATTTATTTTCTCAGATGAAGGTGATTTTTAACAATATAGATGAGAAATATCCTGATAAAAAGAAAGGGGTATTCCTGGCAAACGACACATATGCCAACATGTTTTTGAACCTTGTCATACAAAAATACGGCTGCCTGCCGGACAGCTATGAGATAGTTGGCTTCGACAATTCACCAATTGCCAACGAAGCCATAATTCCAATCACCACCATCGGCCAGCAGATAGATGTAATCGCAAGAACCGCCATGGATTTGCTCGTCAAGCAGATGGATAACCGCAAACAAAGAAAGCCTGAGCCCGATTTGGCGCCAACGCACAAAAAGATAGCGCCTGTGCTGATTCGCAGGGAGACAACCAGCTAGTACATCGTTTATGTGACATGTACCAGCCTAATTTTCTCCTGTTGCGTCCTGATATTCCCTGCTGCTCACACCACCCCATGAGTTTCTATCCGCTGAGAAAACCTCATTTGTGGTTTTATTTACAGCATAAAATCCCAGTAGCCTTGTATCTGAGCCACTAACCAACTGCTCATAAACAAACAAATCACACTGTCCATTTTCGGAAACTCTGTCATAAACTAACCTATTCTCATACGTACTTCCATCCGCCTCGCCGGTTTCGAAAACAGAATAAAAAGTACCTTTAGCGGTGGAACCGTTGCGAATAATACCGGCATCCCCGGCTGAGAGTATCCCTGCAGCTGACATGTAATCATATACGGCCATGCTTTCTGTATCCAGGCTTTCGTCAGCGTTCTCATTTCCTGCATTCTCATTTTCTGTATTTTCAGAAGCGTCATTGTATGACTGTGAATTATTATCAGTGCTGTTTTCACTGTCATTTGCACCACTATCACCAGCATCATTTCCACTGTCTCCGGTGCTGTCATCATCGTTTATAAGTCCAAACTTTATTGTTTCCTTAAATGTCAAATTTCGTCTCAGGAAAGGTCCAACCTTGATGTTATAATATTCATCAGTATTATATCCATCCGAAGTACTCATGCAGATAAGACCATTCGCATATACCTTTTTCTCCGTATCCATGCCGATGAATGAAATTATCAGATTAATAACCATGGCAGCCATCAAACACAGCCACATGACTATGAGTATTACTTTTCTGAATAGCCTTACGCCTTCTGACTTTTTAGATACGCTGTCACTGAATAATATCCACCTGATTATCCAGTAAAGCGACAAGACCATACAGCCTGCGTATGTTATCAGAACAGACGACAGCTCGAACCAGCATCTATAGTGATATCCTCGAGACAGTAAGCCTCCTACTCCATAGAAAATTCCTGCATACAACACCAATATCGCAGTAATTACAATTGCTGTCGGCCACTTATGCTTTATCCTGGTGTCTGCGTAAATTGCCTGACACAAATCCATTTTTGCATTTTCTGATAAAAACAATGCACCAATCTCCATGTCCGTCATCTGCTTTTGATTCGCCGGCACAGCATAGCACTTATCCAGCCACTCCTGCCAGCCCGGCTTATCACATAGGAACAAAACTGCAGCATTGCAAAAATAATAATCTCTTAAATATGGCAGCTTCACACAATTGATATCAACCATTGCAAGAGCCTGTGCGGCCAGATCATAGTTTGACATAAGAAGCTGCTGCTTAGCCATCACTATCAACACAACTGACTTAAGCTGCCTATTATTCTTGTATCTGGTCCTGTACATAGCCAAATTGTAATCATGCCTGTCCTGAAGGCTCCAATTCTCTGTCCTTTTCGCTGATATATTAACAACAGCGATCAGCATCAACACCAGAAAAATAATACCTGCAAAAAAGAGCAATAAACATGATTTAATCATTCCTGAACTATAGTCATCCCTATGAAACATTCCAAACAACAAGCTTAATGTCAAAACACTCCATACAACAATCAATACTCTGTAAATCTGCACATATCTTTTCTGCCATAAGCCATTTTTGTATCCAATGGTATCAGGGGTGACAGTGTTTGAAAGCTCATAATAATTCATGCAATCCGCCTCTTTATCTCTGTAAATGAAATTGATTTATCCGTGGCTTAATTGTACCACGAATAAACCAATTTGTGTGAAATCTATTTTATCTGTACCTTCTTCCTCATGCGCATCTCCCACACATAGTAGGTCACAATAAGTAGTATTCCTGTTGTAAGCCAGGCTGCCGGATCTGCAAAGCACACACCGCCGTAACCAAATGGCTTTGACAGAGCAAGTATTGCAATCCATCTCGACACAAGCTCCATCGCACCGCTAAGCATAGGCACAAGACCCTTGTTAAGTCCCTGCAGACCGTTTCTGTATGCAAAAATCCATGCAAGAGGAAGCATGAAGACACCCGCGATTTTCAGATATTTCATAGCACAGTCAATGTCAGTTGCCGTAGGCGATGTGATAAACCAGCCTATCATGTACGGTCCGACAAAGCAGTTAATTGCTGCCGCTAAAACTGCGCAGCCTATACATATGAAAAAGCATGACTTCATACCCTTAAATATCCTGTCGTATCTTCCTGCTCCTAGATTTTGTCCGCAGTAAGTCGCAGCGGCTGTTCCAAGTGTAGGCATGGTCTGTGTCGCGATATTGTTGACCTTGGATGCGGCGGTATACGCAGCTACCACCTGCGAACCGAACACATTGACCGCAGCCTGGAAAATCATCGTTCCGATAGCAGTGATTGAATAGTTGAGTGCCATCTGCAGACCGATTGAGAGCATTCGCCAGATTCCGCTCCAGTCCATGTAATAATCCTCACGGCTGGTGCGCAGCAAATCATACTTCTTAAACATCACGATAAATGACAAAACTGCAGCAATTCCCTGGGAGATAACTGTCGCATAAGCTGCTCCTGCCGTGCCTGCCTTCACCACCACGATAAAGAATATATCCAGCACAATATTCAATACAGATGAAAAAATCAAAAAGTACAGCGGAGTCTTGCTGTCTCCGATGCTTCGCAAAAGACCGGAAGCCACATTGTAGGACATGGTGCAGAAAATTCCCGCAAAAATGACCTTTATGTACGCATCAGCCATGACAAGTATATCATCAGGTGTATTGAGCCAGATAAGAAGCTGCCTCGACGCAAGCACTGTCGGAATCGTGAGCACTACTGAAACAATCACAGTAAGAATGATAGCTAAAGCCACATAATGCTTCAAAAGCTTCTCTTTTTTCGCACCAAACGCATGGCTTGCCATAACTCCAAAGCCCTGTGCTATTCCATTTGCAAAGCCAAGCACCAGAAACATAATACAGCCTGTCGAGCCAACCGCCGCAAGCGCCTTTGAGCCCAGATACTGCCCCACGATAATCGTGTCCACCATATTATAGAACTGCTGAAACAGATTTCCCATCAGAACAGGAATCGAGAACAGCAGTATAATTTTCATTGGATTGCCTTTGGTCATATCTGTCTTCATGTGTAAATACCCTCCCCAAAAATTCAATTCATAATAACTTTTCCCAGCAGGTTCACCCCTGCAGAAAATCCATTAAAAAAATGTGTGAACAAGCTCTTTTTCAAAGCCTCGTTCACACATTATATACACATATTTTCCAGTATTCAAGTACTATTTTCAAAATTTATAACTTATTTTTT
>ULRJ01032068.1_pt1 | contig 11219 bp, 9 predicted proteins | sample 1955321 | NCBI WGS metagenome assembly ULRJ01 (sample SAMEA4835679, study PRJEB28245) | human gut metagenome | biome: gut microbiome; material: fecal sample | place: Denmark | collected 2008 | reverse complement strand
CCCGCCACCCGGATCGGATGCCAGACAATCTGGCTAAAAAGTATTGGTTGGAGCGCTTATAAAGGAAATGAGACTGCCGATATCGTATTATCCGACTTCACGGAAATAAAGCAAGTATTCGCTTTATAGAATATACATTTTAGACCAGTATAAGCTCAGAAATGACCTTTTTTTGGTACTGATAGCATCCTAACTTTGCATATAAAAAAGTTAGGATGCTATGTTTTTAAAGAAATACATATGGCTTTCTGCCGCTACGCTCCTCACGGCTTGCGACTTAATCGACTATCATCCGTATGACGGCCGTCTGGATTCCGATACTTCCCGGGAGATCAACCCGACCAATATCGAGCGTATCGAGAAAGCCTGCGAAGGGAAGGACACGATCCGTTTTATTTTTATGGGCGATACCCAGCGAAGTTATAACGAGACGGAAGATATCGTCAAGTACGTTAATCAATTAGATAGCATCGATTTCATTATCCATGGAGGAGATTATACGGAGTTCGGCTTAAAGAAGGAATTCGAGTGGAACGATGATATCTTGTCCAAACTAAAAGTGCCTTACGTAGGGTTGATCGGTAATCACGACGTGATCGGTAATGGCGACCAAGTATTTCGTAAAATCTTTGGGAATGAGAACTTCTCGTTTGTCGTGAGCGACGTGAAATTCGTATGCCTCAATACGAACGCTATCGAGTATGATTATTCCCATCCGGTACCCGATTTTAATTTCCTAAAGAATGAGATAGCGGATAGTACCCGTAATAAACGTACGATCGTAGTCATGCACGCCCCTCCCGGGAACGAACAGTTCGACAATAACGTGAAAGACGTGTTCCAACTTTATATCAAGACATTACCATCTTTAATGTTCTGCTTGCATGCGCATAACCATTGCGTATCGGCAGCCGATTTGTTTGAGGATGGTATTATCTACTACGGTTGCGCCAATATCGCCAAACGAAGTTATCTTCTTTTTACCTTAACCCCTGACGATTATATGTATGAAGTGGTCAATTTTTAAGCTTCTCCTCTTAACTTGTGTCTTTCCCCTTACACTCCATGCGCAAGAGGATAAATACACGAAACGAGTGCAACGGTACGAGAACGCATGGCAACGGGTCATCCCCCGCTATACGAAAGTACAATTCGCAGGTTCCATGGCGATGCTCTCCGTGGGTACCGGTTGGAATTATTACCGGAATCATTGGGAAACGGATATGTTGCTGGGTATCGTCCCCCGCAACGCGAATGATCACGCAAACGTGACTTTCACCTTGAAACAAAACTATTTTCCTTGGAATATCGATCTGGGAGAAAAAGTATCTTTCGAGCCTCTTTGTTGCGGTATCTACGTAAATTTCCTATTTGACCGGGATTTCTGGGCCAAGCAACCGAATAAGTATCCCCCGGGATATTATTGGTTCTCCACCCGCATCCGTAACCATATCTTTATCGGGGAGCGGATCACGCTCAAACTGAATCCAAATAGTAGCTGGCATAAATCCATCAGTTTCTTCTATGAGTTGAGCACTTGCGATTTGTATATAATAAACGCTATCGGCAACAGCTACTTGAAGCCAAAAGATTATTTAAGCCTTTCATTCGGGGTGAAACTACAGATCTTATAAAACAAGAAACGGAAGACATTCACTGCCCTCCGTTTCCCTAAACTACATAAAACACTTAAAAGAACAAACGTTGTCTATCAGAACGCTAGACCTAAGCGGATACCCCAGTTATTCAAACCATCGATATGATAGCTGAGGACATCCCCCTTGTTGGTAGCGTAGTTATAATAAGCGGCCATATGTACGCCGATCTGTTTCTGAGGTGTGAAGTACACGGTCATACCGATCTCGGGAGCTACATAGAATCCCCAATTACGATCGTAAACCTTCAACACGTTCATGTAGGTAGACATCTCACTATAGCTAGCACCTAACTGAGCGCCAACATACGGTTGGAATTGTCCTTCCGGAGCGAAGTTATAACGGAAAGCCGCGCCAAAAGGCAACTGGAAGATAGAATGCTGTTGATCGGAAGTGATTACGGATGTTGAGTTTACCGGAATCGTCTGGCGGTCTACATACTCATTATTTGTATGATAAGAGATGAACGCACCTATAGCGAAATTAGGAATCACATAGTAACCACCCTCAACGTGAGCACCCCAGCCGCTAGTCTTCTTTGAGAAGTCTTGACCGAACGGAGAGTTGATCTGCCAGTCTACATTAAAATACGCGTTTTTCAAAACCTGGGCGCCAGCCAGAGCAGGCATCGCCATACAAACGATGAGTAAAGCGATTAATTTATTTATCTTTTTCATAGAACCTCAAACTTTTAATCATTCGAATTATTATTTCTTTACGTACGGAGATTGTACAAATGCTTGCTCGATAGCACGAACAGCTAGCTGAGTGTCGAATTTATCAGAACCAGACAACAAGCCACTCATGTAAGCGGTCCAAAGAACCGGAAGTTTAGCGTCTGCCTTAGAAGCGGCAGGAGCATCCAAATCCACTAACTCAGTCAACAAGGAACCTACACTATAGCTATACACTACAGGATACGGGTAATACCAATTTCCCCAACCCGGTCCCCAGTAACCCGGACTCCAATATCCCGGATAGTTCCACCACCAGTACGGGTAGTTGTAGCCATCGTTGTAGTCAGCGAAATATTGAGTACTTTGTACGTAAGAAACTTGCAGACCTAAGTCGGCGTTATCTTTGTCTAGCGTGCGTTTGAAACCGCGGCTTTCCATATTATTCACCAACGTAGTGATAATATCGTCTGCTTCATTGGCTGTCCAGAACTGAGGTTTCTCGCTTGTGCCGATAACCAATACACTATCCGGAATGTAGAACGTAGTGAACGATTCGAATTTCGCGTCCTTATCATGATTCGTGAACACCAGAAAATCATTGTCCAATTTCGACATGTCCGGGTCCTTTTGGCAAGAAGCCAACAGAAGAACTAACAGAAAAAAAGGAAAAATCTTTTTCATCTCATTTTAACGTTTAAAACAGTTTATACTATTATTTGTGCTTATATATAAGTCACTATTAAAACAGCATGAGTTGAAAAAGGTTCTAAAACTATCCTTTTGGGTGTGTTAATTAACATATCCTAACCATACGACGGGCTTATGGTCACTGTAGTCTAAATTAGGAGAATCATAAGTTACACCCTTAAAATCAGGAGAATAAATTATGTAATCAATTCGAAATATACGCTTTAATTGACGAAAGGTGTACCCGAAACCAGAGCCGCAGTCACGGAACCCATCCGTTAAATCACCTTTCACGGTACGGTACGTATAAGAGGCCGGTGTATCATTAAAATCACCGCAAAGAATCACGGGCCCCTCCCCGGCATCCAACATCTGACGGATATAATCCGCCTGAGTAGCCCGTTTCACGAAATTCTTCTTCATCTGAAAAGCCATATGGAAGGCGGCCTCGGTTTCCTCCAATTGTTTACCCTCGGCATGGGCTTGGTAAAGACGAGGCTTTACGGCATTCACGCTAGTCGTTTGGAAATGGTTATTAAATACACGAACACTATCCCCTTGGATATCCATGACGGCAAACAAGGATTTATTGCTAGACTCCGGGTATAGGATAGACTCAAAACTAAGGATCGGATATTTACTGAAAATAGCGTTGCCCGCCGCTTTCGTAGCCGAACGGGTAGAGCAATAATATGGTAGGAACGATAAGGTCTTGGCGACAGAATCCATCCGCAGGGCCGATTCAACGGGGCATTCTTGGAGGCAAACGATATCCGGGTCCTCCTTTCTCAGCCAATCCGCTATATTAGGAAGCTGTTTCTTTCCGTCCGTATTGAAATTATTCACGTTATAGGTAATCACCTTAACCGCTTCTTTCCCTATCGGAATCTCTTTAGGGAAGACCCGTATCTGGAACATCGATATCAAAAACTCCCAGTTCAACAATAACGCCGCCAAAGGTACCCAGCACCAATGGCTCCTAAAGACACACCACATCAAGAAAAGACATAGATTGACCGCCAATACCGGTAATAACACCAATCCGGGAAACGAGATCCACTCCTTCCCTTCCGGATTCATACGTCCGGTAGCGAATCCGGCTATGGCCGCCACGGCAAAAGCGATCGTAATCAACACAAATAAAATATATATCAACTTCTTCATCCTTCCTATCCTGCGATTTAAACAAAAAAGGGACTATCCGGAAAAGACAGTCCCCCAATTCATACACTATAACCTGTCCGCTTCCGGCAGGGATAGCTTAAAAAACTTATCGAAGCGTTCCTTGTTGAGCCTCTTGGATCATCTTCTGATTAGCCAAGATCACGATCTCAACACGACGGTTCAACGAACGACCCTCGGGAGTGTCATTGCTAGCCACAGGATCATGTATACCTTTGCCTTCATAAACCATACGATCCGTACTTACCCCCTGCATCATCAGGTAATCGTAAACGCTCTTCGCACGTTTCTCGGACAAGGTCTGGTTATAATCCACCTTACCGGTGTTATCCGTAAAGCCGATGATTCGGATATCCGTATCCGGATTGGCCTTCAAACTGGTAGCGAAGTTACGCAAGGCACTCTTGGAAGCGTCGCTCAACGTACTCGAGTTCGTGGCAAACAAGATACCGGAGTCAAAAGTAACCTTCAAGGCCTCACCATTGTTCACGCTCTCGATCTTCGTGTCCTCAGGCAGGGTAGCTTCCAGCTCCTTCTTCTGCTTATCCATTTTCTTACCGATTAACGCACCGGCTGTACCACCTACGGCCGCACCGATCACGGCACCCAATGCGGTATTTCCGGCCAAGGCACCAACACCAGCTCCGACAGCGGCACCACCGCCTACACCGATCGCCGTACCCTTCGCCGTGTTATTCCACGTTCCGCAACTCGTAAACACCACTGCCATACATAGCAGTAAAACAGATAATAATTTAATGTTCCTCATCATCTTCTACAATTTCACTTAAACAACTTTATATATATAACAAATATCAATCAAACATGTTGATCGAATCGCAATATTCAAGTTCTCCTTGTACTATAAAAGTGATTTCCTCCGGTTCGAATTTGCCTACGCCGTCTTTCTGGGCGTTCTTAATTACATAATTTACAACCTCTTCCTCATCGATCTCGATCTCATCGTCGCCATCATCATCTAGCATGCCATTAGATTCATAGAAGTCGTAGATCAAGTCTACGATATAGTTGATATCGTCATTACTGAACTTTCCTTTCAGTTCTTGGGGAAGATAATTCTGGATAAATTTTACGGAATCATCCTCGTCGTAAAGTAGCTCGTCATTGTTCGTGCTCATAATTTAATCTTGTTTAATTGGTTTGAATAGCGACAAATGTACGGAAATATTTTGATTTTATATCCCAAAAACAATTAAGCTTATTTACGGACGTGAGGACCCCATTGAATGCGATCGTAGGTTTCTCGACCCTTATCAGCGAAAGTGAGGATAAAGAGGAGATCAAAGAATTCGCTAAAATCATTCACGCAAACAATGAGCTACTCCTTAATTTAATCAATGACATACTCGATATGTCAAAAATAGAAGCCGGTATATTGGATTTCCTTTATACGGAAGTGGAGATTAACGAACTTATACAAACCCTATGGCGGAGTTACCGATTCAAGATCAAGGAAGGAGTAGAATTCCGCACGGAACTGCCTGCGGAAAGCTACATTATCCATACTGAGAGAAACCGTCTATCCCAAGTACTGGCTAATTTCATCAATAATGCTTGCAAATACACTTTCGAGGGAATGATAACGATCGGATATGAAATAAGGAAAGACGATATTTATTTCTTTGTTAGCGATACGGGAAAAGGGATAGCGGAAGAAAATATCTCCCGTGTTTTCGAGCGATTCGCTAAATTAGATTCCTTCACCCAAGGTACGGGGCTCGGGCTGTCTATCTGTGAATTAATCATTAAACATTTAGGTGGAGAGATCGGCGTGGAGTCAAGCGTTGGAAAAGGATCTACATTTTGGTGCACGGTTCCCACCCGGAAATAATCGCACCAAGCCGTATCTACCTATTAGTGAAAAATAAAAAGGCGGAATGATTCACATAGGATCATTCCACCTTCATTATTTTATAGAAACTCCACGCTTAACGTCAAGCGTTCAAGTCTACTTTAGTTCTTAAATTCCAGACCATCGTCTTTCCTATCGATCACGATCGGACGGTTACGGTCTACCGTTCCACCCAGCAAAGCCTTTGACAACTCGTTCAAGACACACTTCTGAATGACACGTTTTACCGGACGGGCACCGAATTGAGGATCGAAGCCCTTGTCGGCGATAAAGTCCACGGCCTCGTTCGTGAAGTCCAAGGCGACACCGTTCGTAGCCAACATCTTCTTCACGCTGTTCAACTGCAAGGATACGATTTTGCGAATCTCCTCCTCGTTCAGCGGAGTAAACATGATGATATCGTCGATACGGTTCAAGAACTCCGGACGGATCGTCTTCTTCAACAGTTCCAGTACTTGAATCTTCGTCTCGTCTACCACCTTGTCATGCGTAGCGGGTGTCATCTTCTCGAAGTTTTCACGGATCAAGGAAGAACCTAGGTTACTTGTCATGATAATGATCGTGTTCTTGAAGTTGACAACACGGCCTTTGTTATCCGTCAACCGTCCATCATCCAAGACTTGCAACAAGATGTTGAATACATCCGGATGCGCCTTTTCGATCTCATCGAACAAGACAACCGAGTAAGGTTTCCGGCGAATCGCCTCCGTCAACTGTCCACCCTCATCGTAACCCACATATCCCGGAGGCGCACCGATCAAACGAGTCGCGCTGAATTTCTCTTGATACTCACTCATATCGATACGGGTCATCATATTCTCGTCATCGAACAGATACTCGGCCAACGCCTTGGCCAATTCCGTCTTACCCACACCGGTAGTACCGAGGAAGATGAAAGAACCGATCGGTCGTTTCGGATCCTGCAAGCCGGCACGACTACGACGAACCGCATCGGCGATAGCGTTGATCGCCTCTTCCTGACCAATCACACGGGTATGAAGCTCGGACTCCAGACGTAATAACTTATCTTTCTCGCTCTGCATCATCTTGCTGACCGGAATTCCAGTCCAACGGGATACCACATCGGCGATATCGTCGCTATCCACTTCCTCCTTGATCATAGCCGCGGCACCTTGCATCGTCTTCAACTTAGCCTGTACCTCCTTGATCTCCTCTTCCTTTTGCTTGATCTTACCGTAACGGATCTCAGCGACCTTACCGTAATCACCCTCACGCTCCGCCTTATCAGCCTCAAACTTTAGGTTCTCGATATCGATCTTATTTTGCTGGATCTTATTGATCTGCTCCTTCTCGCTCTGCCACTGAGCCTTTTGCTTGGTCTCCTCCTCCTTCAAGTCGGCGATCTCCTTATTCAGTTGCTCTAATTTAGACTTGTCGTTCTCACGCTTGATCGCCTCACGCTCGATCTCCAACTGTTTGATACGCCGGGAAACCTCATCCAACGACTCCGGTACGGAATCGATCTGCAAACGCAGACGGGCGGCGGCCTCATCCATCAAATCGATCGCCTTATCCGGCAAGAAACGATCCGTGATATAACGGGTAGACAACTGCACGGAAGAGATAATCGCATCATCCTTGATACGTACCTTATGGTGATTCTCGTATTTCTCCTTCAGACCACGAAGGATGGAGATCGTATCCAACTCACTCGGCTCGTCTACGATAACGGTCTGGAACCGACGCTCAAGCGCCTTATCCTTCTCAAAATACTTCTGATACTCATCCAACGTCGTGGCACCGATCGAACGTAGCTCACCACGAGCCAAGGCCGGTTTCAAGATGTTAGCGGCATCCATGGCGCCTTCGCCTTTACCGGCTCCTACCAAGGTATGGATCTCATCGATAAAGAGGATGATCTCACCCTCGGATTTCGTAACCTCGTTCACCACCGCTTTCAAACGTTCCTCGAACTCGCCTTTATATTTAGCTCCGGCGATCAACGCGCCCATATCCAACGAGAAGATCTGTTTAGACTTCAAGTTCTCGGGAACGTCACCCCGAACGATACGATGGGCCAACCCCTCAGCGATAGCGGTCTTACCTACACCCGGCTCACCGATCAAGATCGGATTGTTCTTCGTACGGCGGCTCAAGATCGTCAAGACACGGCGGATCTCCTCGTCACGTCCGATCACGGGGTCCAGTTTACCGCTACGGGCACGCTCGTTCAAATTGATGGCGTATTTTCCTAAGGCATCGTACGTCTCCTCGGCGGATTGGCTTGTCACCTTATTTCCTTTACGCAACTCCTCGATCGCTTGACGTAACTCTTTCTCTGTCACGCCAGCGTCTTTCAATATCTGTGAAGCGGTGCTCTTTTCCGTGAACAACGCCAAGATGATCGGCTCCAACGATACATATTGATCCCCCATCTTAGAGGAATAATCGATCGCCTTCTGTAAGACAGCGTTCGACTCGCTAGAGAGATAGGGTTCGCCTCCCGAAACCTTAGGATAAGATTCGATTTGGCGATCCAGTACCATATTCAGGTTTTGAGCGTTTACCCCTAATTTCTGAAAGATAAAATTAGTAACACTCTCACCCGTCATAATGACAGCTTTCAACAAGTGAACAGGTTCGATAACCTGTTGGTTATTTTTGGTAACCAACTGTACGGATTGTTGAACAGCCTCCTGCGCCTTGATTGTAAAATTGTTTAAATTCATATATTTAAGCTCCTTTCTTATATTCTTTTCTAATTTATTTTACACTTATATCCTTACAAAAGAAATACCAAAACGAAAATATGACATTTTGTCTTAATATTATAAAACAGAATAGAGAACTCCCCGTCAAACCGTCCATTTCGGATGTCATTAGGACGTATCTTTTCAGAAAGAACAAAAGAGAGAGAAAAAGGTTTTGATAGTAAACGCACAGTATCTAGGTAAAAACAGTCAATGTTCTCAAAAAAACACGTACGAGTTTTTCCGGAAACACGTACATGTTTTTTGAAATTCACGTACGTGTTTTTTTCGAGTGGTTATATCCTATAAATCCAACAATTTACGGATAGTCATTATAATACTTCCACGTATTCTCCCGTTTCCTGTTTCTCTTCTTGTCACGGGCACTTTTCCAGAAAATAGTCTCTAGTAAATCCTCTGCGTCTAAATAGACTCTTATGGTAGCAAGTACCCCTCCCCTTCGCTGGCCATCCTTCACGACACCCGAGTATATATTAGTCAGTTTTACGTTGGCAGCCATAGGAACCTTACCTACCTTAAACTCTTTCCAATCCTGATTCTTAGGGAGCCTAATCGTGTGCGCTTGCTTCTGTATGGCCAATGAACGGGAAGGTGACTTAAAATTCAGCAGCATGAATAGGACTGGGGTAATCGAATCATAATTGGTCAACCTACGTAAAGTATCTAACTGTACATATTCCGAGAAGTCTTTCGTAATCGGCAACTCACTTGGTGAGGATAACATATGGGTTCCCGGTTGATCGGGTCGTAGAAAAGTCCCGCTTTCTATCGCCTTCTGAAACTCAGGATTCAAACGTATCTCCTCCTTGCCGGATAAAAATTCTTGCAGGCGCAAAGAATCCTGTTCCGTCCACTGCGCATGGGCCATCGTAGGTAGGATGAATACTATCAAAAGGAATATAGGTCGCATCTTCACGTCTCTCATCTTCATAATCCTCATTACATTTCTATCACCAAGACTCATTCCTCCATTAAAACCCCCATTCGAGTCGAGATACTTTAAGATTTATTGGGATGCTTATACCCTATTTGAATCTTAATATGGATTACCTTTATGCGATCAATCCAAATCCAATATAGATATGTTGATATTATTATCTCCGGCTAAGACAATGACCGGGACATCCAAGATAAAAGCGCTACAAGGCACGACTCCACGTTTCCAGCAAGAAGCAAACGAGATCGCCCTGCATATGACCCAATTTCCCATTGACGAATTAAGTCGTATCCTCAAGCTCAGCCCGAAACTGGCGGCGGAATGTTACCGCAGATACCAAGATTTTCATGCGGAAGACAACCAGCCCTTGCAAGCGATACTCGCCTATACCGGTGTCGTATTCAAGAATATCAGCCCGAAAGACTTCACGGAGGAGGATTTTCTTTTCTCGCAAGAACATATGCGTTTCGTATCGGGATGCTACGGGCTACTTCGCCCATTAGACCTTATCAAGCCTTACCGGATGGAGTTCGACGTAAAAATCCCGGAATTAAGTGACGGGAATATGTACACGTTCTGGAAGGACAGACAAACAAATACTCTAATCCATGACGTCCGACAGGGAGACGGAATCCTACTGAATCTAGCCAGCTTGGATATCCAACCCTCTTTCCAGTGGAAGGAGGTGGAGCGATCCGTCCGGATCATCACGCCCGAGTTCAAGGTCTGGAAGAACGGCAAAGCGGAGACGATCGTGATCTATGCCAAGATGTGCCGGGGACAAATGAGCCGCTATCTCATAAAGAACCGGATTTTTGACCCGGAGGCATTAAAAGCATTCACATGGGAAGGCTTTTCCTATAAAGAATCCATGTCCGAGGGGGATAATTGGGTATTTCTACAAGAATAATTCTAGGCTTATCCAATAAAATCAGATGATCTACGTTTTATAAGAACAATTCGTAAAAATCATAAAAAGGTTTATCCTTCTTTAATTTAGCGGTGATATGAAAAGAACCTTTACATATTTATTACTACTTGTTCTATTGGTTTGCGGAAAGCAAGCCTATAACCTGTTAATCTCGAATGAATCGATCCGGAGCAACCACCCTACCGGAGCCTTGTCTGACATCGCGGATGAGGTAATCGCCATTCCATTACAGGACTCAGGGACGCATTCGATCAAGGAGGCCAAGTATATCCGTCAAGAGGGAGACAACCTATTCCTTATCAGCAATGAGACGCTTTACCGTTTCAATCGCAAGGGAGAATTTATCTGTCGCATCACCCATCCGGATGACATACGGGTAGCGGGGTATGTAGTGAACCCGGCCAACCAGCAGCTGATCGTACTTGGAAATACGGACGATATTTTCTATTACTCATTCAATGGTGATCTCCTTACCCGCAAGAAACTGAAATGCGACCTTCCGGAGAATAGGCATATGCTATCCATATCCATGCACAATAACCGGA
>ULRJ01036297.1_pt1 | contig 11244 bp, 6 predicted proteins | sample 1955321 | NCBI WGS metagenome assembly ULRJ01 (sample SAMEA4835679, study PRJEB28245) | human gut metagenome | biome: gut microbiome; material: fecal sample | place: Denmark | collected 2008 | reverse complement strand
GCCGGAACCGCCCGCGCCGCCCCAGCCGGAGGCGGAAGCGCTTTATAAAACGCTTGCGGAAGCGTATACGCGCATTGAAGGACTTTCCTGCCGGGGGCCTGCATGGATGCTCGAACGCGACATCCGGCTCTGCAAGGCCTTCTGCGCCCGCTGGAACGGCGCGCAGCAGGAGCCGCAGACGGCAGCACTGCTGCGGGAAAAGGTACGCTTTGTTGATTATTCCGATGAATTTCTTCTGCCGGGTTTCGGCAGACGCGGGAGGATTCCCGGCCACCGCGCCTCCGGCGATCTGCTGGAGGATTTGAGCGCCGCCGTTCTGAAGCAGACGTCACGGCAACAGACGGCGCTTGAGGCTGCGCTGCGGGCGCAGAAGTGGTTTGAAGGTGTGAAAAAGCAAATTCGTCATATTCAGCCAGAGCCTGCGGATGTATCCGCCCCGGCCTCAAGACCGGAATACACGCCGCCGGATGCAACGCCGCTCACGCGGAAGACCGCACCGGAGTCGCTGGAAACATTTTATGTTCTCGCATTCAAGACGACGGGAAAAAGCCCCTCGCGTGATGAGATCGCGCAGGCCGCGGTTCTGAAATTCCGCCGCTTTGCGCCGGAATCCGTACTGAGCGCATATGTGAAACCGGAAAAGGGACTGACAAAATACGCCCGCGAATCAGGCGTGACGGAACGCATGACGCAGGATGCACCGAAGCTTGCACAACTTCTGCCCGCCATTGACGCCTATCTTGACGAACAGGCCCCGCTGGTTCTATTCCGCGCGGACGATCTGGCGTTTTTGGCTGCAGCCGGAAGCGAAGCCATCTGCGCGAAGCGCCCGGTCTACGACGTGCGGACGTTGACGGGGTACAGAACCGCGTCTCTGGCTGATGCCTGCGGCGCAATGTTCGAGTTTGTCCCCGAACTCGGCAGCGCGGAAGACGAGGCTCTTGCCTGCGGCTTGCTGTTCTGCGGCCTTGCCGACCGAACCTTGCATCTGACGGCAAAGCGGTAATGTTCGTTCCGGCTCCCAGCACCGATACGGTGCGGGAACGGACGCCACTACCCCCACGAAATTGGTCGAATTCCTGCGAATTTTCATAAAAATGCAGTCTTTTGCAAGCGGCCAGCATTGTCGTCTGTCCGTTTTGATGCAATTTTTGCGGGCTGTTTGTGGGAGAGATTGAGAGTCTGCTCCTACCGAGACAGTGTGCAAATCGTGCCGCCTTATGAAATTCAGATTCTTCTGATACGCAGAAAGGCCCGGACGTCGAAGCGTCCGGGCCTTTTTGTCAGGTCTGTTCATCGGAAATGGGTGGCTGCATCTCTTCCGGCGGCGCGGGTTCCTCTTCAGAGGGAACGGTTTCGCCGGGATCTTCCTCAGCAGGCGGCTCCGGTTCCTCCTCAATGGGCGGCTCCTCCTCCGGAACGGGAGCCGGGCAGGCGGGCATCTGGGGCTGATCCCAGTAATATTCACCCGTCATATCCTCGTCATAGCGCAGCCGGAGTGTTCCGCCGCCAAGCAGATCGCGCAGAATATCGACGTGGCAGTAGCCGCCGTCAAGCTTCATAATGTTCCAGTAATAGCTTTCGCTGCCGCGCATGCCGCTGACGGTCTGGCAGGTAAGTCCCGCCTCGTCGCATAGCAGCTGCCAGCTTTGCGCCATACTCTTGCTGTCAGCAATGCCCTGACAGAGTGCAGAATAGACCGGTGTGCGGCTGCTCCCCTCCTGATAGGGGAATCGTTCGGCCAAATAGGTGAACAGCAACGCAGCCTTTTCCGTCTCGCTCGTGCAGTAGCGGACATAAATTTCCGCCGCACGCAGGCTTTCGGTCACGTCCTGCTGCATGCTCCGCAGTTCCAATCTGGAGGCCGGATAATCGAAAACCAGTTCCACAATACGGTTGCGCGCATCTGCAGGATAGGATGTGGCGGTCAGTTCAGGCTGCGCGGCGTGCTCCTTCAGATGCGCGTCGCAGTAGTCCTGCACGAGCGCCTCATAATCAGGCTTACCCGGATAAGTTGCATAGAGCGTCAGATGATCGTCGTAATTTTCCAGTGCCCGGCAGAGCAGACGGTTCGCCTCCGTCTCACTGCCTACATACTCGATTTCATTAAGCGGCGTACGCACATCGCGGAACGTGATGTCGATTTTGATCTCGTAATAGGCGACGATCAGTGTGCAGTCGTGCGTGATATAGTCGATGGCATAGGCGCCGATCGGATCCTCACGCGCGATCTCATAGACGGCGGCAGGAAGATCTTCTTCCACATCGCCGGCATACTGATTCGTATGGATCACGCCATGCTCCACGCCGTTCTGCACAAGCGTCCGCAGCGCGTTTTTGAGCGTTTTATAGTCGCGTACTGTCAGCACATCGCTCTGCGGCTCGGACTTTGCACCCGCGTCATGCGGGGTCACAAGTGTATAGGAGGACGGAACCAGCCTGCTGCACCCGCACAGGGCTGCCAGCAGCAAAGCAAGCAGGCTTATTATCATCCAGCGTTTCAAAGCAGCCCCTCCTTGGTGTTATAATTCCTCGCCCGTGCCGCGGAAGCCCTCGCCCAGAACCTGATGCGCAGGCAGCAGAATGACAAAAGCGTCGGGGTCGATCTCGCGCACGATGGCCTTGATCTCCGGCAGTTCCTTCTGACGGACGGCAGACATCAGCACAGGCCGCGGGCTGCCGGTATAGCTGCCGCTGCCTTCTAGCACGGTCGCGCCGCGGTCGAGCCGGTCGGCAATCTGCTTGGAAACAGCCTGATACTGCTCTGAGATGATAAGCGCAACGGTCGAATGATCCAGTCCATAGAGCAGCTGGTCCATCACAAATGATGACGCAGCCAGCGGCAGCGCGCTGTAGAGCGTTTTGGACAGGTCATGGAACACGATGCCGGTCAGCGTGATAATGAACAGGTCGATCGCCAGCATGACCTTGCCGAGACTGGCCGAGCGGAAGCGGCGGCGCAGAAGCTTGGCCGCAATATCGGAACCGCCCGTCGTTGCGCCGGACAAAAACACAAGGCCGATACCGAGTCCCACAAGAATACCGCCGTAGAGGCTATCGAGCAGAATCTCCGTCTTAGGTGCGGGAATAACGGAAAACAGATCGATGAAGACAGAACTCAAAAGCATGCCGGCCAGTGAGCCAAACAGAAACTTCCTGCCCAGCTTCCGCGCGCCGAGGATAAACAGAGGCACGTTCAGGAGCATGGTGATCACGCCGATTTGGCCGAAGCCCAGCAACTCACGCAGAACCATCGCCAAGCCGCTCATGCCGCCAACGTTCAGACTGTTCGGCTCCAGAAACAGATCGAAGCCAAGCGCAAAAATAGCACAGCCAAGGGTGATCTTCCATCCCATCTGCCAGATGGTCTTGAGCGTTTCACGTTTCAAACCGTCGTCCTCCCGTACTTCTTTTCTATCAAATGTCCAGCTTCATCTGTGTTTCACCGGTGTCCTCCTCCCGCAGGAGCGCTCCAGCGGCGGGCAGCGTCCGGGCCGAATAGCGGCCCACATTGGTGATCGCCGTTTTCTCCAGTTCCATAGCCGATTCGACGACCGCCTTGCGCTTGAGGCTCATCACGGCGACGCCCTGCGTCGCGCGCGTGGTCTTGGCGGCAAGCTGCGCCGTGGAGAACACGAGCACACGCCCGTCCGTTGCGCGGACAGCGATCTGCTTTTCCTCCGGCAGATCGATCACGGCCTTGATCGGACTCTTGTCAGAGTATGCTCCTGTCAGCCGCTTGCGGTTGGACTTGGTATCATAGCCGCTCATGGTAACCTTCGCCGCCTTCCCGTTTTCAAAGACAAAGAGCAGATTTCCCTCGTACTTGCCCGGGAAGATAACCGTCAGGAAGCTTTCCCCTTCGTCGAAGCCAAGCTTTCCGGGCAGGAAATCTCCAAGCGCGGACGCTTTTCCGTCGGCAAAGTCAGAAATCTTCGTCTTATAAACCTGATATTTGTCGGTAAAGACCAGCATCTCCTCGCTGTTCTGCGCCGGACGGGTCAGGAGCAGACCGTCGCCCTCTTTGAATTTCTGTTCGCCGGACATGCGCAGTGACTGTGCTGTGATCTTCTTGAAATAGCCCTCGCGGGAGAGGAAGACAGTAACGGGATAGTCGTTTTCCGGCTCGTCGTCCGGCTCCTGCTGGAGTTCGTGGTCATAGACCAGCGTGGTCTTGCGCGCTTTGCCATATTTCTGCGCGACCTGCTCCAACTCTTTGCAGATGAGCGCCTGAACCTTCTTCTCAGAGCCAAGCGTCGCTTCGAGGTCGGCGATCTCCTTTTCAAGAGACTCCGTCTCCTTCAACCGGTTCAGAATGAATTCCTTGTTGATGTTGCGCAGCTTGATCTCCGCAACGTATTCCGCCTGTACCTGATCGATGCCGAAGCCGATCATGAGGTTCGGAACAACCTCCGCGTCCAGTTCCGTTTCCCGGATGATGCGGATGGCCTTGTCGATATCGAGAAGAATTTTGCCGAGGCCCTTCAGAAGGTGCAGCTTGTCCTTCTTTTTGTTCATCTGGAAATACAGCCGGCGGCGAACGCATTCGGTGCGCCATGCCGTCCACTCGGAGAAGATTTCGCGCACGCCCATTACGCGCGGCATACCGGCAATGAGAATGTTGAAGTTGCAGCCGAACGCATCCTGCAGCGTCGTCGTTTTGAACAGCTTCTGCATCAACTTGTCCGGGTCTGCGCCGCGCTTTAAGTCGATGGTGAGCTTCAGGCCATTCAGGTCCGTTTCATCGCGCATGTCGCTGATCTCACGGATTTTATTTGCCTTGATGAGTTCTGCAACCTTATCAAGAATAATCTCCGTGGCCGTCGTGTAGGGGATCTCGTAGATCTCGATCATGTTCCCTTCCTTGACATAGCGCCATTTCGCCCGCAGGCGGAACGAGCCGCGGCCCGTCTCATAAATCTGCAGCATCTGGGCCGGGTCATAGAGAATTTCTCCGCCCGTCGGGAAATCCGGGGCCAGGAGCGTATCCAGAAGATCTGCGTCCGGGTTTTTGATGAGCGCGATCGCCGTCCGGCAGACCTCGGCCAGATTGAACGAACAGATATTCGACGCCATGCCGACGGCGATGCCCATGTTGGCCGAAACCAGCACGTTCGGAAACGTCGTCGGCAGCAGAACAGGCTCCTGCATGGAGCCGTCATAGTTGTCCACAAAATCAACAGTATCGGCGTCAATGTCGCGGAACAGTTCGGCGCAGATCGGCTCGAGTTTCGCCTCGGTGTAACGCGAGGCGGCATAGGCCATATCGCGCGAATAGACCTTACCGAAGTTACCCTTGGAGTCGATAAATGGGTGCAGCAGCGTCTCGTTGCCGCGGGCCAGACGAACCATCGTCTCATAGATAGCCTGATCTCCGTGCGGGTTCAGCTTCATCGTCTGGCCGACAATATTGGCGGATTTGGTGCGGGGCTTCGTGAGAAGCCCCATTTCGTACATGGTATACAGCAGCTTGCGGTGCGACGGCTTGAAGCCGTCGATCTCCGGGATGGCACGCGAGACGATGACCGACATGGCATAGGGCATGTAGTTGGACTCCAGCGTCTGACAGATTGGCTGCTCGAGCACCTCTGCCCGCAGTCCCATTACATTTGGGTCGTCATGCTTTTTGCTTTCCGGTTGTTTTTTCTTTGGCATAGTTGATCGTTCCTTATCGTTCGTTCCTCAAAGCCTTCCCCTAGGGGGAAGGTGGCCCGAAGGGCCTTTGTAGGGGCCGATGCCCACATCGGCCTGCCGGGAAGTTGCAAATCTACCGAAAAATACCGCAAAGCGGTGTATTCTTCCGTTTTTATGACTCTGTCGGCCTAAAAATATTGCGGATTTGCCGCAGATTCCCGTAAAAACAATGCAATCTGCGCGGGCCGATGTGGGCATCGGCCCCTACATGGTGCTGCGCAGATTCGCCCCTGCCCATCAGGTGGAGCAGAGCCACGTCCCTACCGAGACCGTGCGTATTTTGGGATGCACCTCACGACACGTCCAGCTGGTCGAGGTATTTGTAGCCGTTTTCGGCGATGTGTTCTTTTCTTCCCTGCAGATTATCGCCCAGCAGCAGATCAAAGATCTGCATCGTGCGTTCCATATCCTCTGGCATGACCTTGATGAGCCGGCGCGTAGCGGGGTTCATGGTCGTCATCCACATCATCTCGGGATCGTTTTCGCCAAGGCCCTTGGATCGGTTGATGGAAAGCTTCTTGCCCTCCAGCTTCTTGACGATCTCCGCCTTTTCTGCATCCGTGTAGGCAAACCACGTCTTGTCCTTGCAGGTGATCTCATACAGAGGAGATTCTGCGATATAGACATAGCCCTCCTGAATGAGCGTCGGGCAGAGCCGGTAGATCATGGTCAGAATCAGCGTGCGGATCTGATAGCCGTCAACGTCGGCATCGGTACAGATGATGACCTTGTTCCAGCGCAGGTTTTCCAGATCAAATGCAGACAAATCCTTTGTCTTTTTCGTCTGCACCTCCACGCCGCAGCCGAGCACGCGGATGAGATCCGTGATGATATCGGATTTAAAAATCCGGTCGTAATCGGCCTTCAAGCAGTTTAGAATCTTGCCGCGCACGGGCATGATGCCCTGAAATTCCGCGTCGCGCGAAAGCTTGACCGAGCCCAAAGCGGAATCGCCCTCGACGATATAAATCTCGCGCTTCGACACATCCTTCGTGCGGCAGTCTACAAACTTCTGCACGCGGTTCGCAATATCGAGGCTCCCGGTCAGCTTTTTCTTGATGTTCAGCCGGGCCTTTTCCGCCGATTCACGGCTTCTTTTGTTGACCAGCACCTGATCCGCAATGCGTTCGGCCTCCTGCTTGTTTTCGATGAAATAGACATGCAGCCGGTCGCGGAAAAATTCCGCCATGGCATCCTGCACGAATTTGTTCGTGATGGCCTTTTTCGTCTGGTTTTCATACGAGGTCTGCGTGGAGAAGCAGTTCGTCACCAGCACCAGACAGTCGGCCACATCCTGGAACGTGATTTTGGATTCGGACTTGGTGTATTTGTTTGTCTGCTTGCAGTAGGCATCGATGGCGTAGACAAAGGCGTTTTTTACTGCTTTTTCCGGCGCGCCGCCGTGCTCGAGCCACGAGGAATTATGATAGTATTCAATGCGGTTGACGCGGTTGGAGAAACAAAGGGCGGCGGAAATGCGGACCTTGTACTCGGGCTTGTCCTCGCGGTCGCGGCCCTTGCGCTCGGCCTCCCAGAACTGCGGCATGGTGAGCGTCTGCTCGCCCGCAATTTCATTGACATAGTCCAGAATACCGTTTGGGTAGCAGTAATCCGTCTTAACGAATTTTCCGTTTTCCTGATCGCGGAATGTGAACGTCACGCCCGCATTGACAACAGCCTGCCGCTTAAGCGTATCCTCAAAGTACTCCTTGGGAATATCGATATCGGTAAAGACGGCCAAATCCGGTTTCCAGCGGAAAATAGAGCCGGTTGCTTTGCGGTCGGTCGGCTCCTTTTTCATCTTGCCGACGAGTTCGCCCTTTTCAAAATGCAGCGTGTATTTAAATCCGTCACGGCGAATGATCGCGTCAAAATATTCGGATGAATACTGCGTAGCGCAGGAGCCAAGGCCGTTCAGGCCGAGGGAAAATTCATAGTCGCCGCCGGTGTTGTTCTGGTATTTGCCGCCTGCGTAAAGTTCACAAAAGACGAGTTCCCAGTTGTATTTCCCCTCTTTTTCGTTCCAGTCAACCGGGCAGCCGCGGCCGAAGTCTTCGACTTCGATGGAATGGTCTTCATAGCGCGTGACGAGAATTTGCCTGCCATAGCCCTCGCGCGCTTCGTCGATAGCGTTGGACAGAATTTCAAAGACGGCATGCTCGCAGCCCTCCAGGCCGTCGGAGCCAAAAATGACCGCCGGCCGCAGCCGGACACGGTCTGCGCCCTTCAAAGACGAGATAGACTCGTTTCCGTAGGCTTTTTGTTGTTTCATGCGGATTCCTCACAATATTTCGTGCTGTAACGGATATTACACCCACTATAATTAGATATAGTATACGGTTTTTTTAATCCAAAGTCAAGGTTTTCCACAAAGCGTGCGGGATATACGACGGCCCTGCCCGCGTTCGCAGGCGCGGAAATTTTTCTGGTTTTTCCGTTTGGTGATTGCAAAGTTTTCGGTTTCGGTTTATGATATATCCTGTGAAGAATGGTACAAAATCGGCGGAGGACTCCGCTGCGCGAAACAAGGAAAGAACTATGAAAATTGGATTTGACAATCAGAAGTATTTGAAGCTGCAGTCCGAACGGATTTTGGAGCGCGTTGCACATTTTGGCGGCAAGCTTTATCTGGAATTCGGCGGCAAGCTGTTCGACGACTACCACGCCTCGCGCGTCCTGCCCGGCTTCCAGCCGGACAGCAAGATGAAAGTGCTGCTGCAGCTGAAGGAGCAGGCGGAGATCGTCATCGCCATCAACGCCGCGCACATTGAAATGAACAAGCGCCGGGGCGACCTCGGCATCACCTATGATCTGGACGTGATGCGTCTAATCGACACGTTCCGCTCCATCGGGCTTTATGTCGGCAGCGTTGTCATCACGCAGTACGCAGGCCAGCAGGCCGCCGAGGCATTCCAGCGCAAGCTGGAGGCGCTGGGCGTAAAGGTCTACCGGCACTACCCAATCGCAGATTATCCCTCAAACATCAATCTCATTGTCTCCGACGATGGCTATGGCAAAAACGAGTATATCGAAACCAGCCGCCCCATCGTCATCGTCACGGCCCCCGGCCCCGGCTCGGGCAAAATGGCGACCTGCCTCAGCCAGCTTTATCAGGAACACAAGCGCGGCGTGAACGCAGGCTATGCCAAATATGAGACGTTCCCGATCTGGAACCTGCCGCTGAAGCACCCGGTCAACCTCGCCTATGAGGCCGCCACCGCAGATCTGGCCGACGTCAACATGATCGACCCCTTCCACCTTGAGGCCTACGGCGAAACGACCGTCAACTATAACCGCGACATCGAGATCTTCCCGGTGCTCGAGACGATCTTCCGTTCCATCTTCGGCGAATGCCCGTATAAGAGTCCGACGGACATGGGCGTCAATATGGCGGGCTTCGCAACCTGCGACGATGAGGCCTGCCGCGAAGCATCATATCAGGAGATCATCCGGCGCTATTTTGCCTCCGCTTGCGCCGTGAAAAAAGGCATTGCCATGCCCGCCGAACTGCGCAAACAGGAAATGCTCATGAACTCACTGCACTTGGATGTGTCTATGCGCAAAACCGTCCCCGCCGCGCGGGCCAAAGCCGCCGAAACAGGCGCGCCTGCCGCAGCCATCGAACTGCCGGACGGGCGGCTCGTCACCGGCAAGACCTCCGGCCTGATGGGCGCGTCGTGCGCCGCGCTTTTGAACGCGATCAAGCTTTCCGCCGGGATCGACGACCGCGTGAACCTCATTTCCCCGATGGTTCTCGCCCCCATCCAGCATCTGAAGATCGAGCATCTTGGCAACTCCAACCCCCGCCTGCACACCGACGAGGTGCTCATTGCGTTGTCCATCAGCGCTGTGACAAACCCGACAGCCGAACTTGCCATGGAGGCGCTGGCCTCTCTTCGCGGCAGCCAGGTGCATTCGTCCGTCATTCTCTCCTCAGTCGATGAAGGTATGTTCAAGCGCCTCGGTATGAACGTTACGTTCGAGCCCGTCTATCAGTCACACACGCTCTACCACAAGTGAGGTATTGATACCATGGAACATCCCCGCAGTAAATTACCCGCCGTACTTGTTGTTCTGTTCTGCATTGCGCTGCTGGCCGGTGTCGGCGTGCTTCTGTGGAAAACGCTCCCGGAAAAGCAAGAGCCTGCCCAGGCCGAGGCAATCCAGACAGACGGCGTGTTTTCCTCCGAGCCAACGACCGTAGAACCGGAACGTGAAGAACCCTATGAGGGTGATCTTCCCGGACAGGCCGAAGCCGCGCAGCCGGAAAATCCAGACGAGCAGCCGCAGGAGAATCCGGAAGATCAGAATCATCCGGAGGTACCAGATAACATGACAGTCTCTGCTGCCGGACAGACAGCGCAGGCGCTGCTGGATACCATGACGGACGACGAAAAGCTTTGGCAGCTGTTCTTTGTAACGCCGGAGGCCATCACGAACGTCGATACTGCTACCGTAGCAGGCGAGACGACGAAAAAAGCGTTGGAGCAATATCCGGTCGGTGGCATCGTATATTTTGCGAAGAATCTTGAAGACCGCGAACAGACTGTCGCGCTGCTGGAGAACACGCAGTCCTATGCAAAAATCCCGCTCTTCCTCGGCGTAGATGAGGAGGGCGGCACCGTCAGCCGCGTCGGCAGCAACCCGGAAATGGGCGTACCGTCCGTCGGTGATATGCGCTCGCTCGGCAAGCAGCAGGACCCTGCTGTGGTCCATGCTGCCGGCCAGGACATCGGCGGCGGCCTGCACGCGCTGGGCTTCAATCTGGACTTTGCCCCGGTCGCAGACGTCGCGCAGGGCGCGGACAGCGTCATCGGCAGCCGTTCGTTCGGTTCTGACCCGGAGTTGTGTGCGTCGCTGGCCGGTGTCATTGTCAAGAGTCTGCGCGCCGAGGGTATCGTCTCGTGCCTTAAGCACTTCCCCGGCTATGGCAGCGCCACCGTTGACGACCACAACGGCACCTCGATCGTCGAAAAGTCCCTCAGCGAACTGGAAGCCTGCGATCTGATCCCGTTCCAGTCGATTATCGCTGCGGAGGGAAGCGTCCCGTTTGTCATGGTCTCGCATCTGTCCTACCCGAGCGTCACCGGCAGCGACACGCCTGCCGACCTGAGTTCGTCCATTGTAACGGATATCCTGCGCGACAAGCTGGAATATCAGAATGTCATTATCACCGACTCGCATTCCATGGCCTCAATCACTGACCATTATTCCGCAGGCGATGCTGCCGTCAAGGCACTCGAAGCCGGATGCGATATGATCCTCATGCCTTCTGATCTGCAGGCCGCATTCGATGCTGTCAAGGTTGCCGTCGCCGACGGAACGCTTTCGCAGGCCCGCATCGACGAGAGCGTTTTGCGCATTTTGACCGTCAAAGCGGAATATGGTATCATTTCATGAACTTTTGCATCAATCAAACTTCACCGAAAGGATGTGCGCATCATGTCCGCTGCTCCAAATAAAAAGCCCTCCCTTGCGCTGGGCCTGATTTTGATCCTGCTTCTGCTTGCCGCTGTCATTTTCGGCGGAATATGGGTCGTACAGGCGGCG
>ULRJ01074692.1_pt1 | contig 11468 bp, 9 predicted proteins | sample 1955321 | NCBI WGS metagenome assembly ULRJ01 (sample SAMEA4835679, study PRJEB28245) | human gut metagenome | biome: gut microbiome; material: fecal sample | place: Denmark | collected 2008 | reverse complement strand
CTGCCGTAACCGAGGAGCTGCTGCGCACCGGAGAGTACTCCCTGCTGGAAAGCGGCGAGTTCTCGTGGGCAAGCCTGAATTTTGAAAAAGGACGGCTTGTGGTGGAGGCCGCCCCTGCCCGTGCACGGCCTGAAATTGCCGCAGGCACCCTGCACGGGCTGCGGGCAAAGTGCAATGGAACGGTGCTGCGTACAAATCTTTCCAGCGGCACCATGCTGGTAGCCCCCGGGCAGACTGTGGAAGCCGGGCAAGGGTTGATCGGCACGGCACGCAGCGAGCGGGACGGCACCTTGATCTTTGCCCCGGCGGCAGGCACAGTGGTGGCACAGCTGGAGTGGCAGACAGACCAGAGCGTTCCGCTGGCAGAGACGATGTCGCTGCTGACCGGCACAAATAAAGCGAATTACCGGCTATTTTTCGCGGGGCACTCTGCCGCGCTTTCGCCCTCCGCACCCGATGGAGATGGGCTGTGCCGCACCCGGCATCTGCAATTAGAGGTTTTCGGTCTGCCACTGCCCTGCGCGGTGGAGGAGACCACCTATTACGGGCAGCAGCTAGAGACGATCTACCGCACCGAGGCGCAGGCGCTTACGCTGGCGCGGCTGCAAGGGCTGCGGGCACTGCACGATGCTTTCCCGGATGCCGACATCCTCGCCCGCCGGGAGGAATGCACCGTGCAGGAGGATACCCTGCATTACAATGCCATGTATACTGTGGCGGCAGATATCTGCACATAACAAAAGGCGGACGATTTGGAATGGTCTCCGCTTTGCTCTGACCATGTTCAGCGGAAAGATTATTGTTTATTTACAGGTCTGGAAAATCTGCGGATTTTCCAGACCTGTCTTTTCACGAGAGGGGTCGAGAGGGAAAACTTCAGCTATAAAAGCAACTTGCTTCGGAAACGCAGAAGCAAAAAAGGCGGCTGCACATAACTGCGCAGCCGCCTTTTGAAAAGCAGATTTTTTTATTGTACGGTATGTTCGGCTTCAGCGGCCTGTGCAGCCTGTGCATCGTACTCGGCAAGCAGGGCGTTCAGGTCGTACTGATACTTGCTGTGGCAGAAGTGGCACACCACCTCACAGTTGGGGTCCTCGTCCCGCATCCGCTCAAGTTCGGCACGACCAAGACTGAGCAGCATCTCCTTGGTGCGCTCGGCGCTGCAATCGCACTGGTACTGCACCGTGCGCTCGTCCAGCACGTTGGGGTTGAAACCCGCCAGCGCCATCTGCATCATGTCCTCGGGTGTCTTGCCCGCATGGAGCAGTTCGGTGACAGAGGGCATAGCGTTGATGTTCTTTTCCAACCGGTCGATTTCAGCATCGGTAGCGCCGGGCAGCAGCTGCACCATAAAGCCACCGGCGCAGAGGATGGACAAGTCTTTGTCCACCAGCACGCCCAGCGCCATCACGGTAGGCACCTGCTCGCTGTACGCATAGTAGCTGGTCAGGTCCTCAGCGATCTCGCCGGACACCAGCGGCACCTGCCCGACCGTAGGCTCCTTTTGCAGGCGGTTATCCCGGATAACGGTCAGCACGCCGTCCTTGCCCACAGCAGTGCCCACGTCCAAGTGGCCGTTGGCTTTCGCGGGCAGCTCCACCAGCGGGTTATCAATGCAGCCCTTCACGTTGCCGGTGCCGTCGGTGCAGGCAATGAGCACGCCCGCAGGGCCGCCGCCCGCCACACGCAGTGTGATGCGGTCGCGGTCGTCCTTGAGCATGGAGCCCATCAGGGTCGCGCCGGTGAGCAGACGGCCAAGTGCCGCACTGCAGGTGGCGCTGGTAGTGTGAAGCTTTTCTGCTTTACGGACAATATCGGTGGAATCCACACCGCAGAACACGACACCGCCGTTTTCGGACAGGCCGCGGATCAGGTTTGCCATAGGTTATTCCTCCAGTTGTGTATACTGTTTTGTTGCGCAGAAGAAGTAGCGCTGGCTTTCCTCGGTCAGCGGGCCGAAAGTCTCGCCATCGCAGACGCTTTCCAGTGCAAAACCGTGCTTTTCCAGCGCCGCACGGATGGTAGCCAGATCATAGGTATACTCGCAGAATTCCTCGTGGAAATGCTCGCCGGTCTCGTGATAATCAATGTCCACCGTGATCTCCACCTTGCGGTCGGCGGCGTTATAGTGGTTGCGCCACACGCAGGCAGCATCCTCTTCCTCAAAGGTGAATTCGTTATCGCCCAGAACCTTCCGGTGCTTATAGGGGGTGTTCATATCAAACAGGAACACCCCGCCCTTTTCCATGAAAAAGCCCGCGTTGGCAATGGCGGTATCCAGATCCGGGATGTGGTTGAAGGTATCAAAGGTGGATACCGCCGCCCGGATGGTGCCGTAGAGATCCAGCTTGAGCAGGTCCTGCCGGAGCAGCAGCAAGCGACCGGAAAGTCCCAGCTGCTCGGCCTTATCCCGCACCACGCAGAGCATCTCCTCCGACTGGTCGATGCCGATCATATCGTAGCCCGCCTGCGTCAGCATCAGGGTCAGTTCCCCGGTGCCGCAGCCAAGGTCGGCCACAATGCCGTCGTGGATGCCGTGGGCTTCCAGCTTTGTATGGATCTGGCTATACAGGGCATCGTAGTCCGCTTCGCCGTTGAATTCATCGTAAAAATAGGCAAATTCGTTGTAAGCCATGGCGTTACTCCGCTTCCTCGTTTTCCGCAGCCACTGCGGCGTTGAGTACTGCTTGCAGCTCCGGGATGCCGTAGCCGTTTTCGCCGCTGGTCAGCACCACTTTCTGGCAGCCGTAGGGGCGGCAGATGTTTTCAAAGTCCTCCTGCGTTTTGGCAAGCTGGCTCTTTTTAAGTTTATCCGCCTTGGTCAGTGCCACCACATAGGGGATGCGGTGGTAGTGCAGGTAGCGCAGCATCTGTAAGTCGTCTGCGCTGGGGGCATGGCGGCAGTCCAGCAGCTGCACCAGCAGGGTGTGGTGGCGGGGCGCCTCGAAGTAGCTGTTGATGAGGTCATCCCAGCGCTCGCGGTCGGCATTGCTCACCTTGGCATAGCCGTAGCCCGGCAGGTCCACAAAGTAGCAGTCGTCCACCGAATAGAAGTTGATGGTAGCCGTTTTGCCCGGCGTACTGGACACGCGCGCCAGATTTTTGCGGCTGCACAGCTTGTTGATCAGGCTGGATTTGCCCACGTTGGAGCGCCCCGAAAAGCTCAGTTCCGGGCGGTCACTTTCGGGCAGCTGGCTGGAAATGCCATAGCTGGCAATAAAATCGGCTTTATTGAAGATCATGGCGTGTTCCTTTCTGTTTTTCAGCAGACAGCGCCCGGCTGGTTCTTCTCAGGCGCGGCGGGGATGCGGCTTTCCCCTGTTTTGGACTTTTTGGTGCGGGGACGGCCTGCGGTGCTCTTTGCTGCCTTCGGCTTGAGCAGGGCGGCAGCCAGCACCTGCGAAAGGTTCTGCATGGGCAGGAAAGTCAGATTCTTCTTGACCTCCTCGTCCACGTCATACAGATCAGGCTCGTTATCCTTGGGGATGAGCACGGTCTTCATACCCTCACGGTAGGCAGCCATGCTCTTTTCCCGCAGACCGCCGATGGGCAGCACATTGCCGTGCAGGGTGATCTCGCCGGTCATGGCCACATCGCCGCGCACCGGAACGCCGGACAGGCAGGATACCAGTGCCGTGGTCAGGGTGACGCCCGCAGAAGGGCCATCCTTGGGCACAGCGCCCTCGGGGGCGTGGATGTGCAGGTCGCACTTCTTCAGCCGCTCGGGGTCGATGCCGTATTCCTCGGCGTGGACGCGCACCCAAGTGACTGCCAGCTGTGCGCTCTCCTTCATCACATCGCCCAGAGAGCCGGTAACGGTGATCTTGCCGGTACCGTTGTCCATGACCTGCACCTCAATGGGCAGGGTCTCGCCGCCTACGCTGGTCCATGCCAGACCGTTGGCGATGCCAACGGCGTTAGTGCGGTTGAGGAAGTCCGGCTTGACGATGCGGGGGCCCAGCAGTTCCTCCAGCATGGTGGCGGTCACCGCCACGCTTTCCACCTCGCCGGCGGCGATCTTGCGGGCGCACTTGCGCAGCACGCTGGTGATGGTACGCTCCAGATTACGCACACCGGCCTCGCGGGTGTAGCCGTCGATGATGCCGTAGAGTGCGCTCTGGTTCATGGTGACCTTGCCGGTTAGGCCGCAGGCCTTAAGCTGCTTGGGCAGCAAGTGCTTGCGGGCAATGTTATACTTTTCCACGCGGGTGTAGCTGGGCAGCTCGATGACGTCCATGCGGTCCCGCAGCGGGCCGGGGATGCTGCCCAGATCATTGGCGGTGGTAATAAAGAGCACATGGCTCAAATCAAACGGGATATCAATGAAATGATCGTTGAAGGTGCTGTTCTGCTCCGGGTCCAGCGCCTCCAGCAGAGCTGCCGCCGGGTCGCCCCGGAAGTCCCCTGCCAGCTTGTCGATCTCGTCCAGAAGCATCAGGGGGTTGGAGGACTTGGCGGTGATCATGGCGCTGATGATCTTGCCGGGCATGGCACCGATGTAGGTGCGGCGGTGACCGCGGATCTCAGCTTCATCCCGCACGCCGCCCAGACTGATGCGCACATACTTGCGGCCAAGGCTTTCGGCGATGGAGCGCGCAATACTGGTCTTGCCAACGCCCGGAGGGCCGACCAGACAGATGATCTGTGCCTTCACGTCCGGTGCAAGCTTGCGCACAGCCAGCGTTTCCAGAATGCGGTCCTTGACCTTTTTCAGGCCGTAGTGGTCCCGATCCAAAATCTGCTGGGCGCGGTGGATATCCAGATCATCCACGGTCATGGTGTTCCACGGCAGATCCAGACAGGTATCCAGATAGGTACGGATGACCGTAGCTTCCTGATTACTGCTCTGCATCCGGGACAGGCGGTCTACCTCCTTGAGCAGTTTTTTCTCGCTGTCCTCGGCAAGGTGCAGCTCCCGGATCTTGCGGCGGTAATCATCAGCTTCGGCGTGGGTATCGTCCCCTTCGCCCAGTTCGTCGTTGATGATGTGCAGCTGCTCGTGCAGGTAGTAATCGCGCTGGTTCTTGTCCATGGACTCGTTGACCTTTTCCGCGATCTCCTTTTCGATCTTCATCACCTGGCATTCGCGGCGCAGCATCTCCACAAGGCGCTGCAGACGGCCGTTGAGGGTGTTCTCGTTCATCACAGCCTGCTTGTCCTCATAGCGGAACAAGAGGTTTGCCGGCATATACTCGGTGAGGAACATGGGGTCATCGCTGGAAACGATGGTGAACACCACGTCCTTGGCAAGGCGCGGGTTCATGCCCAGATACTCGTCAAAGCCGGTCTTGAGGGCGCGGAGCAGCGCTTCGGTCTCTACAGCTTCTTCGGGCTTCGCGGCACGCACCGGAGCAGAGCGCACAGCAGAAAGCAGAAAATCGCCGGTGGTATCCAACTCGGTCAGCTTGGCGCGGTACTTGCCCTCTACCAGCACCTTGACCAGTTCGTCCGACACGCGTAGCACCTGCTTGACCTCAGCTACTACGCCGTAGGTATACAGATCCTGCTGGGTGGGCTCGCTGGTCTCCATCTCCTTCTGGGCAACCAGAAATACGTTGGAGTTGTTGGCCATGGCCCACTCCACAGCGGCAATGCTCTTTTCCCGCCCGACTTCAAAATGAACAAGGTTGTTGGGGAACACCACCAGCCCGCGCAGTGCGATGGTGGGCAGATGGAGTTCCTTCCGCTCGACCTTGATGGTAACTTTTTCAGACATATACAAACACCTCCCGACTGCCGCTCAAGTTCCCATGCTGCGGCAGCGCTATCCTTTGGGGTCTTTTTGATAAAAATACAGTTGTTTCCTTATTATACAGATTTCCGGCCAAAATGCAACTGCCCTGCCGGAATGGTCGGTCATTCGGGGCGGTTTTCGTGGGTGTTGAAGCCCATTTTGCCCAGCGCGGGCAGCAGCGCCCGCAGGGTGACCGAGGTGAGCGCACCCATGACAAGCCCCAGCACCAGCATGACCGGCGCGTAGTACAGCGACAAGGACGAGGAGATGATGACTCCTGCGCCCAGCAGCTGCCCCACGTTATGCGCCAGTGCGCCGCAGACCGACAGGATGAACCATGTGGGGCGCACCGGCAAAAGATAATACAGCACCCACATCACCGCAAGGGACAAAAGCCCGCCGCACAGTGAGAGAAAGCCCGCCGTGAAGCCGGACACCAGAAAGACGAACAGCGCCTTGAGCACATCCAGCACCAGTGCCTGTCGGGGACCCATGAAGAACAAAGCGTACATGACCACGATGTTGGCAAGCCCCAGCTTCATGCCCGGCAAAAGCCCCGGGATGACCAGCGTTCCCTCGATGAAGGAAAGCGCCATGGCCAGCGCAAACAGCAGACCGGACAGGGCGATGTGCCGTGTTTTTTGATAGTTGCGGTGATTTTTAGGCATAGAGGATACGCTCCTTTATTCTTCGGGCTGCTGCGTCTGCTCGTAGGCTTCCTGCTCTTCCATAGCGGCTTCCCATGCGGCAAAAAGCTCCTCCTGATGGAAACGCAGATCGCTCAGCTCATCGCTTTTCTGGCGCAGCAGGTCGGGGTCGTTGTACACCTCCGGGGAGTTGATCTCGTTGTCCAGCTCCACCTCGCGTGCACCGCAGGCCTCCATCTCGTCCTCGCAGGCCTTGATCTTGGCGCGCAGCTCGGCACGGCGGCGGCGCTGTTCCTTGCCGTAGCCGGTCTTGGCGGGCTCGGCCGCCTTCTGGGCGGCCTGCACCGGGGCAGCACGTCCCATCAGGGCATCGTAGCTGGGGTAGAGCACAGCCTTGCCGTCCTCAAGATAGAGGATGGGACAGGCCAGACTGTTCATCAGGTGACGGTCGTGAGTGACCAGCAGCAGGGTACCGGTGTAGGCCATCAGTGCCTCAGTCAGGTTCTCGCGGGTGTAGATGTCCAAGTGGTTGGTGGGCTCGTCCAGAAACAGCAGGTTCGGCCGTTCCAGCACGATCTCTGCAAAGCGCAGACGCGCCAGCTCGCCGCCGGACAATGCTTCGCAGGGTTTGAACACCGTATCGCCCCGGAAGCCCAGCTTTGCAAGGTGGCTGCGCACTTCCAGCTCGGTCATGCGGGGGTACTTGTTCCAGATGACGTCAATGACCCTGCCCTGCCCCAGACGGTTCTGCTGCTGGGCAAAGATGCTGGGACGTGCTCCGGTGCCCAGCCGCACCATGCCGCCGGAGGGGCGGCGCTTGCCATCCAGCACCTGCATCAGGGTGGATTTGCCCGCACCGTTGGGGCCGGCAATGATAAGCCGCTGCCCGCGGCAGACCGTATAGGTAAAGGGTTCCAGCAGGGTACGCTCCCCGATCTTGATGCTGAGATTTTTCAGCATCACCAGCTCATTCCACGGTTCTACGTCATATTCAAAGCGGAACTTCAGCTGGTTGGTCTCGTCCTTGGGTGCCTCGGTGATCTCCAGCTTTTCCAGCTGCTTGCGGCGGCTCTGTGCCATTTTGGTGGTGGAGGCGCGCACAAGGTTGCGGTCCACATAGTCCTGCAGCTTTTCAGCCAGTGCCACGTCGGCATCGTGCTGCTTCTGGCGCAGGGCATCGGCGGCTTCCTTCTGGGGCAGATAGGCCGAGAAGTTGCCCTTGTAGGTGGTCATGGTCTGGAAGGACACCTCCCAGATCTTTGTACAGACATTATCGAGGAAATAGCGGTCGTGGCTGACCACCAGCACCGCACCGGAGTAGCCCTTGAGGTAATTTTCCAGCCATTCCATGGTGGCAAAGTCCAAGTGGTTGGTGGGCTCGTCCAGAATGAGGACATCGGGCTTTTCCAGCAGCAGCTTTGCCAAGCGCAGCCGCGTCAGCTCACCGCCGGAGAGCACTGCAATGTTCTTTTGCCATGTATCCTGTGCAAAACCCATGCCGGACAGCACCTTTTTGATGTTCACGTCCATGTTGTAGCCGTCGGCGGCGTCCACAATATTTTGCAGGGCATCGTGCTGTGCCAGCAGGTCGGCGTTATCGGGCTGGGCAGCCATGCGGCGTTCCAAAATCTGCATCTGCGCCATGGCATCCAGCACCGGGGCAAAAGTGGCGCGCATCTCGCCGTAGATATCCAGCGTGGCGTCCAGCTTTGCGTTCTGCTCCAGATAGCCCAGTGTTACCCCGTGGGTCACGCTGAACTCGCCCTCGTAGTCCTGATATTCGCCGGTAAGGATCTTGAGCAGAGTGGTCTTGCCTGCACCGTTCTGTCCCACAATGCCGATGCGATCTTCCCGCTCGACACTGGCGGTCACATCGTGCAGCACCACCTTTTCGCCAAAGGTCTTACCCAGTTTTTCCAAATGTATCAGCATAATTTGTTCCGTTATCCGTTCTTTTCAGTTACACCATTGGTTTCAGCACTGGTGGCGGCGGTTCTTCAGGCCAACGTTGGCCAGTTCCTCCTGCTCCATCACCAGCGGATACAGTTCCTCCAGACTAGCGATCTCGTAGGTGGGGATCACCTTGCCGGGGTTCTCGGCGCGGTTGGGGTTATACCAGCAGGTATCCAGCCCGGCGTTGCTGCCGCCCTGAATATCGCTGGCCAGGCTGTCGCCCACCATCAGAACGTGTTCCCGATTCTCCACGCCCAGTGCGCGCAGAGCCGCATCAAAGATGCGGGCATTGGGCTTTTCGCAGCCCATTTTCTCAGAGATGAACACATCCTCCATAAAGTTCATCACGCCGCTTTCCGCCAGACGGCGGGTCTGCACCATCTGGGCACCGTTGCTGACGATAGCCAGCGTTGCCACCTCGGAAAGCTCCCGCAGCACGTCCAGCACCTCCGGGCTCATCAGATCCGGGTGGGTGGACAGCTGCTCAAGATAAAAGCGGTTCATCTCCACGCCGTCACCGGCGGCATCGATGGTCTTTAAGAAGCGGCTGAACCGCTCGCTGAACAGCTTCTCGCGGCGGATCTGGCCTTTTTCCAGCTGCCGCCACAGTTCCTCGTTGATGGTGCGGTAGGTCTGCACGGTCTCGGCGTCCGGCTCGATGCCGTAGTTCACCAGCGTTTCGGCCAGCGCCTTGTTTTCCGCTGCGTCAAAGTTGAGCAGCGTATTGTCTGCATCGAACAGGATGCAATAATATTTTGCCATAGTATCTCACTTTCTTTTCAGCATTTCCCACTTTGGTGTATCAACAGGGAGAAGCCAGCCCCACCCCCGGCAGAGCTGGCTTCCCATTATTCAGAAACGATCTCATACGCAGACAGGTCTGTTTGTGCCGGGGTGTTGTCCGGACACATTGTTTTACCCTCGCAGGGCGTCAGACCACATTTCTGCATTTCTTCCTCCAGTGCGCTGTTATCCACGTTTTCCCAGTCGGTATCATAGTAATCCACGCTGCCGTTGGTCACGTCATTCTCCCCGGGCAGGGAGGGTGTGCGCATCGCTTCCCAGTACATAAGGGCTCCACCTTCCTCTCTCGCCAGCCTATGCGGCGCAAGGAGGAAATGTGCCCTTAGTTGGCAGCTTCCTTGCTGGCGCTTGCCTCGGTTTTGGAGGAAGCGGACTTTTCCTCTTTAGAAGAGGCCGGTTTTTCCTCCTTAGAGGAAGCAGTCGTTTCTTCCTTAGAAGATGCCGTGTGCTCCTGCATAGAGGAGGAAGATGTTTTCCCCTTGGAGGAGGTACTGCTCTGCGAAGAAGAGGCGGTCTTTTCTTCCTTAGAAGATGCCGCAGAAGAGGCAGGCTTCTCCACCTTGGAGGAGCTGCCGGCGCTTTCAGAAGTACCGTTCGAGGAGGAAGAAGCGGGCTTCTCCTCCTTGGAGGAAGCCGGTTTCTCTTCCTTGGAAGAGGCCGGTTTTTCTTCCTTAGAGGAGGACGTTTCTTCCTTGGAGGATGCAGGCTTATCCTCCTTAGAGGAAGCGCTGGAGCTGCTGGAACTGCTGGAGCTGCTGGTGCTGCCGGACGTTCCACCGCTGACCGTAAGTTCCAGCTTGTTGCTGGTGACGGTGCAGTCATTATAGCTGGCGGTGGCATACACCCGGAAGGTGCCGCCCACCATAGAGGGGTCTACCTCGCCCTTTACAGTGGTCTTACCGGCAGCCTGTGTTCCCTCGCTGCCGTTGACATACCAGCGGATGCTGGAAGCATCCAGATACTTGCCCTTGAGGGTCGCTTTAAAGGTATAGGAATCCCCCAGCCCAGCTTTACCGCTGCTGCTGACCTGGATAGAGGCCGCTGCAAACACAGCGGTCACATCCACGTTCTGGTCAAAATTGGTATCGGTGCGGGTGCGCTTGGTCACGCCATCGCTCCACTTGACGAACACATAGCCGTCCTCCGGCACAGCGGTCACCGTAACGCTCTGGGCGGCGCTGGTCACCTTGACGGTAAGAGACTTGCCGCTCTCGTCGCCGCAGGTCAGGGAGCCGCCGCCGGTTTTGTCCACGCGATAGTCCGCCTGATACTCCGTTTTTTCCTCAACAACAGAGGAGGAGACCGTCTCCGAGCTGCTGGGTGCTTCCACCGCAGAGCTGGGCTTTGCAGTATACTCGGCACGGGTGGGGATATTATTGGTATCCGGGCGTCGATCCTCGGTCTCGTAGGCGTGGGTGCGCAGATACTTCAGCAGCACCTTCAGGCCTGCGGGCTTGAGGTGGATATCCCCGCTCTGGTAGTAATCGACATTGCCGTAGCCGTTGGCGTCCTTCAGTGCCTCAGCAGAGTTGAGGAACTTGACGCCCAGCTGCTCGCACATGGTCAGCAGCGCCATGTTGAAATCATCAATGCGGGTCTGGTCCATGTTGGGGTAGTTGGAGTGGTTGGACGGGACCGGCGGCACCGTGTTGACGATGATATCGGTATAGGGATAGCTGGCCTGAATGGCCTGCACCAGCGCGGTGTAGTGGCTGATAAAGTCCTCGGTGCTCATGCCGTTGTCGTTGGTGCCCAGCATAATGACCACCCGGCGGGGCTTCATTTTGGCCACCGCCTGCGCAATGGTGTAGCGGTTATCGTCCCGCTTAAAGGTAACGATGCCCTCGTTCAGGGCGGCACTGGTGCCAATGCCTTCCTTGGCGCAGAACTGCTGCAACGAGATCAGACCGTTGGCGTACAAACGCACCGTGTTGGAATCGCCGATAAAAAGGGTCTGCTCCTGATAGGCGTCACCAGCATCAGCAGTCCCGGTGAGCAGTGCGCTGGAAGTCTCGTTGATCTGGTAGTGGTCGGAGATATCCTCCTCCCCTTCCGGAGCGGGCGCGGGGGTAATAATGGAAGAATCCCCCGGCTGCTCCGTCGGGTTCTTGCCCCGCTTGAGCATAGTAAGGGTGATGCCGATGGTCAGCAGCGCCGCCAGTGCACACACGATGCACACCAGCACCGCCTGCTTCTGCATCGGGGTCAGCGCCTTGTTCTCCTGTTGATTATTGCTTCTCATATTCTATCCATTCTCCTTCCGAAGGAATGAAACTTCCTGTCATACCCGGGCTGCCAGCAGCCGGTCGGTAAGGTCGGCGCAGCTTTCG
>ULRJ01027058.1_pt1 | contig 11495 bp, 10 predicted proteins | sample 1955321 | NCBI WGS metagenome assembly ULRJ01 (sample SAMEA4835679, study PRJEB28245) | human gut metagenome | biome: gut microbiome; material: fecal sample | place: Denmark | collected 2008 | reverse complement strand
TATCCATAAAAAACTCCATTCTGCTGTGTAAGCTGTTTTTTCAAAGTATAAGGCTTTTGCCGTAAAAACTCAAGAAAATCGTCATTTCCGCCGATACTTTTTATATAAAAGTGAGAATCAGAAACAGCAGTTTACAAAAAAGAGGAGAAAGCCATGCAGACAGTACAGTTTAAAGTTTTAAACACCGATACACAGGAAACCAACGTGCAGATGCAGACAGAAAATAAGGCACAAAATACACAGAATACAGAGGTGTCAGGTGTAGAAAGTACCGGAGAAAGCGCAGGAACAAAGAAAAAGACGACCGTTTCCACAGGACAGACCGGAGTTACGGATGCGGAAAGTGCCAAGTGGGTTGCCGGTTTGCAGTTAAAAAAATGTGCTTATGAACAGGTCAGTGCGATAACAGAAAAAATTAAGGATATGCTAGATCCGACTTCGGGCATGACAGATGCACAAAAAAGCTCTTATGACAGAAAAGTAATGAATAAAGTGTATTCCGGCAAGAAGCTGTCGGCTGAGGAAATGCGTTATATCAAAATTCATTATCCGGCATTGTATCCGTATGTGGAGCGGGTGCAGATTCAGCGGCAGGCACTGGAGGAGCGAATCAAGCACTGTCATTCAAAAGAGGAAGTGCAGGACGTTTACAGTGAAGCGATGTTTCATATCAGTGATGATGACCCGGCAAAGCAGATGCTGTATGCCGCATATGATGATGTTTTAAAGGAGTTTAAGAAAACATCGGATTATCAGGAACTTCCCGAAACAAAGGAAGATGCCGAAAAGAAAAAACAGACTAAAAAAGTTTCGTCTGCCGAACCGGCAGACGAAACAGATGATATACAGGAAGATTGGAAAAATGCTTTCCTGTCGGAAAGTACCGGTGTATCCGTAGGTACTACACATACAGATAATCATTTAAGACCGGCCACAAACCCTGCTGTTTAATATCGTCATACATTTGTTTTAAGCTGCGGGTGTCGGCAATTTCAAATTGCTCGTCACCGCAGTCTTTTTCTTCACTGCCTTCATATTTGGCTTCATGGTCGCCGATACCGGTGCTGACACCGGCAGATACCTTGGTGCAGGCAATCTTAATAATACCGTTTCTGAAAGAAGCTGATTCCCTTGATGATACGGTAATTCCGGCATATGGCAGAAAAATGCGGTATGCACATAAAACCTGACAGAGCTGTTTTTCATGTACATCCAGCGGATTAATTTTTTCATTATTAATAATCGGTCGTAACCGCGGACACGACAAAGACATTTCCGCATGCGGATATTTGCGCTGGAGATAATATACGTGCAGTGCCGTGGCAAGCGCATCCTTACGGAAGTCAGACAGACCTAACAGAGCGAAAAATCCGACACCGCGCATACCGCCCATTAAAGCGCGCTCCTGTGCTTCAAAGCGGTATGGGAAGACACGTTTGTGTCCCATGAGATGAAGCGTTTCATATTTGTCGGCATTATAAGTTTCCTGAAAAACAGTCACATAGTCTGCGCCACATTCATGCAGATAAGCGTAATCCTTTGTATTGCACGGATAAATTTCAAGTCCCACATTTCTGAAATATTTTTTGGCAAGACGGCAGGCATCGCCGATATAGGTAATGCTGCTCTTTGATTTGCTCTCGCCCGTCAGCATCAGAATTTCTTCAATGCCGGAATCGGCGATAACCTTCATTTCATGCTCAATTTCTTCCATGGAAAGCTGTTTTCTGTGAATATCGTTATAGCAGTTAAAACCGCAGTAAACACAGTAATTTTCACAGTAATTTGCAATATACAGCGGTGTGAAAATGTAGGTAGAATTACCGAAGTGGTTACGCGTTTCACGCTCGGCACGCTGTGCCATTTTTTCCAGAAACGGTTCTGCGGCAGGGGAGAGCAGTGCCTTAAAGTCCTCAATACTGCAGCGGTCGTGGGAAAGTGCAGCTAAGACATCGCGCGCAGTGTATTTGTCCGGCTCATAAGCGTTCATGGCAGCAAGCACCTTATCACGGATATCGGAGGAAATCTGCTCCATGTCCGGCAGATATGCCATGTGGTCTGTACGGGAAGCCGGATTATTTTCCAGTTCTGTTTTTCGTTTTAAAGCGGCAGGACTTAATTTGCCGTTCTGAATAATAAAATCATTTTCCTTTTGATTGGTGTCCATAAAATAAGACCTCTTTTCTAAAATTAGTTATGTAAAAATCCGGTCAGCGGGTCGGAAGCTTCGCCGCCTTTATTTAATACACGTCCAAGACCGGAAAGGTAGGCACGCCGTCCGGCTTCAATTGCAAGACCGAAAGCTTTTGCCATTTCAGGAATATTTCCGGCAGTTGCAATCGCGGTATTTGCCATGATAGCGGCGGCACCCATTTCCATAGCTTCACATGCCTGTGAAGGCTTTCCGATACCGGCATCCACGATAACCGGGAGGTCAATTTCATCAATTAAAATCTGAATAAATTCTTTGGTTGCAAGTCCCTTATTAGAGCCAATCGGAGAGGCAAGCGGCATGATGGAAGCGGCGCCTGCATTGACTAAATCTCTGGCGGCATTTAAGTCAGGGTACATATACGGCATAACGATAAAGCCTTCCTTTGCAAGAATTTCAGTTGCCTTAATCGTTTCATAGTTGTCAGGAAGCAGGTATTTAGAGTCGTGCATAATTTCGATTTTGACAAAATCACCGCAGCCCATTTCCCGTGCAAGGCGCGCAATGCGGACAGCCTCGTCGGCGTTTCTGGCACCGGACGTATTCGGAAGCAGTGTGACACCCTCCGGGATATAGTCCAGAATATTTTCGCTGTCTTTGGTATTGGCACGTCTGACAGCCAGCGTGATAATCTGCGCACCGGCATCGGATACGGCTGCGCGGATTAAATCCAGATTGTATTTACCGGAACCTAAGATAAAGCGGGAAGAAAAGGTATGTCCTCCCAATGTAAATGTATCATTTTCAATCATAATTTTTCTCCGTTTCCGAGCAGTCTGACTGCTCTGTTTTAATTTAGAATTTAGCCGTGTTGTGAAAATGTTTATCAGCCGCCGCCCATAAACTGCACGATTTCGATAACATCGCCGTCCTGAATCCGTGTATCGGCATAATCTTTTTTGCTGACAATCACTTCATTGCGTTCAACGGCAATGTGGGACAGCACATATCCTTCGGACAGCAGATAATCTGCAATGCTCATGCCGTCTGCCTGCATGGCTTCGTTTCCGTTAATCTGAATCATGGAAAACCCTCCTGTCTGTAGATTTGATAACCCGCTGATGTGTCCGGCATATCCGGGTAAAAGTCTTGTTATAAAATAAAAAAAGACCGCACGAAAGGAAAGCTACACCCGCGGTGGTGTACCCCTTCGTGCGGTCTTACTGACGAACACTCTGTCTGTTATCATAGCACAAAAAATGAATTTGTCAAATTTTTTGGGGAAATTTTTAATAGGTTTCGGGAATGTTCATAGACCTGTAAATGAAAATATGTTAAAATATTAATTAACAAATAGAAAAACGGTAATAAAGTAAAATATAATGGAAAGGGGTGACATTGTAAAATGGGCGTATATTTTAATCCGGGGAATGAAAGCTTTGCAAAAGATAAAAATTATAAAATATACGTGGATAAAACCGGGCTGTTAAATGCTCTGAATGAGCTGATTGGAACGCCAAGGAACTGTCTTGCTGTCAGCCATGCCAGACGGTTCGGAAAATCCCACGCGGCGGGCATGATCGATGCGTATTACAGCCTTGGAAGCGATTCGGAAAAGCTTTTTGAAGATACCAAGATCGCTCAGAATCCGGATTATAAGAAATATATGAACCGGTACAATGTGATACATCTGGATATTTCAACTTTTTGGGATTCTTACAAGGAAAATATTACCGAAAAAATCGTGGAATACATTTATAAGGATTTCAAACATGTTTTTGGAGATGAATTAAATTACGAAGACAGTTTAAGCTATAATTTAATGATGATATATCAAAAGACGAAGACCCCGTTTGTCATCATCATTGACGAGTGGGACTGCGTTATCCGAAACAGCGAGAATAAAGAACTGGTCCACCAATATCTGCAGTTTCTTCATTCCTTGTTTAAGTCGGAAGAATCCAAAGCATTTTTGGCACTGGCATACATTACGGGAATCCTTCCGATTAAGAAAATCAAAGACGAATCGGCGCTGAATAATTTCAGCGAATATACGATGTTAAAATCAAAGCCGATTACGCAGTATTATGGATTTACGGAAGATGAAGTGAAAGTGCTTTGTGAAAGGTTTAACATGGATTTTGAAAGCATGAAGGCATGGTATAACGGCTATCTGATTGACGGAATGCATATGTACAATCCGAATTCGGTGTCCATGGCACTGGCACAGCAGGACTTTGATTCATACTGGAAAAACACGTCTTCATTTGCCTCTATTAATACATTTATTACAATGAATTATGCAGGCTTAAAAGACGATGTGATGACGATGCTTTCCGGGGGAAAGGTTTATGTCAATACCGAAACCTTCCAAAATGACCTTTTTACGGTTTCATCAAAGGACGAAGCACTGACGGCATTGATTCATTTAGGATATCTGGGCTATGACAGGGAAGAAGAAAGTGCTTATATACCGAATTATGAAGTAAAGAAAGCTTATCAGGCGGCATTGAGTACCGGAAGCTGGAAAGAGGTGGCAGAATCCATTGCAAAGTGTGACCGGTTACTGCTGGCAACGATAAAAGGGGACAGTGAGAAGGTGGCAGAACTCGTAGAACTTGCCCATGACACTTACACGTCAGTCCTTAAATATAACGATGAAAATTCATTAAGCTGTGTGCTTACCATGGCATATTTTACGGCACCGGCGTATTACAACATTGTGCGGGAAATGCCGGCAGAGAAAGGCTTTGCGGATTTCGTATTTATTCCGAGAGCCAATGCCGGACACAGACCGGCAATGGTCGTGGAGTTAAAGCACAACAAATCTGCCGATTCTGCAATTGCGCAGATTAAAGAAAACAGATATCACGGGGTATTGACAGGGTATAGTGATAAAATTTTACTGGTCGGTATTAATTACGATGCCGAAGGAAAGGAAAAGAAGCATCACACCTGCGTGATTGAAAAATGGAACACCAACTAAATAAAAAGTTTGTAAAAATAAAAAACATAGAAGCCGCAGAAGTGATAGTACACAAGAAAACTGTCACTTCTGCGTTTTTTTAAAATGAACTTGACATATACCCCACAGGGGTATAATATGTGATTAAAAATAAAGTTCAAATATATTGTAGTAGAAATGGAGAAAATATGCAGGAAGAAGAAATGTGCTGTTGTCATAAGCATAAGGAACGCTCTGAAAAAGAGTACCGGGATTTAATTAATCGTTTAAACAGAATAGAGGGTCAGGTTCGTGGAATTAAAGGCATGGTTGAAAAGGATGCGTATTGTCCGGACATTCTGATTCAGGTGGCGGCGGCCAATGCGGCGCTGAACAGCTTTAATAAAGTGCTGCTTGCCAATCACATCAAGACTTGTGTCACAGATGATATCCGTGCAGGAAAAGAAGAAACGGTAGACGAGCTTGTAAAAGTTTTGCAGAAATTAATGAAGTAACAAAAGATATAAATAACATGAATAAAGCGAATAAAATGGTGCCGGGGCGCAAGGTTTTTACTTCTACCCACCGGATATCATAAAGACTGGAGGGAATAATAAAATGGAACAGTATACAGTAACAGGCATGAGCTGTGCGGCATGCAGTACGCGTGTGGAAAAAGCCGTATCCAAAGTGCCGGGCGTAACATCGTGTTCCGTAAGTCTTCTGACCAATTCAATGGGCGTAGAAGGCACGGCATCGGAACAGGATATTGTAAAAGCCGTCACAGATGCCGGATACGGTGCTTCCAAAAAGGGAAGCAAAGCGGCAGAAAACACCAAAAACGGCAGTTCGGCGGCTGGCAGTTCATTTGGTGATGAGGAGCTGTTAAAAGACAGGGAAACCCCTGTTTTAAAGAAAAGACTGCTGTCATCGCTGGTATTTTTAATTGTCCTGATGTATTTTTCCATGGGGCATATGATGTGGGGCTGGCCGCTTCCAGCGGTGCTTGCCGATAACCATATCGCCATGGGACTGATTCAGATGCTTTTAACGATTGCGGTGATGGTGATTAACCAGAAGTTTTTCATCAGCGGCTTCAAGAGTCTGTTTCACAAAGCACCGAATATGGATACGCTTGTGGCATTAGGCTCGGCTGCGGCATTTGTATACAGCACATATGCGCTGTTTGCCATGACCGATGCACAGGTGCATGGCAATATGGACGGTGTTATGCACTACATGCACGAATTTTATTTTGAATCGGCAGCAATGATTCTGACACTGATTACGGTCGGTAAAATGCTTGAAGCCCATTCTAAAGGGAAAACAACCGATGCTTTAAAGGGTTTGATGAAGTTAGCACCGAAAACGGCAGTGCTGTTAAAAGACGGTGTGGAAACGGAAGTTTCCATTGAGCAGGTACAGAAAGGCGACATCTTTATTGTACGTCCGGGAGAAAATATTCCGGTAGACGGAAAAGTATTGGAAGGCAGCAGTGCAGTCAATGAATCGGCACTGACAGGAGAGAGTATTCCTGTGGATAAAGCGGCAGGCGATCTGGTATCCGCGGCAACAATCAACCAGTCCGGTTATTTAAAATGTGAAGCGACAAGAGTCGGGGAAGATACGGTACTGTCACAGATTATCCAGATGGTCAGCGATGCGGCGGCAACAAAAGCACCGATTGCAAAGGTCGCCGATAAAGTATCCGGTATCTTTGTACCGGCAGTTATTACGATTGCGGCAGTAACCATCATTGTGTGGCTGCTTGCGGGACAGAGTGTGGGATTTGCTCTGGCAAGAGGAATTTCCGTGCTGGTTATCAGTTGTCCGTGTGCATTAGGACTGGCAACGCCGGTTGCGATTATGGTAGGCAACGGCATGGGCGCAAAAAACGGTATCTTATTTAAGACGGCGGTATCCTTGGAAGAAGCGGGAAAGATTGAGATTGTGGCACTGGATAAGACCGGAACCATTACAACCGGTGAACCAAAGGTCACAGACGTTATCTGCAATAAAGGTGTCACGGAAAAAGAACTGATTTCATTTGCGTATGCACTGGAAAAAAAGAGCGAACATCCGCTGGCAAAGGCAGTACTGGCATATGCCGAAGCAGCGCAGACAGATATTTTTGAAGTGAATAACTTTACGGCACTTCCGGGAAACGGACTGACGGCAGAATATGAAAATGCGGTATTGTCAGGCGGTAATTACAAATTTATCAGTACCCGCACCGCGGTTTCACAGGAAATGCAGGAGCAGTCACAAAAGCTTGCAAATGCGGGAAAGACACCACTGTTTTTTACAAAGGACGACAAACTGCTTGGAATCATTGCGGTTGCGGACGTTATCAAGGAAGACAGCCCGGAAGCCGTCAGACAGTTACAGAACATGGGAATCCGTGTTGTCATGCTGACAGGCGACAATGAAAGGACGGCGAAGGCAATCGGCGCACAGGCAGGCGTAGATGAGGTTATCGCAGATGTCCTGCCGGATGGAAAAGACAGCGTTATCAGCCGCTTAAAGCGTGACGGCAGGGTTGCAATGGTCGGTGACGGCATTAACGATGCACCGGCGCTTACGAGAGCCGATATCGGTATTGCAATCGGTGCGGGAACGGATATTGCAATTGATGCGGCAGATGTTGTACTGATGAAAAGCCGTTTAAGCGATGTTCCGGCGGCAATCCGTTTAAGCCGTGCAACGCTTAGAAACATTCATGAAAACCTGTTTTGGGCATTCTTTTATAATATCATCGGAATTCCGCTGGCGGCGGGCGTATGGATTCCGTTCTTTGGATGGAAGTTAAATCCGATGTTTGGGGCTGCGGCAATGAGCTTATCAAGCTTCTGCGTAGTAACCAATGCGTTACGCTTAAATCTTTTCTCTGTACACAATGCAGAAAAAGATAAAAAAATAAAATCAAAAAAGAAAGTAGAGGACAAGAAAATGGAAAAAACATTAACAATCGAAGGAATGATGTGCGGACACTGTGAGGCAAGAGTAAAGAAGGCACTCGAAGCCCTTCCGGAAGTCAAAGAAGCAGTTGTCAGCCATGAAGCGGGAACAGCTGTTGTTACCTTAGAAAGTGCCGTTTCGGATGAAGCATTAAAAGAAGCTGTGGAAGCACAGGATTACAAGGTGATTTCCGTACAGTAATATTGAATTATTTCCGGCACAGTGGTATGATAAGTGGATAATTGCAAATGTAAGGAGTAAGTATGTTTCGGAAAACAATGGAAGAATACGAAGCGGATACCAGAAAAAAACTGGTAATAGATATCCGGGAAAAAGAAGCGTTTGACAAGGAAACGATGCCCGGAGCCCTTCATATGGACAGTGAAACGCTCAAACAGCAGATAAAAGAACTCACAAAGGATCAGACACCTGTTTACCTGCTGTGCCATACAGGACAGCAAAGTGATGCACTGGCAGAGGATTTTGAAAAAGAAGGCTATGAAGTATACAGTATACAGGACGGATTCCGTGCATATCTGCGGTTAAAGCTTCGCACAGTTATGCGTCAGGAGGATTTAAAGGAACAGTGCTGTGCCGATGTGGAACGCAGTATTGTAAAGAAGTTCCGAAAGGAAATCTGGCGGCCGTTTACAAAGGCGATTAATGAGTATGAACTGATTAAAGACGGCGACAAGATTGCAGTCTGCATTTCCGGCGGAAAAGATTCTATGCTGATGGCAAAGCTTTTTCAGGAATTAAAGCGCCACGGACAGCAGAATTTTGAAGTTGTATATCTGGTAATGAATCCGGGCTACAATCCGTTTAATTATCAGGTTATTTTAGACAATGCACAGTTTTTAAATGTGCCGATTACGGTATTTGAATCGGAAATCTTTGATATTGTTGCATCAGAGGAACAGTCACCGTGTTATCTGTGTGCGCGTATGCGCCGCGGCTACCTGTACAGCAAGGCAAAAGAGCTTGGCTGTAACAAGATTGCGCTGGGACACCACTTTGATGATGTTATCGAAACCATTTTAATGGGTATGCTCTACGGGGCACAGATTCAGACCATGATGCCAAAGCTGCACAGTACGAATTTTGAAGGCATGGAGTTAATCCGTCCGTTATATCTGGTGCGCGAAGAAGATATTATCCGCTGGAGAGATTACAATCATTTACAGTTTATCCAGTGTGCGTGCCGCTTTACGGAAAGCTGTGCTTCCTGCGGCGGAACGGAGAAAGGTTCAAAGCGTGCGGAAATTAAGGCGCTGATTAAAGAATTAAGCGCGAAAAGTCCGTACATTGAAAAGAACATTTTCCGAAGCGTGGAAAATGTCAATCTGAACACAATTGTTGCCTATAAACAAAATGGTCAGAAACATTCATTTTTGGAGGATTATGATTCTAAATATTAAGCAGACACAGTTTGGTGCCGAGCCGGAATTTGAAATTGAAGATACTGCCACAGGGGAAACGCTGGCAAAATGCACATCGCTGAATCACATTTCCACGGAAATCGTATTTGCGGGACAAAATGCGTATACGCTGTCCTTTGAGCCGGTCTTACAGGAAAAGGAAGGCGAAAAGAATGAACTGATATATAGCATTTTAGAGCATAACCGACCGGTGGGAGGTCTTTATACGGCAGAGGTCTGTCAGAAAAAGATATTATTTGTATCCGTGGGATATGACTATTATAAAATACAGTTTTACGATAGAGAGTATCAGCTGTATGAAATCGGACTGGGAACGGACCGGCATTATCTTTGTTTATATCAGGACGGACAGACGGTGGCGATTGTGCATAAGCCGACAGAAGTAAAAAGCCACTTGGATACCTATACGGTGTATCTGGAGAATGCGCAGTACCGGGATATCGCCTGTATTGCAGCACTGTTTATAGATGGTCTGGAATACAGCAGCAATGATGAAATAGCGGACAGCGCCATTAAGGAAGAATATCTTTCCTTTAATAAAGAGCTGAATTCAAAATTTGATGCCGCATTTTTAGAACGCGTCAGAACAAACAATATGTAAAAAATGCCTTGCCACAAGCCGCAAGGCATTTTTTGTTATCCGTGTACGGTCGGAAGGTGGCTTAAATTGTTGTCTTGTGTGCCGTCAGGGATAGATTTTAAATATTCCGTATCTTTGTTGTGGGCAACGCCGACACCTTGAATTTTATTTTCTTTTGCAAGTTCAACACCGGATTCCCTTGATACGATTCGTCCGTCAGAAAGCTGATAGCCGGTCACGGTGCCGCCGGATTTTACAAGTCCGGTAATTTTTAAAGCGTCCGGTCCAGCATCGGAAATGCTGTCCATTGCCATTATCGGGAGGATACTGCCGTTTTTTTCTTTATTCATATTCACACCAATCTCCATTCCGCAGGCATTTTAATGCCGGAGGAATCGCGAGTCAAATGTCAGATTCGGCTCTGCGATAAGGGCAGCTTTGTGATGCCTGCGGCACAAAGTGCCGTGTAAAAAATCAGCACAGCAGTGTGATTTTTTACACGAATCTCCATTTTTATAAAACAAGTGATGAGGTTACCAAAATAGTGTATGAAACTTCTTCACGATTATAAGTAGAAAAAAATGTATCGGAAAATCAAGGAAAGTGGTATAATCATTGCATGAGCAGGACAAAGCTGCGTATACTATTTTTAGAATTTGAATATGAAGTTTTATGCAGATTGCAGGCAGAAAGTGAGGCAGTTATGGGACTGATTAATAAAGAAAAAGTACTGCGTGGTGTGGGAAAAGCCGTAGATGCAGCCAATAATGCAGCAGATAAAGTGCATGATTATGCAAAGGAAAAAGAACTGGATAAAAAAGCGGAAGAAGCGGTTCACAAAACAGAGAATTTTATCAGGGAAAATGAAATTGATAAAAAGGTTATCAATGCCGGAAAAACGCTGGAAAACGGTGTAATCAGCGTAGGAGAGAAACTGGAAGAAACATTTAATAAACTGTTTTAAAAATAAAAATCAGGGGAACTTTAAGAGATTCCCCTGAAATTTTTACAGACGTATATTTATGCGCAAAATGGTCTCAGTAATGTTTCAAGCTCATCGGTGCTGTGGTCATTTCTTACGACGCGAAGTGTCATGACACGACGCGGATCCATACTTAAAATGCCAAGCATTGATTTTGCATCGAAAAAATAACTTCCCATACAAATGTCAAAATAACCGTCAAGCGTGTTAATTGTGTTTACGAATTTTACCGCATTGTCTGTTGTTTTTAAAAGAATATGGTACGTTAAAGTGTTCTTGTCTGAGTTCATTTCCTTACCTCCTTCAATGTTGAGAAGCGAACTGATTTCGTAAAGTTCTAAGTAACAGAACTTTTTATTTATATACTTATCATGCCCAAATGTCAAATAAAATCTACAAAGTATTAAAAAAAGTACATTGCAGATTTTTAAAAAGCAGGC
>ULRJ01076907.1_pt1 | contig 11515 bp, 9 predicted proteins | sample 1955321 | NCBI WGS metagenome assembly ULRJ01 (sample SAMEA4835679, study PRJEB28245) | human gut metagenome | biome: gut microbiome; material: fecal sample | place: Denmark | collected 2008 | reverse complement strand
CGTTTCAGGCAATCCGAGCCGTAGAACTGATAGCTGTCCGGAAAACTCTGCAGCCGTGCTCCTTCTCGTATCGTGAGTGCCCTTGAATCTCTCGGATGGATGCATCTCGATGAGGACGGACAGGCAAAGTTCCGTGTGATGGTAGTGGCTGGTTTCTCCCACCAGAGTTTTGCGTAGGTGTTCTTGAACCCGCTCTTGGGTCTGAGTTCTTCCGGCAAATCATCTTTGCCCTGTCCATCTTTGAGCGCCGCCATGATTTTGCGAAGGTGGGCGCTGTTGTTCGGGGCTTTATGTTCCGTAAGCGTATCGGAGCCACTCTGCCGGACCCATGAAAGAAACTCGTTATCTGGAGGAGCGGCATACACGGTGCTTTCCTTCCCGCACGAGAGCGCAGGCAGGTCTTTGAGCGCATCTTGCAGCGTCACATACGGCAGTAGTTCTTCTCCGTGTGTAGGTTCCGGGTACTGAAAGGGATTGTCGCCCAAGAACCCGACAAGAATGACTCGTTCTCGCAGCTGCGGTACACCGTAGTCCACGGCATTGAGGATTTTGTATTGGAGACTGTACCCAATATCTTCGAATTCTTTGCGGACATGCTCAAACAGGGTTCCTTTATCCATGCTCAGAATACCTTTGACATTTTCGAACAGGAAGGCTCTCGGATGTAGGATGCGGAGAACGCGCTTGTATTCCATAAAGAGATTTGCCCGCGCATCCATCTGGCGTTTACCGAGCGTAGAGTACGACTGACACGGCGGACCACCGACCACGACATCCACTGTACGGTTTCCTATCGCTTGATGGAGGACATTTTCGGACAGGTCTTTGATGTCGCCCTGCAGCATATTGACCGAAGGGTGGTTGATGGTATATGCTTTCGCAATATCCTTTTGCATCTCGTTTGCCAAGATGATTTCAAAGTGGTCGTTTCTTGAAAAACCGTAACTTAGTCCCCCGACACCTGCGAACAGGTCGACGACGGTGTATTTTTTTGTTTCTGGCATGATGACTCCAATAAAAAATCCGGCACGAATCACTCATGCCGGGCAATGACTTTCTTGCTCTTCAATTTTATTCAGGATACGGTACAGTTCCGTGCCCACGACTCTTGCAAGTTCGCAAGGCACTGCATTTCCGATTTGCTTATACTTGCTCGTTAGATTCCCGCAAAAGACCATATCTTTCGGGAATGTCTGGATAGCCGCTGCTTCTCTATAGGACAGCCGTCTGGTACTACCTTTCTCCCCGAACTGCCAAAGGTCTTTGCCGACCTTCACCATGTCAGGCGACCCAGGCCAGAGAGGCACTTGCTTTGCCATCGCGGGAATCGTGAACGATACGCTGTCCCATCCGCGTTTCCGGTTCCGGGACATGTAGCGCGAGGAATAGGCTTCTTTGCAGATTTCATCGTCCGTCGCCGGGGCTAAACCCTCTAACGCCTGCCGGATACTGATACGGTCAGGAAACGGTGCAGGAACTTTGAACTCTGCGCCATACTTTTCAGCAATGTCTTTTCGGATACCCACAAGGAGGATTCGTTGTCTATCTTCCGGGACATGGTAGTCCGCAGCATTGACAAGGTTGATGGACACCGCATACCCTTTGCTCTCGAAATCTGCGATGATAGCGTCCTTGATTTTTCCGCCACCAAGCGTCAGCAAGCCTTTGACGTTCTCGGCGAGAAACAGCTTTGGCTGCTTCTTCTCGACCAGCTTGACGCAGTGTCGGTAGAGCACATTCCGGCTATCGTCGACTTTTCTCAGTCCCGACAGGCTGAAGCCCTGGCACGGGAATCCAAAGGAAGCAATATCGCAATCTGGGATGGTATCGTAGTCCACTTTGCCGATATCGCCTTCTACCACCGTGGCATTGCTCCACAGCCTATGGGTCTCGCAGGCATCGTGGTTGAAGTCGTTTGCCCATACCGTATGAAACCCCGCCTGCTCCAAGCCAATATCAAGCCCGCCTGCGCCGGAGAACAGAGAGACATGCGTGTATGCTTTATTCTTACTCATTTTTTACTCCAAACAAAAATCCAGTACCGAATTACTCAGCACTGGATACATTTTTCGTATTACAATGACCACAGGATGTTTTCTTGTTTTCTACAAGACTTTGCGTTACCACAAAGCATTCGTTTCCGCAATCGCATTGACATTTCCATCGAGCATGACCGTTTTGGCTTCCCGCTCTCTCAATGACCTTTAGCTTACCAAAGTGCATATTAGTCAAATCGTAAGCCCTGCCTTTTTTGACGAACTTATCGCGTGATGGATTTGCTTTCAGAAAGGTATCTACTTCTTCTTCTGTCATGCTTTCGTATTCATTGGCAAATAGCCAATGATATCCTCCGGCAACTGTACGTAGCTTGTTGCAACAGTTCAAGATAGGCGAACCACCACTAATCCTGTATTTAATAGAAGCCTCTTTTGCTGTAGAAAATTTCTCTTTTGTTTCAACACAAACCACGCTCTTAAAGTGTTTTTGTTTATAGCATTCCGGACAGTCATGCCCGTATACCCTACTGGCAATCGTCATCTGGTAAGAATGACCGTTTTTGCATTTCCACCAACATTTTTCGGCAGACCCTGACGAGAAATATTCTGGTTTCAAATTCTTGTTTTTTTCGTAATTCCATTCAGCAGCAATTTCTGGATGTTCTGTGGCAAGGTTGCTCTTTTCGTCCCGCCTTCTTTTGCCTGTTGTACAGACAGGACATGCTGCGTTTTCTTTTGCTCTGCCATTGATGGGTGCTTCCCATTTATGTCCACACCTAGAGCAAATCCAATGAACCACTTTTGAGCTGGATGACGATACCATCAGCGGGTCAACACCTACATTCAGCTCGTAATCCCATTCTTTCAGAAGTTCTGGGTGTCGTCCGCCCATACTTCGTTCAGCTTTGTAATCTTTGTATTGACGATAGATGTCTTTTGAATCTTTTTGCGTATCAATATTAGGCTCAGAAACGCCAAGCATCTCTAAGCATTGGCGAATTGCTGCGTCGAGTGTTGCATGTCCTCTATTGTTTTCTCTGATGATATTCTCGCTATTACGAATTTCCGGGAGTCCATACTCGCGAATACGAATCAACCGAATTCCATTCCGCTTGCATTTTTCTGACTTTTCTTCGTCGTTTTTTACTCTTTTCTCATCAGAATGGTATCGAACACCATCGTATTCTATTGCGGCGCGAATGGATGGAATGTAAATGTCCAACTCTTTTCCAATAGCTTTTTTATCCCCAATAACGACCTTTGGAAAATACTTCTTCGCATAATACGCGACTGCTTGTTCTTGGAACGATGTTCGTCCTTTGTCGATAGTGCTACACACCGGACAAGGCTTGATACGCTGGATGTAATGATATACGCTCGTCTGCCATTCTGTGCCACAAGCAGAGCATTTCCACCATACAACAACATTGCTTCCCTGTGTCAGCATACTGACATCTATATCCTTGTTTTTTGCGAAGTCATAGTCTTGCATAGCTTCCGCATTATCTACCAGCATTTTTGAAGCTTCGGTAATGTGCTTGCGACATCCGCAAGATTTCACTTTTCCTTGCAGCAAAGAAGAACGATAAGCAACAAACTCTTTTCCGCAACTACACAGGCAGTTATAACGAATGTCTCTGTGCCCAGTTCTTCCAATTGCATCTTCTGCTAAAGAAACAACTTTGATACCGTTACATTCTTTGCCAATCAAATCCTGATACGTACTCTTACGGTCTTTATTTCGACAGTTTTTACACTTTAATCCTTTCAAGAGTGCATCGATACCAATTATCATTGTGTTTCCGCAGCAGTTACATTTCACCAAATAGGTATCTGTTTTTGAATTGGAGCCGAGGATGGTTTCGAGAACTGTTAAATCTCCGTATGTTTTGCCTGTTCTATTTATTTTCGCCGCCATATTAAATTTCCCTCTGTAATAAAAAATCCGATGCAGAATCACTCCGCATCGGATGCTTTGTTACTTATTCTGATTAAGTCGTCTATCTCTTCCTGCAGGTCTCTGTTAATTTCCGAGTTGCCCGCCATATTTCGCAGCATTGTCAAAACTGCTCTTACTGTGATGCTTCCTTGGTGGTAGCTCTTCGCTTTTCCATAGTGTTCAATATCGCAGCATTTCTCAAGGATGGGCGTTTTTGCAAACACAATAGCGGTATTCTTAGCCAATGCTATGGGAACACCAATGGAACTCTCCCCGCCTTCTATCAGTGCAAGTTTTGTGAGCCAGATATAGCAACGAAAGACATAGAGAACTTCATTCAGGGAAAGGTCCCGCCAATCGCGGTGGTTGTAATTTCCTTGGATAAGAAAAGCTACTTTCCTAAAACCAAGTTTTGCTTCCGCGTACTTCTTACCCAGCGCACAAAGACAAGCTATCTGAAATATTGCAGGATAATAGTTCTCGTCCAGTTGCAGCGCTTTCTTGAAGCACTGTAACGCTTTTTCGTTATCCGGATGTATCTGTTTTTCAGATACTCCATATTGCAGGAATATTCCTGCAGTGAAAAGCTTCAATTCTTCTGGCGCGTGTTCTATTGCATCTCTAAGATATGGACGCGCATCGAGTGCAAACTGTGCCTGCCCTTCGCACAGCGCTGCCGCTAGACAATACATTGACACGAAGTTTGGCTCTATACGATAGATTTTGTTCAATTCCGAAAGGAGTTTTTGTACCGGCTCTACGGCGGCATATAATTTTGTACGCAGCGGAGCATGTGCTTCCAACGATGCAAGGAGTTCTCGTAAATGTCGCTGTGCATTTACATAGGCATAGACCGCATAGATACTGCTCGGCCCCACGCTGCACTGCTTTGCCATATTGATGAAAGCGTCCGCCATCTTGTTGAGGTAAACAGCTTCCGGCAGATAGTAGTGACCTCTCATGGGAAGAGCCATCAACTCGCCCATCTTGAGTGTTTGGAATGTGCTTTTGATTTGTAGAAACTCAAACAGGTCGAGCTGCCAGAAAGCAGCGTTGATGTACAAAAGACTTTGGGTCTCTGCTTCCTCATCCTTCCAAATACGGCGGATAATCACATCAAGCGCTGCCTTTTCGAATTGTTCAATAGAAATCTTCCGGTCCGCATTGTGCAGAATTGCTTTCCTGTTTATCGTCAGCTCTCGCTTCAAGATACGAAAACTGCACCATATCTCATTTTTTGATAGTGCGATTCCTTCCGGTGACCGGTCCGTAAGAAACAGATGTGCAATTCGCTCACTTCCCGGATTAACGAGTGATTTGTGCTTCTCCAGCATAGTTTCTACCGGCATCATAGTCGTTTTTACTAAGCAGCCAGCAAAGGAGAAGAACTCTCTCAGCACTTCTCTTTCAGCACCAAATGGATGCTCAAAATAAATCTGAACAGCCTGAATCGGTTGAGCCACTGTCTTTCCTCCTCACAAAAGATGAGCGATAAATACGCGGAAATGCACAAAAAACGCACGCGTGCATTTACCGAACGCACGCGTGCGTTTAAGATGTTGTTTATTTGTCGTAGTGCGAAAACATATAGTGGTATTTCCGAATCGGGCAGTCTGCCTTGCCTTGTACCCTGTCGCTGATGGACGCTTCCCACCTGCGACCGCACTTGGCGCAGACCCAGTGGACGACCTCTGTGCTGGAAGTCGATACCCGCATCGGGTCAATGTCTGTGTTATTCACATAGTCCCAGTCGTTGAGTAGGCCCGGGTGAAATTTACCCATACTTTTTGGTTCTGACATGTATACCTCCTTTATTCCCACAAGCGGCACACATAGCTATATGCAAAAGCGATGAACGACGAAAGCGCTAAGAGACAAGCAAGGATTACGCAGCTATTCAGCAAGTGTTTGAAAGCATCTCCGATTCGATTCCACAAGTTGATTTGAATTTCCAGCTCTTCTATTTCGTGCTTCTCCTCACAGAATTGCTCATCCTCTTCCTGCGACAATCGCAAGTCTTGTATTATGCCACCTGTGTCGAACATACCATCGCTATTAGCATCACTTCTGAGCTGCCTACGGCGCACTTTACGCCAATTCGTAATTTTATTCTGCAGCACTGCGTCTTTTGCGTCCTTCTCGTCAGTTCTCTTTCGCAAAATATAAGAAACCACAATGCAGCAGACCATTGATATCGCAGTAAGAACCGCTAAAAGGATGAATGTAGGCCACGTTCCACAAAGGAACAGCATCACTATGGAAAGTATTGCCACAAAAGTCAGTGCAGTTTGCATTTTTCACCTCTTACGCGGTTTCGAACCTGCGCGTCAATGCATCCAGAGCGACTTTTTGTACTTTGCCGTCCCGAATGACTGTGTAATTTACACCGCCATCTACATATATCCGGTCGAGTTCCCCATGCAATGAAATAAGCCCCGAGCTTCGCCCACGCAGATACCTCATCACATCAGTCTGTGGGAAAGACTGAACCTTATACCAGTCGTTCCAGAGAGAATCCGGTGCGTATTTTCTGGTGTAGTCCTGCCAAGCCTTGTCCGCGGCCTTATAGTCATCCTGAAAATCCAGCTTCTGCTTCCAAGTGACAAATAAATCTACATCGTGAACCTTTGACTTTTCCGAACTCACCAAAGAGCCGAAGACGACCAATTCGTTGACAGTGTAAAGGAATGGGCGTTCTGCCTTTCCTTCATTGATGAGAATTGCGCGGTCAATGGCTTCGAGACACCGTTTTTGAGCGATTGCCCGGCTAAATTCGCGCTTTTTTGATTCTGCCATACACTCCTCCAAAAGGAAAAGCCCCGCGCAGAACTCAATCCACGCGGGGCTCAAAAGATAGTCGAATGATATGCAACGGTTTAATCATCGCAATATCGTTGTTATTTTTGTTTGTTGGTCTATTTTCAAAAGATAGTGAAAAGATACAGAAAGCCGCAGAAGACAACTCCTCTGCGGCTCCCCACTTCTTCACTTTACAGTTCTTATTCTATTCAATTCGCACGAACGTGCAAGGTTTTATGGTAAATTAGGTTGCGAAAAAGCCGCCCGAATTTCGAGCGACTTCGGATATGTATTGGTTAGTTGTCGTTGGACAGCAGCTTAGAGACGTCCACATTCTCCTGCGCGGCAGTTGAAACTTCAAAATACTCACGCTTCTCAACGCCACTCATTGAGGCGATGAGGCTGCCGGGGAAGCGGCGAATTGCACCGTTGAGAGTCTGCACAGCGTTATTGTAGTCACGGCGAGCAACAGCAATGCGGTTCTCGGTGCCTGCAAGCTCTGTCATCAGACTCTGATACTCTGTGTCGGCTTTCAACTCCGGGTAATTCTCAGTCAAAGCGTTTACATAGGTCGTATAGGCTTCGTCTGCTTTCTTCTCCCCTTCTACAGTGCCGGAGGTACGCATCGCAACGATGTCTGTAAGAGTCTGTGCCTCATATTCGGAGTACGACTTTACAACTGCCGCAAGGTTCGGAATAAGGTCGTAGCGGCGCTGCAACTGGTTTTCTACCTGTGCCCAGCTACTGTCAACATTCTCGTCCATCGACTGCAGGTGATTGTAGCTTCCGATGAAGAAGGCAATCACCGCAATGATAATAGCAAACGTTACGATGACCGCAACGTTACTATTATTACGGGTAGTCTGCTTGTTTTCAGTGTTATCGCTCATAATTATGTCTCCTTTGTTCTCTAATAAATCTTATCGTGCGTTTTGGATGTGCTGTTACCATCCGCCGGAAGCACCGCCACCACCGGAGGAACCGCCTCCCCAAGAGCCACTGTCGTCATCGCTGAATATGTCGAAGAAGCCCCATCCACCGGAAGAATTGTCATTATCAGAGTCGTTCGAATCGTCGTCATCATCAATGTAGGGCTCACCATTCTTGCGAGCTCTCCGCTTCCTGCGTTCCTTGATGCCATCGTGGATGGCAGAGATGATGCAGCCAACGACAAGGGATTCCGTAAAAATGGCAAAAATCAACGAGAAAACATCGCCCCGCGTCGGTGAGCTTTTCTCTGTTGTCGTGTCTGCTTCTCCATTCAGAACATTCTCCGTCTTGGAAACTGCCGCTTTGATGCCATCAGCGTAGTTGCTCTCTTTGAAGTACGGTGTCATCGTGTTGATGATTTCCGCTGCTTTCGTATCCGGGATGGTCCCTTCCAAACCATATCCTACCTCAAGGCGAAATTTGCGGTCGTTGAGGGCAATTAACAGCAGGAGACCATTGTTCTTCTCGGAATCACCAAGTCCCAGTTCGCGGAACAGGTCATTGGCTTTCGTCTCAATATCCTGCCCGTTTAGCGTCTCAATCGTATATACCGCGAGTTCAACCCCTGTTCGCTGGTTGATTGCATAGAGCATATCCTCGATTTCAGACTCTTGTTCCGCCGTCAGCATCCCGGCATTGTCCGTTACCATCATATCCTTAGTTGGAGCTGCGAATGCCGGAACGATAGTCCCGATGGCAATGCCTAAGACGATAGCAATGGCAAGGCACAGAGAAAGGATACGCTGTACAGGCTTTTTGTTGTGCATCTTTGACCTCCCCTGCGTTTTACCAACCACCGGTAGCTCCACCGCCGCCGGAAGAGCCGCCACCCCAAGAACCGCCAAACGAGCCGCCAAAAGAGCTTCCGAAAGACGAATTGTCATCATCAGAATCCTTTGTGCTTTGATTCTGCTGATGCAGCATGGCATATGTCAGTGTCGCACCGCCGATGATTGGTGTTGCATTCGGCTTTTTCTCTTCCTGTTCAGAAGATTTGCTACTTGTATCAAAAGTATTGGTTTCACCTTTCTGTGATTCCTTACGCCTGCGTGCTCCTTTTTCAACTCTGTGCCGTTTTCTTTTTGTGGGCTTTCGTTCTTTTTCTTCTCGATGTTCCCGCTCCTTTTCCCGTTCTTCAGCTTCTTTCGCTTCTTTGGTAAGAATTTCCTGCCGCTTTTTCTCTTTGAACGGTTTGAACTTCCCGGATTTCCAGAGATTGTAGAAGTTTTCCTTTGTTTCAGGCCAGTTCAGCCAGAAAGTATAACCTAAAAGAAGGTAGCAAATTCCCAGAACGAGCCCTGCTGCTATGAGGGAGGACGTTTGATTGGCTTCGTCATTCGATGCCGCTTGTGCTGCCCAATCCTCTGAGATTGTGTATTCACCGGAACTGTTCAAGATGACAGCCGTTTGTTTTACTGCTGCTTTAACACCATCACCGTAGTTGCCTTCTTTGAAGTAAGGTGTCATCGTGTTGATGATATTGGCAGCTTGTGTGTCGGGAATGTCTCCCTCTAACCCGTAGCCAACCTCAAGGCGAAATTTGCGGTCATCGTAAGAGATGAGTAAGAGTAGTCCGTTATCTTTCTCTTTATCCCCTAATCCTGCTGTTCTGAACAACCTGTTCGCACAGGTCTCAACGTCTTCGCCGTTCAGAGATTTGATGGTGTAGACCAGATACTCGATGCCAGTCTGCCGGTTGATGCTGTAGAGCATCTCGGAGACTTCCTGTTCCTCTCGGTCTGAAAGCATCTCGCCGCTGTCTGTCACCATCATATCTTGCGTCGGTGCAGCGTATGCGGGGACGATTGTGCCGACGAGGATAAGCAGTACGATGAAGACAGAAAGAATAATAGATGGAATTTTCTTTTCCGTTTTATACCCCATAGTATCCCCCTTTAAGTGATTGTTTTTAATTTTACGCAATTCGCACGTTTCCGCAACCGAATCTTTGATATTTTATGTCACTTAAAAAAGAATAATTGGGGAGATTGTAAGCAAAGAAAAATTTTTGAAAAGACGCTTGCATCCACTTGCGAATTGTCTAAAATTGTATATAGATGGCAGCAACTTTAGACAACTTTAGACATTTGGAGGACAAAGCCATGATTTATGTAAAACTTGCAACACCCGTTATCTTGACCGCACAAATCCCGGAGATTGCCGAAACTCTCGGCATCAAGAAAGAGCACCTGCAGAAGCTTTTGTCTTTTTTGGCTTATGCTTACGCCGAGAAAGACGGTGAGCGCAAAGTCATTTCTTTGCCGAGCAAACTTTCTTCGCTTCACGATATCGTCGTCAACTACGATAAGGTGTATTACGGCGCGGAAGCAGCTTTGAAGATGGCAGAAGACAAGGGTGTGAAAATTCCCGCCTTGACTTTCATCGAACTTGGTACGGATGTTTTTGAAAAAGCCACTCCTGCTCAGTTTGATGACATCAGCCATTTGGCGGCTAAAGTCGAGCACTTCAGTAAGCGTGTTGGACGTCTGATTGCTCTTGAAGCGCCCGACATCGTTTATATCAATGAGTGCCGGATGCTGCGGGAGTATGTACAGGCTCTCGAAAGCAATCGCAGCTTCTCTTCTCCTGCAAAAGCGGCTGATGGACACGTCCTGTACTCTCTGAACGATATCGGCTATTCCCTCATCACCGGCTGGGATGTTTCTGCTGCCAAGGCAAAGGATGACAAACAGGTTGACAGCTCCGGCTTCAATGCTCAGTACATGGCAAAGCTCGTCCGCAGAGCGATGGGTACGAAGTCGCAGGAAAAGTTTGCTTTTGAAGCGGGGCTTTCCCGCTCCTACATTGCTTCTCTGCTCAGTGGCAATGCCAAGTCTCAGCCGACGGAGAACACGATTCGGAAGCTTGCCAACGCCACGGATATGGTTACGGAAGATGAGTTCCGTGTAGCTTGTGGGTATGATGAGCTGACCAAGGATAAAAACAAGGTCGTCTCTAAGTTCCGTGCCCACATGGATGACGCGGCTTGGCAGCGGTGCAATATCGAATGGTTCCTTTCCTTTCTGAAAGAAACTATTCCTATGGCGATTCCCTTTACTTCTACAGACATTTTGCTGAACCTTTTTGAGAGTAAGTACGGGGATAAAGACGACCAGTTTACGCTTGAGAAGGTCTCCGTACCGTTTGAGTATCACGTTGATGGCTCTGCAGCGAATGTCATCTTGCCCTTGCGTCTTCGCTGGTTCAACCTCAAGAGGATGATTGTTCAGACTTTGTATGTTGGGCTCCTTGGGCATTACAGCAAGAACGATGAGCTGTATGTCACCAGCTACATCACCTCCGTACAGGACCTCTATGACCATGTTTCTTGTCTGCATAAGGTCATCGACCCGATTCGGGACAGGAACCTCGCCAACGGTGTCGACATCATGCCGTTTCCCGTCTTCTACACCGTTGCTTGTGTGAAAGAGGCATACGAGGAAGTTCGCCAGAAGGTTGTTAAGTCCATCGACGAATATTTTGAGAAGATGGTCAAGGTTCATGTCACCGGCGTAGGGTTTTACACCGACATTCTTTCAGACGAAAAATTCGTTGCGTTCATGCAGAGCCATGAAAAGGTGCTGACCTCTCCCTCTGCACCTGCCGAGCTTCGTGACATTTACGAAAATGTCGTTGTACGGCACGGGAAACCTTCTGATTTTTTTGTGGAAGATTCTGATTTTGATTGCAAGGCGGTTGTCATTGCCCATGTGATGAACAACGAGACCACCCTTTGTGCCGGGCATGATATTTTTGATGGTATGTTTACCAACAAGGATGACGATGCTTG
>ULRJ01050044.1_pt1 | contig 11572 bp, 15 predicted proteins | sample 1955321 | NCBI WGS metagenome assembly ULRJ01 (sample SAMEA4835679, study PRJEB28245) | human gut metagenome | biome: gut microbiome; material: fecal sample | place: Denmark | collected 2008 | reverse complement strand
TTCTGTTCAAGAATATTCTGTTTGGTAGATTTCTCAGCTTCAGTTTTTATTGTAATTTTGTGTTCTAATTATAGAATTAAAACAGGAGGGATATTAATGCCAAGTATAAATGTGAATCGGGGAAAATGCAGAAAGGGATATACAGGCACTTTAAATAGCAATAAGTAGTGGTGTCTTTTTGAAATAGTATACAAATTTACTTAAAGGATGAAGTGTGATAAAATTTATTTACACAAATGAAAGCATTGAAAGTATTGACTAGATGCTACTGGCAAAATCCAAAGAAGGTGATTAAAGTTGGGACTGTTTAAGAAAAAAACAATAGCAAAGACATATGATAGGAATAATAAGAAACCAGTAATTAAAGCAAGTATATGTACTGGAGAGCAGGTTGCTGGGTTTAAAGATATCCATACAGGCAAGATAGAAGAGGTAATGCTGATAAAGCGTCCGCAAGACCTTGACGCATTTAAGAAAATGTATGGAATAAATGAAGAGATAGAGAAGGAATATTAATATGAGCATATTAGGAAATATACTTTGGTTTATATGTGGCGGATTATTGAGTGGACTGTCATGGATAGCAGCCGGTTGTTTATGGTGCATATCCATCATAGGGATACCAATAGGTCTGCAATGCTTTAAGTTTGCAGGATTGGCTTTTTTCCCATTTGGGAAAGAAGTGGTATATGGCGGAGGCACAGTCAGCCTTCTTGCTAATATTATATGGTTGCTTGTATCAGGGATTCCGATGGCGGTAGGAAATGCAGCGACGGGGTTGATATTCTGTATAACTATTGTTGGCATCCCGTTTGGAAAGCAGTTTTTTAAAATTGCAAAACTGTCTCTGATGCCTTTTGGTGCGGAGATTAGGTGATAATGAAGTCTGGAGGCGATTTTTATGACACATGAACAGTTTGAAAAGGCGGCAAATTATTGGGAGAATAAAGAGTATACAGCAATGCCGAAAGAAGAACTGGAAAAGACAATAGAAGAATACATAAGTACCAATAATACCTGTGCACTTGCAACGGGAACAGGTGATTATGTGCGATGTACACCGATTGAGTACAGCTACCACGATGGTAAATTCTGGATGTTTTCAGAAGGTGGCCAGAAGTTTATCGGTCTTGAGAAAAATGAAAATGTATGCCTTGCCATTTATGATAAATATGAGGGCTTTGGAAATCTGAAAAGCATACAGGTGATGGGAAAAACAGAATTGATAGAGCCATTTTCTGATAGGTATAATGCGCATGCCAAGATTAAGAAGATACCAATAGAAGCATTAAAGAAACTAGAAGCACCTATGAATCTTATCTGTGTCACACCTGTTAAAATCGAAATGTTGTGTTCTGAATTTAAGAAAAATGGATACAGTAGCAGACAGACATTGAAATATTAGAAAAAAACCCGTTGTTGCAAACGGACTTTCCGTTTTTTCTCCTGAGATTTGAGTTTGTATAAGGCAAAAGTGTATCTTGCCATAAAACAGAGAGAAGAAAAGGGCGAAACAGCAAATAGAACTTGTAAATTTGCTAAAATATGCTAAAATAGCACTAGTTAGTCAAGACTAACTAGTGCTATTTTACGTAAGGGATAAAATTTGGAAGGAGTGCTTATGATAGTAAAAATCTTAGTTGTAATTGGATTCTGCTTTTTGTTTTGGCTCATTTGCTACGCAAATACTGGCAGTGATGAAAAAAATATGAGGGGATTTCGTTCTTATCCTAAAGAAGTGCAGGAACTGGTAAAAAATGATATGCATTTGGCTTCACTTGCGCCGGCGGCGGTAAATATGGTAAGCGTGTTTGTATCAAATGTGGTTATGTTTTCCGTAGTTTTTTGTGTTGTTGGAATTATATTGAAATATACGGTTGGCTTTTCTGATTTTTTAGATGCGCTTACATATTTTATTATTTGGGGGCAAGTACTTAATTTGTTTGATCTATTTGTAATCGACTTATTGTGGTGGAGAAATACCCCACGTATTCGCTTTTCGTGTGCGCAGGATAAAAGATTGTATCAAAATCCAAAGGTGCATGTGGCTTCATTTGCGCATGGAATTGTGATGTTTTTTATCCCAGCAGTTATTGCAGCGGGAATTGTGTCATTTATATAATATGGAAAAGGGTAAAATTAATATGAAGGATATAAAAAAACAATCAGAGTGGACACAGAGTAGAACGTTATTCTATATAGGTTTGTTTGCAGCAATCCTTGTGTTTATAGGTGACTGGATGCTGGGATATGGTGTAAAACAGGCGAATCTCAGTGGACTAGAGGGGAAATTATCGACTTATATGGGAAAAACGGATTCTGTGTATTTGCGTTCAGCCCTGTTTGGATTGATTGGAATCGTTTTAGAGGGACTTAGCTATTTTGGAATCTATCGTTTGGTGAAAAAAGAATCTTTAAAATATGCACGTAAATTACGTATTGGAATCATTGGATATCTTGCATTTGGTGCTTGCGGTGTTCATGTCCCATGTGTTATGGCAGCATGGTTGTATAGTTTTTTGAGAACGGAAAATCCAGGAATTGCATATGAATGTGTACGAAAATTTGCAGTTTATTTTATGGTGCCGGCGATTATTTTGTTTACCATATTTTGTTTGTATTTGATTGTGGTCCAGATATATATATTTGCAAAGGGCATGACACCATATCCAAAGTGGTGCTGGGTGTTTAATATTGGAGTTGGAATGGCAGTGACTATGGCGATTGCGACACCATTTCGAGGTTATGCATGGGGAAATGCGCTTGCAGCCGCATGGATTAGCGTTGGGAATATATGGCAATTCCTAGGTCTGTTATTGATAATGAATCGGTTACAAAAACAGAGGTTGGAATATAATGAAAAGTAAGACAAGAATTACAATTGACGATATGGATGGAATATGGTATTCGGCATTTGCACTGGCGTTGTTTAAGACTCGACAAACCGGAAAAAATTTGGACAGGATACCTGTAGAATGGGTAGGAAAAACTATAGCATGGTTGAAGAAACAGTGCAGCTATTTCATTTGTAATATTGCGAATGTACTAGAGTTTTGCAAGCAGTTCCCATTTGTTCTAAATAATAGGGCTTATTGAAAATATTCAAAGTGAATGATACAATGAGTTCAACTGTTAGAAAACCAATATTTTTAGGAAAATCCTTGTTGTGGATTGGAAAGGGGAAAAATATATGATAATTGATACACATTTGCATATTGGTGGGGAAGCGGTAGGATTTGAAATGAATGAGCAGATGGTGGTAGAAGCAATGGAGAAATATCAGATTGCTTATGGGCTGGTGTCTAATGCAGATGCAGCAGAGATGACACACCAGCAGGTATTATTGCCTGATAGTATGCAGAATACGCAGGAGGATTGCTTAAAAAGGGTATTGCATTTTGCTAAAAAATATCCAAACAAAATAGGCGCATGTGTGTGGGTAAAACCCTATTTACAGGGCGTGACAAAAGAGTTGGAACAATTGATCGCAGATAATTTGGATTTGATTTATGCCATAAAACTGCATCCTTTTCATTCTAATGTAGTACCTACGGATGAAAGAGTGTTGCCATATCTTTCTTTGGCAGAAAAATATGATTTGGCAGTCGTTTCTCACACAGGAGGATGTGAGGCAGCCAGTCCGAAACATTTGTATGAGGCAGCAAAGTTATTTCCAAAAGTGCCATTTGTAATGGTACACATGGGACTGGGGACGGACAATCATGAAGCCGTAGATTTATTAGGAAAGGCAGATAATTTATATGGGGATACAACATGGGTTCCTATGGCAACAACCATAGAGGTAATTCGCCGTTATGGAAGTGAGAGAATGTTATTCGGCAGTGATGCACCGATTGATGGAGTGGATACTTACTTTTGTAATCCGAAAGGGGAACGTTCTATTTATCAGGATTATTTTCATGTACTAAAAGACAAAATTAGCAAAGAAGCCTATGAAAATTTAATGTATAAAAATGCGATGCGAATTTTCAAGATAAAAGAATTATTTTAAAATTCCGTACAATCGGAAGCAGATTTTTGAAAGCTATGTAGGCATTGCAACTCTTTCCTAAAAGTTTAAAGCTTAAGTAAATGACATTGCGTGTGAACAGTAACCAATCGGATAGCAAGAATGTTGGATTACGGAGAAATAGATTGAATACCTAGGAGGAAGTATGTGGAATATAATAGATAAAAGAATCATCAGTCAAATTAATATTGGAACATTGCTATTGTTGTTTTGTTTAATGGCAGTAGTGCAAGGTTTTCAATATTTAGGGTATATCGATTCGCTATCCAAGTTTTTAGTGACAAAGGCTAGAAATATTAGAAGTCTGGCCTTTTGTTTGGTTGGCACCTGTTTTTTCTTTAGTATGTTGGTAACCAATGATGTAGCACTGATTATAACAGTGCCGTTTACCATTACCCTGTTGCATCGGTTAGAGAGACAGGAGAACGCCATTGTTTTGATTGTATTGGAGACCATTGCAGCTAATTTAGGAAGTACACTAACACCCATTGGAAATCCACAAAATGTATATTTATATCAAGAATATCATATGCGTTTTCTAGCCTTTTTTCAGGCATTGTTGCCGTATGGGATGGTAGCAATGTTCTTACTTATGGGATGCGTGTGGATAAAGTTCGATAAAAAAACTTTTCATGTGGATAAACAAATATTTGAACAAGAAAAAAAGGAGTTAAAACATAAAATCGTTTGGACCAGTGTATTTACAGTGCTTTTTTTCTTGTGTATTCTAACGGTACTTCGAATTTTGCCAGGATGGATTACGTTTATTGTTGTGGTTGTAACATTGTTACTTTGCAATCCAGAGTTATTAAAGAAAATTAATTATGGTTTGTTAGGGAAGTTTATCCTTTTATTTGTAATAGTGGGGAATATAGCAGCAATACCTGTTATTGAGAGTTGGCTTGGGACAATAGTAGCAAAGCATGAATTTGTATGTGGGATTTTCGTAAGCCAGATGATTAGTAACGTTCCAGCCGCAATTTTATTATCTAAATTTACCATGAATGGCATGGATTTAATGCTTGGAGTGAATGTGGGTGGACTTGGAACGCCAATTGCATCTATGGCAAGTATGATTTCGCTGGATTTTTATTCCAAAAGTATGGCAGCAGAGCAAAAGAAATATATGGTTACATTTTTGGGGTATAATGGGTTCTTTTTGGGGTGTATGGTCATATTGAGGCTGTTGTTGCAATGGATATAAAATAGGTTTTGCAGGTAAATAGTTTAGGAATGTTCAAAAAAATTTATTGCCTTTAGGTGGTGGGTGTTTTTGGACGGTGTGCAGAGTTCAAGCCTCATACATCGTAAGCCACGTAGTTCCACTTTTATAGGAGCAAGTAGCAAAGTGGATTGTCAATAGAATTGATGAGTAAGGAAAGAGAAGGGAGGTAGAAGTATGCGTTTAGCATTAGTGCAAATGTCAAATGCAGGAAGTATGGAGTCGAATCTAGTGAAAAGCATAAATGCAATCAAAGAGGTGTCACAACAAGGCACGCTCACCTACTTGTTTTCGTTCTAATAGAAGGAGAAGTGGGGGAGAAAGGAATTGACATTTGTCAATAGATATATTATTTTTAGGTTTGAGAAAACGGAAAAGAATGCAATGGAGGGAATTTTTATGACAGAGAAGGAAAAAATGCTGAAACAGATGTTATATGGTGCCAATTATGAGGAGTTAAGTGCAGACCGCGCGACGGCAAAGGATTTATGTTACGATTACAACCAGCTTCGTCCCTCAGATGTAGAAGGACAGAAAAAAGTGATGAAGAAGCTTTTAGGAAAGACCCATGGGGAATTTTATATTGTTTCTCCATTCTGGTGTGATTATGGATATAACATTGAGATTGGAGAAAATTTCTTTGCGAATCATAACACTGTCATTCTGGATTGTGCAAAGGTTACATTTGGAGATAATGTGTTTGTTGCTCCTAATTGTGGCTTCCATACAGCAGGCCATCCCATTGATTTGGACAGAAGAAATCAAGGATTGGAATATGCCTATCCGATTACAGTAGGGGATAATGTTTGGATTGGAGCAGGTGTGCAGGTAATGCCAGGGGTGACGATTGGCAGCAATGTAGTGATTGGTGGCGGCAGCGTGGTCGTAAAGGATATTCCAGATAACTCAGTTGCAGTAGGCAATCCTTGTAAAGTAATTCGTGCCATTACAGAAAAAGACAAGGAAACCTGTTTTGACAGAAAATAGAAGGCTAATAGGGAAGAATTAAAGCAGTTTTGTCTTTTTTATAAATCCAAGATAACCGCAGGCAACTATCATAACAAGCAGTTCTGTTAGAGGAAAGCTTAGCCATAATACCCTGTTTACGCCCTGTCCAATTACGGCGGCAATAGCAGCGCCTGCAGTGCCAAGTTTTGGAAAAACGAAGTAGCCAAAAATCAAAATTGGGTCCAGAATGATGTTTAAAATTGCTCCGGTTATCTGGGTAACCATTGTATAAGTGGTGCGTCTGGTGGATTGTAAAAGTTTTTCAAACACAAGTTGAAAAATCTGTCCGAATCATTGGTGCTGCCATGGATAGCAAAAGTTTGTTTACAGGCATAGCACTCATTTTATTTTCTTCCATATTTGTAACCTCCTTAATCTTGTTCTCTTTCTGGCGATTATTCTAGCATGGTTGTTTGGAAAAGAGAATTATAAAAAGAGAAACAGCATTAGAAAAAATCTAATGGTTGTATTAGGTAGTAACTGCAATGTTTTATTTATGTGGCGGAACGGCTGAATTTTACAAAGGCAGCAGAGTCTTTATATTTGTCCGTTCCCACCGTGACGCATCATATAAAAAGTCTGGAGGAGGAATTGGGAGTACAGCTTTTTTATCGTAGTTCCCGTGTGGTGCAATTGACCGAAAGTGGAGAAACATTTTATTATGATGCCAGAGATATTTTGTATCGCATGAAAAAGCAAAAGACCAGTTTCAGAAAAAACCTACACAAGAGTCTGTGATTTTTCGCATTGGATGTATGGTGGAAGTTGAATTAAAGAAGTTAGAACCCATCTTAAAGGATATGAAACCTAGATTTCCCTATATTCGTCCCAAAGTAATGGTAAATGATTTTTTGTTCTCAAAAATTTAATTGAAAATCGTCAGTTGGATTTGTTGATTGCTACAAAAGGAATTTCCAACCAGTGTCATTTTAAAAAGATGGTTACACATCAAAGTTATGCAGTTGTTGCATCAGAGCATCCGCTGGCAAAGGAAAAAGAGGTTACATTTGTACAGCTTGCAAAGTGTGGATATGGAATTGCCTTATTGCCCGGTTTTGTATCCCAAAAGAAGAAACAGGAATTGTAACAATCCACATCACTGGAACAAAAAATATTGAGTATGGGGTTTATTATGTAAATAAAGAGCCACATATTATGCATTTTATTGGTGCTTATGGGAAAGCAGGGCTATAAACTTTTTCAAGTATGGCTTTTGTTGCACTGTTTTATAATATAATCCGAAAGAAATGGTTTCCTTGCAGGCAAGGGGAGCAGTGACCAAATCCTCTCGTTTTGGAATGAAAATATCGGGAAGCAGAGCAACTCCAAATCCTGCGTGAACAAGGAGTAAGATATTTTCGGTGGTCTCGCATAGATAAAGCTCAGAAGGCTTCTTATCGGCTGTCCATTTCCACTGACTGTCAATCAAAGAAGGTGCCGCAGAGCCAGGAGCATACAAAATCATAGAATAGGGAGCTAAGTCTTCTCTGTGAATGGTTTTAAGGGAGGTAAGGGGCATATCCTGTTGCATCACACAAACAAAGGGAGCTTTTTTAAGCTCCTTGTAATGAATGGAAGAGGGGATAGTTGGAGTATGAAATCCAATTGCAATATCCATAGTTTCCTGTTCCAGCAGTTCCGAAAAGTGGGTTTCCGATGAAATCCGAACGTTGGGATGTATCGTTGGGTAATCTTTTTTTAAGTTATGTAAAGTATGGATAAGTTGTTCCATATGTAATGGATTAGAACATCCAATAGTAAAGTCAATAATTTTTTCTGCGTCATTTTGGGCAAATCGTTTTACAGAGCGATGAGCGGCAGATACCATAGTGTGCGCATCTGCAAGAAAAATTTGTCCACTTTCGGTTAATTTTACAATGCGTGTATTTCGGATAAATAACTTGGTGCCAAGTTCATTTTCCAAGGATTTAATCTGTCTGGTAATGGCTGGTTGTGAAACGTGCATTTGTTCTGCAGCTCTTGCAAAGTTAAGATACTCAGAAACGGAAAGAAAACATTCGATTTGAAAAATAGTCATAAGAACCTCCTATATGCAATAACGGTAATACGATTTTGTTATCAATAATAACATTTTTGAAATTCAAAAACAAGGAAAATAGAGGTAAAATCATAGGGATGGTGTTTAGCGTGATAAGCAATTGCAAAAGGACAAGAGAAAAGTTGTTGATTTGTAGTGGCTTAGTTTGGAAAAACAGGAGGGAAAAAATTATGCCTAGACATAAGAGAGAAAGTTTAATTTATACGATTATGATGTGTTTTTGTATGGTACTGTGGATGAGCATTTACAATGTAGCTCTTCACAGTGGACAGTTGAATGGAGAGATTTTGAAAGAAGCCTGGCTGGGATTTCCACTGGCATATATTTGTGCTATGCTATTGGATTGGTTTGTGGTATCCGGCATTGCAAAGGGATTTGCCTTCCGTTTTCTTGTAAAACCAGAGAGTGAGACATGGAAAAAGGTTATTGCAGTTTCTTGTTGCATGGTTGTTCCTATGGTGTTTTTTATGTCTCTGTATGGAGGTTTGGAAGTCTGTGTTAGAAGTGGAAACTGGAATGCATTGTTTTTAATCTGGCTCACCAATATTCCAAAGAATTTTATTATGGCACTGCCATTTCAGTTATTGATTGCAGGACCAATTGTAAGAAAGGTATTTCGTTATGCTTTTCCAGTGGGAACTGTTTTGATGGAAGCAGAATAGATTGGATCAATATAAAGTTATAGAATGTGATAACTGAAAAAACGGGCAACAAATTGTTTTATGATTTGTTGCCCGTTTTTGTTATACTATCCTAAAATGCTTTATGAAGCTACTAAGGATGTTGCTTAATTAGAGAATGTCAAGGGTGGAGATTCTATCTTTCCATAACTATAGATATCGCTTCATTATAAAATTTTTACCTTGACAACTGCTCCATTATGTGATTATTGGTCTGTTGGAGACAAAAGTTTTTATATGAAAATACTTGTGAAAGACGGATAACAAATGAATTGGATAGTAGTGCCAGTTCACAAATAATTCGCTTTACTATTTATGATGAAATAAGATATAATGAGTCAGCGTAAAGATGCATCTTAAATAAAAAGTGGAATGATAGACACTTTTGAATAGTCTCGAAAAAACATTCTGGAAATAATAGAATGGAGATATGAATATGTGGAAAAAGTAACTGCAGTTGCAGCATCAGTAGGATGGTTTTACAATTGGCATCTTGTGGGACGCAAGAAAATAAGAGTGTTGAAGAGCAAGAAATGACAAAGAAGGAAAGTGAGGTTACAAGCTTGAGTAAAATTGATATGTCAAAATGGTTGTACAATTCGGACGACAATGTTTATTATCAGACAGGAATACAGTATTGTGAAAAACCTGAGGATATATCCTATGAAACCTTGGCGATTTTTGTGCCGGGCGATTATTTTTCAGCAATAGACAATGGCAATGGAACCTATACCTGCGAAATAAATTCGAATGGGACAGTGAATGGCTATAACAGCTGAAACAGCTCCTGTTGTTATGCCGATTGAGACTCCGGGGTATTCAGCACAGGCAGTATTAACGGACTATGTTAGTTTGACGGAGTATATGGATGCTGGTTTTGTATATGTACATGCCGGATGTCGTGGAAGGGAAGTAGGTGCACCTGCAGGTGTTACAGATATCAAGGCTGCGATTCGCTATTTGCGATATACAAATGATACTACACCCGGAGCTGCAGAAAAGATTTTTGTGTTTGGTATGAGTGGTGGAGGTGCTCAATCTGCTCTTGTTGGTGCGACCGGTGATAGCGAGCTTTATGAGCCGTATCTGAAACAAATAGGTGCGGTACAGGGCGTTAGTGATGCAGTTTACGGCTCTATGGACTGGTGCCCAATCACGAACTTAGACAGTGCGGATGAAGCTTATGAATGGATGATGGGGGTAACAAGAAGCAATCTTTCTGATGAGGAACAGAAAATATCAGATGCGAGGGCAGGCAGAGGGGGAGCTTTGGGTAGAGCTGATGCTCCGAAAGGTACGGATGGAAAAGAAAGAGATGGTCGAGAACCCAAGAAAATTGACGGGGAAAATGGTGCTGATGGCATGGCCGGACCAGATGATACCAAGAAAATCGGAAATAAGACGTATGAGGATGTGGATGATATAACTCGTACAGAGACTTCAGATGGGATTAAAATTTCCGGAACTTATAAAACTGCCAGCGACTATATTGATGCACTCAATGCAAATGGTAAATGGGTCACCTATGACGATAAAACAAACAAGGCTAAGGTTACAAGCGTCAGTGATTTTGTGAAGGCTTTTAAGAGCGTATCGAAAGGAATCGGTGCGTTTGATCAACTTGATGCAGGACAAGGTGAAAATGAACTATTTGGATATGGAGATGGCAATGGAGCTCATTTTGATACGGTACTTGCAGACATTTTGGACAAAGTTGATAACAGTTATGCTCCAGATTTTGAAGCGGATCTGCAAAAAAAGGATTCTGTGGGTTATACTGTGGCGCAGAGGGTTAGTATGTATACACCACTTTATTATTTGTTGGAAACAGAAGATGGGTATGGAACCAGTACACCTGCGAAACATTGGCGTATTCGCACTGGTATTGCACAGAGTGATACCGCGCTTACAACCGAAGTGAATCTAGCCTTAGCTCTTGAAAATTACAGCGGTGTGGAGTCTGTTGACTTTGCTACTGTATGGGGTCAGAAGCACGTGAAGGCCGAGCGTACAGGAAGCAGTGATACTAACTTCATTACATGGGTAAACGAATGCATGAAGTGATTCGTTTATGGTGAAAGAGATTAATGATAAGATATATAAATAAGTAACTCAAAACAAGGTGTATGGTTATTGTAGCAGGAATTTGCTAAGATAACGATACACCTTGTTTTGAATCGCTTACTGGCTTTCAGTCACTTATACGGCTTCGTTGTAAAGGATATCTCTAGGATGATGCAGTGGCAGAGGCAACATTTAAAGTAATCAATTTGTATGGAATGAAACCTTCCAAAAATTGGAAAAATGAAAGTTGAAACTATGGGATTATATACACAGGTATAATCATCGCCGGATACATTATCCCTTGGTTATCAAACGCCGGTGTAATATTGAAAAATATCCTTAAAAAAAGTGTTAAAAATCCATCTTCGCCTATTGAGAAACTTTCTCCTTATGAAATGAAGGGATTCTAATGATCGTATAAAATGGTATAATGTTGAGGGAAATAGATGTTTAACGGATTATTTTACTGTGAATGAAAAAATCAATCCCCCCGCTAGGCGGGGGCGAAT
>ULRJ01012583.1_pt1 | contig 11631 bp, 8 predicted proteins | sample 1955321 | NCBI WGS metagenome assembly ULRJ01 (sample SAMEA4835679, study PRJEB28245) | human gut metagenome | biome: gut microbiome; material: fecal sample | place: Denmark | collected 2008 | reverse complement strand
GGCGGGAGCTTCCGGGTTTTCGATAATTCCCGTGCTCATAAGCACATCCTGTTGCTTGAGTTTGCTCATTGTGATATTTTGCAAGTCAATATAGAAACCCAGCATACAGTGTTTCAGATAAAATGTCTTATCAATGCGGATGTCTGCCTGCACAAAAGCAGGCAGGCGTTCCTTATTGTATTTCGTATAGTCGTAGTATGCTTTCCCTTGGGCATCCCACGCAGACACAAGAGATGATTTGTCTTCATCATAAGGTGTGTAGGGAGCACCGCCGATACAACTGACTTTCATTCCGACGCTCCATTGGTGGGGGAGATTGTACGTCCCGCGCAGATTAAAAATAAACCGGTTGTCCCATGCGGAGGCAATGTATTCACTCTCTTTGTCGTTGCGGTATTCACTTTTAAATAAGGTGAAGGAAGAAGCAAGATTCAGCTTCTTGGCAATGAGCCATTTTACTAAAACCTCTGCACCGTAAGAGCGTCCTTGGGCAGTGGAAGTCAGCAATTCATTGCCGATTACTCCATAGTCATTTCCTTTACAGGTAAGAGGGATACCGTCTGCAACAGAGAGCGGAATCTTATCATAGTCTTTGTAGAACCCTTCTACGGAGACTTCAAAAGTATCGCCCTGACGCCAACTGATGCCCAGGCTTTCCTGACTGACTTTCATGTAACGGAGATTGTATTTGTTGGCATACGTTCCGTTATTGTTCTTAAAGCCAAGAGCCGTATAAGGGGGAAGCTGGTAATAAAGTCCTGCATTTCCGCTGACAAACCAGTGGTCGGTCAGTTGGTAGGAGAGGGATATGCGGGGAGACAGTTGGTCGGAAAGCGATTTCATTGCCGACGAATAATTGTTGGCATCGGCTCTTAATCCTAAAGAGACTGTGAAGCGTTCGTCCATTGACGAATAATTGATGGTTCCGAAAATCCCCCAGCGCAAGATTCCTAAATAAGTGTGATAGTCGGATGTTTGTGCCTGATTGGTATATACTTTCTGGAAAGTTGTATTGGAGTATTGACTGTAATCCAGATTCACTCCGAGGTTGATTTTCCAGTTGCGGAAAGAAGATTTGTTCTCGAAGCGGAATTTGGTTTCCTGTTCGGTAGAACGAAGACGGAGCATCAGATTCTCTGGAACACTTTCGTCGTTCTGACGGTATTTCGTGTTGCGGTTGTTCAGATAGCTGTGGCTGACAACCAGTGATTGTACATGCGCGCCTGCATAATGACGATATACAGCGCCCAGCGTAAATGTTTCCTGTTTGATTTTAGGCAGGTAACCGAGGATATATTCGTTGTCTTCGCTGTCGGCTTTGGTATTCAGCCGCATATTGTCAATCCCTCCCAGTCCTAATACGGTCAGTTCGTTCTGTTCGTTGAAACGGGTTTTCAGTTTGAATTGGGCATCGGTGAAAGTCGGCAGGAAAGGAAGACCGAGCATATCAAACAGGAACTGCAAGTAGGATTGGCGTACGGATACCAGATAAGAAGTCTTTTTCCCCAGATGTCCGTTGGAGGCGAAGGAGACTTCGGAAGCCCCGAGCGTTGCTTTCAGTGAGTTGCGTTCCATATCCCCGTCACGCAGTTTGAAGTCAAGCACGGAACTGAGCGCATTTCCTTTGTCGGTGGGGAAAGCACCGGTATAGAAGTTCACCTCACGTATCAGGTCGGCATTGAGGATTCCTACAGGGCCGCCGGACGCACCTTGTGTGCTGAAATGATTGATATTCGGTATTTCTACTCCGTCCAGATAAAAACGGTTTTCGAAAGGAGAGCCGCCACGCACGATGAGGTCATTGCGGTAGCCTATCGGTGAGAAGGCAACCCCGGGATAAGACTGTACGATACGTGAAATATCACGGTTGGCTCCCGGGCTCTTTTCTATTTCCTGTAGTCCGATAATACGCAGGCTGACGGGACTTTCCATATCACGACGGAAAGGAGATGCAGTGACGGTGACTCCTTCGAGTTCGGTCAGGTTTTCTTCCATCTCAATCGGGATATTCAGGTTCCGGGTGGAAAGGATGTATTCGGGAGTGGTGACGCTTTTGTATCCGATGGCGGTCGCTTGCAGGCGATAGATGCCGGGCGGCACTTGCTCAATTGTGAAATGTCCTTCTGCGTTGGTGACACTGCCTTTGTTCAGGCCAATGACCATCACATTGATGAACTCCAATGGTTGACGGCTGTTCTTGTCAATCACCGTTCCCTTTATCTGGTGCACGGGTTGTGCTTGCAGCAGGGGGAGTAATGTATTAAAAAACAAAAGAAATATCAGCAGTCTTTTCATGCGATTGCAGTTTAGTGCCGCGAAAGTACGAAAAAAGTATTAAAGAATGATATATTCAGTGAATAAAAAAGGAATATATCTTATATTTGTGGGAAATATAAAAACAGATTCCTTGTGAAGACTGTAAAATTGATTACTTGCAACGATGCGATGAAGGCACATATCCTTCAGGGAGCGTTGGAATAACTTTATCTAACTATATACATATAATGAAAAAGAGAAATTTCCTGTTAGCTGTTTTATTATTGCTACTGGCAGCGCCTTCTTTTGCTGCCCGGGTAGATACCTTATTAGTTAATAGTCCTTCCATGAATAAAGATGTGCAGGTGGTGGTCGTTACACCGGATGCTGCACTGGGAAAGAAAGCGGTGGCTTGTCCTGTCATTTATCTGTTGCATGGTTACGGCGGAAACGCAAAGACATGGATTGGTGTAAAGCCGAATCTTCCGCAGATTGCGGATGAAAAAGGAATCATCTTTGTCTGTCCGGACGGAAAGAACAGTTGGTATTGGGATAGTCCGAAAAATCCGTCTTACCGTTACGAAACTTTTGTTTCATCGGAATTGGTGAAGTATATTGACGAACATTACAAGACGGTTGCCGACCGGAAAGGACGTGCCATCACCGGATTGAGTATGGGCGGACACGGGGCGATGTGGAACGCTATCCGTCATAAAGATACGTTTGGTGCCGGTGGAAGTACCAGTGGTGGAGTGGATATTCGTCCGTTCCCGTTAAACTGGGAAATGGCGAAACAATTGGGCGAATTTGCACATAATAAGAAGTCATGGGACGAACATACCGTTATCAATCAGATTGATAAGATAGAGAACGGGGATTTGGCAATCATCATCGACTGTGGCGAATCGGATTTCTTCCTGAATGTAAACAAGGACTTGCACAACCGTCTGTTGGCAAGAAAGATTAATCATGATTTTATTACCCGTCCGGGCGGACATACCGGAAAGTATTGGAACAACTCTATTGATTACCAAATCCTGTTCTTCGATAAGTTTTTCAAGAAATAAAGGGGCTAATGCTTGACTTTGGCTTTTTGATGTTGTATCTTTGGATACGTCAATCATAAAATAGATTGAGGTTAAACTACGATAGAAGGAGAAAGTGAGAGCTTTCTCCTTTTTTGTTGTATGCTGTTTATTATTTGATTCTTATTCCGGTTCCACCCGTAAACACTCTGCTTGCCGGACTGCTGACACTCTTCTCTATCTTGAATTGTGCTTTTGTTTTATCCTCCTCTTCTTTTGGTGGATAAGTTTTGTTTAGTACTCCGAGGGCAACACTTAGCAAAGTTTCTTTTTCATCACCGAACGGCAGGAAAGTCAAGTAATCGGTTGAGGCATTGACTGCGTATGTCGGTTTGAATCCGCCATAAGTATCATGCTCTGAATTATAGATAGTACATACTGCTGGGTTGACAGACCACATAAACTCTTCATTGATGAATTGTTCCGTAGCTACATTTTGTCCCTTAGTTGAACTACCGATAGCTATTAAAGATTGAATTTTTCCGTTCAGACTGTGTATCAACATTTCCGGTGCTCCTGCCGTATCTCCACTTATCAGAACGATAAGAGTCACTAAATCAAGATTTTTACCGGAGGGATTTAATAGTTCCGAATTGAATGTCAGAGTTGCATCTTTATCCGTGTTCTTGTCATTATATTCCAGGAATGCCATTGTTTGGTCAAGATAATAAGAAGACACAAGCATGGTACTTAACAGTTGTGTACAATCAATGCTTCCTCCTTTATTATATCGTAGGTCAAGTATCACTTGGTGGATATTCTTTTGAGCAAGTTCATCCGACCATTCGCGTAATTCGGTATTGTATTTTTCCGGATTATCTTTAGTGCCTGCTGTAAAGTTGTTGTACATCAGGTAACCGACTTCGCTTCCGTCAGCCAGCGTTAATATTTTCTTGCAGTGGATAGGGTTGTCTACCAATGATACGGCTGCCCCTATTTTTACCGGGTCGTCTACCGGCACAACCCGGTAAATTTCTTCTTCTTCACCTTCTACTGGTGGTTCTGCAGGTGGCACTTTTTGATATTTTCCCAAAGTTACTTCTATCGGTTCTGTACCTTGCAGTAGTTGACTCTCGTATTTTTTGCTGATATACGATGTATCTACTTTTACAATCCAGTCACCACGTTTTAGTACGGCGGCAGCTGGTGAACCGGGAATGACATAGGTTATCAGTGCATTGTAAGCAGTGTCTATATCCGGGTTGCGGACTAGTGAATAGTCAAATCCGTAACTGGGCAGTGGGGTTTCCATCACGGAATCCACGAACGAATAACTGTCGTTTTTTGATTTTACTTTAGACAGGAACGTGGCAGGCTCCTGGAATAGGTTCACATCATTGTAGGAAGGTAGGTCTTGATACCACAGATAGTTCTGTTGCATGATATCGTACATCCATGTATCCAATGCAGTCATGTGGGCATACTCCGGCCAACGGTCGACGCCGCAGGAGAAAAAGCCGCTGATAAATACGATAACCAGGGCAGGTATAAGGATTATCTTTCTTAAATTTGTCATCATAAAAAGCTTTTCACTGTGCAAATGTAGGAAATACTTTGCTTATCTACCACATTTATGGTATAAAAATGCCTTTAATGTGTGATTGGCTGTTAGAGGATTCCACCTTATCTTTGTATCGTTAAAGTTTTCAGTAGGTATTGACTATTATTAGGTCTTTAATTGTTATAGAGTAAGTTATTAATAGACGAATTATTTTAATGGATATAGCTGCATTATTATCAGGGGGTGTCGACAGTTCGGTTGTCGTACATCTCCTTTGCGAACAGGGATACAAGCCGACTCTTTTTTATATCAAGATTGGCATGGACGGGGCGGAGTATATGGATTGCTCGGCAGAGGAAGATATTGAATTGTCTGCTGCTACGGCCCGAAAGTACGGTCTGGCTTTGGAAGTAGTGGATTTACACCGCGAATATTGGGATAACGTGGCGGCGTACGCTATTGACAAGATTAAGAAAGGACTGACCCCGAACCCTGATGTAATGTGCAACAAACTCATTAAGTTCGGTTGTTTTGAACAGCGTATCGGAAAGGATTTCGACTATACAGCAACCGGTCATTATGCTGCTACCTTGGAACGTAATGGCAAAACCTGGCTTGGGACAGCTAAAGACCCTATAAAAGACCAGACGGATTTTCTTGCGCAAATTGATTATCTGCAAGTCTCCAAACTGATGTTTCCTATCTGTGGACTGATGAAGCATGAAGTGCGCGAAATGGCGTTGAGTGCAGGATTGCCGAGTGCCCGGAGGAAAGATAGTCAGGGCATTTGCTTTCTCGGAAAGATAAACTATAATGATTTCGTCCGCCGTTTCCTTGGAGAAAAGGAAGGGGTGATCATTGAACTTGAAACCGGCAAGAAACTGGGTACACATCGCGGCTATTGGTTCCATACCATCGGACAGCGCAAGGGACTTGGGTTGAGTGGCGGCCCCTGGTTCGTGATAAAGAAAGATATTCAGGAGAATATTATTTATGTATCCCACGGTTATGGCGTGGAAACGCAATATGGCAATGAATTTCAAATAAACGACTTTCATTTCATTACGGATAATCCGTGGGCAGGACAGAATAAGGAATTGGATATAACCTTTAAAATCCGCCATACTCCGGAATTTACCAAAGGAAAACTCATACCGATAGGAGAGAATCAATTTCGTATTTTGTCTTCTGAAAAGTTACAGGGCATCGCTCCCGGACAGTTCGGAGTTATTTACGATGAAGAATCGAAAATCTGTGTGGGAAGCGGGGAAATCTTCTGTTAAATATTTCTTTTTGAATGGTGAAGATTGGCTGATCAGGATAATTGTCACGTACTATTGTTGCGTAGAATATTGAATAAAGGGGAGTACTTTCAAATATAATATTCCGCCAAATCCACAATTCCCGCCCGCATCGCATACTTGGTAGCTTCATGCACATTATTCACCCCCAACTTGCGAAAGATGTTCTTGCGATGGCTATTAATCGTGTGGAAACTAAGATTCTTCTCTGCCGCAATCTCCTTGGTCGTTTTTCCTAACGCAATTTCTTTTAGGATATTCTTTTCCGTTTGCGTCAGCAGATGGTCGTCCATCACTGGCGCGGCTATCGGAGAAGCATTGCCGGAAAGCAGTAGATTACTGACATGATTGCATATATACCGTTGTTTGCGGGTGGCGCATTGAATGGAAGTTATGATTTCCTCTTTGGAGTTATCTTTCATCACCACTCCGAAAGCCATGCTGCTGAATAGTACCTGCCGGAGAAAACCAAGGCTAAGCTCATCGGAGAATAGAATCCAGTCGGCCTCTTTGAATCTTTCTTGCAGGACGATGAGTTCATCCGCTCCGGCAAAGTCGAACAATGTATAATCCAGGATAATCACCGCTTGCGGATACAATCGTAGTTGCTGAATCAGTTCTGCCTTATTGTCTACTTCTAAAAGAGCGGCCACATCCTTTTGCTTGCCCAGCAGGAACATCATACCTGCCTTGCTGATATCCTGATTGTCTGCGATGATGAATTCTCTCATAATTTAAGAATGGATAAATAAAAAACTCCGTTACAAATGTACGCATTTTGCGCGATTTGTAGCGGAGTTGTGATAAGATTCTTGTATCCGGATTACCAGGAACGTCCTTTGAAGATGTTAGACTGGTCGAGCGGAACGATATTTCCGTTCAGTGTCAGGTTATTGTTGCTGAAGTTGGGGCTGATTGTAACCGAAGCATTGTTGTCTCCGCCGCTCATGGTGATAAATACCTGGGCGGAGATGCCGATACCTTGAACGCTGAATGAGCAGTTCACATTCCCTTTCTTGTCGACATTCATCTTCATGTCCGAAGAGTTACCATCTACTGTGACACCACCGATTCCGTTAGGGCCGGGATAAGGAGTGTTGAAAGCAGTCTGTACTGTGGCTCTGTTACCGTTCATCAGAACGAAGTTGGTGTTTGAAGTCACAAAAGCACTCATACCATTGCGGAAGATAACCTGATTGGCTTCCAATACAAATTGCTTGTTCTTCAAAGCCTGTACGGCCTGTTGGTAAGCTGCCATGTCCTGTACCTGTTCTTCGGCACGGAGTTTAGCTCTTTCCGCATCTCTCTGAGCTTTTCTTTCTGCGCGGCGTGCTGCTGCGTTACTTTCCTGTGCATACATCATCGTGCTTGCACTTACTAATACCAATGCTAATAATGCAATAAACTTTTTCATAACTTTTTTTTGTTTAGGTTTAATACGTTGTCCGTTTATTGCAAAAACAAAGTCCATGCCGGATTGTTCACGAACGTCGTGCAATTTTATATCCGATAGCTGCGACGGCAATACTCATTAAAGGGCTGATAATGTTGAAAAAACAATAGGGAAGGTACACCAATGTAGGTACGCTAAGAATCGTGGCCTGAGTCATTCCGCAGGTATTCCAGGGAATCAGCACAGATGTAACGGTTACTGAATCTTCCGTAGTCCGGCTCAGCAGGCAGCTTTCGTATCCTTTTTTAGCATAAATATCCCGAAACATATTACCGGTCAAAATGATGCTGATATATTGGTCGGCAGTTGCCACGTTAAGGAACAGGCCGGAGCAAACCGTTGCACTGACCACACTGACTGTTTTCTTCATGAAGCGGACAAAGATAGAAGTGATACTGCCCAGCATGCCACTGGCTGTCATCGCCCCGCCAAAACACATGGCGCATAGAATCAGCCAGATTGTATTCATCATTCCGGACATACCGCGTGTGGCGATTAAATCTGTCAGAACGGCATTATCCGTGTGCAGGCTTGTACTTCCGTAGATAGTCATCATCAATCCCTTGAACAGCGAATCGAAACCGGAAGCGGTCATTCCCGAAACCTCCCGCAGCAAATCCGGTTGGAAGATTAAAGCAAAGATGCCGGCTAGTAAGGTTGACAGGAACAGCGTGATGATAGAAGGGACTTTCTTTGCAATCAATATTCCTGTTGCCACAGGGACTATCAGAAGCCACGGCGTGATATGGAACTTTTCGTTCAATGCGGCGGCCACTTCCGTGATGTGCTGCGTATTGCTTGCGTCATGTGAAAATCCTGCTATGGTGAAAATAATAAGCGTGATGATGATAGAAGGAACTGTCGTTATCATCATATAGCGGATATGGCGGAAAAGGGGAGTATCCGTGACGGAGGCTGCCAATATAGTCGTTTCCGATAAAGGTGAAACCTTGTCGCCGAAATATGCGCCGGAGATGATGGCACCTGCAATCCATCCTTCCTCGAATCCTTGTGCTTTCCCGATGCCCATTAATGCGATGCCGATGGTGGCAATCGTAGTCCACGAACTTCCGGTCATCACGGAAATCAGTACGCAGATGATACAGGTGGATGCAAGGAAGAAACTCGGGTGGATAATCTGCATCCCATAATAAATCAGTGTAGGCACTATGCCGCTAATCATCCAGATACCGCTTAGTGCGCCGATAATGAGTAGAATAATGATAGCTGTCGTCACTCCTGCCACATTGTTGGTTATGGCAATCTCATAATCTTTCCAGGGGATTTTGTAGAATGCCATTCCGATAAGGATACATACGGCAGTAGTGGAAAGCAATGATACCTGGCTTCCGCCACTTAGGGCGTCACTGCCGAAAGTGCGGATAGTGGCAAACAACAGTAATACGAGCACGGTAATCGGTATCAGCGATACAATAGGAGAAGGGGCTTTTTTCATATTAAGTTCTCTGGTACTTTCTCTTTTATTAAGACATTTTATTATCAGGCATCAATGCCGGTAAATGTTTTTAGGGCGTATCCGATCAGGAAGCTGATACCTGCTACACTGAAACTGAGTACGGCCATTTCCGTAAATCGCTTACGGAAACTTTCTCCGCGGGCTACGGAATAATAGTAATTGAAGAGGGCGATAATGACAAGTGCCATACTTAGCATTACTGCCAGGGCTACGATTACGTTACTGATAAGGATAAACGGAGCCACCAGTGACACTACGGTAATCAGATAGGCAATGCCCGTGTAGACGGCTGCTTTTATAGGATGTTTCTTGTCGTCTCCTTCCGACTTGGTCGAAAGGTACTCGGATGAAGCCATTGATAATGCGGCGGCAATTCCCGTAATACTGCCGGTAAGGGCGATTAGCTTGCTGTCGTTCAGCGCCAGTGTAAATCCTGCCAGTGCACCGGTAAACTCCACTAATGCGTCATTCAGTCCCAATACGACCGAACCCATATATTCCAATCGTTCTTCATTGATGAGTGCGATGAGTTTCTGCTCGTGTACTTCTTCTTCCCGGGCAAGACGTTGCAAATCGGGTATATTGACATATCTGTCATAATTGCTGTGAGCGTTCTCTTCGCTGGATTCCATCAGCTTGATAGCGAAAATAAGCCCTAACGTACGTGCCAGAAGATAGAAACGGGCAATGCGCTTATAGTCGGGAGTGACATCTTTTCCGGTATATTTCTTGAGAATGTTATAGTGTGACTTCTCTTCCGCGGCAATGAGCCTGAGTGTTTTGCTGTTGTTTGTGTTTTTTTCTATAAGGGCGAGCCGCTCGTATAGAATACTTTCTGTGATTTCATTCCGTTGGAAACGGATGAATTTATTAATGTCTTGTTGAGCTAAATTCATTCCTGTTCTTATTTTAGTTTGCAAAGATAGTACAAAATGCTCGAAATCTTTAGCATTGTGAGACCAGGCAATAAAATTTATTATAAGTTTATATTTTATTGGAATATAGGCAGATGCAGGCGTTAGTCGAGAATCGTCTTACGCTTTAGCCACCAATAACGTATAAAGAGTATTCCGGTGAGAATCAATGCTATGGACAGCCCCGTATAAAAGACGGAGATGAAACTGTCGGGCAACAGGCGGAAACTTCGGATAGTGATTCCCAGAGAAATCATGAATATCATGATTATCCAGCTTTTTACATCAAAGAAAGAGAAAGGGCAGTTGCGGGTTTCTTTCTTTTGCTCTATCCGCCGGGTATGTTTATAATAAAGTCTTCTGAAAATCAATACAAAGAATAGTAAGAAAACAACGGTCGCTTCTCCAATCTTGAACATCCACTCCTGAGAGCTGTTCAGCCAGGTCACAATTCCAATTCGTAAGATATTGGCACCGGCAATAATCCAGATAGTACCGGCGGTGATCAGTAAGATTTCTTTGTTAACTCCGTACTTCATTGGCTCTATTTTTTGTAATAAACGGTTTGACCGTTCATTTTGTTGACTCATTTCTTATAGAAAAGCGTAATTAATAAGGAAATACTCGTTAAAGCGACCCCGACACCGATAACACCGTGCCAGCCATACAACTGCCAAAAGCTACCCGCAAGGAACGTTCCTGTGGAGCCGCCGATAAAGTAGGTAGTCATGAAAATAGTATTGATGCGGTTCGAAGCGCGGGGATTCAGTTCGAAGATACTCGTCTGGTTACTGAGCTGGATACACTGCATTCCTATATCAATGATGATAATACCGGCGATAATTCCGATGTAGGTGTTCTCGCCGGCGAAAAACAGTAGCCAGGACAAGAGAATCAATCCGCAGCCGATGAAGTTGAAACGGCGCACACCCACCCGTTTTACATATCTTCCCACAAAAGAGGCGGTCAGTGCCCCGGCTACTCCGCAAAGTCCCAGCATACCTATAACGTCGCTATTGGCGAAGAAGGGTGCTTGTCCCATTTTAAAAGCCAGGCAAGACCACATGGCGAGAAGGGAGCCGAAGTTCAGCGCTGCCCGGATAGAGTAAATGCGCAGTTGTGGGAACTCTTTCACTAAAGCCAGCAGGGATTTCATCAGGTCGCTGTATTTTCCCCGGAAGTTGGTCTGAATGGTGGGAAGGACTTTAAGTACGACAATCGCACAGACAAACATCATGCCGGCGGCAATGTAGTACATTTCCCGCCATCCGAACAGTTCGCCTACAAATCCGCTGACAACGCGCGAAGCCAGGATACCGGTCAGCAGTCCCGATAAGACAATCCCTACATTTCTGCCTTTATGTTCCGGGCGCGAAAACTGGGCTGCCATGGGGATGAATATCTGCGGAATCATGGAACAGGCTCCTGTAAGGAATGAAGCGACAAGTATCACGTGGATATTATGTGCCAGGGCAATCGTCAGCAGGGAGAATATCAGGACGAGGAAGCTGGCAAGGATGATTTTCTTGCGCTGGTATAAATCGCCCAAAGGAGTGATAAACAACAATCCGGCTGCATAACCTATCTGCGTCACCATGGCGATGAGGTTGGTTCGGAACTCTGATATGCCAAGTTCATGGCGTA
>ULRJ01033842.1_pt1 | contig 11777 bp, 5 predicted proteins | sample 1955321 | NCBI WGS metagenome assembly ULRJ01 (sample SAMEA4835679, study PRJEB28245) | human gut metagenome | biome: gut microbiome; material: fecal sample | place: Denmark | collected 2008 | reverse complement strand
GATGTTCACCAGCTTGCCAGCGAAGCGCGGGACGCCGGGGCGTTGCTCCGTCAGGCGGACGATCATTTCGCGAACAAGCGCGAAGCGGCAAAAACCGCGACCTCCCTCACTGAACTGGACGCCATGATTACGCAGCTTCTCAATTACAAGGACACGATCTGCCGCCGCATGGAGGTCATGTCCGCCTCCCGTCAGCAAGAAGCGCAGAAGCCCGCGCCCGCAGCGACCACAAAGCCCGGAACGCCCGCGCCGAAGCCCCCGAAGATCATGACCATGCGCCGTTATGACCTCTGCTCGGTCAAGCGTCTGCAAAGCAAGGAAGACATTGATAAGTACGTCGAGGCGATCCGTGAAAAGCTCATGAAGACACTCGAAAGCTGCGACGGCGTGCAGATCAACTAAAGGAGTATCAGAAGATGAACAAGAACGCAATTCAGAAGTTTGCGATCTGGGCGCGGAACGAGCTGATCGCTCAGGTTTCCCAGCGTGCCTATCAATATGGAATTGACGAGTCCGGCTTCGGTGACGCCTCTGCGGACATGCTCAATGGTCGGCTGCTGACGGCGGAGGAAAAGTCCCAGCGGCAGGAGCTCATCAAGCAGATCAAGGAAAAGGGCTATCAACAGGTCATGGAAGAGGTTGCCTACACTTGGTTCAACCGCTTCATCGCCCTGCGCTTTATGGAGGTCAACAACTACCTGCCCTCCCATATCCGCGTGTTTTCGGACGCTTCCGGCGCGTTCAAACCAGAGATCCTGAACGATGTGCTGCACCTTGATCTGCCGGGACTGGACAGCGGCAAGGTGGCGGAGTATATCGAGAGCAACGACACCGAAGCCCTCTACCGCTACCTGCTGCTGACGCAGTGCAACGCCCTGAACAGTGCGCTTCCTGTCATGTTCGAGCGGATGGGCGGCTATACGGAAATGCTGCTGCCCAACAACATTCTCCGTCAGGACAGTGTTCTTGGTCACATGGTTTCCGACATTCCCGAAGAGGACTGGCAGGATGCCGTCCAGATCATCGGCTGGCTTTACCAGTATTACAACACCGAGCTGAAAGACGATACCTTTGCCCAGCTCAAGAAGAACGTCAAGATCACGAAGGAGCGCATCCCCGCCGCGACGCAGCTTTTCACGCCGGACTGGATCGTCCGCTACATGGTGGAAAACTCCCTCGGCAGACTTTGGCTGGAAGGTCACCCTAATGCCGAGCTGCTGGGCGGCTGGAAATACTATCTGGACGAAGCCGAGCAGGAGCCAGAGGTGGAAGCGCAGCTTGCCAAGCTCCGGGAGGAATACAAGACCATCAAGCCGGAAGAGATCAAGGTCATTGACCCCTGCATGGGCAGCGGTCATATCCTCGTCTACGCTTTCGATGTGCTGATGCAGATTTATACCTCTGCCGGTTGGGATCAGCGCGAGGCGGCGCAGAGCATCCTCAAGAACAACCTCTTTGGGTTAGACATTGACGACCGCGCGGCGCAGCTTGCCTATTTTGCGGTCATGATGAAGGCGCGGCAGTATGACCGCCGCTTGTTCACACGCGGGATTCAGCCGAACATCTACTCTATCCAAGAGAGCAACGGCATCAACCGCAATCAGCTGCAATTCTTTGGCTGGTCGATGAGTGAGGTTGAGCGCAACACAGCATTAACGCAATTAGAATACCTACTTGATACGTTCCGTGATGCAAAAGAATATGGCTCCATTTTGAATGTTGATATGCTTGATTGGGGCCTGCTGTATCGCTTCGTTGGAACGGTTGATTACTCTGACCAGATCAGCATGGATGAACTGAATCTTGAGGATACAAAAGACGCGCTCTGGAATCTGGTTGAATTGGGGGCGGTGCTGGCGCAGAAGTATGATGTGGTGGTGACGAATCCGCCGTATATGGGCGCGTCTGGTATGAACGCACGGCTTGCGGAGCATGTAAAGTTAAATTATCCGAACACCAAGAGCGATATGAGTACCATTTTCATGGAGAAAACAGTGAAAATGTGCAATAAAACCGGCTATATGAGCATGATTAACATTCCGGTATGGATGTTCTTGTCGAGTTATGAAAGGCTGCGTGAAATCCTAATTGCACAGAACACATTTACAAATATGGCGCATTTCGGCCGGGGCGTTTTTGGCTCAGATTTTGGCACAACAGCGTTTGTAATCGCCAAAGCCCATATCAACGGATATAAGGGAACATATTGTAGGCTGTTTGAGAAGCAAGGTGCCGTTGATTCAGTTGAAACAAAAGAAAAGTGGTTCCTTGAAGGAATGGGACGCTTTGTTGCCGATCAGTCCAATTTTGTCAAAATCCCGGGGGTGCCAGTGGCGTATTGGGCAAGTCAAAGTATTATGAAAGCGTTTGATAATGAATTCATATCAAGCTATGCGATTTCTAACGGGCAAAACATTACAGGTAATAACAATATATATCTGCGCCTCTTTTGGGAAGTTGATTATCGCAACATCAAAAATGAATACTGGGCTAAATGCGCAAGAGGAGGTGGATATAGAAAGTACTATGGGAATGATGATAACTTAATTCTATGGACACCCAAAGCGAGGCAGCACTATAAAAACGATAGCATTGCAAGAATTGTACCCGAAGTTCTTCGCTTCAGAAGCGGAATTACATGGTCGTATATCACATCTGGTAAGCCTTCTTTTAGAAGACTATTAGAAAATGAACTTTTTGAAAAAGCAGGTACAAGTATATTCGTCAATGATGTTGCTTGGATAAACGGGTTGCTTGGATTGCTGAATTCTGTTGTAGCAAAAGAGCTGTTACAGATTATTAGTCCTACAATAAACTACCAAGTTAGAGATATCTTTTCAATGCCAGTAGCTAAAAAGGTATTAGCATCTAATTATATAAATTATTTGGTCAATCAAAATACAGATATAGAGAAAATGGAGTGGGATTCCTACGAAACCTCATGGGATTTCAAGCGGAGTCCACTGGTTTAGCTACAGACTTCTAAAGGTGGGGTAACTATGCAAGAGTGGGAAGTCAAATTAGATCAACTAACCAATAGCGGCGTCATTGGGACTTATCAATATTGCGAAGTGGATCAGATAGTTCTACTCGACGAGGGTGGCAACAGCGCTTGGAATTATTTCACCCATGTTCATTTTTCAAGCAAATATGATACCGTGGCAGAATCTGTTTTACTGACACCACCTGCCACGTTGCGAAAAGGGCTGCATCTCTTCGTTTCGCAATATTCGATAAAGAAAGAGACGTTTATAGATTGTGTTTGCTCTGCTCTATCTACTGGTGTTTGGAACTATACAGACTCAAAAATAACAGCAGGTGACAAAATTGACGGAGCGTTTCCAACGCACGCAAAATTCATCGCAGAGAATGACCCAACTGGGAGTTACTATAACAACGTGATTCCGCTTGAGAAGTCGTTATACGGCTCAACCTTTCAGGGGAATTACTATGTTTTTGAGATATACGCCCGTGGAGACCGTCTCAAAGACCTACTCCGGGATAAGGACGTAAAGGATATTCAGAAAATTATCCATAAATGTAAATTGAATTATAGACTGGATGAGTTGTCTGATCGCATAGGAAATATAGTCTGCAAGTTCGACATAGAAACGCTCAGAACTACACCCAAGCGTTTAGGTGAACATGGAATGACTTATTCCTTCGAGTTGGCACCAGAAATTACACACGGCATAAACCTTCGGCTTCATATCGAACAGGAACACGATAGATTGCTATACGAATATGTAGATGAATTATTTTCCCTACACCCCGGCGAAATAGTTGAAAAAGGTGTTGAGCCAAACCAGTGTAAGACCACGTTGACTGTATCCGATGCTGAGTCGAAGTTGATTCTTTTTAGAGCAGTGGCAGATCAGTCTGTCTATTCAAGCTATTACGGGCAAATAACTCCCGATTATATTATTGCAACGCCTATTCATCAGTACAGAAAGGTTAAAGTGGGCGGCAGGGAATATAATGTGCCATTGAACGGTGTCAAAATGGTTGGCGAACCGCCACTCTTAGTAGAAATGGCTGACACTGGAGAGCGACAGCAAAAATGGCAGGACGCCTTTTTCAAAGAGCAAAACTATCTTCGAGTCTACAATGTTGGTCAGCATAATGACGCGCTATGCGATATAAGGTCAATCATAAACAAACAGCTTCTATGGGATTTGGACGAGATAAGGATAGTTGATCCTTATTTATCACCGAATGATATTCTCAACACTGTTGCTCTTTGCGAGAAACCGGGTGTTCGCGTATGCTGTTTGACTGATATTCATACGATTTCCCATAACAAGGACGCAAAAGCAGAAATACTAACTGACGACACGCAAGATGCCGCATTTGACGAAATACGGAGTTCTTTTCAAAAGCAACTTGAAGACGGGTTGGGACAAGACACCGATTTGCAGCTATCATTTAGGACGGTTCATGGGAACAACGGCAGTAGTTTTCATGATCGATACTTAATTCTCAAATACCAGCTCAATAAAACTCGCGTGTGGTCTCTTGGCACTTCTGTCAATTCCGTTGGAAAGAGCCACCATATTATTCAGATTGTTGAGTCTCCAATGCTAATTGATAACTTCTTCGATGAGGTATGGAGTCAAACCAACACTGACAAATGCAAAATATACGATTATTCAGATTATGCCGTTATATCAGATCAAGACGAGAAAGAGTCGCAAAGCAGGTCTTGACAGTGCTGTGGACAAAGCCTGAATGCGCACCAATCAAAGCGCAACGAAACGAAGGAGAAACACTATGCCATATTTAGAAACCGCCCAAGAGCTTCTGAATGATGGCGCACCACTTAGCACTAACTTGGTACTATCTTGGAACGAACTTAGAACCAACTTGCGTGTAACTTGCGGGAAACTTGCGACTAACTTGCGACCTGACACGCAAGATCAGTATTCAAGTTGTAGGAGGAATTATTGATATGGGAAGACTGATTTCCGAGAAATACGCTGCCTGGCAAGCCGAGTGCGAAGCCCGCTTCCAGCAGCTCAAAAAGAACGAAGAAGAACTCAACCGCATTTTCATTGACATTTACGGCTTGCAGGACGAATTGGCGCCGGACGTGGCAGACAAGGACGTGACTGTGCATCGCATCTTTGACAGCAAAGATGATGTGCCGGAATCCATGAAGGGCAGCAATTATGTCCGCACCATGCGCGACGAGATCGTCTCCCTCATCTCCTATGCCGTGGGCTGTATGTTTGGGCGGTATTCCATTTACAAAGATGGATTGATATTTGCCGGTGAGCCGTATTCATTACAGGCATTTGTGAACAAGCTGAATGATCAGCCCGGAGTAGTCAGTGAAGACGAATTGAACAGGGCATATCACAGCGAGGGCGTTGTTTTGTCTGAAATGTTTTACCCTGACGAAGACAATATTATTCCCATCTGCGATGACGAGTATTTTGACGATGATATTACCGGGCGTTTTGTGGAGTTTGTCCGCAAGGTCTATGGCGATGATACGCTGGAAGAAAACCTCAAATTTGTTGCCGACGCGCTCGGCGGCAAGGGTACGCCCCGCGAGGTGATCCGCAGCTACTTCCTGAACGACTTCTATTCCGACCATCTGAAAACCTATCAGAAGCGCCCGATCTACTGGCTCTTTGACAGCGGTAAGAAGAACGGTTTCAAGGCGCTGTGCTATATGCACCGCTATCAGCGCGATCTTCTCGCCCGTCTGCGCACCGACTATGTACATGAGCAGCAGGAGCGTTATCGCACCCAGCTTGCCCAACTCGGTGACGCCATTGATCGTGCCAGCGCATCTGAGCGCGTGAAGCTGACCAAGCAGCAGAAGAAGTTCCAAGATCAAGCGACAGAGCTGCAAAAGTACGAGGAAAAGGTTCACCACCTTGCCGATCAGAACATCGAAATCGACCTTGATGACGGCGTGAAGCATAACTATGAGTTGTTTTCCGACGTGTTGGCGAAGATAAAGTAACAAAGGAGACACACCATGAGCTTATATGAAGAGATCAGCGAGCTGATTGATCTGAAAACCGAAGGCGATTACTGGGACTTTAAGGTTCAGTGGCATGAAAACAAAGCTGATCTTCTTCACGACATTATTTGTATGGCAAATAACCTTGCAAATAGGGACGCTTATCTCATTATTGGGGTAAGTGATAGCAAGCATGAAGATGGCGTTAAAATTAAAGGTGTTCCAGAAGTAAATCGCAAATCCCAGCAGAACTTGATTGACTTTTTGAAGAATATTAAGTTTGGCGGTGGAATTAGACCAACTGTCTATGTTCAGACATTGCCCTTTACAGGAAACCGTTTTGTCGATGTAATAATTATCAAAAACACGAGAAAAACACCCTACTTTCTTGTCGAGCCATTTAATGATGGGAAGAGGTGTGTCCAATCAGGTCACATCTATACCCGCATCGGTGATACGAACACGCCTCAAAAGGGATTTGCGGATATTGATAAGGTTGAATATCTATGGCGCAAAAGAATTGGTGTTGACCTAAGTGTTACAGAAAAACTGCTTCTGATGTTGGACTCACCTGATGACTGGCTTGGGGATTTTAATAACAGCGACCTTAAGTACCACTCGCTTTATCCTGAGTTTCAGATCAGAATAAACGAAATAGAAGATCAACGAGAGTATCAAAAAAACAGCATTATGAATAACATTGCTGATCACCAACACGATACAAGTTTTTCAGTAAGTGATCTTGAAATTAAATATCACACGACGCTCATTTATTCGGAGGAAGTCATTTATCTCGATGGATATAGAATACTTATCCCATTTCCGCAAACTTCCACAGTACGCCTAAATCACGAGATGTCTTTGACATATTTATTTTTCGATAGGGATTCTATAAACGGGAAGCTATTTAGCTGTCTTGCCCGTTGCGAAAATAATTGGTACTGCGAAAAATGGAAAATGCCCCCTGGCGTTGCTTTTTTGGTATTCGATGATAAAACAGATCGTCTTTGCTTTGAAGAGTTCGTGTTGCAAAAACTTCCTACCCTCTTAGATGAGTATGCTCAAGCGTTGTCTTCAAAGGGATATAAAAGATCACTGCAAACAGAGGATTTCTATGTTTCTGGTTGGACAAAAGGTGACGAAATTAAGACTTGGCATCTATACGAACAATATAGAGGAATTATGGGCAGCACACTTTTAGAAAAAATCCCGACGCTACCGAAGGAGATGAGAACTGATGCAGAATGAAAAAGTACAGTGGGAATTGAAACGGCGTTTTGCAGCCCCATTGCCGGAGTTCTATCGCCGCAGGATCATCTTCTGGAAGGACGAGGATCGGGAGTTTGAGAAGGACGTTGACGAACTAAACTTGGAGGGCGTCAAGATCATCAAACTGACCGGCACAAACAATTTTGCTGTTAAGAAGCTGCTGCTCCACGACGATTTAGAGAGCGATTACCTTGTCTACTGCCCGATTACATACACCAGCGACGAAGACAACTGGCTTCAGGACATTGAATATTACAGTGAGACCTTCCGTGCGGATTTTATCTCGATGCAGATGGACGAGCTGAATATCGCACCGTCTGCCGCTATGCGGAAGACGGTCAAGCTCTATGCCAAGTTCCTTGAGAACAAGGAACGCCGTCAAAAGCTGCGCAAGATCGGGCGGGACTATCAGGCGCCGCTCCAGCTCCACATTGACATTATGGCGGTTCTCGCCGGTCTGAGCGAAGGGTCTGCGCAGGATGTCATCATCGCCGTCCTTGCTGCAGGTCTCGATAAAGAGACGAACAGCGTCTTGCAGAATATCCGCAAGTTTGGCAGTATTGAAGCCTTCTGGCAGCTTGCGCGGAAATACACCGGCTACATTGAGGAAGAGGGCAAGCCTCTGGGCTATTTTGCAGCGCACGTTCTGCTGACCGCGCTTTCTCAGACAATGAACGCCTCCGTCCTGAAAGGCTTGGAGCGTTTTGTTTCCGAGACCAACAAGGCGTACTGTTACAGCATCGTCCATGAATGGCGTTCCCGCGAGGATAACGAGGACTTGTACGAACTGTGCCGCACCGTGGAGAATGAATTACAGCTCCCGACGCGCTTTGACAAGTTTGAGCCGGAAACGCTGATCACGGGAGATGTCTTCCCGTGCATCAACGAAAGCATCCTGAAACAGCTCTTTGCCGAGATCAGCGACCATGTTGTGAAGATCGATCTCATTAGGAAAGTCTGTGAAAACAGACGGACAGCCGGATGGTACAAGCGGTTTTCGGATTACTTTGACTGCCTTTTCTTTATCGGAAAGATGCAGAGCTTCTATCAGGAACACGGCAGCGGATTTCATATCGTCGAGCCGAAGAAAATCTGGAAGCTCTATACAAGTGACCTCTACCGCATGGATGCCTACTATCGCCACTTCCATTATGCCTTCGGCAACTCTCTCAAGAATGCAAATGACATTCTGGAAGACGGCTTGAAGCACTCGACGGAGTTTGTTGAGGCGCTGTATCAGAACTGGTTCCTGCGGGAACTGACCGCTTGCTGGACGAACGCGGTGGCAGATGATCTTGCCTCTCTTGGCTACGTCTCGGAGATTGAGAAGCAGCGGGATTTCTATAAGAGATACGTCGTTCCTGCAAGCAGCAAGAACACCCGTGCATTTGTGATTATCTCAGACGCGCTTCGCTATGAGGTTGCCTCCGAGCTTTCCGAGCGCATTGTCCGCAACACAAAGGGTACCGCAGAGTTGGAGTCGATGCAGGCGATCTTCCCGTCCATCACGAAATTTGGCATGGCAGCCCTACTTCCGGGAAAGAGCATTTCTGTGAACGACAGTATGGATGTTCTCGTTGACGGAAATTCCACCCGTTCCACCGTGGAGCGAAACGCGATCCTGAACGCGACGCCGAAAGCCAGCGCTGCCATCCAGTACAATGATCTTCTGAACATGAAGAAGGATGAACGGCGGGAGCTGGTTGCCGGAAAAGATGTGATCTACATCTACCACAACTCCATCGACGCCATCGGAGACAAAGCCCCTACGGAGTCCAAAGTCTTTGATGCCTGTGAGACGGCAATTCAGGAGCTTTCCGGCATCCTTCGCATCATTGTGAACGAACTGAGCGGAACGAACATTTTCATTACAGCGGATCACGGCTTCCTCTATACCTACAAGCCTCTGAGCGAGAGCGACAAGATCGACCGGAAAGCCTTCTCTGGCAACGTGTATGAGCTTGGACGGCGTTATGTGCTGACTGCTCCTGACACAACTGCCGATTTCCTTCTCCCTGTCAATCTGGAACGGGAACTGGATGGAACGCCCATCAAGGGCTATGCCCCGCAGGACACCATCCGCATGAAGGTTCAGGGCGGCGGTGAGAATTATGTCCACGGCGGTATCAGCTTGCAGGAGCTTGTCGTGCCTGTGATCGCCTTCAAGAACCTCCGCACGAGCAACAAGAATTACGTTGAGGTTAAGAACGCGGAGCTGAAACTCCTGAGCGAAAGCCGCAAGATTTCCAACCTGATTTTCTCGTTGGAGTTCCACCAGCGTCAGCCTGTGGGCGATAAGATTCAGCCCTGCACCTATTCCATCTATATGACGGACGATGAGGGTGTGGTGATCAGCGACCGGCAAACGGTCATTGCGGACAAGACCAGCGACAACGCGGCAGATCGCGTGTTCCGTGTCCGGTTCAATCTGAAAGCCGGAACGTATGATAAGAAGAAAGTCTACCGTCTGGTGATCGCAAACGACATTGACGTGGAAGAAGTTGAGTTCCATATCGACATTGCGTTCGCGGACGATTTCGGCTTTGACCTGTGAGGTGAGAAGAATGGATGAGCAGAGAATGACCGGCGAGACCGGCGATAAGAACGCAGTGATTGACCAAAAGCTGCGGCAGTTCTTTGACGGAAAGATCGTCCGGAAGGATCTGACGAAGAAGATCAAGGAGGGCGCGAATGTGCCGGTCTATGTCCTTGAGTTTTTGCTTGGTCAGTATTGCAGCTCGGATGATCCCGAAGTCATTGAGACCGGCGTAGAGAACGTCAAGCGCATCTTGGCGGACAACTATGTCCGCCCGGACGAGGCGCAGAAGATCCTCTCCATGCTGCGCCAGCGCGGGATGCACACGGTCATTGACAAAATCACCGTCAATCTGAACATGAAGAAAGATACCTATGAGGCAGAGTTCTCAAACCTCGGTATCAAGAACATTCCCATTTCAGAGGACTATCCTGCGAAGTTTGATCGGCTGCTCTGCGGCGGTATCTGGTGCATTGTGCAGCTCGAATATGAGTTTCTGGAAGAAGAGAAAAACGCTTCTCCCATCCACATCCGCAAACTGACGCCGATCCAGATGCCTCATGTGGACATCGAGGAATTGAAGGAAGGCAGAAAGAACTTTACCGAAGAAGAGTGGCTTGAGATCATGCTGCGCTCCTGCGGTTATGAGCCGGATAAGCTGAATGACCGCGAACGCTGGCTTCTGCTTGCCCGTATGCTGCCTCTTGTTGAGAACAACTTCAACCTTTGTGAGCTGGGTCCGCGAAGCACCGGCAAATCCCATATTTACAAAGAAATCTCCCCGAACAGCATCCTTGTTTCCGGCGGTCAGACTACCGTTGCGAACCTGTTTTACAACATGGGCAGAAAAACCGTGGGCTTGGTCGGTTTGTGGGACTGCATAGCGTTTGACGAGGTTGCCGGTATCAATTTCAAGGACAAAGACGGCATCCAGATCATGAAGGACTATATGGCGTCCGGCTCTTTCGCCCGTGGCAAGGAGGAAAAAGCCGCGACCGCTTCTATGGTTTTCGTCGGCAACATCAATCAGAGCGTGGATGTACTGCTGAAAACGTCCAGCCTCTTTGACCCATTCCCTCCCGAAATGGGAACAGACACAGCGTTCCTCGACCGTATGCACTGCTATATTCCGGGTTGGGAGATACCGAAGTTTCGTCCGGAGCATTTTACCAACGACTACGGCTTCATCACCGACTATCTGGCAGAGTTCATCCGGGAGCTTCGCAAGGAGCAGTATGGCGACGCACTGGACAAGTATTTCCGTCTTGGCAAAAACCTCAACCAGCGCGATACCATTGCCGTCCGCAAGATGGTCGGCGGCATGATCAAGCTGCTCTATCCGGACGGGGAGTTCACGAAAGAACAGCTTGAAGAGATCCTCAAGTTTGCGCTTGAAATGCGCCGCCGCGTTAAGGAACAGCTCAAAAAGCTGGGCGGCATGGAGTTCTACGACGTCAATTTCTCGTACATTGACAATGATACCTTTGAGGAACACTTTGTCTCCGTCCCGGAACAGGGCGGTGGAAAACTCATCCCCGAAGGAATGTGCAATCCCGGTCAGGTCTATACGGTTTCTCAGGGAAAGAGCGGCATGATCGGCGTCTTCCGTCTGGAATCGCAGATGCTTCCCGGCAGCGGAAAGTTTGAGCGGACAGGACTGAACTCTGACGGTAAGTGCAAGGAAGCGGCAAATACCGCCTTCAACTATCTAAAAGCGAATGGCAACCGCATCAGCGGCGCAATCAGCACAACAACGAGGGACTATATCATCAACTATCAGGATTTGCAGGGCATCGGCATGACCGAGAAGCTGGCACTTCCCACGCTGATCGCGCTCTGTTCGATTGCGCTTGGAAAGCCGACCCTTAGCAGTCTTGCGGTGCTGGGCGAAATCAGCATTGCAGGAACAATGCTCAAAGTGGATGAGCTGGCAAACGCCCTTCAGGTCTGCCTCGATAGTGGCGCGAAGAAGGTGCTGCTGCCGATTACATCGGCGGC
>ULRJ01069535.1_pt1 | contig 11813 bp, 6 predicted proteins | sample 1955321 | NCBI WGS metagenome assembly ULRJ01 (sample SAMEA4835679, study PRJEB28245) | human gut metagenome | biome: gut microbiome; material: fecal sample | place: Denmark | collected 2008 | reverse complement strand
ACGGAGATCGTGCTGAACGTGAAGAAGATCATTGCGAAGCTTCATTGCCAGGGCACTAAGACCGTCTACATTGACGCCGCAGGCGAGTGCGAAGTCACAGCCGGCGATATCAAGGCCGACGGCGAGGTTGAGATCCTCAACCCCGAACAGCACATCTGCTCACTTGGCCCCGATGCAAGCTTCAACATGGAGATCACGCTGAGCCATGGCCGCGGATACGTCCCGTCCGACAAGAACAAGACGCCCAACATGCCCATCGGCACCATTGCCGTGGATTCGATCTATACGCCCGTCTACAAGGTGAACTACACCGTAGAGAACACCCGTGTAGGCAACATGACAGACTATGACAAGCTGACACTGGAAGTCTGGACCGACTCGACGATCTCTGCAAGAGACGCCGTCAGCCTCGGCGCGAAGATCCTCTCCGACCATTTGAGCCTGTTCACGAATCTCTCCGAGACCGTGGCCAGCAAGCCCACGATGGCCGAGAAGGCGGAAACGCACCGCGACAAGGTCCTCGAAATGACCATCGAAGAGCTTGATCTGTCTGTACGCAGCTTTAACTGCCTCAAGCGCGCCAACATCAACAACGTCGAGGATCTGATCTCCAGAACCGGCGAGGATATGATGAAGGTACGCAACATGGGCCGGAAGTCGCTCGAAGAGGTTCAGAACAAGCTTGCAATGATGGGCTTGAGTCTGGCAAGCGACGATTCCGCAAACTCTAATAATTAAGCGATAACCTTTCAAAGAAGGAGGAAGTAACCCTATGTTTGGTACCAGAAAGCTCGGCAGAACCAGCGACCAGCGCAAGGCGATGCTCCGGGCTATGACCACATACCTGCTCGAAAACGGCAAGATGGAGACGACCTTTACCCGCGCGAAGGAAGTCCAGCCCGTCGTCGAGAAGATGATTACCCTTGGCAAGAAGAAGGGTCTGGCCAACTACCGCAAGGCTCTGGCTTATATCACCAAGGAAGACGTCGCGCACAAGCTGTTCGAGGAGATCGCTCCGAAGTACGCTGAGCGCAACGGCGGCTACACCCGCGTGACCCGCATCGGGCCCCGCAGAGGCGACGCAGCCGAGATGGCCGTCATCGAATTGGTCTAAAAAAGAGTATCCCCTTCGGTTGAAAACCGAGGGGGTTCTTTTTTGCGCTGGAAAAAGGACGGATCATAGTGTAGAATAAAAAAGAAGGAGGCGTGTGGTATGGCCGAAAACAGGAAAAAGAAAGACCAGCAGAAAGTTCCGTGGTGGCTGACGCCTGTGATTTTACTGGCAGTTTTGGCGATCCGATTCGGCGGGGAGGCGATAGGGCGAGGCTTCCAGTGGTTATCCGATTCGCAGACTTCAGAATCGTCTACCACGGCGCAGAAGGTGCCATCCGACGAGGCGCTGACAGTACGCTTCCTTGATGTCGGGCAGGGCGACAGTATTTTGCTCTCCTGCGGCGAGGATACGATGCTCATCGACGGCGGGTCGGTCGAGGAGGGACAGTTTCTGGTGTCCCGGTTGAACCGGCTGGATGTGACGGAACTGACCTATGTGGTCAATACGCACCCGGACGAGGATCACTGCGGCGGACTGGCCGCCGTGCTGGCAAAATACCCGGCGGAACACGTCTATTCCAGTGTCACAGAGTATACAACAAAGGTTTTTTCCAACGTGGTTAAATATACGGAAGAACAGGGCAAGCAGATCGAAGTGCCGCAGACCGGCACGCATTGGAGTCTCGGCAGCGCGACGGTGACGGTCATCGGGCCGGTACAGGAATATTCTGACCCGAATAACGGCAGTCTTGTCCTGCGCGTCGATTACGGCGGGACGAGTTTCCTGTTTACGGGCGACATGGAACAGAAGGCCGAGGGAGATCTGCTGGAATCCGGCGCGGATGTGCGTGCAGACGTTTTAAAGGCCGGACACCACGGCAGCCCAACCAGTTCATCTGAAGCTTTTCTGACCGCTGTGCAGCCCTCTATAGCGGTCATCAGCGTCGGAGCGGACAACGACTATGGACACCCCGGCGCGGACGTGTTGGCGCGGTTGAAGGCGCTGAACGCAGCGATTTACCGCACCGATACACAGGGCGAGATTATCATCGTCTCCGACGGTGCGGAATTGTCCGTTACGACAGATTCCACCAGCCGTGAGCCCGCGGCCGGAAAGGACGCGCCGTTCATTGGCAACCGCAATTCCATGATCGTCCACAGCGCAAACTGCGCCAAGCTTCCCGGCAAAGACAACCGTGTCTATTTTAACTCCGCCGAGGAAGCGGAGGAATATGGATATCAAAAGCATACCTGCATCAAATAGACGCAGAAAACGGCGCATCCGAGCGGATGCGCCGTTTGTCAACAGAAAATAATTCACAAAAATAAGCCGGATGAATTGACATTCTGGACAAAAGCTGATAAAATATAAATCCATAATGCCTGCGTAGGGTCATTCGCATTTTTCACCACTATCTATCATGATTATAGCACTGCAGGTCCCTATGTGCAAGCAGGAATGGAAAGAAATAAACAACGCAACCGTGCGTGTCATAAGACAACTACAGAAAGGCTGTGATGAGGTTACATGGCGATCACAAAGGATGTCATGATGGGCAAGACGCTCCGCAAGAGTTTTGCCAAGCAGGAGCAGATCCTGGAACTGCCGAACATGCTCAAGATCCAGAAGGATTCCTATGAGTGGTTTCTGCGCGAGGGCCTGCGCGAGGTGTTCCGCGATGTCGATACCATTACCGACTATACCGGCAATCTCGAACTGAGTTTCCTCGACTACTCCATGAACGAGCCGCCCAAGTACTCCGTGGAGGAGTGCAAGGAGCGCGACGCAACGTACGCAAAGCCCATCAAGGTTCGCGTGCGTCTGCACAACAAAGAGACCGACGAGATCAAGGAGCAGGAGATTTTCATGGGCGATTTCCCGCTCATGACCAACGGCGGCACCTTCGTCATCAACGGCGCAGAGCGTGTCATTGTCTCCCAGATCGTCAGAAGCCCCGGCGTTTACTTTGGCGACGAGGTAGACAAGACTGACCAGCATATCTATTCCGCAACGGTCATTCCGTACCGCGGCGCATGGCTGGAATATGAGACGGATTTCAATAACGTCTTTTGGGTTCGCATCGACAAAAACCGCAAGCTGCCCATCACCTGCCTCATCCGCGCCCTCGGCGTGGCGACCGACGGCCAGATCACCGAGATGTTCGGTGAGGACCCGCTCATCAAGGCGACCATGGACAAGGACCCGTGCAAGACGCGCGAGGAATCTCTGCTTGAAATTTACCGCCGCCTGCGTCCGGGAGAGCCGCCCACAGTCGAAAGTTCCGAGAGTTATATCGAGGCGCTGTTCTTCGATGCCCGCCGCTATGACGTGAGCAAGGTCGGCCGCTATAAATTCAACAAAAAACTTGACATCTGGAGCCGTTTGAACGGCCAGACGCTGGCCCAGCCTGTGACCGATCCCATGACCGGTGAGATCATCGCTATGAACGGCGAGACGATCAACCGCGCCAAGGCGCACGAGATCTCCAGCCGCGGCGTCAGCCGCGCCGTGATCGACGTGAACGGCCGCGAGGTCGTCGTCTTCTCCAACGGCATGGTCGATATGGCGAAGTTCGTCGATTTCGACCCGGCGCAGTATGGCATCAAGGAAAAGGTCAGCTTCAGCGTGCTGCGCGAAATGCTCGAGACTGTCCCCGCCGACGGCTGGGAAGAGGCTATCGAGGCTCGCCGCAGCGACCTCATTCCGATGCACATCACGAAAGACGACATTCTCGCCTCCATCAACTACCTGTGCTGCATGGTGCAGGGCGCAGGCACGAAGGACGACATTGACCATCTGGGCAACCGCCGTCTGCGCTGCGTGGGCGAATTGCTGCAGAATCAGTTCCGCGTCGGCTTCACCCGCCTCGAACGCGTCATCCGTGAGCGCATGACCGTGCAGGATCTCGACGTCGTCACGCCGCAGAGCCTCATCAACATCCGACCTGTCACGGCGGTCATCAAAGAGTTCTTCGGCTCCTCTCCGCTGTCGCAGTTTATGGATCAGAACAACCCGCTGGCAGAACTGACGCACAAGCGCCGTCTGTCCGCACTCGGCCCAGGCGGTCTGTCGCGTGAGCGTGCATCCTTCGACGTCCGAGACATTCACTACACGCACTATGGCCGCATGTGCCCGATCGAGACGCCTGAAGGCCCGAACATCGGCCTGATCAACTATTTGGCGTCCTATGCCAAGATCAACGAATACGGCTTCATCGAAGCGCCGTTCCGCAAGGTCGATAAGGCAACCGGCAAGGTCACGGATATTGTCGAATACATGACCGCCGACGTCGAAGACGACTATTATGTCGCACAGGCTGCAGAGCCTCTGGACGAGGAAGGCCGCTTTGCGAACGCACGCGTCATCTGCCGCCACCGTGACGAGATCATCTCTGTCGAACGTGAACTGATCGACTATGTCGATGTATCCCCGAACATGATGACCTCCATCGCAACGGCGTTCATCCCGTTCCTCGAGAACGACGACGCGAACCGTGCGCTGATGGGCGCAAACATGCAGCGTCAGGCCGTGCCGCTGATGGTCACGGAGGCCCCGATCGTGGCAACCGGCATCGAGCATAAGTGCGCTGTCGATTCCGAGGTCTGCATCACAGCTAAAGGCCCCGGCGTCGTGACCCGCGTTTCCGCAACGAACGTTTCCGTCAGCTACGACGATGGCAATACCGCCGATTATACCCTTACAAAGTTTGCTCGTTCCAACCAGGGCACCTGTATCAACCAGCGCCCGATCGTCACGGTCGGCGAGCGTGTGGAAGCCGGTCAGGTCATCGCCGACGGCCCCGCCTGCTCGCAGGGTGAGATCGCGCTCGGCAAGAACGTGCTTATCGGCTTCATGACGTGGGAAGGCTACAACTACGAAGACGCCATTCTGCTGAACGAACGCCTCGTCCGCGAGGACGTCTTCACCTCCATTCATATTGAAGAGTATGAGACGGAATCCCGCGACACCAAACTCGGCATGGAGGAGATCACCCGCGATATCCCGAATGTCGGCGAGGACACACTCAAGGATCTCGACGAGAACGGCATCATCCGCATCGGCGCAGAAGTCACATCCGGCGACTATCTTGTCGGCAAGGTCACACCGAAGGGCGAAACAGAACTGACCGCAGAAGAACGCCTTCTGCGCGCCATCTTCGGCGAAAAGGCAAGAGAAGTCCGCGATTCCTCGCTGAAGGTTCCGCACGGCGAGGCTGGCATCATCGTTGATGTCAAGGTCTTCACCCGTGAAAACGGCGACGAGTTGGCGCCCGGTGTCAACAAGGTCGTCCGCGTGTATATTGCCCAGAAGAGAAAAATCTCCGTCGGCGATAAGATGGCGGGCCGACACGGCAACAAGGGCGTTGTGTCCCGCATTCTGCCGCAGGAGGATATGCCCTTCCTGCCCGATGGCACCCCGCTCGATATCGTTCTGAACCCGCTGGGCGTTCCGTCGCGTATGAACATCGGTCAGGTTCTGGAGGTCCATCTGGGTTACGCAGCCCACGCGCTGGGATGGAAGGTCGCAACCCCGATTTTCAACGGTGCAAACGAACGTGAGATCCGCGAACTGCTTAAGCAGGGCGGTGTCGCCGAGGACGGCAAGACCGTTCTGTACGATGGACGCACAGGCGAACCGTTTGACCAGCGCGTCACGGTCGGCTACCCGTACTACCTCAAACTCCATCACCTGGTTGATGATAAGATTCACGCCCGTTCCACCGGCCCGTACTCGCTGGTCACGCAGCAGCCGCTCGGCGGCAAGGCGCAGTTCGGCGGCCAGCGCTTCGGCGAAATGGAAGTCTGGGCCCTCGAGGCCTACGGTGCGGCGTATACGCTGCAGGAGATTCTGACCGTCAAGTCCGACGACGTGACAGGCCGTGTCAAGACCTATGAGGCCATCGTCAAGGGACACAACGTCCCAACTCCGGGCGTGCCCGAATCGTTCAAGGTTCTCGTCAAAGAACTCCAGTCTCTGTGCCTGGACGTCAAGATTCTCGGCGAAGACGGCGAGGAAGTGGATCTTAAGGACGACGACGATGATGATTCCATCTACGGCGCAGGCGGCAAGGCGCTGCCCGACGATGAGATCACGATGGACGATGATCTGCCGAACGGCAAGGACGTTGACGCCGACGAAGCGGCTGACGCGGGCTTTGAGATCCAGGACGAGGACGATGTCTTCGGCCTGCTGAACGACAGCTACACCATGGACTCCGATGATTCGGAGAATGTATAAGAAGGAGGCGGCAATACAATGAGTCATGCAACATTCAGCGCAATCCAGATCGGTATTGCTTCCCCGGATAAGATCCGCGAATGGTCCTACGGAGAGGTCAAGAAGCCGGAAACCATCAACTACCGCACCCTGAAGCCCGAGCGCGACGGTCTGTACTGCGAGCGCATCTTTGGCCCGACGAAGGACTGGGAATGCCACTGCGGTAAGTATAAGCGCATCCGCTACAAGGGCAAGATCTGCGACCGCTGCGGCGTCGAGGTCACGCGCGCCAAGGTCCGCCGTGAGCGCATGGGCCATATCGAGTTGGCCGCTCCGTGCAGCCACATCTGGTATTTCAAGGGTATCCCGTCCCGCATGGGCTTGCTTTTGGATATCAGCCCCCGCATTCTCGAAAAAGTCCTGTATTTTGCCAACTATATCGTCACCGATCCCGGTGATTGCCCGCTGGCCAAGAACCAGATCCTGTCCGAAAAAGAGTACCGCGATATGCGCGAGAAATATGAGGATGATTTCAAGGCCGGCATGGGCGCGGAAGCCGTGAAGGAACTGCTGCAGCAGATCAATCTGGAAGAACTCTCTGAGCAGCTGAAAAGCGAACTCAAGGACGCCTCTGGCCAGAAGAAGCTGCGCATCATCAAGCGCCTCGAGGTTGTCGAGTCGTTCCGTATGTCCGGCAATGATCCGACGTGGATGGTCATGGACGTGCTGCCGGTTATTCCGCCGGAACTTCGCCCGATGGTTCAGCTGGATGGCGGCCGCTTTGCGACCTCCGACCTGAATGACCTCTACCGCCGCGTCATCAACCGCAATAACCGCCTCAAGCGGCTCATTCAGCTGCAGGCGCCGGATATCATCGTCCGCAATGAAAAGCGCATGCTGCAGGAGGCCGTCGATGCTCTGATCGACAACGGCCGCCGCGGAAGAGCCGTCACGGGCGCCAATAACCGCGCGCTCAAGTCCCTCAGCGATATGCTCAAGGGCAAACAGGGCCGCTTCCGTCAGAACCTGCTCGGCAAGCGCGTTGACTATTCCGGCCGTTCCGTTATCGTCGTCGGTCCGGAGCTGAAGCTGTATCAGTGCGGCGTGCCGAAGGAAATGGCCATCGAACTGTTCCGCCCGTTCGTCATGAAGAAGCTTGTCGAGGACGGCCTTGCCAACAACATCAAGTCTGCCAAGAAGATGATCGATAAAGGCAAGGACGAGGTCTGGGACGCACTCGAGGATATCATCAAGGATCGCCCGGTCATGCTCAACCGCGCGCCGACGCTGCACCGCCTCGGCATTCAGGCCTTCGAGCCGGTTCTGGTTGAGGGCCGCGCGCTGAAGCTGCATCCGCTGTGCTGCACCGCGTTCAATGCGGACTTCGACGGCGACCAGATGGCAATTCACGTTCCGCTGTCCGCAGAAGCGCAGGCAGAGGCCCGTATCCTTATGCTCTCGGCCAACAACCTCCTGCGTCCGCAGGACGGCAAGCCGGTCACGGTTCCGACGCAGGATATGATCCTCGGTACCTATTACCTGACGTACCAGCGCTATGACGTCGATGCGTTTGATACCATCCATGAGATTTTCCCGCTGCTCGAGTGCGGCAAGCTGCCGTATGAGAAGCCCATCTGGGTCAAGAATATCTGGGACGATCCCGAATCTGAGAACTATCAGTACTATCTGCGCACCCGCGGCGCGCTGCTCGACAATGAGACAGATTGCCCGGAGACGATTCCCGGTTCCTATCAGACGCTTTCGCAGGCGGTTGCCGCACTGGATGCAGGTGAAATCCAGCCGGACGAGGTCATCTATGTCTGGAACATCTGGGATTCCGAGGCCGATATCAAGGAAGAGAACCATATCTATATCCGCACCGTCGGCGCGTATGCCCAGCAGGCGCACGAGGCGGGCGATGCCCGTCCGAAGGAATACTTCAAGTATTATCATGATGAGGACGAGGCCATGATGGCTTATGCCGATGGCATGATCGCCATGCACGACCCGATCAAGGTCTGGAAGGAACTTGAGATCGACGGCAAGAAGGAACACCGCATCATCGATGCAACCGTGGGCCGTCTCATCATCAACGATGCGATCCCGCAGAACCTCGGCTTTAAAAAGCGCGAGTCGGTCGATGATCTGTTCCCGCTGGAGATCGACTTCGTCGTCGGTAAGAAGCAGCTTGGCAAGATCATTGATAAGTGTATCCGTATCAACGGTTTCACGCAGTCTACCGAAATGCTCGACAAGGTCAAGGCCCTCGGTTATAAATATTCTACCAGAGCCTCCATCACCGTTTCCATCGCGGATATGGAGATCCCGGAGAAGAAGTATGAACTCATTCGTGAGGCCGAGAAGGAGGTCGTCAAGATCGACCGCCAGTACAAGCGCGGCTTCATCACCAACGACGAACGCTACCGTCTGACTGTCCAGCAGTGGGAGAAGTCCATCAAGGACGTCACCGATGCACTGCAGTCGAACCTCAAGCGCTTCAACCCAATCTTCATGATGGCTGACTCCGGCGCGCGAGGCAGCATGAACCAGATCCGTCAGCTGGCCGGTATGCGCGGCCTGATGGCAGATACGAACGGCCGCACGATCGAAATCCCGATCAAGGCGAACTTCCGCGAAGGTCTGTCCGCTCTGGAATACTTCATCTCCTCCCGAGGCGCTCGAAAGGGCATGACCGATACCGCGCTTCGTACCGCTGACTCCGGCTATCTGACCCGCCGCATGGTTGACGTCTGCCAGGACGTCATCATCCGTGAGAACGACTGCGGCTCCACGAACGGCAGCTGGAAGGGCGACTATTATGAGAAGGGCCAGCTGATCGACTCCTTCGGCAACCGTATCCGCGGCCGCTACCCGGTCTACGATATCACCGACCCGAAGACAGGCGAACTGCTGCACTCCAAGGACGTCATGCTCCGCGAGGAGGATGCCGCCAAGTTTACGGCCCACGGCATTGACCGTGTGTACGTCCGCTCTGTCCTCGGCTGCAAGGCCCGTTCCGGCGTGTGCGCACGCTGCTACGGCATGAACCTTGCGACGAGCGAACTTGTCAATCTGGGCGAGGCAGTCGGCATCATCGCTGCGCAGTCTATCGGCGAGCCCGGCACGCAGCTGACCATGCGTACTTTCCACACCGGCGGCGTCGCGGGCGACGATATCACGCAGGGCCTTCCCCGTGTTGAGGAATTGTTCGAGGCCAGAAAGCCGAAGAAGATGGCGCAGATCTCCGAAATCGACGGCGTTGTCGATGTTGACGATTCGCACCGCACGGCGCTGCGCAACATCACCATTACCGCCGACGACGGTGAGGTCAAGCAGTATCAGGTCCCGTATTCCGTCGGCCTGAAGGTCGAACACGGCAAGCACGTCCGCAAGGGCGAACCCATCACCGACGGTGCGCTGAACCCGCACGACGTGCTGCGTATTTCCGGCGTTGAGGCCGTACAGGATTATCTGACGCAGGGTGTTCTCGCCGTGTACCGTCAGCAGGGTGTTGACATCAACGAAAAGCACATTGAGGTCATCATCCGTCAGATGATGCGCAAGGTTAAGGTCGAAGAGCCCGGCGATACGACGCTGCTGTCCGGCACGGTCGTTGACATGTTCGAGTTTGAAGACGCCAATGCCGCTGTGCAGGCGCGCATTGACGCCGGCGAGACGGATCTCAAGTTTGCAACCGACAGCCTGATCCTCATGGGCATCACGAAGGCGTCCCTTGCAACCGAGTCCTGGCTCTCTGCTGCTTCCTTCCAGGAGACGACAAAGGTCTTGACCGATGCAGCCATCAAGGGCAAGGTCGATCATCTGGTCGGCCTGAAGGAAAACGTCATCATCGGCAAGCTGATTCCCGCAGGCTCCGGCCTCAAGGCCTACCGCGACTTCGATACGATCACTACCCCGGAATCCATCGTGACCGAGGAAATGATCGACGACGAGAAGCTGTAAGCAAGCAAAGTTTATTTCCGGCAGGCGCGGCGAGAGCTGTGCCTGCCGACTGACAGAAAAAGCACCGTTTTCAACAGATGAAAACGGTGCTTTTTGCATATTCAGCTGGAAAGACCAGCCTGCTTCACAGTGAACGGACTGCAATTTTGGCCGGGGCGGCGGTGCAGACGCAGACGGAATATCCCGCGAACAGCGGCAGCAGCTGCAAATGCACGCCCGGAACAGACGGAAAGACGCAGCCCTGCGAGACGGTGCAGACCGCAGTCAGACCGGAAAGACCCTCGCCGGTATACTTGAGATAGCTTTCCTTTGCGCACCAGAGATCAAAGAAGGGAACATATGCAGTCCGCTCCAGAAATGCGCACTCTGCCGGCGAAAAAAAGCGGCGCGCAAGCGCCTGCTTCTGACAGGCGCGGTGCTGCTGCACGTCGAGGCCGACGGGGGCGCCGGAAAACGCACACAGCCAGTGTCTGCCGCTGTGCGAGAGATTGAAGTGCAGCTGCGGCGCATGCAGGAAATACGGCTTTCCGTGCGTGCCAGATGCAAGCGTCAGATCTGTCTGGGCGGGTGCAGACAACTGCGCCGCCTGCCGCAGCAGCCGGTGCGACAGGCCGGATGTCCCGTCATACGCGGCGCAGTAGATTGTGACCTGCTGCGGCTCAATCATTCGGCGTGTCGGTCAGGACCTTGCCGATGTTCCACAGATGCGCTGCGCGCTGGGCTGCGTCCAGCCGCTCAGCGTCGCGTTCGTAGCGGATTTCCGCTGTGTGCGCGCCGCAGTCGAGACAGGCTGCGTAAAAGCACCAGCCATTTTCTTCTTCCATCAGTCCTGCGCCGCCACAGATGGGGCACTCCTGCAATTCAATCTGTTCGTAAAGTTCCATGTTGTTCGCGCTCCTGTTTCATTTGGATTCTCAGACCAGTATAGTGCAGCTTTTCCGCCGCGTCAACCAAAACCGTGCCTGCGTAATCGCTAAAAACGCTTGCCGATTCAAGCATTGGCTACTTGACGGATGATGCAGTATACCGTTATACTGAGAAAAACAGAAGGGCGGCGCAGTATGGACAAGCTTACGATCTTTTTTGACCTCGACGATACGCTCTACGACCGCAGGATTCCCTATGAGCAGGCGTTTTATCAGTTCTTCGGCGGAGCATATACGGAAAAGCTGCCGCAGGCATTTAACGCGGTCATTCATCGCGGCTACGAGGTCTTTACCGCTGCGCATACCGGAAGAATCACCATGGAGGCGATGCACATCTACCGCCATCAGACGGGGCTGGCAGACGTCGGCATTTCCATCACGCCGGACGAGGCGCGCGCTTATCAGTCGCTCTATGCCGAACAGCAGCGGCACATTACGCTGAGCGATACGATGTGCCGTGTGCTGGATGTGTGCAAAAATCGCTTCGCTGCTGTCGGCGTTATTACGAATGGAGGCGTTGCCTCGCAGACTGGAAAGCTGAAAAGCCTTGGGATGGAGCGCTGGGCGGCTGTGCCGCTTATTCTGATTTCAGATGCCGTCGGCGTGATGAAGCCTGCGCCGGAAATTTTCCATATGGCGCAAAAGGCCGCAGG
>ULRJ01021873.1_pt1 | contig 11837 bp, 8 predicted proteins | sample 1955321 | NCBI WGS metagenome assembly ULRJ01 (sample SAMEA4835679, study PRJEB28245) | human gut metagenome | biome: gut microbiome; material: fecal sample | place: Denmark | collected 2008 | reverse complement strand
CCGCCATCGTCTCTACTTCATTGGTATTTATGGGCGTGTTTATCCCGGTATCGTTTATGAGCGGTACATCCGGTACATTCTATACGCAGTTCGGCTTGACGATGGCAGCGGCCGTAGGTATCTCTACCGTTAACGCGTTAACGTTAAGCCCGGCGCTTTGCGCTATCTTATTGAAGCCTTACATCAACGAGGACGGTACCCAGAAGAATAACTTCGCCGCACGTTTCCGTAAAGCGTTCAACGCCGCATTCGATTCGATGATCGCAAAATATAAGCACGGGGTATTGTTCTTTATCAAGCGGAAATGGCTGGCTTGGTCGCTGTTGGCATGCTCCATCGTATTATTGATCGTCTTGATGAACACGACAAAATCCAGCTTAGTGCCCGATGAGGATCAAGGTACGGTCTTTGTCAACGTAAGTACGGCCTCCGGAAGCTCCTTGGCTACGACAAACAAGATCATGACGAATATCGAGCAACGGATCAACCAAATTCCACAGCTTAAATCTTATTCCAAGGTTTCCGGTTATGGTTTGTTGGCCGGACAAGGTAGCTCTTTCGGTATGTTCATCTTGAAACTAAAACATTGGGATGAGCGCCCGAACAAGGAAGATAATGTACAAGCCGTGATCGGACAGGTATATGGCCGTACGGCAGATATAAAGGACGCTACGATTTTCGCTATTGCCCCGGCCATGATCCCCGGATATGGTATGGGTAACGCGTTGGAAATGCACACGCAAGATAAGGCAGGTGGAGACTTGACGACCTTCTTTAACACGACCCAGCAATATCTCGCCACCTTACGTGAACGGCCCGAGATCGCTACGGCTTACTCTACCTTCGATATCAAGTACCCGCAATGGCGCGTGGATGTGGACGCGGCGAAATGCAAACGGGCCGGAATCACTCCGGATGCTGTTTTGTCTACCCTTTCCGGTTATTACGGAGGACAATATGTGTCGAATATCAACCGCTTCTCGAAAGTATATAAGGTGATGATACAGTCCGATCCTAAATATCGTCTGGACGAGGCCTCCTTGAATAATACGTTCGTACGCATGTCGAACGGCAAGATGGCACCGCTCAGTCAGTTTATCACATTGACCAAGGTGTATGGTGCTGAGTCATTGGCCCGTTTCAATATGTATAATTCAATCGCCGTCAATGCCGTACCGGCCAATGGATATAGCTCCGGGGATGCTATCAAGGCGGTAAAAGAGACAGCGGCCACTTCGCTCCCGAAAGGGTATGGTTACGACTTCGGTAGTATCACCCGTGAGGAGAACCAACAGAGTAATACGACGACGATCATCTTCGGTATCTGTATCTTGATGATTTATTTGATCCTAAGTGCCTTGTACGAAAGTTTCCTTGTTCCTTTCGCCGTGATTCTTTCCGTGCCAATGGGTTTGATGGGTAGTTTCTTGTTCGCTAAGTTCATGGGATTGGAGAATAACATTTATCTGCAAACCGGTTTGATCATGTTGATCGGATTATTGGCGAAGACTGCCATCTTATTGACGGAGTACGCTACCCAGCGCCGCTTGTCTGGAATGAGCCTGACTTCTGCCGCTCTTAGCGCGGCGAAGGTTCGTCTGCGCCCGATCTTGATGACCGCTCTTACGATGATATTCGGTTTGCTGCCATTGATCGTTTCCAACGGTGTAGGCGCTAATGGAAACCGCTCGTTGGGAACCGGTGCCGTTGGCGGTATGTTGATTGGTACATTGGCTTTATTATTTATCGTGCCTTGCTTATTCATCACGTTCCAATACCTGCAAGAGAAACTACGTCCGATCCAATTCGAGCGTTCCCTTGATTGGCAAGTGCAAGAAGAGGTAAAAGAGGCCGCCAAGGAAAGAAAAGAATATTTAGATAGCAAGAAATAATCTATCCATTGTATATATTAATGTATATGAAGAATAACATCATAATCCTTGCCGTAGCGACGCTAGCGTTGAATAGCTGCGGCATTTACAAGAGATACGAGCCTGTCACCACCCTCCCGGAGAATCTATATCGGGAGGAGATAGCCCCGGCAGATACCTTCTCCATCGGGAATATCAGTTGGCGGGACCTGTTCACCGATCCGGCCTTGCAATCCTTGATCGAACGGGGATTAGCCAATAATACAGATCTGCGGATCGCCCATCTAAAGGTACAAGAAGCCGAGGCGGCGTTAATGACCTCCCGCCTCTCCTACCTCCCGTCGCTCTCCCTAGATCCGCAGGGCACGGCAAGTAGCTTTGATAAGGCGAAAGCGTCGTGGACATACAACGTCCCGGTATCGGCCAGTTGGGAGATCGATATCTTCGGCCGGCTGACAAACGCCAAACGACAAGCGAAAGCCGCCTTGTCGCAAAGCCAAGCGTATAGCCAAGCCGTACAAACGCAACTGATCGCCAATATCGCCAACCTGTATTATACCTTATTGATGCTGGACCGGCAATATGAGATCACGACGGAGACCGCCGTGAAATGGCAAGAGAGCCTTCGTGCCACCCAAGCATTAATGGCAGCCGGCATGACTACCGAGGCGGCCGTATCGCAAACCGAGGCTACTTGCTACTCCATCGAGACCTCTGTCAAGGATCTGGAACAGACCATCCGGGAGACAGAGAATACGCTTGCCGTCTTATTGGGAGAGACACCTCAGGATATTGAGCGAGGAAGGTTGGAAGACCAATCCTTAACCCCGGATCTGGCTATCGGTATCCCGGTACAGATGCTCTCGAACCGTCCGGATGTACGTAGCGCTGAGTACTCATTGGCGCAAGCGTTCTACGGGACAGCGTCTGCCCGCTCCAATTTCTATCCCTCGCTACGTCTTAGCGGAAGTGCGGGATGGACAAACAGCGCAGGCAGTTACATCGTAAACCCGGGCAAACTATTACTATCGGCGGTCGGCTCCCTCACGCAACCGCTATTTAACAAAGGAGCGAATATCGCCCAATTGAAAATAGCGAAAGCGCAGCAAGAAGAGGCCAAGCTCACTTTCCAACAAACCGTGCTCAACGCCGGAAAAGAGGTGAACGACGCACTTACCCAAGCCCAGACCGCAAAGGGAAAGATCGACTTGCGTACACACCAAATCGAATCGCTTGAAAATGCCGTCCGTAGCACCCAGCTGCTGATGACACATGGAAACACCACTTACTTGGAAGTGCTCACGGCGCAACAAACCCTACTCAGCGCCCAGCTCTCCCAAGTGACGGATCGTTTCGACGAACTTCAAGCCACCGTAAACCTCTACCAAGCATTAGGCGGAGGCAGGCACTAAAGAGAGTCCTTTCAGACTTGTATATAATTATGATTGCAACCTCCTTTTGTGTGTGACGCATAGAAGGAGGTTAAAAAATACCCTGTTTGTGGTATATGCCGTAAACAATCCATCCACTATCTTTGTCATATAAATAAAAGAATCTAGAAACAACCAAATTCATTCATATATGGCAAGAATAGCAAAACAATTGACCGACCTTGTCGGCAGCACCCCCTTGCTGGAATTCTCTAATTTCAACAGGAGCAAGGGCCTTAAAGCCCAAGTAATCGGCAAGCTGGAATATTTCAACCCGGCTGGCAGCGTAAAAGACCGCATCGCCTTGGCGATGATCGAGGATGCCGAGGCTAAAGGTTTGTTGAAACCCGGCGCTACCATCATCGAACCGACCAGCGGTAATACCGGAGTCGGACTTGCTTTTGTCTCCGCTTCGAAAGGCTACAAATTAATCCTGACCATGCCAGATACCATGAGTGCCGAGCGTCGTAACTTATTGAAAGCGTTAGGTGCCCGGCTCGTCCTCACCCCCGGGGCGGAAGGCATGAAAGGAGCCATCGCCAAAGCGGAGGAACTGCGCGACGCGACTCCCGGTTCCATCATCCTACAACAATTCGAGAATCCCGCTAACCCGGCCGTACATATCCGTACGACCGCCGAAGAGATCTGGCGTGATACGGATGGTAAAGTCGATCTGTTTGTAGCCGGCGTAGGAACCGGAGGCACGGTCAGCGGTGTCGGTGCCGGATTGAAAGCTCACAACCCGAACGTACAAATCGTAGCGGTAGAGCCTAGCGATTCACCGGTACTATCCGGGGGCAAGCCCGGCCCGCACAAGATACAGGGCATCGGAGCCGGCTTTATCCCCAAGACCTACAACGGGGAGGTAGTCGACAAGATACTGCGAGTAACAAATGATGACGCCATCCGTACCAGCCGGGAACTGGCCGAAAAGGAAGGATTGCTGGTAGGCATATCTTCCGGCGCCGCTGTATACGCCGCCGTGGAACTAGCTAAACTTCCGGAGAATGAGGGAAAAACGATCGTGGCGTTGCTTCCGGACACAGGAGAAAGGTATCTCTCCACGGTTTTATATGCTTTCGAGGAATATCCTCTATAAGTATTTAACGGTTTACCCGATATCATAGAATCCGAGTCGAAAATACTATAGTGTTAGCGAATAAACACAATAGTATTCAGACTAAAACACTACTGTATTCGTGCACGAATACAGTAGTGTTTTTTACAGATTACAAAAGTCCTTTCGTACTCGGTAGCTCAAACCGATAAATATCTCGTCGGATCGCCATCTTGATCGAGCGGGCCAAAGCCTTGAAGATACCTTCTATCTTATGATGCTCGTTCGTACCCTCGGCACGGATATTCAAATTCATACGGGCAGCGTCGCTCAAGCTCTTAAAGAAATGGAGGAACATCTCCGTAGGCATATCCCCTACTTTCTCACGGTGGAACTCAGCGTCCCAAACCAACCAAGGACGGCCACCGAAATCCAGCGCCACGCTACACAAGCAGTCGTCCATCGGAAGGCAATACCCATAACGCTCGATCCCTCGCTTATCACCCAGCGCTTTCAGCATGGCCTCGCCAAGAGCGATCGCCGTATCCTCTATCGTATGATGCTCATCGACCTCCAAGTCGCCTTTTACCCGTACCGTCAGGTCCGTACCGGAATGCTTACCGATCTGGTCCAACATATGATCGAAGAAACCAAGCCCGGTAGAGATCGATGTCTTTCCGGTTCCATCCAGATTCCAGTCCACATAAATATCCGTCTCCTTCGTGGCACGCCGTACGACAGCACGACGCTCGCCAGCAAACAGATACTCGGTGATTTTATCCCAATCATCCGTGATATAGGCGGGAGACAATGAAGTAGCGTAAGCCGCCAACTCAGTCTCCGCTCCCCCCTCCGGGCGCAACCAGATACCTTTAGCGCCCAGATTATGGGCCAACTCCATATCCGTAAGGCGGTCTCCGATCACGAAACTATTCTCCAGATCGTATTCACCTGTCATATATTTCGTAAGCATTCCCGTACGAGGCTTACGATTCGGGGAATTATCCTCGGGAAAGGAAGGATCGATCAATATATCATCAAACACGATCCCCTCGCCTTCCAGCGTTTTCAGCATCAAGTTATGAGCAGGCCAGAAAGTCTCCTCCGGGAAAGAGGGCGTACCCAGCCCGTCTTGGTTGGAGACCATCACGAACTCGAAATCCAACCGCTCGCGAATGAAATAGAGGTTACGCATCACCTTCGGGACAAACTCTAGTTTCTCCAAGCTATCCAATTGATAATCTACGGGCGGCTCTTTTACAAGCGTGCCGTCCCGATCGATAAACAACGCTCTTTTCCTCGTGCTCATAATTTCATGTTTTTCATCGCGTTCAATAAGCTATCATTCTCTTTCGGCGTACCGATCGTAATACGAAGGCAACCCCGGCATTTCTGCACGTTGCTACGGTTACGCACTACGATCCCTTTCTTCACGAGCCCATTATACATGGCATCCGCCTTGGCGACATTTACCAACAAGAAATTAGCGTCCGAAGGATATACTTGATAGGAGAAAGGAGGCTCGGACAGGATCTTCTCCAACCGGTTACGCTCCGTGAGGATCTCGTTCACTTGGTGCTTCATGGTCGCCTCGTCGCTCAAGAGCTCCAAGGCTTTCTCCTGTGTAAGCTGGTTGACGTTATACGGATATTTGATCTTATTCAAGACACCGATAATCTCCGGAGAGGCAAATGCCATACCCAAACGAATACCCGCCGCTCCCCACGCTTTCGACAAGGTTTGAAGAACGATCAGATTCGGGAACCCGGATAATTCCTTCAAGAAAGAGGGATAAGCGGAGAAGTCGATATAAGCCTCATCGATCACCACGATTCCTTCATAATTCTTCAATATCTTATAAATCGAGCCACGATCCAGACTGTTGCCACTGGGGTTATTCGGAGAACAGAGGAAGATCACTTTTGTCCACTCGTCCGCCGATTCCAACACTCGGTCAGCGTCCAAGTCGAAATTCTCGTCCAAAGAGACCTTGCGGCATTCCACGTTATTTACATCCGCAGCCACCTCATACATACCATACGACGGCGAGATCGTCACCACACTATCCAACCCCGGCTCGCAAAAGGCACGGATCACCAGATCGATGGCCTCGTCGCTGCCATTGCCCAAGAAGATCGAGTTACGATCCACGCCTTTCAGTACGGCCAGACGATCCTTCAATTTCCACTGCAAGGGATCGGGATAACGGTTATACGGCACATTCCACGGATTCTCATTCGCGTCCAGAAAAACGGAGGCATCCCCATGAAACTCATCACGTGCGGATGAATACGGTTTCAAATTCCAGACATTCGGTCTTACTAAATCTTTCAGGTCTTTCATATCGTGTTCAATCTAATTGTTACTGCGTTGCGGTGAGCATCCAGATGCTCGTTGGCCGCCATGGTTTGGATCGTGCTACCCAAGGCACGGATACCATCGGAAGAGATCTCTTGGAAAGTGATCTTCTTGATAAAACTATCCAAGTTTACGCCGCTATATGCCTTGGCATAACCGTTGGTCGGCAAGGTATGATTCGTGCCGGAAGCATAATCACCAGCGCTTTCCGGAGTATATGGGCCCATAAAGACACTGCCGGCGTTCTCGATTCGCTCCGCGATAGCGGTGTAATCCGATGTTTGGATAATCAAGTGCTCGGGAGCGTATTGGTTCGTGAAGTCCACGACTTCCCGCGAATCTTTCAATACGATGATACGGCTGTGCGCCAATGATTTCTCGGTAATCTCCTTTCGAGGCAAACGATCGAGTTGCTCTTGGATGGCACGGGCCACGGGCTCCACGATCATTTCCGAAGCGGTTACGAGGATCGCTTGGCTATCCACCCCATGCTCGGCCTGCGAGAGGAAATCGGCGGCGATAAAATCGGGATTCGCCGTCTCGTCCGCGATCACCTCTACCTCGGACGGACCGGCGGGCATATCGATGGCGACTTCTTTGAGGCTTACTAATTGCTTCGCCGCCGTCACATATTGATTACCGGGGCCAAAGATCTTATACACCTTGGGGACCGATTCCGTCCCATAGGCCATCGCCGCTATCGCTTGGATTCCTCCAGCCTTGAAGATCTTACTTACGCCCGCGACCTCCGCTGCGAACAAGATAGCGGGATGTACTTTCCCTTCCCGGTTCGGTGGCGTACATAATACGATCTCCTTGCATCCGGCGATACGTGCGGGCACTGCCAACATCAATACCGTGGAAAACAAAGGCGCCGTTCCGCCCGGAATATATAAACCGACTTTCTCAATCGCTACCGCTTTCTGCCAACAAGTGACTCCCGGGGTAGTCTCCACTTTCTTTCCCTCGAAACGCTGTGAGGCATGGAACTTCTCGATATTCGCCTTTGCCGTACGAATCGCCTGTTTCAAGTCCTCAGCGACCAAGGCATCCGCTTCCCTCATCTCCTCTTCCGAGACTTGAAGGGAAGAAAGGAGCACTTTATCAAACTTTTCCTCATACGCTTTTACGGCAGTGTCACCCTGCTCACGTACCTCGTCCAATACCGTACGGACCGTATCGAACAAGGTGGTTACATCTAATGCGGGACGTTTGATTAGTGAGCTCCATTCCTCACGTCCGGGATATTTTATAATCTCCATATCATACAATCATTTTCTCGATCGGAAGCACTAAGATACCTTCAGCCCCCAATGATTTTAGTTTACCAATAATTTCCCAGAAATGCTTCTCGGCGATCACGGATTGAACAGAGACCCATTCATCGTTTGCCAAAGGCGTTATGGTCGGGCTCTTCATACCGGGAAGCACCTCGATAATCTCATCCAGCTTTTCTTTCGGAGCGTTCAGCAACACGTACTTCTTGCCCTCGGCAACTTGAATCGCCTCGAAGCGGAATAGAAGCTCATCCAAGATCTCCAGTTTCTCTTTGGATAGATTATTGTTAGCGATCAATAAAGCCTCACAAGGAAGGACTACCTCCACTTCTCTCAATTGATTGCTTACCAAAGTGCTACCGGAGCTTACGATATCAAAGATAGCGTCCGCCAAACCAATGCCCGGGGCGATTTCCACGGAGCCGCTGATTACATGAATATCCGCCTTCACGCCTCTCTCCTCCAAGAAAGACCGTAGGATCACGGGATAGGAAGTAGCGATCGTTTTTCCCTCAAACCATTCAGCCCCCTTATATTCCTCATCTTTGGGGATCGCTAAGGATAGACGGCACTTGCTAAAGCCCAGACGCTTGATCAATTTCGCCTCTTGCCCTTTCTCCACGTACTCGTTCTCTCCGACAATACCAATATCCGCCACACCGTTAGCTACAGACTGAGGAATATCATCATCACGAAGGAATAATACCTCTACCGGAAAACCTTTTGCCGATAATAACAGAATGCGTTTGCCCCTGTTTAGTTTAATACCCGCTTCTTCAAGCAACATCATGGTCTCGTCGTACAGACGGCCTTTCGATTGTACCGCGATTCTCAACATAACTATATCTTATTTTTATATTATAAATATCAACAAAAAAAGGCTTACCGCAAAACGGCAAGCCTTTATCTTTTTATCATGAGTACATACATACCATTCAGCCCACCGAACTATCGCCCGCTGTAATGATGATGGTGATGTAATGTAGTCGTTATTTTCATTTCTTTTGTTATTTACGTCGCAAAGTTACAATAATAATTGAAAGAACAAATATTTCTGACAAAATATTATCACAATATCTATATTACTTCAATCCGTTCTTACGGAGCAACTCTTCTATCTCTTTCAAGCTTATAGATTCACGTTCTGCTTTGTCGTAGATGTAGAGCAAGTTGATCTCTGTCTCATCGATGGCTACCACTACCGTAAAAGAGATAACCCTTGCCCCACCGCTTTTGCCTCGTCCTTTGGAAGAGATACGCATACGGATTTTACGAAGGCCGTTGCCGAGATCGGTCCCGATCTGGGGATTCGCATAGATCTCTTCCTGAAACTCTATCAAATCCGATTTCAATGAAGGATAACGTTTGCTCAAGCGTTTTACCTCTTTTTCAAACGACTTGTCAAATACTATGCTATAATTCATTGATAAGTTCTTCTAAGTGTTTCGCTCTCTTTCCACTACGCTTACGCTCTTGCATCTCTTTCAGCCCGGCATCAATCCCTGCCAAGATTTCTTCCTTGCTAATATATTCCGTTTCTTCCTCTTCGGCTTTTGTCCTAATTTTATTGTTCAGCTTTTTCAGATAGTTCTTCACACGGTTGAGCGTGTCTTTATCATCGATGCTTAACAATTCTTCGACCAAATCCATCTTTAGGCATTTTAGTTCCATTGCCGTCATACAAATACTCCTTTCTTATTAATTCGTTCTCAAGGACAAAGATAATGATTTACTTTAATATAAATGACCCGCTTGCTGCTTAATCTTATTGGAAAGCATCAAGGGGAAGTCCGGATGCGCGGTAAAAAACGCATCAACTTCTTCCCGAGCTTCCTTCGATGTATGAGCGGAAAGCAAGGAGCGAACCCAAGCGGTGGGGAAAAAGATATCGCCAGTCCGCTGTACTTCCGGCATCGCTTCCAAGGCCGGACGGATATAAGCGACCGACTCTTGTTCTCGTAGGCGATGGTTCAAATTAGCGAGAGCGGAAGAGGCCCATGGCTCCACCCTACGATTCCCGGCGATCAACAAGGAAGCGAAGACACTGTCACGTTCCGCCTTGCGGGGCGATACGGATGGGGAGATAAATTGATACTCCTTCTTCCGGTCCGGATTCTGTATGCGGGATAATTGCGTAGCGATAATCTTATCCGCTTTTTCCGGCAAATGCATCGCCAGCATATAGGATAAGCCAATATAATCACTCTCGCTCAACGTACAATCTTTCGGAGCTTTCCGTTCCTGCCATAATGTATACAGACGTTGTACCGCCTCCTCTGAATCCGCTATCGAACGATACAAACGAAACGCCTGCAAGCGATGTTGGGATACGGGATTCGTTGTCACGATCTTCCACAAGACCTGTTCCAACGGACGAGAATCCGACGGGAATATCCGCTGGCAATCTCCTAAATAGCTTAAAGCCATCGAGAACAATAAAGAATTAGACTCATTCGGTAAATACGCTAACATCTCTTCACGGAACCCTTGCGGAGAAATCGTTTTCCAACGAAGATTCTCATAAAGGGTAATCAGCAAAGATCCCTTCAACACCTCATCTTCCGATGAGCGAAGCACAGACCATAGACCGGAAGACTCCCCCTCTGTTATTTTAAAGAAGCCATAACCACGCCCATTTATATTCGGAAGAATGACACAATTTCCATTCGGAAGAAAACTTAATTTCATTCGGAAGGAATCAGAGTTTCCTTCGAGAGAAACCGGGATTTCTTCCGAATCCGTTCCACAGATCACCCGATAGGTTAATTCTTGCGGCCATTTTAAACCCCGGCCCAACGGATCACGCTGCTCTACGACCAACTCGCCGTCCTTAACCGAAGCCGTAATCTCCGGCATACCCTTCTGATTCACCCACACCTCACTCCAAGCGGCCAGATCCTCTTCCGTATATTTATTCAAGATACGGATCAAGCCCTCCCACGTAGCGTTCCCATACGCATAAGTAGTCAAGTACTCACGGATTCCCTGCTGGAAAGCGTCTTCTCCCAGAACACATACCAACATCTCCATAATCACGGGAGATTTATCATAGATGATATTTCCATATACCAAACCGGCGTTCCGCAAATTATCCAAATCTTGCTTGATCGGATTCGCACCTGACGTACGGTCTTCCGAATAAGACGCGGGAATATAATCCCGAATAAAATTCAACCGGTGATTCACGTCCGGATATAAAGGTTCTACGATACGGGAAGCGAAATAATTAGCGAAAACCTCTTTTGTCCATACATCATCAAACCATTTCATCGTTACATAATCGCCAAACCACATATGAGAGGTTTCATGCGCGATCAAGGAACTCCGGCTCAATCGCTCATTTAAGGTAGGATGCTCATCCAGAAACATCCGGCGATCCGTATATAAGGTAGCACCCGTATGTTCCATACCCCCATATTGGAAACCGGGTAAGATAATCACGTCATATTTAGCGAAAGGATAAGGAATGCCAGTAAAGTCTTCCTGCCATTCCAACGCATCGAACACCTCATCGGCGATGGCTGGGCATTGAGCGATTTTCTTCGGATCTGTCTCCCGATGATAAATAGAGATATCCCGCCCGTTCCGGGAATAAACCTCCCGAGTCAGTTTACCGGCCACGAATGAGAACAGGTAGGTACTAAGCGGTTCCGTCTCCTTGAAAGAAATACGATTCCGACCGGAGACGCCCGTACTATCCGTTTGTGTGATAGCGCCATTCGCCACGGCCTGCCATGTGGAAGGAACTTCCAAGGTCAAGGTAAAAAGCGACTTCATATCCGGCTGGTCAAAACAAGGGAATACCGTACGTGCCCGGTCCGGAACCAATAACGTATACAGGAAC
>ULRJ01039518.1_pt1 | contig 11967 bp, 20 predicted proteins | sample 1955321 | NCBI WGS metagenome assembly ULRJ01 (sample SAMEA4835679, study PRJEB28245) | human gut metagenome | biome: gut microbiome; material: fecal sample | place: Denmark | collected 2008 | reverse complement strand
GGAGGTGCTGGCCCCCGCCGCTGTTTCTGCTGCTCCATGTACTTTTTCATGGCCTGCTCCTGATATTTCGGCGGCAGGTCGGAAACGTTTATGGCCATTACGTTTTCCCTCGGCTTTCAAACTTTCGGAAGCGGTCTTTTATGCAATCGACGCAGGGGTGCAGGCAGCTATGAAAGCCGCGCTTGTTCGTGCCGTGAAAAACCCGCTTTTTGTATTCCTGGCAAATATGCGGTGGTTTCCCCATGGCCTTTTCCTGCTCCGCCTCCGTGCAACTCACGTTCCGGCAGTCGTTACAGTTCACAGGCGGCCATGGGCTAAATTCGTCCATGATAACAAACATTTTCTATTCCTCCGCCGCGTCCGGGATCTCCACATACTGCCACGACATGGGTGGACGGTCCAGGCCGAACTCTGCCAGAGGGCTGGGCGCGTCGAACTTCTCCGGTGACTGGACGATCCAGCCGGAAAGCCGCCTGCCTTTTGCGTATTTCAGCAGATCCTCACGCGGAACGCATGACATTTCTTCCAGGTCTTGCATGGTTCGGTATGATACTTCCCCAGGGCAAAGGAATTGACCTTGCACCGCTCCGGTGCCGCTAACGTACACCAGAACGGTCACGGGCCATTCAAGCCTTTCATTTTGCGGGTGTGTCTTTCGGATTTCCAACGTTTTTTCGCCGGCCAGGATCTTCTCCCACCACTCCGGTTTCATGCTCATAAGCACAGCCAGCATATTAACCTCCGTCCTTGCCGGGCAGCGGAATGATCCGGCATTTGTCCGTTGCGAACTCCGCCACATGGTAAAGCGCCATGCAGGCCAGCATGATGTCCGCCATAATGTCGTCCGCGTCCTCTTTCCCGCGCCCGTCCTTGTTCTGTTTCAGAAATCCAGCGGCCAGCACGTTCCCCAGTTCCTCCAGGTTCTTGGCTGCTTCCTGCCAGCGTTCTTTCGGCACGGTGTAACCGATCTCCACTTTCTCGGTGTTTTCCACGGCTCACACCTCCCAGGGGAAAGCAGAGGCAGGGAGATCCGGGAAATACTTCCGCAGATTGTCCTTGAAGAACACAGGGATCTCGTTCTCCTCGCAAAATGCCACGATGTTGTCCACCCACTCGCGGGCGGGCGTCACCTTGTCCGGTCGGTTGCCGGTTTCGGCGCCCAGGATCACCCACTCCGGTAAACCCTCCGCCGCGGCCATGTCCACCGGCCCCAGCAGCGGCTCCATGCTCCAAAAGCTGTTGATGTTCACACCCTGCATGACGTACATTCCCACCGCGTCCATGTTCGCCACGGTGCTGCCATACCAGAAATTGCTTTCGTGGGGCAGGAGGGCCAGGTGGTCCAACTCCAGATACCTGGCCGGGTTCTTTGTCAGGAACAAATAGCGGTGCTGTGGTGCCTTGCGGCAGGCGTCCAGCACCTCCACGATCCAGGAGGTGGGCACCCAGCGCCCAAACAGATCCGCCATGCTGCAAACAAACACGGTCTGCGGTTCCTTTGTGTTCTGCGGCTGGCCCAGGCGGTAGCGGTGCAGGGTAGGCTCGAAACCATACGGGTATGGCGTCGCCTTGATCTTCTCCGGCAGCACATGGAGGCCGCCGGCCAGCGGGGCCGGATCCTCCAGCCCTGCGTTGAAGCGTGTGGCCGTCCGCCTGGCGTAGCAATACGGGCAGCCATGGCGGCAGCCGGTTACGGGGTTCCAGGACATTGTGGCCCAGTCAATTTTCGTCTTGTTCATTCTTCGTCGCTCCTTTCGCTTTTCCACTCGTTCACTATGCACTCGTTACAGTCAAAACTCTGGCAGTACACGCAAATGTCCATACCGTCGGCCATGGCCGCGCGGACGATTGCCGGGAAATCCGGCAGGTTCACCTTGCGGCGCGGTTTCAGTTCCGCCAGAACGTCGCCCAGGTATTCCGACGCCTGCCAGTCGCCATAGATACGCGCAGGGGCTTCCTGTTCCTCGGTTTCCGGGTTCATGGTCCAGAGGGCAACACACCCGCCGTCCGGGTCATGCTCCCACCGCGCCGGTGTCTGGCTTATGATTTTCCCGTCTGCGCCCCGCGTCGTCAGGCCTATGGTGGCCGTTCCTTTGGCTATGCAAATAATACTCATGCTTTACCGCCCTTTCCATTACACGGCCACCAGCCGCTCCAGCTGTGCCATGGTCGTGATCGTTGTTCCGCACCATTCCGGCAGGTTTGCCCGAACCAGGGCTGTGGCAAACGGTGGCGGTACTGCGTTCCCGCACCTTGCCACTTGCTTGGTTTTCCCGTACTCCTTGCCGGTGTAATCTTTGTCGATTTTATAATCATCAGGAAAGCCGTTCGCCCTGTACAATTCCCGCGGCGTCAGCATACGCAGCCCTATATCAGCCATGAAATACCAGGCGCCGCCGATCAAAAACAGGATCACCTCGTTGTCCTCCAGCGTGTAGCCGCAATACTCATTCAGGGCGGCACGGATTTTTGGCCAGTTTCGGAGATCGGCGCCCGGTGTCGCTTTTACCACTTCGGTGGTAATCACCCCATGATGGCCTCCGCCAGCGGTTATTGTTTGCACCGGCTCCGTTGCAGGCCCGCCCAGGTTTGTACCTTTCAGCTTGACCATGCTGGCCAGGGTGATAGCTTCACGATCCCGCGTCGTGACCGTGTGAAGCGGTGCGCCCGCGCTCTGGTTGTGGTCGCCGCTGTAATACTTTGTCAGCGTAGCCGCCGCCAGGCCGTAGCGGTTGGAGGCGTCAATGGTCATAACCGGTTCTTTGACGCTTTGGCCCCTCACTCGCTCCGATTGCTCCGTGTGGTACTGGATCATGGCCGGGCACACCACGCACTCCTCCGCTTTTGACACCTGGGTGTGCGTCGGCTCCATTACGCTGCGCCCGCGGTCCCCGCCGCCGGTCTGCCCGATTGCGGCCAGGGTTGGTGTAATCAGCATTTGGTTTCCTGCGGTTGTCACGGTATGCACTGGGGCGCCCGCGGCTGCCCCCACGCTGTTGGTGGTATTCGTTACCGTCAGCGGCGCCATGACAGGGGAGGCCACGCCGTACCCGTGTTTTGCTGTCACAGTTTGAAGCGGCCCGCTCATTTCTTGCCCGCGGAAATCCCCAGCATGGTTGACAATCACCAGAAACGGATCCGCCGATTTTATCACGAACTTGTCCACGCCTCTGGCCACACGCCGCATAGTATTGGGACGGAGGGGGCGCTGCGCCGAAAGCCCATATTTTTCCTTGATCTCTGCGCGGCTGTCAAAAATGGACGGGCACGGCAGGCTCCAGTCTATGATTTCCGCCGCGCTGCGCCATGGTTTTTTCTTTCCGCTCTTTACCTCCGGGCTGTCTGCCGGTGCGTGTGTTGGTTTCGGCCATACAATAGGCCGCCCGTCATGCCTGGCAATCAGGAAAAACCGCTTTCGCGTTGTGGGCGCTCCATAATCCGCGGCCACAAGTTCGCGCCACTCGACGGCATATCCCAGGTTTTTAAGCTGCTCCAGCCATTTGTGGAAAGTTTGGCCCACCAGTTTTTTGACAGGCTTTCCTTTTCGCACAGGCCCCCACGTTTGGAACTCCTCCACGTTCTCCAGAATAATCACGCGCGGGCGGACCGTTCCGGCCCAGCGCAGGACGATCCATGCAAGCCCGCGTATATTTTTGTCAACAGGTTTCCCACCCTTGGCCTTGCTGAAATGCTTGCAATCCGGGGAGAACCAGGCCAGGCCCACGGGGCGCCCTTGGCAGACTTCCACCGGGTCCACGTCCCACACGCTGGCTTGAAAATGGCGCGTGTGCGGGTGGTTCGTCTTGTGCATTAAAATGGCGTCAGGATCGTGGTTCACCGCTATGTCCACCACGCGGCCCGTGGCTAATTCGATCCCGGTTGACGCGCCACCGCCGCCGGCGAAATTATCCACTATGATTTCGTCCAGGAAATTGATCTGCGCCCCACTCATGTTTCCGGCCCTCCGAACGCTGCCAGGTCGAAACAGGTCTGTTTCCCAACGTACTGGCACCACGCCCATTCCAACATGGCGCCGCGGCTGTCCTGGTAGCCCTGCATGAACAGAACCACGTCCGCCGCCTCCATCATGGCGAAACACAGGCGCATATAATCCACGGGGCGCAGCCCCTCCGGCGCCGTGGCGGGGTTCAGGACGATATGGCCCGCCGCCGCCAGCTTCTTTTCCACCTCTCGGAACTTGGCTTTATAACGCCTGTCCCCGGTGATCTTGCCTGATATGTAGATTTTCACAGAAAACCCTCCTATTCGTTGAAAATCTCGAAATACTCCTGGTATGGGTAACCGCTGATCTCATGCCACCCGCTCCGGCAGGTGGATCCGTCGTCGAACTTATACAGCACGGCGCCCTTTCTCGCTTTCGGGTCCTTTCTCCAGCTGGACGCAGGCACGGCGGTGTATGTGATTTCCGGCTTGTCCATGTTCTGCGTTTTGCTGTACCGCTTCCCGCGCTTGCCGATCTCTCTGTACCTCTCCATGGTGGAACGGCTTTCTTTCATCAGGTAGGCGGCCAGCTTGTAATGGTTACCGCGCCTGTCCATAGGCTTGAAGCTGATACCTCCGCCGCCTCTTGGGACATTCTCCCACGCCTCCGTGATGATCTCCGGATCCATGCGGGAAATGATAACGTGAATGTGCGGGTTGGTCATGCGCTTGGTTTCTATGACCACCACGGCCTTGAACGTGATCCCGCGCTTTTTGCAGAGTTTCCGCAGGTTCCGCAGAAAGGCGGCCTTGTTCTCCAGGATTTCCTCGAAAGAACTGTCCTTGACGTAGTAGTGTAGAACGGCGTGGAGATCCCTATGGCCGAAATTGGCGTTTATATCCCAGCGCAGGTGTTCCTCTGCCACCCGCTCGTTGATCCGCTCCTGCTTCTCGGTGGTGTGTCCGGTATTTGGGCCGCGCTTCACTCCTTTGGTGTGAACCCGGAAAGATTGCATTTTCTTGTGTTCGACACACGGACCAGCTTTCACCACCCTATGAACGTAGGCCATGGGTGCCTCCTTTTCTGCTGCTGGTCGCTTTACTAATCACTCTTACCGGCGCTATACGGGGCCGTGGCCCCGTCGCTTTTTCCGGCTTGTATTCCGTCCGGGAACCTGATATAATATAGGTATATCGGACGGTTTTCCGTCGTCTATATTGCCACCTGCGCCGTGTTGACAGCACCGGGCGCAGGTGGCTTTTCTTTTTATGCCAGGTAATCCTTGGCCATTTCCAGCAATTCCGCCGCGTGTTCCTGGTCAATGATTTTGACCTTGCCGGGCTTCTTCGGATCTGCGTCGATGGCCCAGCACGTTTTCTTTGCCAGTATTTCCCGTTTGTTCAGTTCCTTGTCCAGCCTGCTTTTGTAATAGTCCCGGTCTTTCCCCCAGGCCACAAACTCCAGAAAGTCGTCCGTCGTCATGGCTACGGTCACGGTCATATCTTCCATGTGTACCTCCCTCTGCTGCTTTTATGGCCGGGCTTCATTGGCTAATCTGCCCAATCCGTTGTGCAGCCACATTCACCCAATGCGGATCGTTGTCAATCCCAATATAATTTCTGCCGGTTTGCTTACAGGCCACCCCAATAGATCCGCTGCCCATGCAGCAGTCCAAAACTGTTTGCCCCTCGTTTGTATAGGTTAAAATCATTTGTTCACACAGCCATACAGGTTTTTGTGTTGGGTGCAAATTTATCCGGCGCTTATCTGTTGGGCCGCGCAAAACATCTCTTGGGTATCTGTCTGTGCTATCATAGGTCACGTTTCCGTATTCCCCATAAACTTCTCCGTGCCTGCTGTTTCGCCGGTGCTGTGCTGTACTCACCTTTCTTTTGTGGCCATGGGTCATTTGTGGGTTATAGGTTGGCAGGCGATCATAAAAAATCAGTATGTTTTCATGGGCTTTTAGAGGCATTTTCTTGGCGTTCAGGTGGCCGGTAGCCTCTGTTTTTTCCCATATCCATTCATACCGAAATTCTTTCAAGTTGCTTACTGCAAGAACTTTGTCAAAGGGTGATTGTCCAAACAGCACTTTTGCCCCGCCAGGTTTTACCACCATGTTGGCAGCTTTCCAGAACTCAGAAAGGCAAATTGGTGTGTCCCATTTGCAGTTTGTTGTCCCATACGGTAGATCCGTGAAAAGCATATCCACGCTGCCCGGTTTAATTTGCAACATGGTTTCTATACAATCACCCAGCAGGATCCTTTCAGCCATTGGCGGGCACCTCCAGCAGTTTCTCCCATGGCCTTGCCATAGGGATCTCCGGTGCGCCGATCCAGCCCCATGTCCGTTCGTATTTTTCTGTCATGCTTTTGGCCAGGGCGGCAGCCTCCGCCGCCGTGTAAAACAGCTTCTTTCCAATGTCGTCCAGCTTATAATATCCAGGCTGTTGGAACCCGTCCGGTCCGGTGAAAAGCAGGCGCACCTCCGTACAACCGCCGGTGAAAAAACCGCGCACCGTGCCCTTGCACACGCAGTATTCCAGGAGAGGCCCAGCGCGGTTTTGCACGGAATAGAGGTGTTCAAAAACGGCGTACATTTCCGTGCCGATCTCCGGCCTTTCAACTCTCGCCATTGTCTGCCGCCTCCAATTTCTCCGCCAGGGCCTCAATGGTGGCCGCCGCTTCCTCCAGTTCCGTGGCCAGGAGGTTCCGGCCAAAACGGTCCCGCTGGTGCATGGCCTCCAGGCGGAGGTCTGCGGCCTGCCGCTTATATGGGTTCGTGCTGTCGGTCTTAACCGGGCCGCTGCCGGTGTATGCCCGTTTCAGCCACCAGGTAGGGCTATTCCGTTCAGTTTGGTGGGCGCAGTTTTCAGCGTCGCAGTTCTCCGCGTCGCAGCTGTCACAAAATACCCGGTGGAAATCGTCGTCCCACGGGCCGGACAGGATAGGGAGGGCGCCCAGGAAGTCCCCCAGGGCCTCCAGGGAGGCCGTGATCCTTTCAAAGTTATTCACCGCCCGGCCTCCTCTTTGTGGAGGTCCACACCCTCCAGGGCGTTCCACACGGCCCGCTCCCATTCCTTTGCCCAGCCGGAACAGGCTTTCCGTACTGCGTTAATCACCACGGCCTCGCCGTCGGCCTCCCACAGCAGGCGATCCTTGTCGATCACGTCCGCGCCGATATGCTCCGCCGGATCCCTCTCAATCATGTCCATCAGGTACAGGGGAACGCCCCAGCAGGCACCGCCGCCGGGCGGCTGGTAAATCTGGAACCCCTGCATAATCACCGGCACCATGGTGACCTCCTCGCCGCGGTCACCGCCGCGCCAGTGGTCCATATCGTCCGCCGCAGTTTCTCTCAAAACCAGCTGCGGCTCCGTGTCCTTAATGATCGACGTGGGCATATCTCGCTCCGGGATCGTGCCCATGTGTTCCACGATGGTGGCCAGCACCTTGCGCGGCAGCAGGGCGCGGTTGGCCAGAACAAACCAGTTTTCTGTGTAGATGGCCACGGCGTCGCCTGTGTTCATTACGACATATCCGCTATTTTTATAGGCCCGCTTTATGGCTCTCACCAGCCCTTTTTCGCTGATAAGCATTTTTTTGAAACCCTCCTTTATATAATGTGCGGCATGGGCACCGGCTTGTCCTCCGCGCCAGCTCTCCACACCTCTGCGTCCCGTATTTCTGTCCAGTCACAGCCCCAAACCTCCGCCGCGTTCAGCAGGGCGGCAAAGTTGGACCCATGCGGCACCACGACGGTGCCATATTTCCGGCTTACCACTCTGGCGCAGCCGCTGGCCTGCCAGCGTTCCCGCCGTGCCCGCTCCGTCACAGACGTTTCATACTTGCGGGCGGCCTCGCGGGTTACACCCCGCCCCAGGCGTTCACCGTACATTCCCATGTTTCCATGGCCTCCTTGACTGCCTTGGAGTAGTCGGTGGAGGTGATCCCGCTGTCCCATGCGCTTCTCGCGCCGCCCTCGCCCATGTTGTAGGACATGGCGGCCTTTTCGACGCTGCCATACTTGGCCAGATACAGGCCCAGCTTGTAGCAGCCGCCCGCGATATTCCCGGAGGCGGTGGTGGGATCCAGCCCCGTGGCCGCCTGGATCTCCGCATGGTAGGAACCGCCGGGGCCTGGGTTTAACTGCATGATCCCCACCTCACCAGAGGCGCCCACGGCGTCCATGTCGAAATTGCTTTCCGTCTGTGCCACCGCCAGGGCCAGAGGATAGGGGCAGCCGTATTCCTCGCAGTACGTCCTCATGTAGTCCTGCCATTCGTAGGGCATAGGAACCGCCAGGGAGAAATAACCCTGCGCCAGCAGCGCCTCCTCGATCTTTTCCGTTTCCTGCGGGTCCTCCATGTATTCCTCCTCCGCCGCAGTGAACAGCAATTCCGTGGGCAGGATTGCCGCCGGGGCCGCCGATACTTCCGGCGCGGCAGGTTCCGCCGCCGGTTCCTCACTGTACGCCTTGGCCACCATGACCACGCAGACGGCAACGAACAGCGCCAGGGCGATAAAGGCCAGAACCTTATTGCGCCGGCGGGCTTTGCGCTCCCGCTCCGCCGCACGGGCGGTTCTGCGCTCCTTGGCCGCCTTGATCTCCGCCGCGGCCTGTTTCAACTCACGGGCGGACACCGCCGCCCGGTAAACGGCCAGATCGTCCTCCACGGCAGAGATCCGCACCCCTTGGGTGGTCTGCTCGGTGGTGATGGCCGCCACGTCCTGCTCCAGCTTGTCCACGCGCCGCTCCATGCGGCGGGCGTATTTTTCGCCTTTCTGGCTCATTTCTTCGTTACCTCCTTTTTTCTGGTGGCCCGCCCGGTCACCTCATAGGTGATACCGAACCGGCGACGTCCGCACTCCGAACAGGTGATTTTCTCACACCTCTGCGCGACGGGTTTTACAGTCTTACCCCTGGCCGCCAGATCGACGGCGCAGGGCTTACATAACAGTTTTGTCATTCGTCCGTGTCCCTTTCGTCAATATGGGCGGCGCACATATCAGCCTCATGCAGCCGCCACACCCATGGCGTTGCTTCCATGGCCGCGGACAGGTCCCGCAGGTCTGTGCGGGCCGCCGTGTCATAGGCTCCCATGTGCCAGCGGATTGCCAGGGCTTCGTGATCCTCCAGGCGGATAAAGCGGGCGATCTGGTACAGGCTCTTTTCTCCGTGCCCCAGCGGGAGGGGATCCCGGAACGTATAGCCCAGGTAATCCTCCCACACGCCCGTTTCCGGGTTCCTGCGGCGCTTGGTTTCGGCGTGGTACACGCCAGCCTTACACACGTCATGCAGCAGCCCCAGGATCGCCACGGTTTCCTCCTCCTGCTCGGAGAGGGTGGCAGGCCCCGGCGTGTCCTCTTTCGTCAGGTCGCGGATCGTGATCTCCCGCAGGCGGTAATAAACGTGCAGGCTGTGAATAACCAGGCCGCCGGGGAAAGCGCCGTGGTGCTTGGCTCCCGCCGGTGCCTCGAAAAAGTCTGTTTCATTCTCCAGCCGCTCCAGCAGTTCCTCCGCGCCGTTTCGGTGGACGCTGGCCAAAAACAGATTTTTGAAAAGAGTGGTCATGGCCCGCTTGCCGTTTCTTTCTAAAAAATCAGACATTTGCCGTTCCTCCTATGCTTCCGGGGCTTCGTTGCCCCAGGCGTCCCAGCCGTCAGCCCTCTGGCGGGCGAACATTTCCAGCCTGGGCACGTCGCCCAGCAGTTCCACGATCCGCTGTCTGGTTTCGTCCGGCTTCTTGCTGTGCCCCTCGAACGGGGCTTCTATAATCTGGTGGACATTGTGGGCGCGGATCTGCGTCTTTGCCTTAAAGCCCGGCGTGACGCCCAGCAGGCAAACCTCCGCGTTTGCGCGGGTGTAGGCACCCAGCCCCATGAAATTGCCACCCTGCTTGCGGTTCTTTTTGACCCACACAAAAGCCGCGGTTTTGTATGTAAAGCCCCACGCCTCCATGACCTTTATGGCCTCCGTGATATTGGGGAACGTTGCCCACATAAAGCAGGCTGCCCCCTCTCGGACGATTTCGCGGACCGGCAGGGCGCATATTTCCGCGGTGGTCATGGTTGGGTAATGCTGTTTTGCAATCCCGTGGGAACTTTTCGTGTTCCCTCCCTGGGAATATGCCCACGGCGGATCCGCATAGATCACGCTGTACTGTTTGGCGGGGAGGGGGATATGGTCAGGCATGGCCGTTCACCTCCCGCTTTCCGCTGGCGGCTTGATCTGCCACGAAATAAAGGGCCTCCACGTTTGAAAATGTCGTGGCCCGTGCCAGCCCCTCCGCCTCCGCAATCATCAGATCCGCGTCAAGCCCTAATATTTCAGCCGCAGCCCTGACGGCCTTTTCCGCCTCCAGGTATTCGTTGATTGCGGCCAGCTGCGGGGAGGTGTAGGCCGTCACCAGGGCCGCGGTCATGTCGTTACGCTCTGCCATGTGCCTGCCGCCTCCTCTCCATGGCGGTGGTGACTTCCTCCACCATGCCGCGCTCCCGCAGGCCCTCAACGGAAAGGCGGTGCGCCTCATGGTACAGCTGCCCGCCCGCCGCGTCGTGCGTCGTGATCGTCAGGATCGGGTGCCCCAGGGAGGAGGAAAGAAACGCTTTCGTGTGGCCGTCGTCCGTCGTCCATTCCAGCCAGTAGTCCGGGCGGCCATTCGCTTTCTGGAAATCCACGCGGCGCATACCCGGCATGGGCTTGTATGTCGCCACCAGATTGTAAAGGCTGGTTTTGTTGGCTTTCAGCCTCAACACGGGGCCACCTCCGTTCTGTACCACTCCAGGATCCGCTTGGCGTACTTCTTGCGGATCCGCTTCTTTTTGGTGTGGCGGTAGCGGTTATAAAGCGGGCGGTTGTCAACCGACGCCCAGCGCAGCGCCATTTCCATTTCCTGCTGTGCTGCCACCTCCGCCGCCACCCGCTGGATCCATCTGCAGAAACTGTTTACCGTGGTCAGAACGCCCGCCGTAATCTCGCGGATCGCCTTGGCCAGTTCCTCGCAGTTTGCCGCGGCCTGCTCCATGTTTATGCCCATCTGCGGCACCAGCATGGTGTTTTCATTCATGTGGAAAGCCCTCCCCATTCTCCCAGCCCAGCAGGATATTGTGGGCCATGTTGCCCAGGTTCTCATGTGCCTGCTCCAGCGCCAGCAATTCGTGATAGGAGATCCCGGCGGCCTCCAGCTTGTCCCGGAAAGCCTTGGCTTGCTCGGTGGCAGCCGCAACCGCCCGCCGTTCTTTTTCCATGTCCTCCGCCGCGTATCTGGCTTTTCGTTCCGCCAGGTTGGCCTCTCCGGCCATGATCTGCTGGCAAAGTTCTTTTGCGCCCTCCAGGGTGAAATACTCATGCCCAGCCGTGTAAATCGTTCGGCCCTTGCCCTTGATGTCATTGGCCGCCACATAGAAAGCTGGGAGGCCGTCCTGCTCTCGCTTCTGATCTTTGCGGATCCAGAACATTACGCCGTCCTGGCGCCCCTCTCGCGTCTGCCCGTCCTTGCACAAGAACTTGATTTCTTTCCTTTTGCCCATCGCGTTGTATCTCCTTTTCAATTCTTCCGTATCAGGTGCCCGCCTGCTGGGGCTTGCCTCTGCGTCGGAGGTTAGCCTGGAAACGGCGCTGCGCCAGTTCCGGGTCATAGGCGGGGCGCTGGTTCCGGTCCAGCTTTTCACCGTCCTGGCCTCTCCGTAATTCTGCGTAGATCGTTTTTCTGGATTTCCCCAGGTGCGTGGCGATCTCCGCCACACTCGCGTAATTGCGCCACGCCTTGGCGATATACTCCCGTTCGGCGGGGCTAATGTATTTTTCGCTCATGGCTTTTTCACCTCCGATTGCGACAAAAAAATAAGAGTAACAAGGGATTTCCCTTTGTTACTCTTATTGATAGCATTTTCGCATCCCACGTTGCCGCGCTTTTCTCATTGACAATTCGACGGGGAATGCTATAATCTGCTATGTCTGAAAAAATGTAAAATTGTATCGCAGAGGTGCCGCCGCGAGGCGGAGAATAGAGAATCCGGTG
>ULRJ01079130.1_pt1 | contig 12044 bp, 9 predicted proteins | sample 1955321 | NCBI WGS metagenome assembly ULRJ01 (sample SAMEA4835679, study PRJEB28245) | human gut metagenome | biome: gut microbiome; material: fecal sample | place: Denmark | collected 2008 | reverse complement strand
CTGGAGCGGATGCGGGAAAGCAAGCAGGCGCAGCTCAACACACAGGACCTGCCCGGTCTTGTCAAGCTCGCCGGTTCCAGCTTCGGTATCTTAGAGGAAGAAGGCAAGGGTGTTTTGCAGCATCTGATCGAGGACGGAGATTTTACGCTCTACGGTCTGGCGAACGCTGTCACGCGGTTCAGTCAGGATGTTGAAAGCTATATTGCATGATTCACCCTCCGTATCCGTCTGTTTTCTGGCAAACAGGACGATATACGGGGGATTTCTGCACCGATTAGGCCGAAAAAAGCGTAAAAAGTCACAGCCGGTTTCAAGCTTGCACAAGAAACCGGCTGCATGAATGAATCGTATCCGTTCATCTGCACGAGTTCTAATATATGATATGCTGGAATAAAAAAACTACATTTCCCCTCTCCGCAGCAGATTCATTCAAACCGCAAACGCTATGCGCTTCGTTTTTATCAAATTAGTACTGGTTCAGTTTGTATCCGCGCACAGCGGGCCTGCCAGCTCCTGCATAAAGAACAGCTTGCCCGGCATGGTCGGAATGCGGCTGGAGGTCACGGCCTTCGTGGGGCCGTAGCGGAGGGTCATCCAGAAGCTCATGCCCTGCCACTGCATGCCGCGCGACAGCACGCCGTCCGCGCCGCCGATGGCGTAGTCCGAGCCGAAGATGATCTTCGGGCCGATGGTATTCGCGTAGCACGGGATGAGCGGCCACGAGGAGCGGAAGGACGTGATGGCGTTCTGCTCGATGGTGAACGGATGCAGTCTTGCCCCGATGCGGCACGGCTCTGCCAGCCACGCTTCCTCGGTTTCATATTCATCGGCAAAATGCGGCTCCCAGAACGCGATATGGCACATGCGGCCAATGCCGTAGACCAGCACCTGCTTCGCGCCCTCGGCCTTCAGTGCGGCGATCTTCTCCGCGTAGGTCGGCAGATTCTCCTTCGTGGCAAAATTGCGCTGTTCTTCCGGAACGGTCAGCTCGCCGAGCGGCCCGTAAAATGCGTTCACCATGGCATTCTGGAACGCCGCCGGGTCAGAGGCGGGCAGCGTGTTGCCCGCGGCGTCTGACCACTCGTCCATGTTAAAGCCGTAAACGTGCTTGCAGTCCATGTTCCACTCCTTCAGGAAGTAGACCGCCCACTTGTACATCCCCATCGGGCCGACCGGCAGGATGAGGATCAGCTTGCGGCCCTCCTCCTTTGTCTTGCGGATCTGCATGGCGATCTCGTGGCCCATATACGCACCGAATTCTTCGAGGTTTTCGCAGGCGACCGGCCGGAACGCGGGGTTCCAGAACGGCTGCGGCTGCGTGACCGACTCGGGCGGCTGCGAAACACAGTCCGCGATCTTCTCAATGTCCCAGCCCTTCGGGAAAACTTCTGCAAAATAAGAGCCTTTCAGGGTATCCGTCATATTCATAGCCGTTTCTCCTTCCGTTTACAGGTCAAATAGCTTCTTTTCATCATTGGAACGGTATGCAAGCTCGATCACGCGCTGCACCTGCACCGCGTCGGACGCCGGAACCTCCAGCGGGCTGCCAGTCAGGATCGAGTTGGAAAAGCTCTCGATCTCCCGCGCGTACATGTCGCCGAATTCTGTATGCAGCTCCGTGCGTTCTGCGCCCGCATGATCCTGCTGCGCGTCATAGCCGCCCTGCTCCGTCAGGAAGATCGCGTCGATCGTGCCGCCGTCAACCTGTCCGATCACGCTGTCGCCAAGGAGCCGTCCGCGTTCGCCGAACACCTCCAGCCGCCATTTGGCCGCGTTGTCCGGGATGTTGAAGTTAGACTGCACCACGCACTGGCAGCCGTTCTGCATCCGCATCAAAACCGTCGAGGAATCGTCCACCTCATAGTGGAACGTCTGCGTGCCGTGCATGGCCGCGACTTCGGCTGTCTGACTGCCAAGCACATATTGCAGCAGATCGATGCAGTGCACGCCCATGTCCACCAGCGCGCCTCCGCCGCCCTGCGTCTTTTTCTGCCGCCACGCGCCGGGAATATCCGGATACCAGCAGGTAAACTGCGCGTAGGCAGAGACGGGCTTGCCGATTTTCCCTTCGGCGATGGCCTTCTTCATCGCCTGAATGCAGGCGCCGAAGCGCATCATGAAGCCCGCCGCAATCAGCACGCCCTTTTCCTTGCAGTGCTCGACGACCTTCTGCCCTTCCACCGCCGTCATTGCCAGCGGCTTTTCGATCAGGATGTGCTTGCCCGCATCTGCCGCGGCCATCGCCTGCTGTGCGTGCAGAAAAACCGGGGACGCGATATAGACCGCGTCAATCTCCGGGTCGTTCAGCAGTTCTTCCGCAGACGTATACGCTTTTTTGCAGTTCCATTTCGCGCGGCAGCTTTCCGCCAGCTCCGGCGTGATCTCCATGACGGCGACCAGCTCTGCATTTTCACACTGCATCATACCTGGGATCGTCCGGCGCTGGGCAATGCCGCCCGCGCCGATAACGCCCCAACGAACCTTTTTCATATGTATCCTCCTATTGCTTACGGCAGCAGATTCCCTGCCGCCATTCTCGGATAGACGGTATAGGGCCGGAAGCCCTCGGCATACGCGGCTCCGCACTGGTACCCGCGGTATTTGGAGCAGGTGCGCACCATGTCCGCAAAATCAATGTTGTCATGCTCCAGCATCCAGTCCAGCTGCGACCGGTGGCAGCGGAGCGCCGCCAGCTTCGTCTCGATCTGATCCGTGATGTCCACATAATGCGTCGGCTGGAAACCGACGCCCGCCAGCGTATCCATAAAGAACACCGGGATAAAGCTGGAATACGGCTCAAATCTGCGCGGGCGGTGACTCAGGCCGGAGCAGAAGCTGCCGTTGGTCACGATGCGGCTCGTCTCCGTGTGATCCTGCATGTAATCCGTATCATTGTGTGTAATAATGACGTCCGGCCTCGTGCAGCGGACGACATCCGCCATCGCGTCCATGACCGCCGGATCGTGGCTGTTGACCAGCATATCCCCGACATTCAGGTTGAACGTCTGCTTTGCGCCGATGATCTTCGATGCTTCTTCAAATTCCTCCGCGCGCATCGCCGCCAGAGGTTCCGGCTCGATGACCACATGGCCCTGATTGCCGTTCGCCACATGGCAGGTATAGACCTCCGCGCCCTGCTCGACATATTTCCGAAGCGTACCCCCGCAGGCGATCTCCAGATCGTCCGGGTGGCAGCCGACTGCCAATACTCTCATGATTGTCCCATCCTTTTTAAACATGCACGTTTTGCATGATTCCCTATATATTCAACATACCGCGCTCGAATTATTTTGTCCACTAAAATAAATTGAAACATCCAGAGTTTAGCCAATCAATTCATACGAAAGGCCCCTGATGCACAGAATTCTCGCATCAGGGGCCTTTCGCGCCGGAAGACGCTCAGAAGTCATATTCGATTTTGACCGGCATGCCGGTTTTGCTGGATTCGACGGCGGCAAGGCTGGCCTTGACGGTCTTTGCGCCCTCAACGGCAGTGGTGTGAATGGGCTTGTCATTGACAATGCAGTCAACAAATTCATCCAGCTCACCTGCAGCGTTGTGATTGTTGACGATCACGGGATATTCAATCGGAATCGCGTGCGACTGCGGCAGATCCGCAAACAGCGTTTCGCCGTTGCCGACGCCATCCTTGAACACGGTCATGTGGTTGCTGGTGTTGTCGGTGATGATGGTGCCCTTCGTTCCGTAGAATACGCTGCGCATCGTATAATTGCGCTTGCAGCCGGTGGAGACGAACACCTTACCGATCACATTGTTCGGGAATTTCATAATGGCGATGGTGCAGTCGTCGGTCGGATAATTGGGCAGCATCTTGTGGTTCGCGTAGGCGAAAACCTCCGTCGGGTCGCCGGCAATCCAGCGGGCCAGATCGACCGCATGGCAGCCTCCGCCAAGGAACCCATGACGCAGCGGGTCAAGACGCCACGGCAAATCAATTTTTGAGTAATCATGTGCATACTCGGTTTCCACAAAGAACAGTTCGCCGATCTCGCCGCGGTCGATGAGTTTTTTTGCCTCGACAAAGCCCGGCGTATAGCGGCAGATCTGACCAACCATCATCTTGGTTTCGGCGGCCTTTGCAGCGGCAGTCATCTCGCTGCATTCGTCAAGCTTCAGCGCCATCGGCTTTTCACACAACACATGTTTCTTCGCGGCCAGTGCCGCAAGCGTGATCTCCTTGTGCGTCTGATCGGGCGTGACGATAATGACAGCATCGATTTCCGGATCGTTCAAAACGTCGCGGTAATCCACTGCAGTCTTTTCTACGCCGAATTTATCAGCTGCCTCATGCAGAAGCGTTTCGTTGAGATCGCAGAGCATAGCAAGCTCGGTGTTCGGATTGTCCATAACAGCCTGCATATGGACCTGCGCCATGATGCTGCAGGAAATGACACCAATTTTGAGTTTCTTTTTCATAACAGTTCCCTCTCTGATAGACGTGTAGATGATTTACTTTGTGGAGCCGGCGGAAATACCCATGATGATCTGCTTGGAGAGGATCAGGTAAATTGCAATTGCCGGAACCGCTGCGATCAGGATACCGGTGAGCTGGAACGGCGTGTCCGCATTGTACATGGAGACAAGGCCGTCCAGCGCCGGCATGACCAGCCGCTTGTTGACGCTCTTAATGATGACCATCGGCGGCAAAAGATCATTCCAGCTGGAGATAAAGCCCATGATGGTACAGATCGCGATGGCGGGCTTGCCCATGGGGATCATAATGTGGAAAATCTTTCGGAAATAGCCGCAGCCGTCGATTGCCGCAGCCTCAAGCAGTTCATTCGGAATACTGCGGAAGCTGGACGACAGGAGCATGATTGAGCTTGGAATCCCGATCGTGCCGGTAACAAGGATCAGTCCGCGATAGGTATCGATCATGTGCAGCTTCGTCAGCATGGTATACACCGGGATCATGATGACCTGAAACGGAATGAACATGGCTGAGATAATGAGCGGATACATGGCATTCTTTCCGCGAAACCGCAGCTTCGCAAACGCATAACTGGCGAAAATGGCCAGCGGCATGGTAAACGCTAGCTTCAGAACCGTTACCAGGAGCGTATTGAAAAGATACTGCCCGATCTTGAAATTCTTGAAAATGATCAGATAGTTTTCAAAATGTCCCTTCAGCAGATCGACGGAGAACATATCCTTCATATATTCCGCCTGCGACTTCAGGGAGTTGACACCCATGAAGTACAGCGGATACAGGTAGGAAACCGCCAGCAGGATCAGAATCAGGTAGATCAGAATATTCGCCGGAATTGAACGTTTTTCAAGCTTCTTTCCCATGCCGTCACCTCCAATCATCGGCTCTGTTGCTCATGCGCATCTGAATGACTGTGATTGCCGTGATAATCAACAGCAGAATCACGGAAAGCGCACACGCCTGGCCGAGTTTGGTTCCGTTAAAGCCCTTGACGTAAACCATATAGTCCAGTGTCGTCGTTTCATAGCCGGGCCCGCCGTTGGACAGCGAGTAGATCAGCGGGAAAATACCGGTGAAGATCCAGATCATGGCGCTGACAAACGAGTATTCCAGTGTGCGGGCCAAAAGGGGAATCGTGATACTGAAAAGCCGCCGCCAATAGCCTGCGCCGTCGATGGTCGCCGCCTCCAGAATACTGGGGTCGATACCGGTCAGACCGCCGAAGATGATCAGCACCTGCCAGCCAATGTTGCTCCAGACCAGACAGAGGAACACGACGAAGCGCGCGCTCGGGCCGGAATTGAGCCATTCGATTGCCAGCGCGTCAAGCCCAATGGCACGCAGAACCTCGTTCAGCGGGCCGGAGTAGCTAAACATGATCTTGTACAGAAGGCCGACGACCGTCATGGAAATGATCGAGGGAAGATAATATACAAGCCGGAAAAATCTCCAGCCGGGTATGCGGTCATTTAAAATTACGGCGATGATCATGCCGATCAGCGCCTGTACGGGAATTGTCAGGAGAAAGACGCCGGTGTTTTTCAACAGCGTCCAGAAATTCGGGTCAGAGAATATGCGGATGTAGTTCCGCAGGCCGACCGGATCGCTTTTGAACATTCCATCCCAGTTGGTAAAGCTCTTTACAATCACCATACCAATGGGGTACGCACAGACCAGTAGTTCCAGTGCAAGCACTGGCAGAACGGACAGCCATCCCTGCCGGTTTTCCCGCCGCAGCAGCGCGCTGTGTTTTCCAGATTTCATGGTTCACCTCTGCTTTCAATCACCCGCAGCGCAGAGCGCTGCGGGTGACCGTGTATCTGTGCCGCACGGCACAGAGCTTCACATTTTCCGTCAGTCAATCTGTGCGTCGTCCATTGCCCGTGTCAACTCGTCCAGCGACATGTTGCCGACCAGGACCTGGCACGGCAGAGAGCAATAGATGTTTACCACATCGGCACTCAGGCAGTTGTCCGGCCAGAAGTAGAGGCCGCCGGCCATCTCGACCGCCTGCGCAAAATAGGGATCGTCCGTCCTGCCGATATCCGCGGCGGTGATATCCGTGCGGATCGGTATGGCGGTATTCTTGGTATACATGGAGACCATTTCGTCGCGCGAAAGCAGGAACTTTACAAACTCGACCGCCATGTCGGGATTTTCGCTGAAGTTGGACACGCCAAGCGCCGCGCCGACGCCGCCGACAGCAGTATCCGGTATCGATGAGTGATTCATCCGCAGTAGGAACCGGCAGCATGCCGAAATCGTCGCCGAGCGCTTCATGATAGGTTTCATAGTCACCGAAATAGAGCGTATGAAGCGCGCTGCCGCCCTGAAGGAACACGTTGTAATTGTCGGTAGAGGTAGCGGTATCCTTGTTCAGCCATCCGTTGTCATAGAATTTCTTGTATTCGTTCATCATGAACTTGAAACCCTCGTCATCTGCGAAGGAAACCTGTTCATCTGTGTGGGCAAGAATGCCGTCAAGACCACTGAGCTGCTCCCACCACATGCTGAGGCAATACAGAAGCAGTCCGGGATAGCTTTCATCTAGGTGCAGGGGCTGAATGCCTGCGTCGCGGATCGCGTCAAGCGCGGCATAGAATTCATCGATGGTGCGCGGCGGATTTGCTTCAAAGTCAAGTCCGGCCTGCTTGACCAGCGACTTGTTGTAGGCAAAGCATGCGACGCTCTGGCCGAGATAGGGCATACCGTAAATCGTGTTATCCGCATTCATGCCCTCGGCGCAGGTTTCCCAGCCGACGACCTTCGTGCGCAGATCATCATCCAGATAGTCGTTCAGCGGCAGCAGTCCGTCTTTGAGCGAGATCAGCGCCGGGCCATTCACAAAGCAGGCAATATCCGGGCCGTACCCGGCGCGAGTCGCTGCTTTGAAGTCATTCATCAGCTGCGCATTGTCATTATACGCATTGATCTCGATGGTCACATTGGGGTGCAGCTCACGGAAGCGTTCGATGGCCTGTGAGATGTACCAGGTCTCCTGCCCTTCCTTCAGCTCGTTCGGGCGGATCATGTCGTTGCAGCTCCAGAGCGTCAGCTTGATGGGCTTGCTTTCGTCTGTCGTCTGCTCTGCCGGAGCCTGCGCATCAGACGTATCCGGTGCTGCAGGTGCGGCGCAGCCCACAATGCCAAGCGCCAGTACAAGCACCAGCGTGAGAGCCAGAAATTTGCGTACATGTTTCATTTTCATTCCTCCGCTTTCTTTTTTGGGGATCGCTGCTCATAGTTTAGTGGAAGCATCTGCGAAATAACATACAGCTTCTTGCATAAAATATCGTTTTTTTGTTCAAACGGCCGCCCGCTGTGCCGCGCTGCAAAAATAACGATTTTTTGCTGCAAAAAATCGCCGCAGCTGAACTGCGGCGATTTTCTACGGCATTTCCTGTCCGTCCAGCTGGCTCTGCCGCTTGAAGCGGTAGGGCGTAAGGCCGGTTTCCTCGCTGAAAATTGAAACGAAGTGGCTGACGGAGGTGTAGCCAAGCTGCGCGCTCACCTCGCCGACCGGGTACAGCCGGAGCAGCTGCTTTGCCTTTTCGATTTTCTGTGCTCGGATATACCCGCTCAGATTCATGCCGGTCGCCTGCTTGAAAAAACGGCTGACATAGGAGGGGCTCATATAGACCTCCTGCGCAATATCTTCCAGCCGGATTTTGCCGCACAGATGCGTCTGTACATATTCTGTGATCTGCCGCAGCAGGATATCCGGCTGTGACTGGCTCCGGCGCGCGTCCAGCACGTCGATCAGACGGTGAATGCCGGCTGCCGCAAGTGAAAGCTCCGCTGCCGAAGCACAGCTTTTCGCGATCTCGTCGCCGCTGACCTCATCTGCTCCCGCAATGATCCCCGTCTGCTCCGCCAGAAGGATCGTCCGCTGAATAAACGCAGTGAGCTGTGCCGCCGCCTGCGGGAGCTGCGGCCTCGCGTTCTTTAGATGCACCGTCAGCGCATCCAGTTCGGCGTGCAATGCCGCAGCGCTGAAAGTGTTGGTTCGCTTATAAGCCGGGCGGCCGGCTGTGTGCCGCGCGGGAGATGCGCTGAACCGGTAGAGTTTGCCGTGTCCGTCGTAATAGGCCGACGCGCAGGCTTGATGCGCGTGCTCATAGAGCGCCGGTATCTGCCGGGCATCGTTCGCGGTTTCGCTGATTCCCATGCTCAGGATGCAGTCAATGCTGCTTTCCGCCATGCTTTGCAGACGTGAGAAAGCCTTCTCCATCCGCTCAGGCGAAAGCGCAGGCAGGAGCGCGGCAATATTCCGTCCCGCTGTACGGAAGAAACAGCTGGAACCCTCACGGCAGAAGATCTCCTGCGCGATGGCGATGATACCGGCATAGGGCGGCTGCGCGCGCTGGCTGCCGGTATCCGGCATCTGAACCGTAAGCAGGCCGACCGTAAACGGCGCGCCCCGCTTCAGAAGCCCCCATTTTTCCAGCTGGTACGGCGCTGTGCGCAGATTTTCCGCCGTACCGCTGAGCAGCAGATTCAGATACTCCGTCCGCAGCTGCGGCGCCGTATCGGCATGCGCTTCGCCGTCCGAGTTCCGGAGCCGCTCCCGTTTCAGCTGCTGCGCAACGCGCCGCACCGTTTCCAGCAGGACATCCGGCGTCGCCAGATCCTTCTGCAAATACTCCGCCGCGCCGAGGCTCACCGCCTCCTTGTAGCGCTGGATATCGTTCATGCAGCTCAGTACGATGAAGCGGGTTTCCGGTGCCGCGTCCTTCACGCGCCGAATCATCTCCAGTCCGTCGATCCCCGGCATGACGATATCCACGATCGCAATGTCGGGCTGTTCCCGCAGGATCAGTTCAATTCCCTCTTCCCCGCTGCGTGCTTCGCCGGCAATGATAAACTGACTCTGCTCCCATGGAATGACCGTCTGCATACCGATCAGGTGAAACGGCTCATCATCAATCAATACAAGCTTCATCACAGTGCGTTTCCTCCCTTCCCATTTTCAGCGGCAGCCGCAGATACACGCGCGTATAGCGCTCCGGCTCACTTTCAATCGTAATGCCGTAGCCGCTTCCGTAGAGCATCCGCAGCCGCTCCTGCACGTTGTACACGCCGATATGATTGCTCCCGCGGCCGGACATCAGGTGATCGCCGCTGAGGAGCTGCGTCAGTTTTTCCGGCGTCATCCCGATGCCGTCGTCGCAGACGGCCAGCGTCAGATCGCCGTCTGCAGCAGAGGCCGTGACAAGAATGGAGCCCGCCTCCGCACGCTCTGCGATCCCATGCAGCACGCTGTTTTCCACGATCGGCTGCAGAATAAGCTTTGGAATCTGCGCATCGAGCAGTTCGCCCGGAACCTGCGCCTCATAGGTGAACAAATTCTGATAACGCAGCTTCTGGATATAGATGTACTTTTCCAGATAAAACAGTTCGTCGCGGAGCGACACGGCATGGTCGATCCCGCTAAAGCTGTAATTGATCATACAGATAAACGCGCTGATCGCCTTGCTGATTCCTGCCGCTCCCTTCAGCTCCGCCATCCAGCGGATGGTATTGAGCGTGTTGCGGATAAAGTGCGGGTTGATCTGCTCCTGCAAAATCCGAATTTCGAGATCATGCCGTTTTTCGTCGTCGCGGCGAATTGTCTGGATGCTGTTATCCAGCGCCTCGACCATGTCATTGAAGCCAAGATACAGATCTCCGATCTCATCTGCCGATCCCGGCTGCACACGCACGGAAAGATCGCCGCGCTGCACCTGATTCATGCTGGCGCTGAGCGCTGTGACGGGGAAAATCAGCCAGCGATTGATACAGAGCATCATGACGGCAATGCACATGCAGACTGCCAAAATCAGCGCTGCCGTCAGCCATGAAAGCGAATAAACCGAACGATACAGGTCGGTATCCGGCACGATCATTGTCAGCGTCCATTTGTCCCGACTTCCCGGAAACTCGATCTGCGTGGAGAAAACCTGTCCGCGCTGAAGTCCCAGCCGGACGGTTCCGCCGTTCGGCTGCGCAAGAAGCTCAGGCTCCGGCGGCACGCCTTCGGAGGATATCACATAGTCTCCAGTGCTGCTGGATAAGAAAACAAGACTGTTCGTCGTGATCCTGGAGCTGCACAGCAGCCGCTCCATCTGCGTTGTGCTGATGCCGAGCAGCGCCACGGCAGCGGTCTGTCCGTCCACAACCAGGTTGCCCGCGACATAGAGTGAACGGCCGCCCAGCAGATTGAACAGGTCGTCCGACACGCCGTACCAGACGCGGCTGTAATTGCTGCTGCTCAGCGCCTGATACCATGCGTAGGCATCCAGCCGGTTCCTTCCGTCGCCGCCCGGCGCAAGATAGGTGGAATAGCATGGCCCATCCGGAAACACAAGCGCATAGGAACTGGGCATTTTCAGCCGCAGCAGATTCCGCGCGCTGTAAAGCTCCGTTTCCAGCTGTTCCCGATAGGAAAGATGCGCCTCACTGGTGTCTGGCAGACGGCGCAGGCCGGAAAGCACGACAGTATTTGTCGGCAGCTCCTGAATCGTTGCATAGAGCAGACCGACCTTTTCATTGATCTCCTGCGCGGTGATGATCAGGTTTTTTCGCGTAAGCGTGTTGGTCTGCTCCTTGATGATATTCCGCGACTGCGCGGTCGAAACAATGCCCATGACCAGAACCGGAATGATCGTCATGAACGCCATTGTCAGCATGATCTTTTTTCGGATCCCAAAGCGGTGGCGCATATCGTTTCCTCTCCCCAATCTGTCTTCTGTGCAAGCATCTGGGCGCGGCTGAACGCGCGGTATTCCTTCGGCGTCATATTCAGATACTGCCGGAACGCCGCGTAATACGACTGCATATCCTCATAGCCGGACGCGCGTGCAGCCTCGCTGACCGGGCAGCTGCTGCCAGCCAGAAGCTCGCAGCTTTTCTCGATCCTTGTCCGCCGCAGATACTCCCGGAAGGTCAGCCCCGTTTCCTGCCGGAAGCGGCGGCTGATATACGGGACGCTGTAATGCTCGCCCGCACAGAAATCCTGAAGCGTTACGTCGTGCGCGTAGTGCCGGTTGATATACAGGATCGCCTTTTCCACGGCTTCGCAGCCGGTATGGAGCGTCCGCTCCGGCGCGAGCTTCCGCAGCGTCAGGATCAAAATCTCCGTCAACCGCCCGCGGAAAATCTCCGCGCTTCCAAACTGCATCTGCCGGTATTCCTGCACCATCCCGCCAAGCAGCGCGCCGACGCGCCCGTCTTCGTCGTGAAACACACAGTCTGTCCAGTTTGCGCCGAGGATCATCCTGTAATACCGCACCAGACACGCCTGCAGCAGTTCGTTCAGACTCAGGCAGCAGCGCATCGTTTCATCGATGGCCTCCGGCAGAAACAGGCAGTTGATCAGCGTCAGCCCGCAGCTGTTTTCATAGCGGTGTGTACTGCCGAGATCAACAAAAAAATAGTCGCCGCGATGCAGAACGGTTTTTATATCATTGAGCGTATGCTCACAGGTGCCGCCGGTAATATAAGCCAGTTCAAAAAACAGGTGGTCGTGCTGCTGCAGATCCCCCTGCTCACGCTCCATCATGACAAGGCTTTCGTTTTCATGCTGCGCGTTTTCCTCGATTTGGATCGTCTTGTG
>ULRJ01031618.1_pt1 | contig 12161 bp, 10 predicted proteins | sample 1955321 | NCBI WGS metagenome assembly ULRJ01 (sample SAMEA4835679, study PRJEB28245) | human gut metagenome | biome: gut microbiome; material: fecal sample | place: Denmark | collected 2008 | reverse complement strand
GAAGACACGGAGGAGTGCTTAAACGATACGTGGATGCGGGCATGGAATGCCATACCTCCGAAAAAACCGAACCGGCTGGAACTGTTTTTGGGAACAATCACCCGCAATTTATCGTTTGATAGATGGAAGACAAAGAATGCAAAAAAACGGGGAAACGGACTCATGGATACCACGCTGGATGAACTGGCGGAGTGTATTCCCGCAGCCCACGATACGGAAAGCATTGTGGAAGCAGCGGAGTTAGAGCGGAGCATCAATGCTTTCCTGCATACGCTCTCCGAACAGGAATGTAATGTTTTTTTACGAAGGTACTGGTTCGTGGAGGAGTATGCCCAGATTGCAGAGCGTTATGGCATGAATCTGAATACGGTGAAGACATCCCTGTTCCGCACGAGGAAAAAGCTGCAGAAATATCTGGAACAGCAGGGAATTGTCTTGTAAGAGGAAGAGAAGATGAGCGAGCAAAACAGAGAAAAAGAAGAAAGATTGTTCCGTGCCCTGTCCGGTGTGGAGGAGGAATTATTGCATCGGAGTGAACAGAATGAAGGCGTGGAAAAGCGGAAAGCAAATGGGAAAATACGCAGATTTCCGCTATACTATGTGTCCCACATTGCGGCAGCCTGTCTTTGCTTCGTGGTGGCGGGAGTGCTGTATATGACCATGAGCGGCACCAAAATGGCAGACAGCACCGGTGCGGATACAGCGGCACCACAGTCAGCATACAGCGCAGGCGCAGATGGTGCGGCACCGGCGGAAGATTTTGCAATGGCGCAGGCAGAGAATACCACAATAGAAGCGGAAATGGCAGAAACTGTCGCAGATATGCCGGAAGGTGCCGTGGCAGAGGTGACGGCAGGCACGGATGGCGCTGTTACAGGGAATCTGCAGGCGGCACAAAACAATGACAGCATGGATGAGAAGCAGAGAAGCCAGCCCGCTGTAAGCGGCAATGAGGCGTCCGGTGCAGAGGACAGCACGGAAGAAGCAGAACAAGATCAGGAAGAGACACTTATAGAAAAACAGAAGAGCCCCTCCTTAGAGAAAATGAAAAAGAAAGGACAACAATAAGCAATGAGTACGATAGAGAAACATGACATGACTCAGGGCAAGATACTGTTGCCTTTAGTATCGTTTACGATTCCCCTGGTACTGGGCAATCTGTTTCAGCTGACCTACAACGCTGCGGACTCCGTGATCGTAGGAAAATACGTGGGAGAGCAGGCACTGGCAGCAGTGGGAACTTCCACGCCGATTATGAATATAGCGATTCTGCTGATCAGCGGAATGTGCATGGGAGCCAGCGTCTTAATGAGCTCCCAGTATGGTGCCAGGGATTATGATACCCTTTCGAAGCAGATCAGCACCACCATGCTGGCAGGCTGCGGATTCTCCGTTATATTTTCATTGCTCATGCTGCTATTGGCGACACCGGTGCTTCGACTGATCCGGGTACCGGAGACTGCGATTCCGGAAGCTGCGGTATATCTTCGGATCATTTTCCTGGGACTGATATTTACATTTATCTATAATTTCCTGGCGAACACCATGCGGGCGCTGGGAGACAGTAAGACACCGTTATATTTTCTGGTAACCAGTGCTTTTTTAAACATTTTCGGAGATCTGTTCTTCGTGGTGGTATTACGATGGGGCGTGGCGGGAAGTGCCATTGCCACAGTGTGCAGCGAGGGCCTGTGCTGCCTACTGTGCGGCATTTATATCAAGAAAAAGATTCCACTGTTATGCCTTGGGAAAAAGTGGTGTGTCTTCGATAAGAGCCTGCTTGGTAAGACTGTCAGCTACGGCAGCACCAGTGCCATGCAACAGGTATGCTTACAGCTGGGCAAGCTCATCATTCAGTCAGTAGTCAATACGCAGGGTGTGGCGGTTATGGCAGCATTTACCGCAGTGAACCGCGTGGATGATTTCGCCTATACACCGCAGCAGAACATCGGACATGCCATGACGACTTTCCTGGCGCAGAACAAGGGCGCCGGACATAAAGAACGCATGAAGAAAGGCTTTCAGACAGGATTGTTGATCGAGCTGTTCTATTCCATCGGTTTGTTTGCAGTGATCTGGGGTCTGGCCCCGCAGATCATGACTCTGTTCGCCGAGGACGGGGATGCGCAGGTGGTATCTCTCGGAATCAGTTATCTGCACCTGATCTCCTGGATGTATATCCTGCCGGGAATGACCAACGGAATTCAGGGATTCTTCCGCGGTATCGGCGATCTGAAGGTGACACTGTACAGTACCTTTATGAATATGTTGGGCAGAGTGGTGGCAGTATTTGTAATGATCCGCCTGCTGCATATGGACTTCGAAAGCTTAGCGTGGGCGAATATGATCGGCTGGATCGTGATGCTATTGTTTGAAGTACCGTTATTAGTAAAGTCCATCCGCGGCGGCGAGTGCGGCTAGAAGAGGTAGTAATGAAGTATGGAAAAATAGTAGAAGGGAAATTTATTGACCGCCCCAACCGGTTTATTGCCCATGTGGAGATGCAGGGCAGACCGGAGACGGTACATGTGAAAAATACGGGGAGATGCAGGGAATTGCTCCTTCCGGGAGCGGCAGTACGGCTGGAGGTCTCGGATAATCCTTCCAGGAAAACGTTGTATGATCTGGTGGCGGTCTATAAGGAAAATATCGGCTGGATCAATATCGACAGCCAGGCACCGAATAAAGTGGTGAAAGAATGGCTGAAGAAGCAGGATTATGATTTGGTCAGACCGGAGTATACCTATGGCAATTCCCGTATCGACTTCTATATGGAAAAAGGGGAGAGGAAATACCTTCTGGAAGTGAAGGGCTGCACCCTGGAAATCGACGGGATCGGCTATTTCCCGGATGCACCTACTGAACGCGGTGTGAAACACCTGCGGGAACTGACACAGGCAGTAGAAGCGGGATATACCTGCATGGTCGCTTTCGTCATTCAGATGCAGGGCATCACCGAGGTCCGTCCCTACACCGCCATGCAGCCTGAGTTCGGCGTGGCATGGCAGCAGGCAGTGGACGCCGGAGTGCAGATGCTTTTTCTCCCGTGCCTCGTTGGTCGTGATAGCCTGCAGATAGTTGAGTGAATCCACGAACGCCCACGGCGAATGGAACATCACGCCTTGATGTCGCGTCTCCGGGTGTGAATTTTCTACGAAAAGTGATAAAGTGGTGTCCGCTTTTCCCCTGTCTTTCAACACTTTTCAAGAAAATATCAACACCCTCCGACAGACATCGCGGCATGACATTTCATTCGTCGTGGGCGTTCTGCGTCCTGGAAGCCTGTGAAAAACCAGTAGCCCCGGCTGGGTATAAGAATAAGCAGACCGTTTCTTATACCCTGCCAAGGGCTACGGAAGATTTACATTATTTCAACGGTATCATATCCGAATAGGACACATTCCCCTGGGAATCCTTCATGAAGAAGATGCACACGTAATTCTCCGGATGATCCAGCGGTTGCACCACGGTCCGATAGTCGGAGGTCAGATCCACCTCAAACCCCATCATCCATTTCGATTTCTCCCAGTCGAAGAAATCCAACAACTCCCCATTCTCATCCCGGGTCACGTAACTGCAACGTGCTGCCACGGACATATTCGCATAATCATCCAGATGGATCAGCTGCTTGCTGGCGCTTTGCACATCGTCGTCATCATCGCTTAAAGGAATCGCATTTCGGATAATACCATCCGGATACTCTTCATTTACCGCAATCTGCAGTTGCACAGCCTGGGATTCCCAATTGTCGAAATTCATCAGTACCACAAATGACAGATAACGATTCTCCACATCACTGATATCCGATTCCGTCAGGATCATAGGAATATCGGATATCCCCTCGTCATCTTCCATATACAGTGCATTGTTTTTATATGCCGCATGCAGAACCCCATTTTCATCCAAAGTCACGCGCTTACTGCCTTGAATGAACAGATACATATCGTCTGCCCTGGGATCTTCCTCTGCAGTGACATAACCTTCTTCCTTCGCCTTACAGAGAATATAATATCCGCCGGAAGCGAAGTTCTCCTGTTGCTCTGGAGTCAGCTGCAGAGTGATATCCGACTCATCATAAGTACCGTCATTTTCAGTAGTTACCGTGGTGGCAGCACTGGAGATCTGGCGGTCGGCTAACAGCGTGTCACCATTCTGAATCGCATAGAAATCCTGCAAAAATCTGGTGTAATCCGGAGCAAATTCAAGATAGTTAAGCATTTCAATGCAGGCATCCCGATAGTCCTCATCCGTCTGATAAGGATAACAGATAGAGATACCGCCGGCATTTTCCATATTGGTGTCGGAACAGACGATGCAGCGCTCCACAGCAGAGACAGCATCCCGCGCAGCCTGTGAATTATCTCCGAGAAGCTCTAACAGATGTAGAATATCTACCATGCCGTAATTCATATCGGAAGAGTAACTTCCGAAGTCTCTTACCCTGGCACGTTTACGCACCAGCCTGGGGAAACTTTTCACATCCAGAGAAGTATCCAACTCTGCAAAATAAGTGTTCAGGGCATCCTCTGCTTTCGCATAGGCGTTCAGGTCAATGCAGGACAGGGTCAGATCGGAGTACAGATTGGGATATACATCAAAGACATACTCGCCGTAATCCATGTAGGCATCTATGATAGCTTCCCCCATCTGATCTCCGGGAACCGGATCACCGGACAGTTCAGACAGGAAGGAATAATTCCAGCCCCAGCCGGGCTCCGTCTCCTGGGAAGCAACCATATAATTGGCATAAGGTGCTAACACGGAAGCTACTTCCAGAGAACTCATCAGGCAGGCATCGAAACCGATCCATTCTAATTTCGTCTGATGGGCACCTATGGAATCTCCCAGGGCTTCCGCCAGCTCGTCCAGTGTCAGCAGATCATTATAGTTCTCATCCACACCATAACCAAGGACCGGTCCGCCGCCATGATCCCAAAGGATCAGACTGTAGGAATCTGCGGGGAAGAAATCAAAGCAGTAATTTACAAAACTGCTCAATGTCAGGGGATTCCCCATATTTTCCGCCGGATAGGTATCCAGAGGGACAAATCCCTCCTCCTTTAGCAAAAGTGTTGTACAGTCATCGCCGGATAATCCCCGGTCCTGCCACTTAGAGGCACCGCCCGCATAGACGATGACATTATTGTGAGCCGTGTCCACACCGGCGGCTTCCATTTCATTCATGTCCAGGCTGGCATTGCCGTAATAAGATTCCAGATCGGAGCCTACCATATAGATCATGACCGTTTCCACTGTCCCCACAGAATCCAGACTGCCATAATCTACCTGGGGCATCGGAGTGGCATCCGGCTCCTGATGATAAGTGCCGTGATGAGACGATTGTGATGAACTGCTTCCGGCATTTTCCGCATAGGACAGAAGCTGTGCAAATACTCCTATCGGAGTCGTCCGGACGCGGCACCCCGTAAGGAATACGGGAATCATTAACAGACACAGTAGTGTCCGCCATTTTTGTTTTGTATTTTTTTTCATAAAGACCTCCCTCATAGAGCGCAGAGTGCATAATGTACTTACAGATTTTATTATCACATGAAAAAACAGAGCAGTCAAATACTGTAACTGTTTACATCCGAGAAAAATTCCAGGAAGCACGGCGTATTGGATGGAAGTGATCGACTTCCCTTATATGCAGAAGGTGATCCGGAGGATATGCGCACCATTTTCGACAATTACGCAGGTGTCGGAAAAAAGTATCGGAAAAATAAATGAAAATCAGCATAAAAATACAAGATCAGGGTATTCTGTTATCAGGATCATAAATGAGGACAGATCAGGAGGAACAGAATGGAAACGCTGCATATGTCGAAAGATTCGGTACAACCGGATGCACAAGAGAAGCAGGAGTACGAGCAGTATGTCAAAAGCGTCACCCCCACCCATAATCTGTGGGCACAGATGGGCAAAGCGTTCCTGACCGGAGGTATCATCTGCTGCATCGGGCAGGGGATCCTGAATTATACCGGAAATGTGCTGGGGATGGATCCGCAGACCTCCGGCAGCTGGTGCTCCTTGATCCTGGTGTTCGTATCGGTGGTGCTCACTGCACTTCACATTTATCCCAAGATTGCCAAATGGGGAGGTGCCGGAGCTCTGGTGCCAATCACCGGATTCGCCAATTCCGTGACGGCGCCAGCGGTGGAATACCGGAAGGAAGGACAGGTATTCGGTATCGGCTGCAAGATCTTCACTATCGCCGGACCGGTAATATTGTATGGAATTTTTTCCAGCTGGGTGTTGGGACTTTTTTTATGGGTGTTGCAGATGTTCGGAATCAGTGCCGGCTGAGAGAGAAAGATATAGAAGCAGTCATTTCTATGTGGAAATGTCTGCTTTTTTGTAAGTGCGCCAGATGGTGCATGTTTCTGACATTTTATTTACAATCTGACATTGCAATGTTATATTAAAAAAGAAATTATCAGTAAGTCAATGTTTCTATGTGAAAGAATATAAATGATGTCGGGGCGGGTCCTAAGGTCTTTCCCCCACTTGTGAGCAAGCTCATATGGGCTTAGAACTTTTGAACCTGGCATCATATAAATACACCATTCATAAGGAGAGGTTACCATGCAGATAGGAAAAGAGATGGCGATTCCGTCCATTTTAAAGATCGGAAACGGGACATTAGGCAAAATCGGCGGTTATTTGAAGGCGGAGAATCTGGACCAGGTCGTATTATTTTTCGGCAACGGATTGATTGACATGTTCGGGGAACTGGTGATGAATTCCCTGAGGGAAGCTAAGGTGAATGTTTTAGAATATAATGAACTGGATACGGTGGATATTGACGACATCATCACGCTGGCGTTTGCCATTCCGAATAAGGCGAAGGCGGTGATCTCCATCGGCGGCGGCAAGGTCATTGATGCCGGGAAATATGCGGCGTTTTTGCGGAATCTCCCGTTCATCAGTGTGCCGACCTCCAGCTCCAGTGACGGCTTTTCCAGCGCCAGTGCATCCCTTCTGGTGCAGGGGAAGAGAACCAGCGTCCCCGCCAGACTGGCATATGGTATCATCGTGGACACTCAGGTGATCCGTACCGCTCCTGAGAAGTTCATCTACTCCGGCATCGGCGATATGATCTCCAAGATCACAGCACTCTACGACTGGATCTTTGAAGAGAAGGCAGGCTGTGGCGAAGTGAATGATTTTGCAGTCATGATTGCGAAGAAAGCGGTGAACAGCTTCGTCCGCACTCCTTATGAGAGCATCAAGGATGAATTGTTCTTAAAAGAACTGTTGGATTCCCTGGCTATGAGTGGTATCGCCAATGAGATCGCCGGAAGCAGTGCTCCCACCAGCGGCAGTGAGCATCTGATCTCTCATGCGCTGGATAAGATTCTGGAAGTACCGCAGTTACATGGTATTCAGGTAGGTATTGCCACCTACATTATGGCAAAGGTACAGGATCACCGTTATATTCGTGTCAGCACAGTGCTTCAGGATACCGGTTTCTGGGATTATGTGGAAACTTTACATATGAAGAAACCCGATTTCCTCAAAGCCATCGACATGGCTCCCACAATCAAGCCCCACCGCCATACCTACCTTCATGAGGAAAAGTACCGCGAAGCCGCGAAAAAACTGGTGTTGGAGGATGAAATACTGAATCGGGTACTGGAGGATTGAGTGTAAATTCCGGGATGACACAATCCATTGTTAAAATGATTTCCTGTGATAGGACACCCTGGAAATATGAGTGGCATGATAGCACGGCAGATAATTATTATGGGTCTATACAGAAAAATGTTGTTCTGAGATACTCAAGAGGGCAAACAAATTTTATAATTTGAAGCATATGGGTCTATGCAGAAAAAATATAGTCAGGGATACTTGATTTTGTAAAAATGAGTATCTGGAGGAGTATTTTTTCTGTATAGACCCATTTAACAAAATAAGACGATTAAAAAGTGAAAAAAATGGAACTCAGAAGAGAAAAAATCTGTATAGACCCACGAAAATTGAAACAATGACATTTGAACAAAACATGTAAGGAAGTTAGCGCAGGAAATAGTAATAGATCATTTTTTCCACAAGCTCCGTATTCAACGGATATGCCTGACTTTCATAGGTTGTAAGCAAGTGAACGGAAGGAAGAATGCCATGTGCAGCATAAAGCTGCTGTTTGGAAAAGGCATTTTGACGATATCCGGGGGAATCCATCAGACCAAAGTGTTCCCAATAATACAATTGTTCCGTTTTGGGATGAAGAATTGTGAAATCAGGATAAAATTTAATATCGCCGAGATTAAGGGCACATTCATAACGAAAAGGAATTTTGTTTGTATAAAGAAGCATGGCAATGATAGCTTCTGATTTTGAACGTACGCTGATACCGTTGACAGCTTTATAGATGAGATTTTCAGGATTTTTGGAATTGCGGTCGTAAGTCTCCTGCATCCAGGCCGTGTGTGAGGGGGATAATTGGAAATAGGAAGCTAACAATTCGCTATATCCGAGAGAAGCATCCTGTAATAATATGGAACTTTTTATTGCCTTTGGGCGATGTCTGTCATAGAAGGCGATAGCTTTTTTCTCCTGAAGTAATTCTTCCAGCAGGAAAGTGAGATATTTGCGTAGCGCCAATTGCTCAGCAAGTGCACGATCAGATTTAGGAATATATTTTTTAGAATGACCATCACTGGAATACCATTTGATATTTTCTCCATTATGTGAAATGATCAGTTTCCCATGAGGTAATTGATTCAACTGCTGTTGGATATCAGAGATTTTCTGTTTAAGATCAGTTCTGGTATGAATAAAATCGGAAAAAAATAAAGACATAAGAAACTCCTCCTTTGAGAAAATATAGAAAATAAAAGAAATAGTTATAGAAGACAGATACATAATCAGATTAAAACAGATAAAGCGAGAATTGTAAAGGACTAACAGCAATTTATATAAAGTTTATATTTTTTTTCTTGCAAAGATAATAGATTGCGTTATAATGTTAGATGGCTAACAAAAAAGTTAGTTATCTAACATTTTTTTGCAAAATAACATTGAATGTACGTCTTTTCATGCTATGCTAAAATGCAGAATCTGATTTTAGCAGTTTATGGTTTGAAGTATATAGAAAAAAAGGAGGCAGAATGGACGAGAAAGATGTACTGACGAATCGTCAGCTTGGATTCGAGATCAAGGCCGCCAACAATATGATCCGTCGGAAGATGGAAGCAATTTTTGCTCAGCAGGATGGTCATGAACTGAACGGAATGCAGGGACCGTTTCTGGGATATTTGTACCATAAAAGCAGACAGGGAGATGTCTATCAAAAGGATGTGGAGAAGGAATTCAGAATCCGTAGATCCACGGCGACGGTGATGCTTCAGAGCCTGGAGCAGAAGGGATATCTCATCCGGGTAGCGTCGACGGAGGATGCCAGATTAAAAAGGATTCTTCTGACAGAGAAAGCGATCGAGCATCATAATCTGATCGAAGAGCAGATCCGGATTTTTAACCGGGAACTGGAAGCAGGGCTGACAGAAGAGGAAAAGGCAACATTTTTGTGTATTCTGGATAAAATGATGCAGAATCTGGGAATGGACGGAGAGCGTGACGTTAACGGATGCTCCCAACAGGCAGATCACCGAGTATTTATCAGAGTAGAAAAATCAGAAACAGCAAAGAAGCAGCCAAGAAATAAAAAAGAAGCAGTAAAGAAATAACGAGGAAATTACATAGAAATAATTTAAGAAGAAAAGCAGAAAGGAAATCAGCTATGATTAAAACATTAGTCAGACAGATCAAGGAATATAAGAGTGCTTCGATCGTCACTCCCATATTCATGATCCTGGAAGTAGCCATGGAAATGGTGATTCCGCTCCTGATGGCATCCATCATTGATGACGGTGTGCAGGCGGGAGATATGAAACATATTTTTGTCATCGGTTGTTATATGATCCTGGCAGCCATTGTCGGATTGTTCGCCGGTGTCATGGGTGGTAAATACGGTGCGAAGGCATCCACCGGATTTGCCAGAAACTTAAGAGAAGCCATGTATGAGAACATTCAGACCTTCTCTTTCTCCAACATTGATAAGTTCTCCACCGCAGGCCTGGTCACCCGTATGACCACGGATGTGACCAACGTGCAGAATGCATATCAGATGCTGTTACGTATGTGCTTCCGTGCACCGGTCAGCCTGATCTGCGCCATGCTGATGGCGTTTCTGATCAACGCGAAAGTGGCAAGCATTTATCTGGTGGCAGTCGTATTTTTAGGTGTCATCATGATCTTCATTATGCGGAAAGTGTCCAAATATTTCAGCGAAGTCTTCAAAAAATACGATGACTTAAATGCCAGCGTACAGGAGAACGTAGCTGCACAGCGCGTGGTAAAAGCTTACGTGCGTGAGGACTATGAGATCGATAAGTTCCACAAAGCAAGCTACAACATTTACAAGATGTTCAAAAAGGCAGAGTGTACCATGGTCACCATCTGGCCCGTCATGCAGTTTACTGTATACGGCTGTATTCTCGGAATCAGCTGGCTGGGTGCCCATATGATCGTTGCCAGTCAGTTAACCACCGGTGAACTGATGAGTCTGCTGACCTACTGCATGAATATTCTGATGAACCTGATGATGTTAGCCATGATCTTCGTTATGATGACCATGAGTGCTGCCAGCGGAAAGCGTATCGCGGAAGTATTAAATGAAAAGGCGGACATCACCAACCCCGAACAGCCTGACTACGATGTAACCGACGGAAGCATCCGTTTTGATCATGTGACCTTCCGTTACAACAAGCAGAGTGAAAAACCGGTGCTGGATGATCTGAACTTCGAGATCAAGGCGGGAGAAACCATCGGTATTCTGGGTGGTACCGGAAGCTCTAAGACCAGTCTGGTGAACCTCATCAGCCGTCTGTATGATGTCACTGAGGGTACCGTTTATGTCGGCGGCAAGGATGTCAGAAACTACGATCTGGAAACCTTACGTAATGAGGTATCCGTGGTATTGCAGAAAAACGTGTTGTTCTCCGGTACAATCTTGGAGAACCTCCGTTGGGGCGACGAGAACGCCACCGAAGAGGAATGCATCCGTGCCTGCCGTCTGGCATGCGCCGATGAATTTATTGAAAAGATGCCTGGAAAATATAATACTTATATTGAGCAGGGCGGAAGTAACGTATCCGGCGGACAGAAGCAGAGACTGTGTATTGCCAGAGCACTGCTGAAAAAGCCGAAGGTACTGATCCTGGATGATTCCACCAGTGCCGTGGATACCGCTACCGATGCGAAGATCCGTAAGGCATTTGCCACGGAGATCCCCGGTACGACGAAGATCATCATTGCACAGCGTATCTCCAGCATTCAGGATGCGGACCGCATCATCGTAATGGATAACGGCAGGATCGATGCATTTGCATCCCATGAAGAACTGCTTCGTACCAATAACATTTATAAAGAAGTATATGAGGCCCAGACCCAGACGGGTGGCGGCGACTTTGATGAGAATGGAGGTGAGTCATAATGCCAGGACCTATGGGCGGCGGAATGCGTGGACCCGGCAGAAGAATGCAGGGCGGTACGCGCGTTGAGAATCCGGGAAAAATATTTAAGCGACTGATGGCGTATATTTTCAAAAACTACGGCATTCACTTTATTTTTGTATTGATCTGTATCGTACTGAGCGTTGTGGCAAGCATTCAGGGTACTCTGTTCATGCAGAGGCTGATCGATGACTATATCCTGCCCATGATCGGACAGGAGACTCCGGACTTTGGCAATCTGTTTCGGGAAATTGTCCGTGTGGCAGGCTTTTATCTGGTGGGTGTAGCGGCTACGTATGCTTACAACCGTATCATGGTGACGATAACGCAGGGAACATTGAAGAGTCTCCGTGATGATCTGTTTGAACACATGGAGAAACTGCCAATCAAGTATTTTGATACCCATTCCCATGGTGATATCATGTCCATCTACACCAATGATATTGATACTCTGCGCCAGATGATCAGCCAGAGTATCCCGCAGGTATTTTCCAGTTTTATTACCGTAGTGGGTACGCTGGGAAGTATGCTGGTACTGAGTATCCCGCTGACGGCAGTCAGCCTGATCATGGTGGCACTGATGATGTTTGTCACCGGTAAGGTGGCAGGCTTAAGCGGAAAATATTTCGTAAAGCAGCAGAAGAATAT
>ULRJ01037684.1_pt1 | contig 12176 bp, 9 predicted proteins | sample 1955321 | NCBI WGS metagenome assembly ULRJ01 (sample SAMEA4835679, study PRJEB28245) | human gut metagenome | biome: gut microbiome; material: fecal sample | place: Denmark | collected 2008 | reverse complement strand
CCGGTTGGCCCCACCATATTTGGCGATAGCCCATATCAGCCATCATCAGGCTGTGCGGGCAATATCTATTTCATAGATTTAGATAAGCTGGTAGATGAGGGGTTGTTAGAGAAGGAAGAGATCCTGGGGTATAACTGGGGCACAGACGAATCAGAAATTGATTATGCAGCATTGCATCAGAACAGATGCAAGATTTTACAAAAAGCGTTTGAAAGATTTGATACAAATGCACAAGATTTTCAGGATTTTGTAAAAAAACAGTCGGAGTGGCTTGAACAATATGCATTATTTATGACACTGAAAACCGACAATTTATACAAAAATTGGAGCGAGTGGCCAAGCGAGTATAGAAATACGCAAACGGTTGCGCTTGAAAAGTACCAAAAAAAGAATTATAATACAATTACTTTTTGGAAGTTCTGTCAATATAAATTCTTCGAGCAATGGGAGGATTTAAAAAATTATGCTAACTCAAAAGGCATCTACATAATAGGCGATATCTCATTCTATGTAGGATATGACAGCGTAGATGTGTGGGCAGAGAGACAACTCTTTATGATGAGCGCAAACGATACACCAGAGTATGTTGCAGCTGCCGGTCCTGATAAATATTCAGAGAGCGGACAGGTGTGGGGCAATCCAATGTATGACTGGGATGCCATGAAGGAGGACAACTTCTCATGGTGGAGAAAGCGAATGCGTGTATGCAGAGAGCTTTTTGATATTGTCAGGATTGATCATTTCGCAGGAATTGTGAAAGCATATGCGGTACCGTACGGACAGGATAAGAGCCTATCCGGGAAATGGTTCAAGGGACCGGGACGCAGGCTTGTCAATGCAATTAACGAAGAGCTTGAAGGGGTTAATGTAGTGGCTGATGATTATACATCAGCAAGCCTTTTACCGGGAGTGAAAAAACTCCTTGCAAAATCTGGCTGGATGGGAACTAAGGTCATGATGTTTGCTTTTGATGGTGATCCGACAAACGAATATCTGCCACACAATTATACCGATTCACATGTAGTTGCATATATTGGCACACATGACAATGAGACGATAGTTGGTTCATTCAGTGACAAGACAGATTATGAGCTTGCTTATCTGTATGAGTATCTGAATATTGAAAATAAATCACAGGTTCCAAATGCTCTTATCAGGGAGCTGTATCACAGCACCGCAGAGCTGGCGATAGTCCAGATGCAGGATATATTAGAGCTTGGAAATGAGGCAAGGATGAATTATCCTTCGACAGTCGGACATAACTGGAGATGGCGCATGACAAGTAAGCCACACAGATTGGACAACGAAAAGATAGCCTGGATTAGAAACATTGCGGTGGTTTACCGCAGATAATTAATTTGATATAAGTTGCACGGCAATTTATATATATACTTTTTTACATTTTATATTCAAAAAGGAGAGGAAGATATGAAGAAGAAAGTATTAGCATCTTTACTTTGCGCTTCTATGGTAGCAACAATGTTTGCTGGATGCGGAAGCGGCAACGGAGGAAATGGAACAGAGAAAGCCGACAAGAAGGACGGCGGTAAGGAGACCATTACAGTAATGGGACCTGCAGAGGATTTAGACGATGCACAGGGCGCTTGGCTTAAGACAGAGTGTGAGGCATTCGCTAAGGCAAATCCTGATTTCAACATCGAGTTCAAGTATGTTACATCATCTGAGAGTGATGCAAAGGACGTTGTTACAAAGGATCCTAAGGCAGCAGCTGATGTTTACATGTTTGCAAACGATCAGCTTGAGCCATTAATTAAGGCTAATGCTATTGCTAAGTTAGGCGGAGATACAGCAGAGTATGTTAAGTCATCTAACTCAGAGGCTATGGCTGCAACAGTTACATATGATGGAGACATCTACGCAGTTCCTTATACATCAAACACATGGTTCATGTACTATGACAAGAGAGTCTTCTCTGAGGATGATGTAAAGAGCCTTGATACAATGCTTACAAAGGGTAAGGTTTCATTCCCATTTGATAATGGCTGGTATCTCAATGCATTCTATGCAGCAAACGGATGTACAATCTTTGGAGATGGAACAGACAAGGCTGCCGGATATGACTTCAGTGGAGATAAGGGTACAGCAGTTACAAACTACATCGTAGATTTATTTGCAAATCCAAACTTTGTAATGGATAACAATGAGGGATCACTTGGTCTTGCTGGACTTAAAGATGGTTCTATCAACGCTTACTTCAATGGTAACTGGAACTATGACAAAGTTAAAGAGGCACTTGGTGAGGAGAACGTTGGTGTTGCAGCTCTTCCTACAATCAATATTGGTGGAAAAGACTGCCAGTTAAAGGCATTCTTAGGATCTAAGGCTATCGGTGTTAACCCTAACTGCAAGAACCAGGAAGTAGCAGTTAAGCTTGCAGCATTCCTTGGCAGCGAGGACGCACAGCTTGCTCACTTCAAGTTAAGAGGACAGGCTCCTGTAAACAAAGATCTTGCAACAAACGAGGAAGTTGCAGCAGATCCAGTAGCAGCAGCTATGGCTAAGGTTTCATCTGATTGTTCAGTAGCACAGCCTATCATTGATATGTCAGGTTACTGGGATGCAGCTACACCATTCGGTGATGCTTTCCAGAACGGTGCAGAAGGTCAGATTACAAAGGACAATGCAGCTCAGAAGACAGAGGACTTCAATACTCAGCTTAATGATTCTCTTAAATAATTAAGTAGATCAGATTATGATTCCAAGGTTCCGGGTAGCCGGAATCTTGGAATAAATTAGTTTAAAGGATTGGCATATATAATGCATGCCAGGAGGAAAAGTATGTTAGGAGCAAACAAAAAGAAAAAAGTTTCGGAATTTGCTACTCCGTATACTGTTGGCAATGCCCTCACAAAAGGCGGAGCTACAGTTAAGCTATCGGCACTCGTAATGGGACTTGCCAATATGGCTCATAAGCAGATTATAAAGGGTCTGATTTTTCTTGCTATAGAGATTGCATATATAGCATATATGGTTAGCGCTGGTGCTTATTACATTTCCATGCTGCCTTCACTTGGCTGGAGAAAGCAGGAAGAGGTATTTAATGAGCAGAAGCAGATTTATGAATATGTTGCGGGCGACCAGTCAGTATTATTACTGTTATATGGCGTCATAACAATTGCCATCACAGTATTATTTATTTACATGTGGTGCGAGAATTTAAAGAGCGGATATAAGGCAGAATGCCTTTCAAAAGCTGGAAAAGAAATCAATTCTTTTGGCAAAGATGTCAAGGATTTATTTGATAAAAACCTACATAAGACACTTATGTTTCTCCCACTTATGGGAATATTTGTTTTTACCGTTTTACCATTGCTGTTCATGATTCCAATGGCCTTTACAAATTATTCGGTAAAGGGTGATCATCTGGTATTGTTCGACTGGACAGGCTTCGCTTCATTCGGACAGGTGCTTGGACTTGGTGGTAAGCTTGGTAAGATATTCTGGAGAGTACTTGGATGGACAATCTGCTGGGCTGTATTTGCAACCTTCCTTTGTAACTTCCTTGGACTCATTCTTGCTATCGTTATCAATCGTAAAGAGACACATTGCAAGGCTTTCTGGCGTACATGCTTTGTTATCTCAATTGCGGTACCGCAGTTCGTATCACTCCTTGTAATGAGACAGATGTTCCAGCCACAGGGTGCTGTTAATAACCTGCTTTTGGAGTGGGGCTGGATTGATAACCCGCTTCCATTCTGGACCAACACTATGTGGGCGAGAGTTTCTGTTATTCTCATCAACTGCTGGGTAGGTATTCCGTATACCATGCTTCAGGTTACAGGTGTATTACAGAATGTGCCTTCAGAGCTTTATGAGGCTGCAAAGATTGATGGTGCAAACGCAGCACAGATCTTCTTTAAGATCACACTCCCATATATCATGTTTATCATGGGACCATATATCATCACACAGTTTACCGGAAATATCAACAACTTCAACGTTATCTACCTGTTATCAGCAGGAAAGCCTACACCTGTCGGAGACAGTGCAGGAAAGACGGACCTTCTGGTTACGTGGTTGTACAAGCTGACTATTGATAATCAGGAGTACAATATCGGTGCCGTTATCGGTATCCTCACATTCATTGTACTTTCTATCGTAGCGCTTGTTACATACAGAAATACAAAATCATACAAGGATGAGGAGGGATTCATGTAATGAGTAGTGTAGCAAAAGCAAAAAGACCTATGTCTGCCGGACGTGCTAAGAAAGTAGCAAAGAATTCCCTTGTTCATATCATTCTTGGAATACTTGCTGTAGTATGGCTGTTCCCGATTTTCTGGATTATTATGACAAGCTTTAGAGCTGAGAGTGGTGCTTATACAAAGTACTTCTTCCCACATGGCCTTACATTTAGCAACTATACAAGGCTGTTCACAGAGACTACACTGTTGAACTTCCCGAGAGCATTTTTTAATACACTGTTTATATCAGTGTTCTCATGCATCATTTCAACAGTATTTGTACTTTCTGTTGCGTATTGTATGTCACGACTGAGATTTAAGATGCGTAAGCCTTTCATGAATCTGGCTATGATTCTTGGATTGTTCCCGGCTTTCATGTCAATGGTTGCCGTATACTTTATCTTAAAGGCTATCGGACTTACAGAGGGTAGCGTACTTCGTCTTTCACTGATCCTCATATACTCAGCAGGATCGGGAGTAGGCTTCTATATCGCAAAGGGATTCTTTGATACTGTGCCTAAGTCTCTTACTGAGGCGGCTATCCTTGACGGATGTACACAGTTCCAGGTATTTTACAAGGTTATCCTGCCACTCAGTAAGCCAATCGTAGTATATACAGTACTTACAGCATTCCTTGCTCCATGGCTTGATTTCGTATTTGTAAGGGTTATCGTTGGTCCAAACGACAAGTATTGGACAGTATCTCTTCTCCTTTACAACATGCTTGAGAAAGAGTTTATAAACGGATGGTTCACAAGATGGGCTGCTGCTGCAGTTATTGTATCAATACCTATCTCAATACTTTTCGTTATCATGCAGAGATTCTACGTGGATGGACTTACAGGAGCTGTCAAAGGCTAATTTGGTTTTATTTAGGCCGCTGCACTTTTGTGCGGCGGCTTTTGGTTTATATTGGGTTGTGGCAAACTTTGGGGGTGTGTGGCAAACTTAGCACTTTCAGGTTGTGTGGTGCCGGTGTGGCACACAGTGCTAAGTTTGTTGCTACTTTGTGGAAGATGTGAGAATATGTGTAGTGATTTTGTAGATACAAATTTGCTCAGAATTTAGTTAAGAAAAGGAGTGCGTATGATTAATAATAAAATAGGCGGCCGCAATATGGTCGGCAGGGCTGTGAATAGATTGGCGGGCAGGTTGACTGCTGTGGCATTGACGGCAGTTATGGCGGTGTCAATGCTTGCGGGATGTGCTGCGGGTGGAAAGAATACCGAGACGGCAGCAAAGAAGGAGTACAAGCCTTCTGCTATGGAGCAGATGAATGCGAAAAATGATCCTAATGTGATTCAGGACAATTACAGGACCTGCTATGAGGTGTTTGTATACAGCTTTTTTGACAGTGACGGTGATGGCATTGGGGATTTAAAGGGACTTACAGAGAAGCTTGACTATATCGAGGGACTTGGCTGCAATGAAATCTGGATGATGCCTATTATGCCTTCTCCTTCATACCACAAGTATGATATTACGGATTATATGAATATTGACAAGCAGTATGGTACTCTGGATGATTTTGATGCGCTTATTACGGAGTGTCACAAGCGAAACATCAATGTGATTATTGACTTTGTAATAAATCACACATCTAACGAGCATCCGTGGTTTAAGGCGGCTGCAGATTATATCAAGTCGCTTCCTGATGGGGCAGAGCCGGATTCTTCGGAATGTCCTTATGTTGATTACTATAATTTTAGCAAAACCAATACCGGAGGCTACAACCAGCTGCCGGGCACGAATTGGTATTACGAGTCACAGTTTGTAGACAGCATGCCTGACCTTAACCTGCAGAGCGAAGCTGTAAGAGGGGAGATTGACAAGGTTACATCCTTCTGGCTTGACCGCGGCGTAGATGGCTTTAGACTGGATGCTGTGATTTATTACAATAATAATAACCAGACTGAGACTATAGATGACCTCACATGGCTTGTAAACAATGTGAAGAGCAAAAAGGCCGATGCTTATATGGTTGGTGAGGGCTGGACTACATACAGAGAGTATGCGAAGTACTATAAGAGTGGAATTGACAGTATGTTCAACTTTGATTTTTCACAGCAGGATGGGTATATTGGAAAGGTGTTAAATGGTGCAGCAAATCATGGTGCCAGCACATACGGCAATGCTTTGGTTGATGTGGAAAATGAGATAAAGAAGTATACAGACTCATACATTGATGCACCGTTCTATACAAATCATGATATGGGACGCAGCGCAGGATACTACAACGGAGATAATGCCGAGGAGAAAACCAAGATGGCGCAGGCTATGAATCTTCTTATGCCCGGAAATGCTTTTCTGTATTATGGAGAGGAAATCGGCATGAGAGGCACAGCCAATGATGAGACGAAGCGTCTTGCCATGAGATGGAGCGGGGATTCAAAAGCTAAGGGAATGTGTGTGGGACCTCAGAATGCAGAAGAAACCGAGCAGACATATGATACCCTTGATAAGCAGATGGAGGATCCATACTCTATTTACAACTTTGTGAAGCAGACAATATCAATAAGAAATGCTTTCCCGGAGATAGCACGAGGTACAAATACCTTTGAAAAGGATCTGTCAAATGATAATGTGTGTATATTCACAAGAGAGTACAATGGTGAGAAAGCAGTGCTTATGTTTAATCCATCAAAGGATGAAGCAAGTGTGGATGTGTCATCGCTTGGAGTAAATGATGCTGTTGCAATGCTTCAGACTACAAAGAAAGCACCGTCATATAAGGATGGAACGGCAAAGCTGCCGGCGTATTCGGTGCTTGTTTTGAAGTAAAAAATAGTTGATGAGAATAAAAATTTAATAGTTTAAAGGAATTTGAAGAAGAAATATGAAAAACCGCCCGACTGGGCGGTTTTTTCAGCTATACCATTTCATGAAGCATATCCACAATCACTTCTCTGCAATGAGCTCCGAGATGCTTTTGTTCCTCTTTACTGAGTGCTGCCGGATCAATAGGAGTGCCGTATCGGATAACCACATGCCTCTTTTTGACCCATGGAAGGTGATCCTCGAATATTTCATTTGTTCCCATGATTGCCATTGGCACTATCTTGCATTTGCTCTTTGTGGCAATCTTGAAAGTACCTTCTTTGAAAGACTGTACCTCTGTCAGGTCATCTTTGTTTTTGCAGCGTGTGCCCTCAGGAAATACACATATGCTGATGCCGGATTTGACCTGATCTATGGCTGCAAGCACGACCTTTAGTCCCTGCTTGATGTCATCGCGGTCCAAAAACAGGCAGTGCAGGCGCTTCATCCAAAGACCCAGCACCGGTATTTTTGTGATGCTCTGCTTTGAGATGTAGCCTGTCAGGCGTGGACATCTGGAGTAGGTGATTATGATGTCAAAGAAACTACGGTGATTTCCTATATATAGTACAGCCTCGTCCTTTGGCACATTTTCCTCCCCTATAAATTCAATGTCTGCTCCGCTTAGGAATATGATGACACGGAAAGCCCACTGTACCAGGCAAAGCTGTGCCATATCGGCCCATGCCGGGGCAAATTTGTGTATTATCCACATGGCTCCGAGCACCGGAAGACCGAGCAGCAGATAGAAAAATACGAATATTACGATTAAAACTGAACGCATATTTGACCTCTCTTTTTCATAATATAAAATGTAATGTAACTATTCAGAACCATTGAGAATAAAAAAGCTGATGCGTCATGCTTGCATGTAAGCAACAGCTTTTTGGTTCTAAAGGTGGTTTCGAATAATTACTGATATTATATCATATCGTAAGCGATATGATAAGAAAGAGAGGAAAAAATGTCAGAAAAATTGAGAAAAATCCTGGTGATGGCTGCAGGTGTGCTTGTTATATTGGAAACGACAGTGATTTCGGGCTGTCGCGCAAATATTTCAGGCACGGAGAGTGACAGGATGGTTGAGTACACGGTGATTTGCGGGGATGAAATCCCGGAGGAGTTTAAAAAGCAGATAAATGAAAACAAGGCGAAGGCGATGAAGCTGACGTACAAGGATGATGAATATTTATACATAGCGGAAGGCTTTGGCACAAAGGAGACAGGTGGCTACAGTATTACGGTTAACCAGTTTTATGTTAAGGATAAGGCAATGTATTTTGATACGCGTCTGATAGCCCCGGATAAGGGCGAGAAGGTCAGCAATCAGGCGAGTTATCCGTATATAGTAATAAAGACGGAATTGAGTGAAATGCCTGTTGTGTTTGAGTGAAAATTTCGTAAATTGTGTTAAAAGTTGCGAAAAAACTGACAATCAGTACTAATGCCCTATTGCTATCACTGCGATACTTTGCTATAGTAAAGTTACTAGATATTGTGGTGACATATTTATATATTCAAATATATTGATTGATATAATTGTTGATTAATTTGACCTGTTTTATATTTATACAGAGATTGATTTCATATATATGACACCGTCGTTACAATACTGGTTACCATGAGGACTATAGTTATGTGCCAGTGGGCATATCCACAATAAGGAGGCTTAAAATGGAACAGACAGAAATTAGAAAAGTCAGAGCATCGATTCACCAGCAGTGTGGCAACAGGGTAAAAATCCAGCAGGATCTTGGCCGCAACAAGGTTGACATTCAGGAGGGTGTTATTCAGCAGGCATACCCAAGTGTGTTTACGGTTCTGATAGATGATGAGTTTGAGCAGAATCCGCCACAGCTCTTATCTTTCACCTACACTGATGTGATTACAAAAGATATAAGGATGCAGCTTTGCTAGTATCATGAAGTAAAGATGTTGCATCTTTATTATAATGATCATGAATTTAAATATTTGCATCTGCATAAAGTTACTCCATCTTGAATATGTATTTTATATACATATTTGAAGTGGGGTATTTTTTATGGAGTTAATTACACAAAAAATCAGACAATGCATAGAAAAGGTAAAGGATATGTCGCAGGTTGGCTTCGACAGGGATTATGTCATAAAGGACAATAAGCCTGATGTTTCCAAAGTGGTTTGTCAGAACGGGCAGGTAAAGCTTGACGAGATAAAAGCGTCAGGCGAGAATATCTGGCTGAGTGGAAGCATTGAATTTGAAGTGCTGTATACGAGAGAGGAAGTTTTTGAAGGCGATGAGCCGGAGGAAAATATCGGCGGAAACAGAGTGGAGCATATAAAGGATGCAATACCGTTTCAGGAGAAGCTTGTGCTTCAAGGAGTCTGCGAGAAGGATACGGTTCGTGTGTATACCGGGCTTGATGAGCTTACGGTTGGGGTTATCAATTCGCGAAAACTCTCGGTCAGAGGCATTATAAGCGTGGAGCTTTATGGAGAGAAGGAAGAAAATCTTGAGGTTGCACAAAGGATTGATGACAAGGACGTGGAGCAGCTTATGGGGCAGATGAAGGTGCTTAAGCTTGACAGTGTTGTAAGGGATATTGTCAGAATTAAAAATGTCGTCACCTTGCCAAAGACCAAGCCCAATATATGCAAGCTCATATCAAGTCTTGTTGATATGAGAAATCTGGAGTATACATACGAGCGTGACCATATCACACTGACAGGCGAGTGCCATGCGTGTATAGTGTATCTGAGTGAAGAACAGGAAATTTGCTGCTTTGAGGTGCAGGAGGGGTTCTCAAATGAAATACGCTGCGAGGGTGATAATGCCGGAAATATTGCCTGGCTTCGCACACAGCCTGCCATGCATCAGGTTGAGGCGGAAAATGATTACGACGGAGAGCTCAGGCAGCTTTCGATTGAGGCAGCACTTGCGGTGGCTGGAAAGGTCTGGAGTGAGGAAACAGTAGAGGTGCTCAATGACATGTACAGCGTATCATGTCCGGTAAAACCTGTGTTTGAAAAGATGAAGGTATGCAGCCTTCTTATGAAAAATGACACAAAATGCCGTATTTTGGAGCAGTTGTACAGAGAAAACAGCAAAAAGAGAATTTTAAGAATATGCGGTACAAAGACGCAGGCCGCTATTGCACAGATAAAAAATGCAGACACAGGAATTATTGTGTCAGGTGTATTGCAGGTGAACTGTGTGAATATTGTGGAGGATGATGGCTGTCCGATAGAGATGCATACAGACTCTGTGCCGTTTGAACAGTTTGTTGAGATACCCGGCATGGATGCCAACACATGCTGCGAGGTAAATCTGCAGGTAGACCAGGTGCAGGTCAATCTGCTCGACAACAGCGAATATGAAATTAAGGGTGTTGTCAGCATAAACGCTATTGCCCTGCAGCAGGATGAAGTGTCAGTCATAACATCGGTGGAGCAGGAAAAAATAGCGTCTGATACTGAAGAGGAAGCAGCTCTGGTTGGCTATATAGTGCAGAAGGATGATAAAATGTGGGACATTGCAAAAAGATACCGCACCACTGTTGAAAACATAATGGAAATAAACACTCTGACCTCAGATAGCATCAAACCTGATGATAGACTTATAATAGCGCGCATGTGAATCATAAATTAGGGGCAAAATACCTTTTAATCATATCATTATATAAAATGTGGAAAATTCTGTAAATTTACAAAAAGATGTGGAAAAAAGATTCATTTTGTGCGATAATATATCCGAATGTATATTGAACGTAAATTGTGGAAGGAAAGGTCAATCTGACCGTCGTATTACAGGAGGAATAAAATGAATCAGAAATGGACACGTGCTATATGTACTGTGTTAACATCGGCACTCGTTTTTACAGGACCGGCAGTAGAGGGCACTACATTTAGCGGATACATAAACAGTGGACTTGAGAAGGTATATGCCAAGACACAGAAGCAGAAGGATGCAGAAAAGAAGAAGTCACAGGCTGAGAAGGATCTCAAGGATAAGAAGAATGAGATTAATGGTCTAAAGGATCAGCAGCAGACTACTGCTGATGATATAAAGAATAAATCTGCAAAGCTTGATGAGATTCTTGCAGCACAAAAGAAGCTTCAGACAGATATCACAAATAAACAGGCAGAGATAGAGCAGAATCAGAAGGATCTTGCAGCTGCTCAGGAAAAGCAGCAGGAGCAGTATGACGCCATGAAGAAGCGTATACAGTTCATGTATGAAAATAGCGCTGAGGACAATATCTGGACAGCAATTATTGAGTCAAATGGTATCACAGATATGCTCAATCGTATAGAGTACGTGTCAGATGTATATGATTCGGATCGTGCTCTTATGGATTCTTATCAGGCAGCAGTTGAGCAGGTGAAGGAGATTGGTACTAAGCTTGACAACGACATGAATGAGCTCACAGCCATGCAGGATGACTATGAGAAGCAGCAGGCAGATGTCGAGGCGGCTATAGTAGCTCTTGAAAACCAGAAGGAGCAGTATGCAAGCCAGATAGCTCAGGCACAGCAGCAGGCAGATAATTATCAGAATATCATTACGGCACAGGGCAAAATCATTCAGGAGCAGGAAGCAGCGGCAGCAGCTGCAGCTGCAGCCGCAGCCGCTGCCAGAGCGAACAGCTCATCAAGCAGTCCAAGCTATGATGGTGGTGGAGCCGGTAAGGGCGGAAGTATTGCCAGTGACTATGCAGCAGGCGGTGGAAAGAACCCGGGTGCTTCAACAGGAGTTTCAGGAAGCTCTGTAGTATCATACGCTATGCAGTTTGTGGGCAATCCATATGTATGGGGTGGAAACAGTCTTACAAACGGTGTAGACTGTTCAGGCTTTGTACATGAGGTATATGCACATTTTGGTATCAGCACACCGAGATATTCACAGGCATTTAAGTCTGTGGGACAGGCCGTATCCTTCGATAATATACAGCCGGGAGACGTAGTGGTATATCCGGGACATGTAGCTATATATGCAGGTGGTGGTGTTATAGTGGAGGCACAGTCCACAAAGGCAGGAATCACAGCAAACAGAAGCGTACAGTGTCATACAATACTTGCTATACGACGTCTTGTATAGGATGGTTAGGAGCCGATAAGTATATTTATTATACTTACCGGCTCTTTTTATTTTTACCACAAAGTACTGAATTGTTA